>Ga0075424_100001056_pt1 | contig 23355 bp, 24 predicted proteins | sample SoiMethybrSBSTD3_FD_75301 | JGI IMG/M metagenome (GOLD analysis project Ga0075424, IMG submission 75301) | Bulk soil microbial communities from a Populus tree surrounding site in Tennessee, USA - Soil MetaG P. TD hybrid SBSTD3 | ecosystem: Environmental > Terrestrial > Soil > Tree plantation... | reverse complement strand
AGCTTAGGTTGTTTGCGGAAGCAAAAAGATGGCGCTTATGGTTTGAAGCAGTAAAAATCAGGAACGAGGGTCTCAGGAAGCAGGGCCTCAGCAGAGAGGGGGCAGTTCTTTGAGTGAACTTGCTGCGTTACGGAGGTCTTTAAGGGAGGGTCTTTTAGGGGTGGTTCTGTAAGCGAATCTCTATTTCCACAATTTCTACCCCGAGGGCGGGGAGAATTTAGCGGCAGAAGGGGCAAGAAACACCGTTATGGAAAACCCGGTTGAGGGTCACAGAAGTCAAATTCCAAACAATCTCGTGCAACGCGAGACATGCAAGTCACAGGTGAAGATGTACACTGACCCCCAAGTGAGGGTAAAATCCGTCTCCTGACTGGAGAAGCAAGCAAAAACTGTTTACGGAAGGAAGCTCAAGTCTATGGCTAACCCCGATCACCTCGCAATCCTTCAGCAGGGCCTCCATGCTTGGGATGAGTGGAGAGTAGAGAATCGCGCTATCGAGCCAGATTTGAGTGGGGCAGACTTGACCAGGGCAGATCTCTATGAGTTTTACCTGGGGCGGGCGAATTTGAGCGAAGCGAACCTGTCGAAAGCGACTCTGATCGGTGCGAATCTGACCAATGCTAACCTCAGCCGAGCGAGACTTGAACACGCAAACCTCCGCGCTACAAAGTTGACAGGAGCGAACCTAACGCGAGCCTCCCTGTACTGGGCAAATTTCACCGATGCGAGCCTTAGGGGGCGGATTGTACCAACGCGCAATTTGAGGGAACCGTCCTCGGAGCTACCAACCTGACTGAGACTAAGGGTTTGGAATCTGCTGTTCACGCCGGGCGGAGTGTCATCGACATCCGCACACTGGCCAAATCCAGTAACTTGCCACTATCGTTTCTGCGCGGCTGTGGACTTCCCGATGTTCTAATTGAATACCTCCCCTCCTTACTCAGCCAGCCCATCCAGTTTTACTCGTGCTTTATCAGTTACTCCACCAAGGACCAGCCGTTTGCCGAGCGGCTGCATGCCGATCTTCAGAACAAAGGTGTCCGGTGCTGGTTTGCTCCGGAAGACTTGAAGATCGGGGACAAGTTCCGTAGTCGCATCGACGAGTCAATTCGCGTCTATGACAAGCTTATGCTTCTTCTTTCAGAGAATTCTATCCAGAGCCCGTGGGTTGAAGAAGAAGTCGAAGCGGCACTAGAAAAGGAGCACCAACAGAACAAGCTCGTTCTCTTCCCTGTTCGCCTAGACGATGCAGTGATGCAAACCCAGGAAGCTTGGGGCAGCAAGCCTTCGTCGCACTCGGCATATTGGGGACTTTCGTAACTGGAAAGACCACGACGGTGATCAAGAGGCGTTCGACCGCTTGCTCCGCGACCTAAAAGCGGAAAAGCCGCCTTCGAAGTCCGGGAAGGCCGGCTAAATTCATCGTGTGGGAGCCGCGCCCCACGCACTACCATCACGCAAGCTTGAAATATCGGCTTCCTATTAAGCGCCCTAAGGGCCAATCTTTCAAAAAAAATTGCCCGACCTTGAACACGCGCATATACCTCCTTCTGTCTGCCGGGACAACTCAGCACTCTGTGCACCCGTGGCTACCCTTGCAGGCCCTCCAGCTACGCCACCTTCTAACGCAGAGACTCATATCTAGCAACAAGACGCAGCAGTCCAAACGCTTTGCTGGCGACTAATCCAGAAGCAGAGACAACCACCTAGGAAGTGGTGACAACCAAATAATTTTCACCTAGTCGCGGCAATGCACTTGACAAATAGTAACGTTACTTATAATCTAACTAGCATGCGAAAGCGAACGGCAACCAGCAAAGCAGCGAGCCTGTTGGGAAAGCGAAGCTGGAAGGCCCGCCTGCAAAAGTACGGGCTGGAAGGCATGAAGGAAATCTTTTCCAAGGGGGGCAAGAAGGCCACTGGCAGGCCACGGTTGCCAGATGAGAAGGTGAAGCCCAATACGTTGTATCAGAGGGCGAGGCGGGAGAGATTGAGGGCAGAAAAGCAGGTCAAATCCAAGGCACAGAAAGGAGCAAACAGAGTATGAGTCTCTTCAGAGGGGCAAGTGGTACTGGATGGATGATGTTGAAAACGGCATCCGCTATAGGCTGCCATTGAAAACAACCAACTGGCAGGATGCCAAGAAACAAGAGAAAGAGACGCTCAGCGATATTGCAGCGGGTAAGCTAGGGGGCCAAGGCAGGATTGCCTTACAGACCTTCAACGGGGCGGCGGACGCGTACATTCAGGAAAGAATGTTGCACACAGCAGAGAAAACGCGATTCACTGACAAGGAAAGAAGTCGTCCCTTGCGGAAATTCTTCGCTGATACTCGGCTCAAGCGAATCACAACGGAAAAGATCGTTGATTACCAGTTAGCACGCAAGGCAGCGGGTGTATCGGGCCGGACCATTAACATGGAAGTGAGTCTGCTTCGTCGCATCCTGAAAAAGCACAAGCAGTGGGGCCCACTAGCAGAGGATGTGAAGATGTTGCCAGAACGACCGGCACCCGCACGAGTGATGAGCTCTTGGGTCTTCTGAACCCATCCATTACGTCTTTCCTGCATGTGAGAATGGGCAGATTGACGCTACCAAGCCAATGAAGGGTTGGCGTTCGGCGTGGCGAAGCTTGACCAAGGCAGCTGGACTAAAGGGGCTTCGTTTCCATGATCTAAGACACCAAGCTATCACAGAGCTGTGTGAGTCTGGTTTGTCTGATATGACCATTATGGGGATTGCTGGGCATGTTTCAAAAGAGATGCTACAACATTACTCCCATATTCGTTTGCAGGCCAAGCGGCAAGCGGTGGAGTGCCTTGAAGCGGGCTTGTTCCAGAGTCCGCACATACCCGCGAGTACAGAATACCGAGACTCAATTAGAGGGGTTTTAAGTGGGCTATGTCACAAAGCATGACACAAAGCAGTTCTGGGAAGGAATTTGAAGCAGGTAAGTTGTTGCTTCTGTTGGTCGGGGCGATTGGATTTGAACCAACGACCCCCTGCGCCCAAGGCAGGTGCGCTACCAGGCTGCGCTACGCCCCGAAGTGATCCACAACACAACGAGCAACGCTACTGAAAGTGCTGGGAGCTGTCAAGCAGTTTCCCTGGTTCCCCACCCAGCGGCACTTTCTCAAAACCCAGTCCCGGTGCTGGCTTGAGGGGCAAGAGGGAGGAGATGGGTTAGAGAGTCAGCCAGTTTCTGGAGGGCCATGCCTCGGTGGCTTACCAGCAATTTTTTCTCAGCAGCGAGCTCAGCCATGGTGTTTCCAATTTCCGGAATGAGAAAGATTGGATCGTAACCAAAACCTTGCTCACCTCTGGGCTCATGCGTGATCAGTCCTTCAACAATGCCTTCAAAGAGATCCAGGAACTTGCCTCGTCGCGCCAGCGCAAGGCAGCACACAAATCTGGCTTGGCGTGACGCTTCCGGGACCGCATCCATGAGTCGTAATACTTCGCGACAGCGTTCCTGATCAGTGGCAGATGGACTGACAAACCGCGCCGAGCGAACGCCGGGATTTCCGTCCAGAGCATCGACAACTAGGCCCGAGTCATCAGCCAAAGTCAGACCTCCAGCGAATTGGCTGTAGTACTCAGCTTTCAGGCGAGCATTTTCGGCAAAAGTGGCTCCCGTTTCCTGACAAGGGGCGATGTCGGTTAATGTTTCAAGGCCTGTTACCCTAAGCGTGAATGACGATAAGAACCGCCGAATCTCAGTCACCTTTCCCCGGTTGGCAGTCGCGATCAGAAGAGTCTGCACGGTATTAGAGCTCGATAAAGCCTTTCTGAATTTCGATCAGCTTGCGGATTCCGCTGGAAGCAAGTTCGGTAAGTTGATCTAAAATCTGCTTGGGAAAGGGATCTCCTTCGGCGGTTCCTTGAACTTCGACAAAGAGGCCTTCGCCTGTTTGGACCACATTCATATCTACCTGGGCCCGGGAGTCTTCTTCATAGTTCAGGTCCAAGAGCACCGAGTTGTTCACAACCCCCACACTGGTTGCAGCAATGTAGTCTTTCAGCGGCAACTTTTGCAAAATACCTTCCCGGACGAGTTTCTGGAGAGCTAAGCCAAGAGCCAGGAAAGCGCCAGTGATGGAAGCCGTGCGTGTTCCGCCGTCAGCATCGATCACATCGCAATCGATCCAGACGGTGCGTTCGCCGAGTTCTTCAAGCTGGGTGATGCTTCGCAGTGCCCTGCCAATGAGTCGCTGGATTTCCTGAGTTCTTCCCGATTGCTTCCCGCGAGAAGATTCGCGCGGAGTCCGCGAGTGCGTGGCACGTGGAAGCATGGAATATTCGCTGGTCACCCAACCCTTGTTTTGTCCCTTGAGGAATGGTGGGACTGAATTTTCAATACTGGCTGTGCAGATCACGCGAGTGTTGCCAACTGTTATCAGCACAGACCCTTCTGCATTCCTGATGAAATGCGGTTGGACTTCTACCCTTCTGAGCTGATCGGCACTTCTACCATCGTTTCGCATAAATCTCCCAAGACTAGCATCGCTCGCAACTGATTGTGGCTATCTGATCCTTCTAATTTGACCTTTAGCGACCTCCGGCTTTTGCCAGGGATGCACTGACACAGTATTCTACCAAGCCGGCCGGCCGCGATTCGAGGCGATCGATTTCCCGATCACCCCTTGACCCGAATTTGCCGACGATGCCAGCAAGGCGAGATCGTGTGAGAACGGACGAGTCAAATCGATGTGACCTGCTAGCGTCTCCGCCTCCACGCCTTCAATCAGGATCTGAACTGCTGCAACCGAGGAAATATTCTCCGTGAGGGAGTTGACGACCGAATAAATCGACAGCATCTCTTGAGTCAATCCGCCAGGATGGTTGCTGGAAGCCTCCTTGGTCAAATCAACAACGGCCAGCCCCGTATCCATAACGAACACTTCACGCAACTTGGTCTCGACCGGCAGTGCAGCATCCCGTCCCTCCTTGGAGCCGGCAATGAGCTCAGCCACAATTTGCCGGGCCTCGATTGCAACCTGATCCGCACTATAAATCCTTCTTGTCTCCGTCTCAAGCCGTCCCTCCTGAACCTTCGACGGGAAGAATAGTTTGACCTCTTTCAGAGGAGCTGTCTCTGAAAATGCAGGCTTATCGACAAGATACGGCTGAGGGGGCTCCGGAGCCTGATGGACCAGCTGGTTGATGCGCCTCTGCAGGTCGTAGTAATAAGAGACTCCCAGGACGAGGACCAGGCCGAATGCGACCAATCCTAACTTGATATGTCTAGGCATGAGTAACGAGCAACCTCACACGGCCAAAAATTGAATTCTTTCGCGGCCTTCTGAGTTCCTCCTCGTTCGAAGGTGTGGGAGAGCTGAAATCTAAACGACTGGTGAATCCGATTAGCACCACGTGGTCACCTAGGGCCGCTCATGAAGTGGACGAAACTTTTCTAAAGCGGCCAATATGCTCGCAACAATCGAGTCTTGAAAACGTGAGTCCCCGATCGTCTCCTTCCATTCCGGTTGGCTGGCATTACCTATTTCAACCAGAACTGCCGGCATTGCCAATGAAGAAAGGAGCTTCAAGGGAGCATCGCGAAAAACCAGAGAAGCGTTTCCTCCATTTACTTTCTGGTTCATTTCGGCCTGGACGATTTCCGCTAGACGCCGGCTCCATTTGAAAGATTTTGCCTGAGCCTCCTCCCAGGGCAGAAACTGGACTGGCGCGATTTGTCTCTGAGCGCTGGCCTCTTCAGGCGCTGGATCCTTCGACGGGAACTTTGCCACATATGCAATAGTGTTAGATTCCGCTGCCCGTTTGCGGTTGCCGATATGGATACTCAGAAACACATCGGATTGAGCTGCATTGGCAGCTGATGCCCGCTGGTCCAAAGACAGTGTTTGGTCGTCCTGGCGGGTGAGCACGGCGTCCACTCCCAACCGGGTCTGAACCGCCCACCGAATCTTCCTTGCCACGGCAAGCGTCAGGTCCTTCTCGAACAGATTCTCTTTGATGAACGCACCTCTATCCTCACCGCCGTGGCCGGGGTCAATCGTGATACGAAGCCATTTGTGACCCTCCTGAAATGGCTTGATCACGGCAGGCGGAAGAGAGCTTTCTTCAAGTTCCGGCTTGGCTCCGGCCGACGGGCGCATGAGCTCAACAAGGTAAGCATTCTGCGATGTCAAACGGGTCACTTTAGTTTGCAACATCTTGTCCGCCAGTTCTAACACCAGCAAATGATTGGAGGCAGACTCCTCAAAGTGGATCGAGTCTATAAATGCGTCCTTGTACTGATAGTCCTCCCTGACTGGTTCGAGAGGAGCGCTGCTAAACGTCAAGGTCATTTTTGAATCTTCTCTCTTGATCTCAGCCTCAACGGGGGCGCTCATTTGAACCACGATAGTAGAATTTTGCTCGCTGGCAAAGCCCTTGACGTCCAGTCGATTGAAGCTTCCAGCGCCAATGAGAAAACGATTCCCCGAGGCTGAAACGGTGACTTTTTCCGGCAAGATCCGGCTGAGGACACGGCCGATGAAGTCCGGAGATACGAGCCAACCTTCCTGTGCCACCACAACTGGAGAGTTAAGTGCCACGGTGGTATCGTTTACCAAAGCCGTGTTGCGGTCCTTGGTTAATTTGACCTTGTTCTTCCCTGCTCCAACGCTGATGAATCCCGAGGAAACACTCTCAGAATAGGGCAGATCCAATATCTGGAGCAGGTCAATCAGCGACAGGTAATCACGATTCTCAATCCTGATTTTTGGCAAAAGTCTTTTGGCTTGCTTGGCGTAAATAACAAAATCTGTGGTAGCTGCTCCAGAAGCGGGCCAAGGAGAAGTAAATTGAAAGGCGATCAGGCAACTGAGAAGGGCCTTGGCGAATGACACTCTAGCGCACTCCGTCCCTGACTCCCACCGGATGTCCTTCCTTCAGTGACAAAGTCGCTGCCAAACTTATGCGCAGAGCTTCCACACCATCTGCACAAGTCACCGCAGGAGGTTCTCCACGTGTGACACTTTCCGCAAAATTCTCCAGTTGCGTGATGTAAGCCTGCTCGAAGCGTTCCATGAAATAAGGAACCGCATCATGCGTCACGCCGCTTTTGGTCAGGACCTTGAGCGGGGTTTCGCGCAGATAACCGATCTGCAACGTTCCCTTCGTTCCCAGAATTTCAGTGCGGATATCGTATCCGTAGATTCCGCTGCGGCTCATGTCAATCACACCCAAAGCTCCGCTTTCGAACTGAAGCGTTGTGATTGCATTGTCCACATCCCCAAGCTCGTTTATTTCTGGATAGGCCAAGGTTCCTCCGATACTATGGACGCGGCGCACTTCTCCAAAGTACCATCTTGCCAGGTCAATGTCATGGATGCCACAGTCCGTGATCAGTCCGCCGCTGTGTTCCAAATACTCTAAGCTTGGACGAAACGGATCTCGTGAAGACGACTTGAAGACAACGGGATTGCCTATCAGACCCTCACATATCTTGCGCTTGGCCGCCACATATCCCTTGTCAAACCGTCGCATGAAGCCCATCTGAAAAAACGCGCCGCTTTGCTCAATTGCCGAGCTTATGGCTGCCGCTTCATCAAGAGACAGGGAGAGAGGCTTTTCGCAGAAAACTGCTTTGCCGTGGCGGACTGCTTCAATGACAATTTCCTTGTGCGTCCTCGTCGGTGTCACTACAACAACTGAGTCAATGGCCTTGTCAGTCAATAGGTCTCTGTAGTCTTTGAACCACTTGGGAACATTGTTTTGTTGGGCAAACGTTTCGGCGACCGCTTCTCTCACGTCCGAAACCGCAAGTAGGGTCGCCTGGCGAATACGAGCCTGCAGGTAGCTCGCATAAAGGGTCCCAAGCCGCCCCAGACCAATAATTCCTACATTTGTTTTTGCGGCCATAAAGGGATGCGACCTCTCAAATCATTTTTGTGTATTAGCTTCCATCGTCTTGTCGGATGCAGCCGAGGAGCCTTGACCCGCATCCAGATTCCCTCTGGTGACCAAGCGAATCTTGACGGAAACATTTGGGTTGACGTTCTGTCCTCTTAGCAGGCGGGAAGCGCTCTCCACGGCGATGGCGCCCATCTCCATGGGAGACTGCGCAATCGTGGCTTCCATCCTACCCGTTCGAATTGCTTCTCGAGCCTCTGGCAGAGCGTCGAAGCCGATCACTGCAATTTTTCCCGTCTTGCCGGCAGCAGCGATGGCCTCGATGGCGCCTAGAGCCATCAAATCACTGCAGGCAAAGAGCGCCTGGACCTCTGGATGGGATTCCAGAACATTCTGAAACACGTTGTAACCTTGATCCCGTTCCCAGTTGGCCGTTTGGGAAGACACAATTTGAATGTTTGGGTGATTCGAGAGCACCTGCTTGAATCCCCTTAGCCTGGAGTCCCCCGTTTCGTGCCCGGGAATCCCTTCGAGTACAGCGACCTTACTCTTTTGGTTTAGCCGTTCGACTAGATATTCCGCGGCCAGCTTCCCCCCTTCGAAATTGTCTGATCCAACAAAGGCTGCAACGCTTCCGCCAGCTTCCTTCAGCGTTTGCGGGTCCACACGCGTGTCGACGATCACGACCGGTATGGCAGCCCGATTGGCTTTGACAATGGCCGGCACAATTTCCTTGGAACCGCTCGGAGTGACGCACAGGGCAGCGATTTTGCTCTCAATGAGCGTTTCGACAATCTGCATCTGTTTTTCGACATCCAATTCCCGTTCGGGAGCCTGAACCAGCAGCCCAACCCCTGATCTCTCAGCTGCCTCCGCGGCTCCCTTCTGCATGTCAATAAAGAAAGGGTTGTTTAGTGTCTTCAAGACTAGAGCAACCGTGGGTTTCTGGGTGGATAGATTGTTTCCACGCTGACAGTTCGACGCGAACAACACTCCGAGGACGGCAACCAGATATGCCGAGAGATGGGAAGATCGTCGGTTCATTTTATGCTCGTGATTGAATTTTCTGATGCATCTGAGATAGTTTGCCGGTTAGCTAACAGCTTCTGACCTCTGGTTCGTGTCCCCGGTTGACCAACGAATTTCTATCTTTCCTATACATCGACAGGTGCGAGCCTTGGTAGCTGCCTGACTAGAAAATTTACCTGCTCTTCGCTTTCAGCATCATGTCAACTAACACAGCTAAGATGATAACTGAGCCGATGACAATCTGTTGAACAAATGAAGAAATCCCCAGTAACGTGAGACCGTTCCGAAGGACACCCATAATTAAAGCACCAACTAGCGTTCCCCAGATTGTTCCTTCACCCCCCATGAGACTAGTTCCCCCAATGACCGTGGCCGCAATGGCGTCCAATTCGTACATGATGCCTGCTATCGGTTGTGCCGAATTCAGACGAGCAGTCAAAATGATGGCTGCCATACCACTCAACAGGCCGCAAAGAGAATAGACCACACATTTGTGAAGGGCAACATTAACGCCGGAAAGAATCGCTGCGCTTTCATTCCCTCCGATTGCATAGACGTATCGTCCCAGTTGCGTCTTTGCCAGAATCAGATGCGCGATCGCGTAAGTTGCCAACATGATGAGCACCGGCATGGGGATGTGAAGGAGTTTGCCCGATGCAAAATAGCGGAACGACTCGGAGAATCCGGAAATAGATCTCCCCTCCGTGAATACCAAGGCCGCTCCGCGGGCAACGCTCATCATTCCTAAGGTAGAAATAAAAGGAGGCAGGTGACCCCGGGCAACCAGAAGTCCATTGACAGATCCGCAAAGAATTCCGGTGCCTGGAGCGGCCAGCAGCGCGGCGGGAAGCGGTGTGCCGGCATGCAAGGTGCTGGCCATGACTATGCCGGAAAATGCGAGGACCGATCCAACCGACAAGTCGATACCGCCGCTAATGATCACGAATGTCATACCAACAGCTATGATTGCTATGATCGCCGTTTGTTCGGCGACATTCAATAAATTGGATAACGTCAAAAAGTGAGGAGTGAGGGCCCACAAAGTGGCGGAGAGCAAGAACAGACCGGCCAAAGTGCCGAACTGCCGGCTATGAAGTAACAACGACGGTTTGAATTTCATCGTTGGATTGACCCGGGACAAGGCGCCAACAGGCTCGAGCCGCCAAGAGCGCCAGAATTGTCAGGGGAACTTTCGGGTTGGCCGCGTCGTGCGAAAGGCATGCCGGTGTACTTACGTAGAGCTGTCCACGGTGCTGGCGATGTCCCAGGAACGAATGGTCGAGTCGGCATTGTAGGTCTTATTTGTGGCCGAGGGAAGGAGAATTGCGTGAGATTATCAGACCGTGTTACTTCAGATTGTAGCAGGCAGGTTGCATGAGGTAACCGCTGTGGATAGAACTTGCGGTTTAGAAGTGGTGGAGGCGGCGGGAGTCGAACCCGCGTCCGAAAATACTCAGCGAGAAGAATCTACGTGTGTATCAGGTTCGTTGGGGTTTCGCGATGCAGCATAAAGAACCAGCAAGATTGCTGAACCACTAGTCCGGTAAGATTCGCCAACCACGCCCGAACGGTTGTGACTGACTAGCCTATAAGTCGACGCTCCGCATTTACCGCACAGGCATCAGTAAAGGGAACGGCTGCTTAAGGTTAAGCAGCTAACGCTAATTCTTGATCAGCAGTTAAGTTTATTCCACTCTTTTTTACGAGGTTGTGGTCCTCGACACGCATCTTCAGCCCTATATTCCCGTCGAAGCCGTTTCGCCCCCCATTTGAAATCCCGCGACTTGCACCAAAAAATTATAGGTGCTCATCGAGGAAGTGTCAAGCAAGGCAGAGCACGCAGAGGGACCTTTGAATTCATCGCCGAGCTCTTGGCGAGCAAAAAAACCTCTAGTTAGAAAAGGATTCCTCCAAGGATCTAAAGAGTTTGGCTTGCACTGCCAGATGATCCATAGAACACAAAAAAGCTAAAGAAAACTTTCCGAATTACCGTTTGATAGAGGCAGGTCACTGAAAAAGGGTCCATTCGCGATCGCCGCGAGCCTGTGAAAAAGCCATTGAGAAAAGAGCCCAAAATGCCTTCAACCATGGCAATTTGAAGTTGACAGCCCTGAGTAACTCAAACATAATTTCACCCATCGTGTTGAAAACAAGATCGATTCGCATCCAGCAAGGGAGATGAGCTTTCAATGGAAAATGAAGGTTACCACGACGACAAATTCCGCGAGATCTTGAACAACAAGATTACCTCTAAGATCTCTAGTGTGCAACGAGAGCTGGTCGATTTTCGTTCGAGCTTTCAGAACAATGCTCAGATCATCATCGACAATGTGAGCCATATACTCAATTCGATCGAAGAGCAGGTCCTTCAAGACCTGCGAGAGCAAGTGTCTGCACTTGAGGCCGGACTACGTGGCAAGCTTGAACCTGAGCTGCGAGGCCGTCTGGAAACCGAGATTGCTCAGAGGGTGGCGAGCGAGCTCGAGAACCGGGTTTCCGCGGCAAAGCAGGAAGGGACAGTCAGTTCCGAGGAAAAGCTCAGGTCTAAGCTGGCCAACTTGAATGATTCATTGCGAGACATCAGCCTGCAGAAGAGCCAAGTTGACATTCTGATGAGCTTTCTGGATAAGGCAGCCCTCTTCGCTCCGCGAGTTGCTTTCTTCGTGATCAAGTCTGGCAACATCGTCGGCTGGCAGGCCCGCGGTTTCGAAGGAGCCTTCAACAACGAGTCCGTCAAGTCTCTCATTTTTCCACCCGACCGAGACTCGCTGCTGCGCAAGGTTTACAACTCGAGAATAGCATTTAAGGGAGAGACAAAGTCCGATCTCAGCATCCAAGAACTCGTTTCTCAATTTGGACCCTTGGCTCCTGATTCAATCTGCGCCATTCCGTTGGTTGTTCGGGACAAGACTGTAGCCATTGTGTATGCAGATTCAGGATTGATTCCCAACTACCCGCTAGACTGTTCTCCGTTGGAAATCATGACGACGGCAGTGAGTTTGACTGTCGAGTTAAGTAGTGCCCGGGCCAAGTTGGGAATAAAGCCCGAGGAAGTCGCTCCAGCAACTCAGCCCAAAGTCGAAACGGTCAAGCAGCCTGTCATGGCCGAGGGCCTTGGCAATGAGCGTCCGGTTCCTCAACAGAGATCCGCACCGCCTGTCGTAGAAGCTCCGACGATCCCGGTCAGCACCTCGACACCTCCAAAAGAGGTCGTCGCGGAGCCTCCGGTGAGAGAACCCTCACGAATTCAGGAGACGCCGCCTGGGTCATCGGACTTCCGTATTGGCTCTGTGCCTGTTCCAGAAGTTCCCACGCCTGTAGAGCCGCCTGCCCCTGAGCCATCGCGTTCGTACACTGTTGCCGCGGCGGGGAATCTAGATGAAGAGGAGCAAAAGCAGCACAATGAAGCTCGACGGTTCGCCCGGCTCCTTGTCTCTGAGATCAAGCTGTATAATGAGCAGAAGGTCCTGGAGGGACGACAAGAGAAGAACCTTTATGGGCTGCTCCGGGATGATATTGACAAAAGCCGGGAGATGTATGAAAAGAGAGCCTCTCCCAATGTTGCAGCCAAAGTCGATTATTTTTACGGCGAATTGGTAAAGATATTAGCTGACAATCACGTCGAGGCCCTGGGAAAGGATTGTCCCGGACCTGTTCTTCTAACGAGATAAGTCCGCCTTTCAATTCGCGACAGACCATCCTTATCTAGCCCGCCTGTTTTGTTGCTTCTCGATCGAGTTCTCATTCGTCCATTTTTCCGCCACATCAATGTGAGCAGAAAACTCGCCTTGTCCCTGTTACTGATCTCTCTTCTGTTCTCAGCAACAGGCTACAGCAAAGCCAAACCCAAGAAGGCTCGCTCACGCCGTCCTGCCTCCTCCGAACAGGCAAAGAAGCCGGCTCCTCCCGATGAGGCTTCGCTGAGCATGGAGGCAACACTTGAAAGGCTTTCCCAGGAATATCTCGGTTCACCGGACGATCAAACCCAAAAAAATTTGACGCGCTTTTGCGAAACCGCAAAAGACCGCTCGCTTGCAGGGTTGGCTTACTTTCTTATCGGTTTCAATAATCTTCGAGGTGACAGGTTGGATAGTGCCGAAGAGTTCCTTCCGCAGGCTGTCTCGCACCGCACGCCCATCGACGATTACGCCCAATACTACTGGGGAGAGACTCTGTTGAAGCTGCGACGATTCGAGGAGGCGCACGCAGCTCTGAAAGATTACCTCTCCAAATTCAGGGAGAGTCCGCTGAGAGAAAGGGCTCTCTCAAATTTCTGGGAAGTCTCCATTGTTCTGAACAGGCCGCAGGCCATCCTTGAATCAGTCCAATCGCTGCCAAGCAAGGCCGAGGGTCCTGAGCCGCTTTACTATCTCGCTCAGGCACAGGAGGCCTTAGATCAGAAGGAGGATGCTCTGAAGACCTATCAAAAAGTCTACTACAGGTTCCCGCTGTATGAAAAGAACTCAAGTGTCTCTCAACGAAGTGCCGGCTTGCTGGCGAGTAATCCAGAGTTAAGATACGAAGTGTCGAAGGAGTGGAGGACATCGCGAATAGAAATACTAATCCAGCGAAAGCAGTGGGGGGATGTGCTGAACGACTTGGAGCTCTTGGCTCAGGCTGATCCTGCGTTTGCACAGAGTCCGCAATACTTGCTGTGGCTAGGCATCGCGCAATTTGGATCCAGTAAATACCGGCTTGCCATCGAGACTCTCAGGAGAGTGAATTTTTCGGACGCACAAAAGAACTCGCAAGCAGTCTTTCACATCGCAGAAAGCTATCGGAAACTTGAGGACTATAGTCTGTTCAAAGCGACTGTCGAGACCCTGGTTGAGAAGTTCCCTAAGTCTGTTTGGTGCGAGAATGCTTTGTTCAGCATTGGGAACTACAATCTGGTCAGAAGAAACATGGAGGAGTCGACGAATTTCTACCAGAGGATTGTGGACCTTTTTCCCGACGGCCTCCATGCGGCGGATTCACATTGGCGCGTCTCGTGGCGATTCTACCGATTGAAGAACTACGAACACGCTTGCACGATGTTCGTCGACCACTTGGCCCGTTTTCCGGATTCAGACAATCGAACGGCGGCAGGGTATTGGGCTGCAAGGTGCAAGGAGGCTCTGGGGCAGTCTGGAGAAGCCTTTAGGATTTACCAGAGTTTGTACAACCGATCTCCCCAAAGCTACTATGGGCAGCTCGCTCAAGAACAGATGGCTTCCTTAGAAGTACACGCCAGGGCTGGCCAGACTGAGAGCCCGGACGTTGAGCAGATACTGAAAGCAGTCACCAAGAGCGACAGGATGTACAAGACTGCTGATCTATCGGCTTTGGAGAAGACGTCCTGGAGAACCTGGCCGCGTGTCCAGGCCCTGGCACTCATTCAGCTTTTTGACCAGGCGGCGCAGGAGCTGCTGCGGCCCCACGTCTATGGTGAGACTGCGGCCGTCTACTTCCAGGCCGCCCAACTGTATGCTCAAGGAAAGAACTTTCTCTCGGCTATTTCGAATCTGCGCCGGGTATTTCCAAATTACCTGGAGACACCCTTGGACGGCCTGCCCAGGTCAATTTGGGAAGTGTTTTTCCCGGTGAATTTTGGGTCAATCCTATTCAGAGAAGCGGAGAAACAAAAGGTCGATCCCTATCTGCTGTTGGCGCTGATTCGGCAGGAATCCGTTTTTGATCCGCAGGCTTTATCTGTAGCTAACGCTCACGGGCTCATGCAACTTGTACCTTCAACGGCGCGGGTCGTGGCTAGAGGGATGAGGATGCGCCCACCTTCGGTGGACCGCCTGCACGACCCCGAGGTCAACATTCCTTTGGGGACCAAATACTTCTCTGACCTGTTGCGACGATTTGATGGTCAGAAAGACAAAGCTCTGGCAGGCTATAATGCTGGTGAGGATCGCGTGGAAGTTTGGATGAACGAGGGAGGATTTGCCGACAGCTCCGAGTTTGTGGAGAACATTCCGTTCACTCAGACGCGAAATTATGTCAAAACTATCGACCGGAACTACTGGTTTTATAAGAGGCTATACGGAGATCGTTAGCGACGCTGGCAGGCCCCCAACCATTTAGCACTTCGAACCAACCAGTTTGCGATACATTCTATGCAAATTAAGCAGATGATTTCTGCCAAGCCCCTGCAGTTCACCGAGTCGGTCATCCGAGAAATGACGCGGCTGTCGATTCAGTACCAAGCAGTCAATCTCTCGCAAGGCTTCCCTGACTTCCCCGCCCCGTTGGAGGTCAAAGAAGCCGCTGTTCGGGCTATCAATGAGGAGAGGAATCAGTACGAGATTACGTGGGGTTCGAAGAATTTGAGAGAGGCCATCGCAGAAAGACTGAAACATCTCACGGGCTTGACCATTGACCCGGAGACGGAGGTGACGGTTTGCTGCGGCTCTACCGAGTCTATGATCGCTTCGCTGCTGGCCACCATTAATCCAGGCGACGAGGTGATTGTCTTCGAGCCCTTCTATGAAAATTATGGCCCGGACGCCATTCTCTCCGGTGCGACGCGGCGTTACGTCAAGCTTCGCCCACCCGACTGGGGTTTTGACGAGGATGAGTTGCAAGCGGCCTTCAACGAACGCACCAAGGCTATCATCATCAACACGCCCAATAACCCGACCGGAAAGGTCTTCCTCCGCCGCGAGCTGGAACTGATCGCCAGGTTGTGCCAACGCTGGAATTGCCTGGCAATCACCGACGAGATCTACGACCACATCCTCTACGACGGCGCCGAACACACTCGCATGATGACCCTGGAAGGCATGCGGGAACGGACTATCACGATTAACAGTTTATCCAAAACCTTCAGCGTTACGGGATGGAGGGTCGGCTACGTGGTGGCCGATCCCCAGCTCACCAACGCTATTCGGAAGGTCCATGATTTTCTTACGGTCGGCGCAGCGGCGCCCCTCCAGCAAGCGGGAGCTTTAGCCCTGAGGCTTTCCGAAGAATACTATAGATCCTTGCGGACGAAGTATTCGGAGCGGCGTGATTTGCTATTGAGAATCCTTAGTGACGTGGGGTTTTGTTGCTACAAGCCGGCGGGGGCCTATTACATAATGACTGACATTCGTTCCTTCGGATTTGCCAATGATGTGGAGTTTGCCCAGCACTTGATCAGGGACATCGGTGTTGCAGCAGTTCCGGGAAGCAGTTTTTACCGGGATTCCAAAGACGGCGAACAACAGATCCGATTCTGCTTCTGCAAGAGGGACGAAACGCTTCTGGAGGCAGCCACAAGGCTAGAGAAGCTCAAGCACATTTAGCCATTGAGGCTTGTCACCCAAGTAACCACGAGTGAAAAACGCCTTCATCCCCGCCCCTTATATGTCAGGCTCTCGTTATCATTGAGGTAGAGAGCGTGGAAGAGAGAGCCACCCGCCCCTAGTCATTCGATGACTTGCTTAAGACCTGCACCTCTTCCCTGAATCTTCAGGGCAATGGATGATCGATAGAATGCGGTTCTTCGAGAACCCATATAAGGCCATCAGCATTGTTCAGGAGGTCTTTGCATGTGTTGTAGGTCGGGATCGATTGGGCCAGTGACCATCACGATGTTTGCCTCACCAATGATTCCGCCCAAACTCTGGCTGCATTCCCGTCTTTCCCGACCGCCGGCATTGTTGGTTTACGCAGCTCAGACTCTTCATAGCTATTGTGGCTGTAAGGACTCATCAAGATCGTCATTGATCATCGTCATCGTGGGCGACTATGACTCCGAATAGCCCGTCAGAGTACTCCGCAGTATGAGGTGAAAAGGTCGGACCCGCCGTGAAAAAAAGTTGGTTCGTTTTCCCGTTCGCGTGCTTGTCGGTGCCAAACGCTAACGCCCAGAGACCTCCGATCTCGATGGCCTTCCCGTGAGCGTCTTGCATCTGGCCCAGGAACGCGCCCGTATTCGGGTCGAAGGCATTAATTCGGCCACCCTGGTTAATTTCCTCGCCTTGCACATTTCCGATTAGAAGGGTGTTACTAAATACCCCAAAATCGGCAGGCGCGAGAGCCACGCCCCAAGGCGCCTGGAGCGGACCCTCCGCACCATTTTGGGCGAAGCGTCGAAGCAGGTTGCCGTCGGTATCGAAAACGTCGATTGCACCGCCGCTGAACTCAGTGTAGCTGGCAAACGCCGCGAAGAGTTTGCCGTTGACGTTCTGAACGCCGTAGACGAACATTCCAGACGGAGGGTCTGGATCGTTGAAGGAACCAATAAAATTGAAGCTGCCATCGAACATGTCAATATCGCCGTTGTTAAAATCAGCGGCATAGATGACGTTTTGCCCTTGACTGTTTCGGCCGATGGTAAGGCCTGTATAGCTCGCGGGAAGGGCTCTTTGTGGTTTTGCTATCGAGTAGTCGATCACAATAACCGCGTTGGTGGCGTCGACTTTTGGGTTCCAGCCACTAATCGTGCCATCCCCGGTATCGAAGATGAACAAAGCGGGAGCCGACTTGCCGTCTTTAGAAATCACGAAGTCTGAGGTCGGGTTGGCAATCATACCCGTGGGCTCCCCGATCGGGCCGAAAGGTTGGCTCGGCGCCGCAGGGATAGTCACCACTAACGGATCACTTTGCCATGAGGGCCGTAGACCGTGGATACGCCGGTGATCTCATCCGCAACCCAAAAAGGACCATGAGGGAAAAAGGCTAATTCCCAGCCGTTGATTAAGTGTGGGTCCGTGCGGATCGCCATCCCCTTTTGATTTGACACTAGGTTCTTCTGCTTGTACTGCGCGTCGGCGGAGTTCGCGCCGAGTATCACTGTACTGGTCAAGACAGCCGCCAGTATGAGCGAGTTGAGCTTCATAGACATCCTCCTTTTGTTTCTTGGTGACCATTTGACAGCGTCTCGTGGCCGATTAGCCTCCATTGGTTACGAGAAGGTATCCAGTTTGCACCGTCCATAACGGTGGCCGCGCCACTGATCAGGCCATTATTCTTGATGGTGTAGGCAGGGCCAGCCGGCCCCACGAGCCCAAGGTCGGTGACGGTGTAGCGTTGAAGGTGCTCTGGCTGCACTTGTTGCTGTTCCTGCGCGACCTGCCGAACCGGCATCGCCAAGTCAAAACTCGAATTGGAGGGGCGGCATGCCGCTGGGTACCGATACCGGGACAAGATAACGCAGGTTCCTTGGCCTTGCGCGCGGGTCGAGCAAAGCTTCGCGCAGGAACGCAACGAGAGCGTCGAATTCGTCGCGCGACATCGGCCGGGCCGCACGCAACAGGGGGTCGAGCCGCAATAGTACGGGCAGAATAGGCCCCTGGCGCAGCGTCAAGTCGGCACTCACACCGGCCTTGACGGCGTCGTATTGACGAGCCGACTTGACGGGGTTCAAGTGGTGCGCCACCGCGTCCTCGAGCCGGGTGAAGCAGCCGTTGTGGAAAAACGCAGGTTGCAGCGTGACATTGCGCAGCGGCGACGTGCGAAACCTATAGCGATCGGCCGGGTTGCCAGTGAAGTCCTCAAGGCCGAAGTCCTCGTCGGCGCCGGGACCCGAAAACTCAAGATTGCCTGTGGCTACGCCGAAAACCGGCGCAATTTGAGGCACGCCAATTGTGTGCATTTGAAAATCACTGAACATTTCGTTCGATGGGCCGGCCACGGCATGGCATTGCACGCACCCGGCCTTGCCAAAGAACAAAAGTGCCCCGCGCTTTTGCTGCGTGGTCATCGTCGAGCGCTCGCCGCGCGCAAATCGGTCGATCGGTGCGTTGGCAAAGGTGAGCGTGAATTCGAACTCGGCGATTGCCTGGCCAGCCATGGTGAACGTGATCGGGCCACCTTTGGACACCTCGGGATATAAGGCCCCAAACAATGTGCGATAACTCGGCGTGGCATTCAGTCGAGAGAGCACCGCTTGGCGAATCGGCTCGTTGCGAAAACCGGTCCCGTCGGGCGGCGGGACAGGTGAGCCGAGACCATCGTCGAAGATCCCGCCGGTGCCGGTGAAACCGGCCACTTCGATCTGCTCGGTCGACGGAATGTGCGCTTGGGCAACGAGCAGGTGATAGAACTCGGGAGCACCGGGCGGAAACTTTGTCGTTCCTTCGGGCTCGGGAAAAAGGAAGCCCTTGCCGTTGTCGAACGGGTTACCTGAGCGCGAGCTGAACCGCCCGTTCCACATCAACTTCGGATAGAACGCATTGTTGATCACCATTGGTGTGCGACGCTGGTTGCGCGGGCCAGTACGATTGGCTCCGACGAAGTTGTTGTTCTGAATGCCAATGGCGATTGATTGTGTGTCGCCAAAACCGTTAGTGGGCGAGTGGCAGCCCGCACACGTATTGTCGCTGTGTAGTCCCGTGATTTTGTCGAACCACAGCAGGCGGCCCAACTCGGCAAGATCGCGGTTGATTGGACGGCCAAGGCGCTGTTCGAGAGTCGACTCAACGCGGCCCGTGAAGCCCGCGTTTGCGAGCATCGTGGTGAGCTGCTCGTCGAGCTGGTCATCGGCGCGGGCTATAGACATGAGTCCGGTGTACAGCAAGGCCGCCAGCAGCCCGTTAGCGGCCTTGGGTCTGAGCAAACGAGACACATTCGAACTAGAACATATCACAGTTAAACGGATCGCCCACTGTGCTCAGCTGCTGCCAGGAACCCGGGACAATGTTGGGATCCTCATTTACACCATTGTTCGTGGCGAAAAAGAAAGGCGCGACCCTGATATCGATCGTCTCGCCATTCGTGTCCTTCCCCTCGACAAGCTCGAGGCTTTTCGCCGGATATGCCCAGCGCCAGTTGAAGCCGACGGTGTAATTGACGTCGCCACCTTTCAGCTTAAAGCTATCCTTCATGTGGACTGTAACAGTAGAGCCGTCAAAATCGAAGGAGGCGTCGTTTTCGTAAATGAACGTATAGGTGGCACCAAAGTTGTCACTCGCAGTGCCCTTCACCAGGTCGGTTATGATCCATGTGGTGCCGTCCGGCCTCTCGATTTGGGTGGCGTTTTTCACTCGATCACTGCCCTGGGCGTCAGCGTTGATATGAACGCCCTCTGGAACCCGCGAGCAGAAGAAGCTACTCAACCCGTCCGGAGGCGGAAAATTCCCTGGAATGGTCACGTTATGTACACGCAGGGTGAAGTGACTGGCAGGCCCAGCGTAGGTGGATTGACTTTGGCCGACGAGGATGAACCCCAACATTACGGTTGCAAAGACTATTCGCAACGTTTGCATATCTTTCTCCTTTGTGGGTAAAACAATAGATTTTGAAGTCGGCGAGCTAACCTCACGGCTCCCAAATCTAACCAAAGCCGGAATTTCGTCAATGCACTGCCATTCATTTTTCAATCATCTCTCGTTTCCCATCTAGGTGACTTGCAACAAAAGAGTTACGATGACTATTCCTCCGGTGGCACAGATCGGCAGCACGCTTGACGCACCAATCGCCGCAGGGTAAACTCCGGAATCTGCGATCGGATTTCTTATGACCAGAACAGCACCATCGCGGCGGCTGTTGCGTTTCGGGGCCTTTGAGGTCGACCTCCTGGCGGGAGAACTGCGCAAGCTGGGAATGAAGGTCAAGCTGCAGGAAAAACCGTTTCAAGTCCTGGCGCTGCTGCTGGAGCATGCTGGAGAAGTCGTCACACGCGAGGAGTTACGTCAGAAACTGTGGCCATCCGAGCCGTGTCGCCAAGCGTCCAATCACGGAATCCGAACTCGACGGGTGATCTGCCCGTTGCTCTCCCAGTACGTCACTTTGCTCGAGAGGAATGGGTCGTCCGGCGCGGGTTGGATGTTGCCGTTGATGTCAATAGCGCGCGACCGAACTGTGTGTTCACCACGCGTTGGCACGTCCCAATTCAACCTCCAGAACCTCCATGAGTAGCCGCGATGGTTCCTGGCGGCCGGCCGTTCGAGTATCGCCTCAAGCCAGGGCCCATCATCAATTTGCACTTGCACCGCCGCAATCGGCGCACCCCATGCGGCACCCTTAATCGCATAGTGGCCATTTGCTCGACGCGCAACGTGACCCGGCGCGGATTTGAGACGGAAGGGGCCCACGGTGCTGAAGGTCCAGACAGTCTGACCGGCCCGCTGCTCCTCGCGGATGCTGACATAATCTCGCGCCATGAAGCGGTTGGCGTAGCGCTGGTCTCTTACCTCAATGCGCGTCAACCACTTGACATTGGCCACGCCGAACCATCCGGGAGCAATCAGGCGCAGGGGGAAGCCGCGTACAGGTGCCAAGGGCTCACCGTTCAACTCGTAGCAGAGGAGATTGTCGCGGTGGAACGCATCACGGATCGACATGCTGCGGGCAAACTGCTCGGTGATCGTCAGATCCAGACCGCCCTCGCCATCGTCCTTAACGTTTCCCGTTTGGCCGGGCCCAAGGACGCCCCCGTTGTCGCGAATGGTGACTGTGCCGCTATCGACGCCATAAAAGACGACCTCAATCCCGTGCTCGAGCACGCCCGCTTCCTCGAGTACGGAAGCAAGCGGCGTACCCGCCCAATGCCCATTGGCAACAGCACTGGTGAACCAGTTGAATCCGTTGTCGCCGGAGCACTCGAGAGTGAAATCCAGTTCGCGACGCTCGCGGGCTTTAAGATCGGCTACCGTCAGGGACATGGGCCGGGCGACAAGACCGGTGATGTCGAGGCGCCAGCTTCCCTCATCCAGGTTCTGAGGTTGATCGTAATGATACACGGTGAAAAACCGATCGATTGGCGTCAGCCACGAATCGACGAGGTTCTCCCAGGGCTGTAAATTGAAATCGAAACCAGGAGGAGGCGACTCGGGCCGGTCTATCCACGGGATGACCTCCTCATCGGACTGCCCGAAGGCCATTTCCGGCATCGTCACTCGCAGTATGCTCATACCCGCCAATGCTGCGCCACCACCCTTTAACAAGTTGCGTCGCGAAATCTCTGGCTTTTCCATTGCCTGTCCTCCGTTTGTCAGAAAATGCGAAGCCGTGCCGCTAGCGCGCCGCCACGGTTACCCGACCGGCGAATTTTGAACTTCAACCGGAAGTCGCAGCCGTATGTAAAGCTCGGTTACGAACGTATAGGCCAGACTCGTAAAGTCCGTCGAGCTGGTCAGGAGAACACCGCGGCATTTTATTTTCCCAATACCCCCAGGAGCGTTAGGATCGTTCTGAGATGGGACGGACGGAAGCGTACCGCCAAGGTAGATTGTTCCATTCACAATGAACGTGTCCCCTCGTGATTGCGAGCCCGGTGGTTCGTTGGGATCGACGGTATTCAGCGCAAGCGTTGTCCCGTCGATAGCGACATCGATACTGAATCTATGGCCATCCTGATCAGCTCCTGAGGCCGGACTCGCTCCGCCGAGAAACAAACTGGCTCCGACGAGAGCCAGTGAAGTCAGAACATTCAGTTTGTTCATTGAAACTTCCTGTTAGATCTTGTATTTTGAAGCCCCGGAGTTCATCTCGGCGGCCCCACATTTAACCAAAGCTAGAATTTCGTCAATGCACTGCCATTCATTTTTCAATCATCTCTCGTTTCCCGCCTAGGTCACTCGTAACAGGAGACATACGATAACTGTTCATCCGTTGGCACAAAGTGGGCGGTACGCTTGACGCACGAATCGGTGGGGGCTAAACTCGAGAAGCTACGATTGGACTCATGACTGGAAGCTTACCATCCCAGACTTTGCGTTTCGGGGCCTTTGAGGTTGACCTTCGGGCGGGAGAACTGCGCAAGAAGGGAATAAAAGTCAAGCTGCAGGAGAAGCCGTTTCAAATCCTGGCGTTGCTGCTTGAGCATGCCGGGGAAGTCGTCACACGAGAGGACTTGCGCCAGAAACTGTGGCCTGCCGACATCATCGTTGACTTCGATCATAGCCTTGGTACTGCCATCGGGAAACTTCGGCAGTCACTTGGCGACACGGCTCAGAACCCGCGCTTTGTGGAGACACTGTCAAATCGGGGTTATCGGTTTATCGCGCCGGTGAGCGCAGTGGAAGAAGGTGCAGGGAGTCCCCCACAGAATTCCACTCCTGAAGATGTTGTTCCGCCTTTTTCCGCATTCGAGCTAGCGATTCCGGTAACATTGCCACCAGTTGCTCGCTCCTGGCGGCGGAGGATTGCGGCAGTCGTGGCGATATTGCTGCTCGGAGTCGGGATCCGATGGTTCGCCTGGCGGCAGCCTCGGACGCCTCCAGCCGGTCTGGAGCGCATTGAGTCTTTGGCGGTCCTGCCCCTGGTAAACGTGTCGGGCGACGATGGCCAGGAGTATTTCGTCGATGGAATGACTGACGAACTGATCACTGAACTCGCCAAGATCGGGTTGCTGCGTGTGATTTCGCGAACTTCGACTATGCGCTATAAGGCGAGCAGCAAATCACTGGGACAGATTGCTCGAGAGTTGAACGTTGATGCAGTGGTGGAAGGCACGGTGCTGCGATCGGAAGACCGGGTCCGCATCACCGCTCAACTGATTCACGCTGCCACAGATCGCCACCTTTGGGCGGAGAGCTATGAGCGTCACCTG
>Ga0075424_100001055_pt1 | contig 23376 bp, 17 predicted proteins | sample SoiMethybrSBSTD3_FD_75301 | JGI IMG/M metagenome (GOLD analysis project Ga0075424, IMG submission 75301) | Bulk soil microbial communities from a Populus tree surrounding site in Tennessee, USA - Soil MetaG P. TD hybrid SBSTD3 | ecosystem: Environmental > Terrestrial > Soil > Tree plantation... | reverse complement strand
CGTCTACAGGGACTTGGTGATCGTGGGTGAGATGAGTTCCACCGTTCCTGGCAACGTCACGGCTTACAGTGCGAGGACGGGAGAGAGACGATGGGTGTTCCACACGATTCCTCATCCTGGAGAAGCTGGGTATGAGACCTACGGGGACCCCAATTTCTACCGGACAGGGGCTGCAGCCAACGTCTGGGGAGGCCTCTCGGTGGATGAACGACTGGAATTGGTCTTCTTTGCCACTGGGCAGCCTGAACACGACTTTTATCGACCCTTCAACGAAGGTGCTCATTTATTTGCCAACTCTGTCGTGGCTGTAAACGCCAACACTGGAAAACGAGTCTGGCATTTTCAGGAGCTCCACCATGAACTGTGGGATCTGGATCTGCCCTGTCCCCCGATGCTGGTCACGCTGGAGCGGAATGGGCAGAAGGTTCCTGGGCTTGTCCAGTTGTCAAAAACCGGGAACACCTATGTGTTCAACCGACTCACCGGTGAACTGTTTTCCCAGGTTGAGCAGCGACCGGCGCCACCGTCGAAGCTGTTTGGCGAAAAAGCGTTCCTCGCCCAACCCTACGTAATAAGCCCGGAGCCGTTTTCGAAGCAGTTTGTTGTGACGGAGCAGGACCTCACCAACATCTCTCCGGAAGCCCACGCACAGGCTCTAGAGCGATTCAAGAAGGCTGACACGGGCTGGTATGTCCCTCCATCGGAACGTGGGATTCTTTACTACGGAATTCATGGGGGCGCCGAATGGGCCGGCGGTGCATTCGACCCGGAGAACGGTCATCTCTACATCAATAGCAACGACATCGCCTGGTTTGTACAGATGACATCCTCCGAGAAGGTTCCCGAAGCAAGGCATCGGGGATTCATCGTCTACCAAAACAACCGTTGCGTGTCCTGCCATGGGGCTAAAGGGGAAGGGATTGGTGGAAAGGCTCCTCTGATCAACCTGAAAGAAAAGTATGACCGCGATCGATTGCTGCAAGTCATCCGAAGCGGTGTCGGCACCATGCCGGGCTTTTCCTCCCTTCCCGGAAAGGACCTGCAAGCGCTGGCCGACTTCCTTTTGGATGTGGAAAGCAATGCACAAACCTCAGAACGAGAGAGAGCCAGTAATTTCTACGTTATGACTGCGTTTGAAAAGTTTCTCGACAGGGAAGGGTACCCGGCCACAAAGCCACCTTGGGGTACGCTCAACGCAATCAATCTGAAGACGGGTAAGGTTGCGTGGAAAATTCCGCTGGGGGAGCACGACGTTCTTACCAAGAGAGGTGTGCCTCAGACCGGCACGGAAAACTTTGGTGGCCCGATCGTCACCAAGGGGGGCCTCGTCTTTATAGCAGCGACGCAGGATGAAAAGTTTCGCGCGTTTGACAAGGACACCGGGAAGCTGTTGTGGGAGGCGAAGCTGCCTTTTGGAGGGTACACTACACCCTCAACTTACGAGATCAAAGGGAAACAATATGTGGTTATCCCTTGTGGTGGAGGGGGTAAGCCCTCGACGAAACCTGGCGACGCCTTCGTGGCCTTTGCTCTTTCTCAGTGAGAACCCGCAGTCGTGAGTCTTACAGGCATTCTTGCCTGTACCTGATCGTGGAGCCAATCAGAGTCATTAATCCGCCAACTCGACAGGCAGGAATGCCTGTCGCCACCCGTGCAAAATACATTAGTGAACTTATGAAACGGAATACTTAGTTCTTCGGACGAAATCTGAAGCCCGCGGTGGAGTCTCTAAAATCTTAAGCTCGGTCGCAAGCGAGATCTTCATGGGTGCAGAGTCCAGTCGCTTCTTGTCGAGAAAATGGTGATCGAAGAGCGTTATCATGACGGTGCTTCTGAAGTGCTCCCGTTCGTTGTACCAATCCCAATGTAAGTTCTCGGTTAATGTTTGAGCGGGGATGAGGTCTGGAGCAGGGGACGGCGAGTCCCCGGCTCGAGCAGCCATGTACTAGCTTTCCTCCTGCGACATAGTACGCCAGACGGAGGGTGGTCTTGAGACGAATTGCATTGTTTACTTTTATGAGTTTTGTTGCAGTGCGAGGCTTCTCGCAAACAGATTGGCCAACCTACGGTCACGACGCTGGAGGCCTTCGCTATTCGCCACTCAAACAGATCGACGCCACAAACGTTGCAAAGTTGAAGGTTGCCTGGGTGTACCACCTGAAACCTACCAATGCATCTGAGACCACGACGGCTGCACGCTCTGCAAGACCACACGGTCAGGCAGTGCGGAGACCTGACTTCCAACAAGAGAGTGTCTCGAAAGATGAAGTTTCTTTCCCCCAAGGAAAAGGAAGAGATGCTACAAAGGGTGTTTGTTCCACTTGCCACAGCACGAACATCTTCGTGCAGCAGCGTCATACCCGTGAGGAGTGGAGTTCCATCGTCGACAACATGGTCTCGAAAGGACTGGAGGCCCCAGATGATGAGCTTGACGAAATCACGGACTATCTCGCCGTAAACTTCCCGCGGCAAGAGAGTCCGCCACACGCTGCTGCGGCACACCATAAGGCAGAGGGCTTGATTCCACGGAGAAGGGCTGGCCACATCCTTTCCTCAGAGATGACGCCTATCGTTGCTGGCGGTCTGATGTATCTTTCATCGCCGTATCATAGGATTGTCGCGTTGGATCCCGTTACGGGGAAGGAAGTCTGGAGCTACATCACTCCAGGAAGCGGCCTTCCATCTCTTAGGGGAGTGGAGTACTGGCCGGGGGATGGGGCTCACCGGCCGGAAGTGCTCTGCGGCACGCGTGACGGAAAACTCATCGCTCTCTTCGCAAAGACAGGCGAACCGGTCGAAAGTTTCGGAACTAACGGTGTCATCGACATGAAAACGCCTGAAGTGATGAAAGGCCAGATTGGCCTCTTGGGCATGACATCTCCACCGATCACGTACAAGAATTTCGTAATCACAGGATCGATCGTTCCTGAATCTCCTGGTACGGGGCCCTCGGGGGATGTGCGCGCATGGGATGTGCTTACGGGCAAGCTGGTGTGGAGTTTTCACTCCATTCCCCGCCCAGGAGAAAAGGGTCACGAGACATGGCTCGACGATGGATGGAAGAATCGTACTGGTGTGAATGTGTGGGGTTTTCTCACGGTGGATGAGGCCCGCGGCATTGTGTATATGCCATTCGGCGCCCCTTCGTGGGATCGATACGGCGGCGATCGCAAGGGGGATAATTTGTTCGGCACCACTCTGGTCGCCGCGGATGCCAATACCGGGAAGGAGCTATGGCACTTTCAGATCGTACACCACGACATCTGGGATTATGACCTGGAGTCTGCCCCCGTTCTTCTAGAGATCAAGCACAGGTTCAAGAGGATACCGGCCGTGGCCATCGTATCTAAGAATGGCATGGCGTTCTTTTTCAATCGTGTGACAGGGAAGCCTATTTACCCGATTGAAGAACGTCCCGTACCGAAGAGCGATGTACCGGGTGAAGTAGCCTCGCTGACACAGCCATTCCCAGTGGTGACCCCGCCACTAGCTCGGCAGAACTTCACCATGCAGGACATCGCCACCGTCAGGCCTGAACACGAAGTTTTCTGCCGCGATTTCGTAGCCAAGAACAACATGGTGTTTGGCCCCATCTACACCGCCGTGCCTTACCAGAGGACCCTCGTCAGCTTTCCCGGTTCTGTCGGCGGTCCAAACTGGGGAGGGGCCTCATTCAACCCTGCGCTCGGTCTCTTGTTTGTCAATACACAAGACCTGGGTCAGCTGGAATCACTTGTCCCCAGATCGGAACCCGCCGGAATGCCATATGGGTTCGGCCCAGTCACGGGACGGTTCTGGAATGCTGAACTCAGGCTTCCCTGCCAGCAACCGCCGTGGGGTCAACTACTGGCCATCAATGTCAAGACCGGCAAGATCGCCTGGCAGGTTCCGCTTGGAATTACAGATTCCTTGCCGCAGGGCAACCAGAATACAGGTAGACCGAATCTCGGCGGTTCGATCGCTACAGCTAGCGGTCTCGTGTTCATAGGCGCAACTGACGATTCACGCTTTCGTGCGTTTGACGCGAAAACTGGAGCTGAACTCTGGAGCGTAAAGCTTGGGGCTGCTGCGCATGCTGTCCCTGCCACTTATCAGGCGAAGGACGGTAAGCAGTACGTCGTGATCACTTCCGCGGGTGGGTCGGACATCGATGATCCAATCACGGACAGCAGCGTTATCGCTTTTGCATTGCCCAACTAAGCTTCGGCCTGGGCCTGGCGCCCAAGGCTCCGTGATCGAACGCGGCCGGGGCAGCCGACCGCCTGCGAAACGCGGCCAACGCTACCGGCCCAATTAGACCCACAATCGCGGACAAGGAATTCTTGAAATGAATCCTGATTGCGGGCGAGATTGATTTTGCGCGAAGCAACTTGACCGGGGTCTTTCACCCGGATCGTGACAGACGCTCGGATGAGCTTCTTTCTATGCGGTCTTTACGCCGGTCACGACGTGAATGAAGCGAAACTGGAATACAATGCCTTCATTCTCGAAGCCAAAATCGAAAATCTCGACTGTCCAGGTCACAGCTGGCAGCGGGATTGCCAACAGAATGACAAATACATCGCATATCGTTCCCAAGAAGGCGAAGATGAAATTTATGGTTCACGTACTGCCCAAAGGGTCTGAACATGCTAACGATCACTCGACGTGACTTCATCGGCACAGGTGTCCGCGCCTCGGTTGCCCTAGCGACCACTGGCCTCCTCGCGTCTCCTAAGGAGGCCGGCGTCAAGTTCAGGGTTGGGGTCACTGACTGGAACTTGAAACAGGAAGGCAAGATTGAGTCGATCGCCCTGGCCAAGGAGCTGGGCTTCGACGGCGTGCAGGTCAGCATCGGCAAGGGGACGGACAAGCTTCCGCTTTCCGATCCCGCTTCGCAGAGGATGTATCTGGACGAGTCGAAGCGGGTGGGCCTGCCGATCGAATCCCTGTGCCTCGAAATCCTGCATCGCAACTACCTGAAGTTGGACCCTCTCGGCCAACGCTGGGTGGCCGATTCAGTCCCGATCGCGAGGGCTATGGGTGTGCGAGTAGTGCTCCTGCCGTTTTTTGGCAAGGGCGCGCTGGACACCACGGCAGAGATGGATAGAGTTGGCGACATCCTCAAGGAGATCGCCCCGACTGCCGAGAAGGCAGGCGTCATCCTTGGCCTCGAGGACACGATCTCGGCACGGGACAACGTGCGGATCGCGGATCGGACCAAGTCCCCCGCCGTCCTTACTTACTACGACGTGGGCAACTCGACCAAGAACGGTTTCGACGTGGTGGAGGAGATCCGCTGGCTGGGTGGCGCCCGTATCTGCGAGGTCCACCTGAAGGACAACCCTCACTATCTGGGTGACGGGCAGATCGACTTCAAAGCGGTGGTTGACGCCCTGGCCGACGTCGGCTTCGACGGGTGGGCTCAACTCGAAACCGACTGCCCTGTTTCAGTCGAGGCCGACATGCGCCGGAACCTGAAGTTTATCCGGGGACTGATTGCGGCTCGTAACGCCGCCTGATGGTCCGTAAACGACGGCCCGCACAATCTGTATCTTCTTACCCGTTGATCTGGCGTCGGCGTCGGACCGGACCACGATTCGGACGGAATGCTTCCCAGCAGGCAGGCCGCTGACATGCCAATAGTCGTCGCCGCTGGTATTTTTGGGGATCCAGGCATCAACTTCGCCGACCTCTCGCCAGCAAGGAAACGTCAGCACGTCCGCCTTCTTGGGTGCATCGGCCCACGATGGCTGACACCCGTGCCATCGAATGCTAGCGTCGCTTCTGCACCGGCGGCTCGTAATTCGGGCCTCTGCCGTGACAGTTAGCTGAGTCTCGATGCCAGCAAACAGACGGTGGTACAGAGCTGGCTCGACGGCACTCCTTTGGAGTGAAAGTTGTCAGCTTCCACTTCCCGGACGCGCTAGGCGGACCGAGAAGACGCTGCGATCGCCGCGATGTCTTGCAATAAAGTATTCTAAAGGCGTCCCATCCGGTAACAAACCGATGCTTTTCAAGAGTAAGGTCGGGCTTCCTGCCTTGATGCCCATCAGCTTGGCGTCTTCTCGAGTCGCACGTGTTGCCTGGATCGTACGATGTCCCGTAGCGACCGATAACCCATACTTCGAGGCGAGCAACGCGTAGAGGGAACAATCGCTCAAATCTTCGTTCACCAAGGCTGGACAAAGCTTGTACGGAATGTAGGTGACCACAATCACGCAAGGCTGGCCATCGAGCGAGCGCAGGCGATTGAGTAGAATCACTTCTTCGCCTTCTCCGATTTTCAAGGCCTCTGCGATGCTGGCGTCGGCCTGAACTACCTTCAGGTCCAGCACCCGGGTTGTAGGAACCTGTCCGTGCCTCTGCGCATCTTCATAAAACCCGCGCAGGTCCTGCATCAAGTCGCCGGAATATCTCGGTGAACTGATGGTCGTCCGTTTTCCGCTTCTTTTCAAGACCATTCCGTTGCTGCGCAGTTCGGCGAAAGCCTGGCGCACCACGGTCCGGCTCACATCCAAGCGCGCACAAAGTTCTTCTTCACTCGGGAATAGCTGCCCAGGACGCCATTCCTTTGTGGCAATCTTCTTTTCTATATAACGATAAAGCTGGTGATAGTAAGGGATTGGACTATCCAGTTCGATTACACCGGAATCATCCAACTGAACGATCTCTTCCATCGATGGCTAACCTCCGCTACGACCTCTCATCTTTAGAATGACGTTGAATACATCTTGTTCTAGGTTCCCACACGGCCGCACCCATGCCAGCGGGTATAAATTTAATGAATGACAGCCGTCTTTTCGGACTTCTTTTTCTTCAGTCGGCGGAACTCCGCATAGGCCAGCTCGGCTTTCTCTTTCTCGCCCGTCCGGTGGTAGATTCTTCCCAACGCATAGAAAGGCTGATCAAAAGAAGGATCCAGTTCAGAAGCCTGCCGGAGTTCCTTGATCGCCTCCTGATTGTTCGCCTGCTTTTCAAACAGCAGCCCGAGCTGGTAATGCGCCTGCGGAAACTTCGGATCGAACCGCAAAGCTTCCCTCAGAATGGCGCCCACTTCGTCGAGCCGCCCGAGTTTCAAAAGCAAGGTGGCCCGGTTCACATCAGGCCAAGGTGATGGCTGAGCCTCCTTGCGCTCCAGGTTCGCAGCCTCTTCGTATTCTTTTTCGGCAGCTTCAAACCGCCCGAGAGCCTCATAGCAGAGCCCTAAATTGTCGTGGGCCCTCGCCATGCGCGGATTTATTTTGATCGACTCATTAGCCTCTGCGGCTGCCCGTTGAAACAGCTGCGCGTCGTAGTCCAGACGGGACAACCAGTAGGGATACAAGGCTTCACCCGGCGTTTCGCGAGCCAGTTTTTCCAGCTCGGGACGGGCCCAGTCGCGATGTCCGAGAATAAGGTATGCCATCGCTAGTTGAAACCGGCTCGGTGCACCCAGCGGTTTCAGAGCTTCTTCCTTCTTATACGCAATTGCAGAGTCCAGATACTTACCATCCAGGAAAAGAACTCCGCCAAGCAGATCCAGGTACTCGGCCGATTCCGGGTGCTGATGGACCTTGTCGAGCAGATCGCGCTCTGCGCGGAGATAGTCGCGCCGTTCAATTTCCTCGCGGATGCTGGGGTCAGATAAAGATGGAAGGAGCGCCGTGTTGTTCAATTTCTCTTCGGAGAGACTCGAGGAAGACTGGCCCGAAGCCGCCGTGCCTACCGAGCCGAGAACGACCGCCAGGATGACTGCCGGGAATTTGCGCGAGGTGTATCGGACAGCGGGTGCGGTATGTGGCTCTGCGCTATCCCCAAGTCGATCGAACCTCATCGCGGCAGACCTCGTACATCGAACATTGCTGTCATCCTATCACGTGATTACGGCTTTTTCAGGCGGTCAAAAATCCTCCACAGCGGCGATAAAAGCCAGTTAAACGTATAGGATTCTAGTGATTTATCTTGACAAGGAAGCCAGCCCACTGATACCTATGGCTCACCTATAATAACAGGATGACGGCCTGAAGCTGTTTGAGAGGGGGCGATAACGTGAAATCAACCCGGTGGTGGGCGTACCTCGTCGTGTGCCTCCTTTTCGCTTGTGGTGCGAAAAGCCAGAATGTCAATGGATCGATCAACGGAACGGTGACGGATGCTAGTGGCGCCGTTGTCCCCAACGCCAACTGCACCCTGACCTCCACCATGACGGGGGCGGTCGCAAGCGTAACCAGCGACTCCAACGGTCTCTATCGTTTCGGAAATTTGCAGCGCAGTGTTTACGATCTCGAAATTACGGCGCAAGGGTTCCAGACTTCAGTGCAAAAAGGCATTGTGCTCAACATCAACGAACGTGTGACGGTCAACATGACGTTACAGGTCGGGCAAATGAAGCAGACCATCGAGGTCGAAGCAACCGCGCCGACGCTCAACTTCGAAGATTCGACCCTGCAGGGAACCATCACTCCGGACGTCTTGAAGCAGCTTCCGCTTGAGGTCGCCGGCACTTCGCGCTCTGCGGCGGCATTCGTCGTTCTGTTACCCGGCGTGAGCACGGGCTCGACCGGTGATCCGTTCAACTCCCGAATCAACGGTGGCATGCAATTGGGCGGGGAGGCCACACTGGATGGAGCTTCCATGCAGGAAGGCATCATGGGCCAAAGCGGAATGAATGCCATCCATGGCGACTATCCTCTTTCTCCGGAAGCGATCAGCGAAGTCAACGTGCTCATCTCGAACTACAGCCCGCAATACGGTTCGAGCGACTCCGGAGTGATCAATCTGGTCACGAAATCCGGCACCGAAAAGTTTCACGGAGACTTGCGGGAGTTTTTCCGCAACACGGTTCTAAACGCGCGTCAGTGGGGCGTACCCGACCGGCCCCAGGACCTGGAAAATCAATTTGGAGGAAGTCTCGGCGGGCCCGTCCGGATTCCGGGAATCTGGTCGGCACACAATAAAGCTTTCTTCTTTCTCAATATCGAGCGATATACGATTCGCGGCGGCAACAAGTTTCCCATTCTGAGTATTCCATCGATGCAGGAACGACAAGGGGATTTCACCGATTGGCGCGACGCGAACGGCGCCCTGATTCCCATCTACGATCCCGATACCACTCGACCCAATCCTGCATATGATCCAACTCAAGACGTCGGACCCGGCAATACGCCATTTTTGCGGGACCAGTTTATGGGGTGCGATGGAAACACTCCGAACGTGATCTGCCCGACGGACCCACGGCTGCAAAACTCGCTGGCCACCCAGTGGCTGCAACATCTTCCGACTCCCAGTTTTTCCGGCCCGTTGAACAACTATGTTTCCCCTGTTCCGATTCCCGAGATCGCAGGCGCGGGAACGGATCACAAGCAGAATTTTGATTTTCGTTTTGATGACTATCTGGGAACGAAGGACCACTTCGCACTCACTCTGCACTACCACAACACGGTCTTTGCCAACGTCTCGAATCTACCCCGAATCATCAGCAGTGACATTTTCCTGCTTCCTGACGGCGGTGAGATTGGCCCATGGTCGAGCCGCATCAATTGGGACCATACTTTTAACACCAGGTTGGTCAACAACGCGACGCTTGGCTACATGAATATGCGTGGCAGTGAAAGGGCGGTGGACGCTGATTTTGCCGACCAGTTGCCCCAAATTCCGGGTGTCGCTTCCCACGCGCAGCCGCCCTCCATCGTTTTCTCTGACGGCTTTCAGTCGATGGGAGCTTTTGATATCCATCACGAGTCGCGTCCTACCACGGTCGTGAATGACGTCCTGGCCTGGACTCACGGCCGGCATCTCTTCAAGTTTGGTGGCGAGATCCGCAAATTGCAGAACAACCTAACGAACAACTACAACGGCTCCGGCACGTTCTTGTTCGCCGACACGGAAACCGGTCTGCTCGGAATCAACAGCGGCAATGCGATCGCCAGTTTCCTTTTAGGCGCTGTGGATAACGGCGACGCCACCTTTAATACTGTGCCGACCATCTATGCTCGAGGCTCGTACTGGGCGGTATTCGCAGGAGACACGTGGAAGGCCACAAGCAAGCTGAGTATCGACTATGGTCTCCGGTGGGATTTAGGTACTCCCGCCACCGAGAAATACAATCGCTCTTCTTTCTTCAATCCACTTCAACCCAATCCAGGCGCCAACGGTTTGCTGGGAACACTTGCTTTTGCCGGATCAGGAAGCCCCGGCGTGAGTTACGGCGCGGCCGGTTTCCCCAGAAATCATCCAGAGAATACCTGGTACGGCGGTTACGCGCCGCGTCTTGGTGTTGCCTATGCCTTGGGGGCGAACTCCGTGGTGCGGGCCGGTTACGGTATCTTCGTGAACCAGGCCTTTTATCCGGGATGGGGTAGCGGAATCGCACTGGACGGCTTCAATTTCACGCCTTCATTCAGCAGCACGAATGGCGGGCTGACTCCAGCCTTTCTTCTGCAGAACGGACTGCCGCAGCAATTTCAGGTTCCGCCTTTCATCGACAGCACATTTCTCAACGGCCAAAACGCGCCGCTCTACCGCGCCTTCGATTCGAACCGCCGCCCCTACACCCAGCAATGGAATCTGACGCTGGAACATCAATTGAAAAACAATATCTCGGTCAGTGCATCCTACGTCGGAAGTAAAGGAACCAGGCTACCTTCCAACGTGGATCCGATAAACGCGTTGGATCTCAAGTATCTCGCCATGGGCCAACAGTTGTTCGACGAATTCGCGCCGGGCGACACGTCCGTCGACGGAGTACCGGCTCCATATCCCGGATGGGCTCAGCAGATGCAAGCCTGTGCTCCTTCGGTAGCCCAGGCATTGTCTCCGTATCCGCAGTATTGCGGCGGAATTCTTGGTTTGAACGAGAACAAAGGCAGTTCCTCGTACCATTCTCTCCAGGTGAAAGTCGAACAGCGTGTGTCTCATGGCCTGTGGTTTCTGACCTCTTATACTCTGTCCAAGTTGCTTACCGATGCGGAGAGTACCCAGTCCGGAATGTTCCAAGGCAGCCTCCAGGGCGTGATCTCCCCCTTCCAGGCTTATCGAAACAAGGCGATCTCTGTCATGGACACACCTCAGAGTCTGTCTTTCGCCTTGTCGTATGAATTGCCGTTTGGCAGGGGGAAGAGATTCCTGGGTGGAGCTGGAGCGCTGGACCGCTTGATCGGTGGCTGGCAGATCGTCAGCATCTTTAAAGCTACATCGGGAACGCCGTTCTATTTCCGCTCGAGCACCTGTAATGTTCCCCAGCAGTTCCAGGTCGCCTGCATTCCCGCGATAATTCCAGGAATGAAGCCGTTCCTGCAGGACCCAGCACACTACGATCCGAACAAGGGGCCGCTTTTTAATCTCTCGGCTTTCGAGGATCCCAGCACGTTCAATTTTTACTTCGGTCGTGGCGACCGGGTTTCGAACTTGCGTGGAGCCGGTTACCACAATGAAGATTTCAGCGTGGTGAAAAATACGCGTATCACCGAAAGAACAGGTGTACAGTTCCGGGCGGAATTCTTCAACGTATTCAATTGGCACATCCTGACGGCTTCCGGCTACTACTTTGGCCAGCAGGCATTTGATACCGATGTTGCCAGCCCGACGTTCGGTCAATGGACTGGATCTGTTTCTAATCCGAGGAACATTCAGCTCGGCTTGCAGGTGTTGTTTTGACAGATGTTGTGCTAACAAAGTCGGGCACATTAACTTAGAAGGCTGTGTTCTATGGCCGGGTTCGTAGATGCTTTCCGTTGGCTCTCACCCGACTGATTGTCGGAGCATAGACCAACTTGGGGGCGTGTAGGGATGAAGAGGACGAACATTTATTGGGGATTGTCGTGCGGCGTGATCTTGCTATCTCTGCTTTCTGCAAACCTAGTGGCGGTCGACTGGCCGACCTTCGGCGGCGATCCTCAACGTTCCGGTTCGGTCGAGGACAACACCTTTTCTCCCGAAAACGCCGGTAATCTGGAATTGAAGTGGTCGACCCAAGTGGAAAATGTTCCGCTCGCGTTGAACTCGTTGACCGCGCCAGTGGTTGCGAACAACGTCACGACACCGCAAGGCACAAAGACCTTGGTGTACGTCGCGGGCTCGTCGGACACTTTCTTTGCTATCGATGCTCAGGACGGCAAGATTCTTTGGACACGAACCTTTGACTCAGCCGTCTTGCCCGATGACGACAGCTTCTATCTCTGTCCGAACGCCGTGAATGCGACTCCCGTCATTGACAAAACTCGCAACATTATTTTCACGATCGCACGGGATGGCAAATTGTACGGTCTTGATCTGGCATCCGGAATCCCGAAATTCGGACCCTTCCAGTTGATTCCGGCGTTCGCAAAAGCATGGAGTTTGAATTCATACGACGGCGTGATCTACACCTCAACATCGCAGGGCTGTGGTGGAGATCGTTCCGGCATCTACGCCATGGACGTGAAAGATCCCATGCGTCACGTCACGCACGAACTATTGGTGCGGCGTGGTGGCGGCGCGGGCATGTGGGCGAGAGGCGGAGTCGTTATCGACCGGAACAAACGTCTTTATACTCCGACCGGTGACGGAAACTTCGATCCCGCGGTTGGCGATTACGGCAGCAGCTTCCTGGCCACATCGCTGGACACGCTTCAGCTCATCGATTACTACACTCCTTTGAACTTCAAGGAGATCAATAAGCTCGATCTGGACATGCCATCGGGAGGCGTGGTCGCGTTTACCGACGGGGAGGACGACCTGATCGCAGGTGGAGGGAAAGAATCTGTACTGTACCTGCTGAATGCAAATTCTCTGGGTGGCAAGGATCACCACACGCCTCTCGCGATCACTTCACCTCTTGCGAATGACGACAAGGCGCTCGAGCAAAAAGGCATGTGGGGTGCACCGGCGGTTTGGAGCGACGCCAAGACGAAAGAGAAATTTATTTACGTCACGATTTGGGGGGCGGTTTCGAAAAACGCTCCGCGATTCGCCACGACGAACGGTGACGTCCCGCACGGGTGCATCATGGCGTTCAAAATTATTCGCGACGAGAAGACTCATGAGCCTGCGCTGCAACCTGCCTGGATTTCTCCCGATCTCAATCTTCCAGACCCTCCCGTTGTCGCCAATGGAGTTCTCTTTGCTCTCGCGACCGGAGAGAATCCTCAGCAGCAACACGTTCAGGGCCTCCTCCACTACAAGAGCAAAGAGGAATGGAAAAAGAACCTCCTGACCACAGAGGAAAGAGGCATGGGTACTCAAGCAGCCGAGTTGTACGCGCTGGATGCGAAGACCGGAAAGCTGCTATACAAAAGCGGAAGTGCCATGAAGAGTTGGGTTCACTTTAGTGGGTTGGCGCTCGCTGATGGTCGGGTCTATGCCGTCGATCATAGTTCTCGTGTGTATTCTTTCGGGCTCAAAGGTCAACAACATTAAAGACCAACAGCTCTGGACCGCGACTGCGTTGCGCGGCATACTCGGGGCTCTTATGAGCCTTTCAGGGTGAGCATGAAGCTCTTGTCTCTCTTCTCCCGGCAGGTGGTTCATTTCGGCCTTGTTTTAGCATGGCTGGGGTTCGCGGCATTTTTACCTCTCTCCACAAAGACAGAGACAGCGGGCGAGGTGCACATTTTGGTCGTCACCGGCGGTCATGGCTTCGAAGAAGCCGCTTTCTTTGACATGTTCCGGCAAATCAAAGGAGTTTCCTTCATGCACGCAGCCTTTGGGGCCGGCGCCGAGGAGAAGCTAAACCCAAAAGGTGCGCGAGATTTTGATGCCATTGTCTTTTATGACATGCACCAGGAGAAGGAACCTCAGTGGAGGGGAATGGAACAACTCTTGCAGCAAGGGAAGGGCATGGTATTCCTGCACCATTCACTATGGTCCTACGACACCACATGGCCTGAATACCGCAACATTGTAGGTGGGCGGGCTTCTTCAAAAGAGCAAGTTGTGCCGGGGCCATCCCCGACTTCGACCTACAAACACGGAGAACAGGTTCGTGTGCATATTGCCGATGCTTCTGATCCGATCACGAAAGGCCTCCATGACTTCGAGATCGAGGATGAAACGTACAACCACTACTGGGTGGATCCGAAGGTGCACGTTCTCTTGACTACGGATAACGACACCAGCGAACATGTGATTGGCTGGAGCCATAAGTACAAGAAGTCGCGCGTCGTCTTCATTGAACTCGGCCACGGTCCCTCTGCCTACCAGAGCCAGGATTATCAAACCCTGGTGCGACAAGCGATCTTGTGGGTTGCCCAGAGATGAAAGCCTTCTCCGTCGCACCAAGTATCGATTCATTGAGCTGTGGCGATTCCGGGCGCCTCGCGCGCTTCCTTGCAACTTTCAGTCGGCACGTGGGTCACATGTTCAGGCTGCGGAATACGTGGCCGAGCTGGGCCGGCGTAGTGCTTTTGGCCACAGGATCTCTTTCGGCATTCCAGGCCCTCGCACCAGCCAACCTCGATGAAGCCCGCGCATTGATCGTGAACGGAGACCTGACCAGTGCCAGCGCTCGATTAGAGGAAATCCTCCGGAACTCCCCCGGGAACGCGGAAGCGCTGAATCTCCTGGGTGTCGTGCAGGCGCAACTGGGGGACTATCAAAACGCTGAAGTCAACTTTCGAAAAGCGACGGCTGCCGCTCGAGGCTCGGTTGAGATCTTGCTCAACCTGGGCCGGCTCTACCAGGAGAATCGAAATCGGGACCCCGAAGCTGCCCACAAGGGCATCGCTGTTTACGAGCAGATACTGAAGCTGGATCCCTCCCACAGCGAAGCCGTCTATCAATGCGCATTCTTGCTGGGCGCGACGGCTTTTTATCAGCGTTCGCTAACGCTGCTCTCACGACTTACCGGCGACGCACAGCAGCGTCCGCAGATTCTTTCTCTCCGGCTTGTGGATCACGCGGGCTTGAAGAACGAGAGACAAGTGGAAGGAGACATCGCACAATTGCTCGCTCATGCCGAGCTAGCTGAAGGCGACGTCGTGACGATTCTGCCGATGCTCTTCACGCAGCACAACGAGGCCCGGGCCACGCGGCTGCTTTTGGGATTGCAACAACGAGGGCTGGCCTCGGCCGATACCATCGAGCAACTTGGCCTGCTTTACGAACAAACAGGAGATCTGCAGCGCGCCCGCGGAACCCTGGAGGAGGCTTTTCAGAAGCGAGCGTCCGCGAGCCTCCCGCTGCTTCTTTCGCTGGCGCGCGTTGCCTACAAACAGCGCGACTTCACCGGCGCCCTCGGCTACTTGGCGCATGCCCGGGAGCTCGCACCGCAGGACGCGCGAGTTCATTTCTTTTTTGGCATGGTATGCATCGAGATGGATTTGCAGAAAGAGGCTGCCGAGTCTTTGAAGAAAGCAGTCCAGCTTGATTCCGAAAATCCATATTTCAACTATGTGTATGGTGTGGTTCTTATCGGGCTTCAAGGTGCTGATGAAGGCTATCCCTATCTGAAGAAATATTGTGATCTGAAGCCTGACGATCCGAGAGGGCACCTCGTGCTCGGCGAAGCATATTTTTACGCCGAAGATTTTGGCTTGGCCCAAAAGGAGTTGGCGAGTGCCGTCAATTTTCCCCAGACTTCTGCAACAGCGAAGTTATTCCTGGCGCGCATCGCAAACCGGGAAGAAAAATACGACGAAGCGATCGCAAAACTGCAGGAAGCGGTGCGGGAAAATCCACGACTGGACGACGCCTATGCGGAGTTAGGCCGTGCCTACCGCGAGCGAAAAGATTACATCAACGCGAAAACCAACCTGTTAAAGGCGCTCGAGATTAACCCCAATAACTCCCAGGCCAATCTGAACCTCGCAATGGTGTACGGCCTTACAAAGGACAGCCGCGCTCAGGAACAGCGCGCGCGTGTGGATCAGCTTGAAGAAATTCGTCGAGATCGAGAAAAGAAGTTTCTGGCAACGATTGAGGTTCGTCCCTATTGAAACCTAGGGGCGCCTTAGGCATTTCGCATCTTGAATCGGAAGATTATGGGAACTAAAACGATAGCCCTCTTTGTCGTCGCCCTTGCCACGATGATGTGCGGGGCTCAAAGTCAGTCCAGGAATACAATCGCTGAGAAGTGTGAAGTTCCCAGCGACGCTGCCGCCAAACCTAACCCGGAAAGTGAAAAGGCCGAGGCCCGTACGACCGGCCGCAAGATGTTCATTCGCACTTGCGCCAGGTGTCACGAGGAGGACGGGAGTGGCAGGAGCCAAGGCGCAGCTAACTTGCGTTGTCCTCAGGTGCAGAGTCAGACCGACGGGGCACTCTTCTGGAAGATTTCCAACGGCAATATAAAGGCCGGCATGCCGCCTTTCGATTCTCTCCCCGAAGACAAACGTTGGGACATCGTCACTTTTCTACGAACTCTAAAGGATCCGAAGTGCGACAACTCAAAGACCTCTAAGGGAGAAACGTCTCAGGGAGATGCCAAGGCAAGTGGCCCGGAAGACAAGAAGCCGCAATAGTCGCGAGTGTGAGAAGACCTCTGCGTTGACAGAAAGGGCTGGAACGGTACTTCAAATATCATTATAGCATTATAGATTCTGAGCGTCTCAAATGTATCTCTTAGGCGTCGACTTGGGGACAACCGGCACAAAAGCTGCTCTGTACGATCTGGACGCTCGTCTGGTCTCCGAGGGCAGGGCAGAAGTCCCACTCCACTATCCGCAACCTGTTGCAGTGGAACAGGATATGGAGGACTTCTACAAGTCCGCCGCAGTGGCGATTCGGCAATGTATGGACTCTTGCCGGGTGGATCCGGCACAGGTTGCCGGGCTGGCCTTCGACAGTCAAATGGCGGGGATCGGCGCGGTGGATGAGAACTTTCGGCCCGCGGTACGGTTCGATTCCTGGCTCGACTCCCGTTGCCAACCCTACATCGAAGAGATCAACCGACATCATGCGGTACGGGTAACAGCGCTCACCGGATGTCCACCCACTTGTAACCACGGTCCAAAGATGCTCTGGTGGGCCAACGAGCGTCCTGCAGACTACGCCCGCATTGCGAAGTTTGTAACTCCGAGTTGCTACGTCGCGGGACGGGCTGTCAGGATGAATGCGAGTGAAGCATTCATCGATCACACATTCCTGCATTTTACGGCTGCAAGTGATGCCGCGGAAGGCGGCTGGTCGGATGAGCTGTGCGACAAACTCGCGATCGACAAGCAAAGACTTCCACGAATCGTTGATCCTTGGACTGTGATCGGCGAGTTGAGCGCAGAAGCTGCGATGGACATTGGTCTTAAAGCCGGTATCCCTGTCGCTGCCGGCTGCGGTGATACGGCTGCTGGAGCCTTGGGAGCCGGCGTGATACGCCCGGGGATGCTCCTCGACACGGCGGGCACCGCCTCGGTGCTGGCCTGCTGCACGGACCGCTATGTGGCCGATACTGCGCACCGGGCTTTGATCGTCATGCGCTCCGTCATTCCCGGGATTTGGAACCCGCTGGCCTACGTGGGCGGGGGAGGTCTGGCGCTGCAGTGGTACGGGCGCGGTTTCCTGAAGAGTCAGGATTCAGCAGCAGGTGAGTCGGACGAATCCTACGATGAATTGATTGCGATGGCAGCAACGGCACCGGCTGGGTGTGAAGGCTTGCTGTTTTCACCGCACCTCGGAGGTCGTATCTGTCCCGCCGCTCCCGAGATGCGCGGAGCCTGGATCGGATTCTCGTGGGGGCATTCGCGCGCGCACTTTTTCCGCTCGATCCTTGAAAGCATCGGCTATGAGTACGCCTGGTACCTGCGAATTTTGCGCGGCCTCGCTCCCGAAATCGACTTTACCGGCGCGCGGGTGATCGGTGGAGGAGCGAAGAGCGAGGCCTGGAATCAGATCAAGGCCGACATTCTTTCGGTTCCGTATCAGCCGTTGGCGCGCAAAGAATGCGCGACGTGGGGGGCCGCGCTCATTGCAGGGAAGGCCGCTGGCTTGATTCCGGACTTGGTGGAGGCTGCCACAACCTTGGCTCCGCTGGGCGGAAAGGTAGTAAGACCCGACCGCAGCTTGCGTGCTACCTATGACTCAGCCTTGGAGCACTACCTATGCTGGCAATCGCAGCTGAAATCCGGATTTCAGACATATGGCAAACCCAATTAGAGTCTGCCTTGTAGGCGCGGGCCGCGCCGGCCACGTGCATGCGGAATCGCTCACGCAGCACATACCCGACGGGAGACTTGCGGCGCTGGTCGATCCGAATCCGGCAGCGTTGGAGAAGGCAGGCGCGCGTTTTGGAGTTGACTCACAATTCGGTTCGATCGAGCAGGCCGTAGAGAGTGCCGACTTCGATGCGGTAGTTATCACCACTCCTACTTTTACCCATCGGGAAATCGCAACCGTCGCCGCCGAACACAAGAAACATATCTTCTGTGAGAAGCCGATGGCGCTCACCATCGCCGAATGTGACGAGATGATCGCGGCCGCGGCGCGAAACGGTGTGATCCTGCAACTCGGCTTCATGAGGCGGTTCGACCCCGATTTCCAGGCAGCAAAGGAACGTATCGACGCGGGTGAGGTCGGACGGCCCATGATGATCAGGTCGCTCACGCACGGTCCGGGTTTGCCGCCCGCGTGGGCCCGCGATTTGAAGACTTCCAACGGCATGCTGGCCGAGGTAAACAGCCATGACTGGGATTCAACGCGTTGGCTGGTCGGGTCAAATCCACTGCGGGTCCACGCCGAAGTGTCGAACTTCAAAGGCGAGAAGCACGGCGTCGACACCCCGCATTTCTATGACACCGCGCTGGTAAACGTCCGCTTCGAAAGCGGGGCTCTGGGCGCCATCTCGGGCATTTGTCCGTGCGACTACGGATACGACGCGCGGGTCGAGATTGTCGGCGAAAAGGGCCTCTTGCAGATTGGTGACGTGCGCGGACAATCCGTGGTGGTCTGTACCGACCGCAATCACGGGCTTGTGACTCCCATCTATCGCTCGTGGCCGGAGCGCTTCGGCTCGGCGTACGTGCGGGAGATGAAGCACTTCCTGTCTTGCATCCATAACGGATCGCTGCCAAGCGTAGGCGGAGCCGACGGCCGCTGGGCGCTCGCCGGCGTATTGGCCGCGACCAGATCTTTCCTTGATAAGCGCAGCGTATCCATTGCGGAGGTGTTTGATGGCGCCATCTCCGTGCAGCAGGTGACGCAATGATCGCTGCCGTCTATCACGGTCCCGAAGATCTAAGAGTGGAAGAGCATCCAACTCCCGCCGCTGGTCCGGGTGAGATAGTGCTGCGTGTCGACCACGCCAGCATCTGCGCGACGGATCTGCGAATCCTGCGAGGCTCCCATCGCAAATATGTTCCGGGAACGGTACGAGTGCCCGGTCACGAAGTGGTAGGCACGATTGTCGAACTCGGCAAGGGTGTGGTTGGCGATTATCGCATCGGGCAGCGCGTGTTTGTTGCGCCGAACGTAGGCTGTGGCCGGTGCCGGCAGTGCGAACGTGGCGAAAACAATCTATGCGCGAACTACGCCGCTCTCGGCATCACGCTGGATGGAGCTTTCGCGGAATACATGCGAGTGCCCGCGCCGTACCTCGAACAAGGCAACCTGATTCACTTTGCCGATTCGATAGAAGGCGCGGCTGCGGCCTTGGCCGAACCGTTTGCATGTGTGCTTCATGGTCAGCAGGCGCTCCGTGTAAGCAACGACGACGTGGTCCTGATCATCGGCGCAGGACCGATTGGAGTCATGCACACGATCGCGGCGAAGGCGTCAGGAGCGAAGAAGATTCTGGTGAGCGAGCAGTCGCCGGAACGGCTGCGTAAGGCTTCGCAGGCTGGCGCGGACCGTGTCGTGAACTTTCTCGAGGAAAACCTGCGGGATGTTGTTGCTGCGGAGACTGGCGGGAGCGGAGCGGATGTGATCGTGGTGGCCGCTGGCGTGCGCCAGGCGATGGAAGAAGCGCCCCGTCTCGGTGCAATTGGCGGGCGGATCAATTTGTTTGCCGGCCTGCCGAGCGAAGCCCCGCAGATCCAGCTGGACGCCAATCTCATTCACTACAAGGAACTGATCGTCACGGGCACGACTGGCTGCAATACGGCAGACTGCAAGCGTTCGATGGATCTGATCAGTTCGGGAAAGATTGATTTGCGGCCGTTGATCAGCGGTCACTACAGGTTGGACCGCGCGAACGAAGCGTTCGCTGCGGTGCGCGCGGGCAACTCATTGAAAGTCGTTCTAGATATCAATTCTGGCAAGGGGTTAGTGTGAAAAGCCGACCTTACGGCTATCCGATTTCGCAACGCGATGATCGAGCGTCTTCTTTCGACAACCACATCGAACGCAGACTTTCGTCTCTGCGTGGCAAATTCCAGGACCAGAGAGCGTACGAGGCGATGGCAAGCGCCGGCGATCCGTTGGTGTATGAAGTCTATGAAAACCAGCGCCCAAATGCGGCCGGTGAGTTACCGAATGGCCTCTCGATCATTCATTCCGGGCGAGTCGGTGATGAGTACTTCATGACCAAGGGTCACTACCACATGGTGCGAGACACCGCGGAAATCTACTACTGCATGCAAGGAAAGGGAGCTCTGCTGATGGAGAACGAAGCGGGCGATACGGCGGTCGAAGAGTTTTATCCCGGCCGCGTCGTGTATGTGACGCCAAAGTGGGCTCATCGTTCCATCAACACCGGCAAGGAAGATCTGGTCACCTTTTTTGTCTATCCCGGGAATGCGGGACACGACTACGGCACGATCGATGCCACTGGATTCCGCAAGTGCCTCGTCGAGAGAAATGGTGTGCCGACTCTGGTCGACAATCCTCAAAGGGCGAAGGAAGGCAAATGAGCCTGGAAGATCTCAGGCACTGCCGAGTTCTGGTGACGCCCACTAGTTTCGGCCGACATGACAAGCGACTATGCCAGGAACTGGAGTCCATGGTCGGGAAGGTCGTCTACAACGATCGTGGGCGTCCGCTGGATTCGGGCGAACTACAGGAGTTGCTTCCGGGTTGTGATGGTTTCATCGCGGGTTTGGATTGCATTGATAACGCGGCGCTCGCATCCGCCGACCGCCTCAGGGTGATTGCACGCTACGGCGTTGGGGTGGACAACATCGATCTCGACGCAGCCGCGAAAAGGAAAATTACGGTGACCAACACCCCGCATGCCAATGCGACTTCCGTTGCTGAATTAACGATTGCTCTCTTGCTTGCGCTCGCGCGTTCGATTCCAGAATCTGTCGAAGCAGTACGAGAGGGCGAATGGCCACGGCTCCATGGAAAAGTTCTGGAGGGCAAGGTATTCGGCCTGATTGGTTTCGGCACTGTTGGGAAAGCAGTGGCGCGCAGGCTACAAGCGTGGCAACTGACATTGCTCGCCTGCGATCCGCTGGGCGATGCAACTGCGGCGGAGTCGCTAGGAGTTCGACTGGTGAAGATGGATGAGCTGATTCGAGAGTCCGACTTCATTTCGCTGCACGCCCCGCTCTTAGCCGAGACCCGTTGCATGGTGAATCCAGATTTTTTTGCGCGCGTGAAGCCGGGGGCGTTCCTTATCAATACCGCGCGCGGAGGAATCGTGGACGAGGGCGCCCTTTTACAAGCCCTGGATTCAGGCCAACTCGGCGGCGCGGCCCTGGACGTATATCAGAAGGAGCCACCACCGGCCGATAGCCCATTGCGCCGCCACCCTAAGGTCATCGCGATGCCCCACTGCGCCGCCCATACCGATGGCGCTGCCGATCGCATGGGGCGGCAATCCTTGCACGACTGCCTCGCCGTTCTACGCGGCGAGACTCCGCTCTATCCCGTCACCCTGGGAGTTGCCGCATGAATTCCCTGCAAGGCCAGAAGCGGGAACACATGCACTTCCTCGGCGTGAGCACTCGCCAGTCTTCCATCATGAAAGTCTTTCCTTTGTGGATGAAGGAACTAGGGAGGCCTGAAGTCTCGCTGGAAGGCATGGATCTCAAGCTCAATGACGATCCTGCGAACTATCGACGTGCCGTGACCCAGATCAAAGACGATCCCTCCTGTCATGGAGCCCTGGTCACCACTCACAAGATCGACTTGCTGAAGGCTGCCCGCGACCTGTTCGACTATCTCGACCCGCTGGCAGAGATTGCTGGAGAAGTTTCTTCCATTTCGAAGCGGGACGGCAAACTGCGAGGCCACGCGAAGGATCCGATCACAGGTGGGTTGAGCCTCTACGCAATTCTCGGGCCAGGTTATTTCGCACGAACTGGTGGTCATGTGCTCTCCCTGGGCTCTGGAGGTTCTACAACCGCGCTTCTTCTGCACTTCAGCCGCAAAGCAGATGCGGCGGACCGGCCGCAGCGCATCATCGTCGTCAATCGAACACAGGGACGTCTTGACGAGCTGCGCCGCATGGTCGACTCCTTGAGCGTCCAACTGCAGGTTGAGTATTACTGCCATCAGGACCCGCGAAAAAACGATGCATTGATGCAGACGCTGCCCGAAGGTTCGGTGGTAATCAACGCGACCGGGATGGGCAAGGACTTGCCTGGATCGCCGATCACCGATACAGGCCTCTTTCCAGTGAATGGTGTGGCCTGGGAGCTGAACTATCGCGGCGAACTTGACTTCTTGCATCAGGCTCTGGCGCAACGCCAGCAGCGTAACCTGACAGTCGAAGATGGATGGGTGTACTTTCTGCACGGCTGGACACAGGTGATCGCAGAAGTGCTGGATATTCGCCTGGATCAAGCGACTTTCAACCGCTTGGGCACGATAGCGGAGGTAATCCGTCCGGTTGCCACGGTACAACCAGGATTGGCCTCGAAGGGTTGAAGAGGGTGCGCAGTGCGGGACGCGCTTGGCGTCTGGTTTGAAAAGAATCTGTCGCAAAGGCAGAGCGAGCACTGGAGAGCTGTATGAAACATCGGGTAGAGAAAGCAGTTCTGCTGCCGCTTCACTTCACCACCGAACCCGGAGAGGAGTTCAACCGGCAGCTCGCTGCGCTGCATCAGTTGCTCGACAACGATGCGACAATCCTGGCTCCCGCCGCGCTGGGGTCAGCCATCCCCGGCTCCGTGGATGCAGTGGTGCTGCCCGAAGTATTGGGCGCGGCATATCGGAACGTGTCGAGCTTGAAGGCGATACCGGTTCCGATTCTTCTAATCACATCGGAGTTCGGAACGGTATCCATGTGGGACTGGGAGATCGCCGCCTATATGCGCTCGGAGGGCATCGATTCGCTCGCACCGACTAATCTCGAGCAGGCCAGACTGATTTGTCGGGCGCTAGGCGTAAAGCGGCAGCTTCGGAAATCAAAGTTTTTGGTATTCCAGGACAATCCTGGAGCGGGATTCCAGGCCAGCATCTTCAAGCGTTTCTACTGGTGGGAGGACGAGTGCACCCAGCGGATTCAAGAAAAGTTTGGAGTTGAAATCGTCCGCAAGAGCTTCAAGACGCTCGGCGAAGCAGCGCAGGCAATTCCCGACGCGGAGGCCCAGGCAGCCGCCGACACACGGAAGGTTCCAACCGACG
>Ga0075424_100001053_pt1 | contig 23395 bp, 21 predicted proteins | sample SoiMethybrSBSTD3_FD_75301 | JGI IMG/M metagenome (GOLD analysis project Ga0075424, IMG submission 75301) | Bulk soil microbial communities from a Populus tree surrounding site in Tennessee, USA - Soil MetaG P. TD hybrid SBSTD3 | ecosystem: Environmental > Terrestrial > Soil > Tree plantation... | reverse complement strand
TACATCATCGACGCGCTGGGACCCTCGTTCGAGAGCGGCTTCTTCTCGGTCCTGCGGTTCGGGGCGTACATCGCCTTCGTCGGCGCCATCGCGTCGATCGTCGGCGGCATCCTCACGTTGGTGCAGAAGACGTCGTGAGAATCGCGTTCGAGCAGATGCAGGGGGAGCAATGAGCGCACGAGCGGCAGCGCCGTATCCGCTGACGTTCTCGGTCGACTACCCCGATCGGGAGCTCAATCGGGTCACCACCGGTTTCCGACTGATCCTGGCGCTCCCGTTGTTGCTGCTGCTGGCGCTGTTCGGGTTGGGGAGGCCGGGGTTCGGCGGCCATCCACTCGGTGGGGTGGCGCTGTTGCTGTTCCTTCCCGTCCTTGCGTTGCTCGTGTTGCGGCACAAGTACCCGCGGTGGTGGTTCGACTTCAACGTGCTGCTGCTCCGGCTCGAGACGCGCATCACGTCGTACCTCTTCCTGCTGCGGGACGAATACCCGTCGGTGGACGAGGAGCAGGCCGTCCACATCGAAGTCGTGTACCCCGACGCCCCGGACGAACTGAACCGCTGGCTGCCACTCGTGAAGTGGTTCCTCGCCATCCCGCACTACATCGTGCTGTTCTTCCTCGACATCGCGGTCGTCGTCGTCGTCGTGATCGCGTGGTTTGCCATCTTGTTCACGGGGCGGTATCCGCAGGGGATGTTCGACTTCGTGGTGGGCGTCATGCGCTGGAGCTTGCGCGTCACCGCCTACGCGTTCCTGCTCGTCACCGACCGGTACCCGCCGTTCAGCCTCGCGTCCTGAGGCGCACACCCAAACAGGGGTTGCCATGTCTTCCACGCCCACGGCCCCGGCAGGGACGAGACGCAGCGCGACCGTCGGCCGCTCCCTCATCGTGATCGGCGGCGTGCTCGCCGCCCTCTCGAGCTGGCTGAACTGGGGCGCGAAGACGCGCGAGCTCGGCCCCGCCCGGACCGCGTACACGATCCCGGCCAAGTTCGTCATCGATTCCGGGGTGAAGGTTCCCGGGGGCGGGCTCAGCCTCGGGATCGTCGTGCTCGTACTCGGGCTGCTCGTCGTGGGGGCAGCGTTCGTGCCGTGGTGGAAGGTCGCCGGCCTCGTGCTCGGCGTCGCCGTGACCGTGACCGGCTTCCTGTACGTGTACCAGGTACGCACCGTCGTCCACGACCACAACCTCGGGAAGAGCGTCCGCGACTTCATCTCGATCGGCCCGTACCTGATCGTCATCGGCGGCCTGCTCGCGGTCGTCGGCGCGGTGATCGCGCTCATCCCGCCCGGGTTCTGGTCGAGCCTGACCTCCGAAGAAGAGGAGGAAGGAGATCAGGCGAAGCCTCCGGACCAGACCGGCGCCCCGTAGAGGCGTCGCAACTACGCTGACGCCTGTGGCAGTCGAAGATCCCGAAGTCCACGGCGAAGGCGGCGCGAGCGCGCAGGTCCCGCCGGTCGCCCACCCGATCGAAGAGCGCCTCGAGCAGCTCGACAAGCTGCGCGAGCAGGCCTTGCACGCCGGCAGCCCCAAGGCGGTCGAGCGCCAGCACGAGCGCGGCAAGCTGCTCCCACGCGAGCGGCTCGAGCTGCTGCTCGATCCCGGTTCGTTCGTCGAGCTCGACATGCTCGCTCGTCACCGTGCGCACGGGTTCGGCATCGAGGAGAACCGCGCGCTCACCGACGGGGTCGTCACGGGGTGGGGAACGGTCGGCGGCCGCAAGATCTTCGTCTTCGCGCAGGACTTCACCCTGTTCGGCGGCGCCCTGGGCGAGGTGTACGCCGAGAAGATCCAGAAGGTCATGGACCTCGCCGAGTCCGTGGGTGCGCCGCTGGTCGGCCTCAACGACGGCGGCGGCGCGCGCATCCAGGAGGGCGTCGTGTCCCTGGTGGGCTACGGCGGCATCTTCTTCCGCAACGTCCGGGCATCCGGCGTCATCCCCCAGATCAGCGTGGTCCTCGGACCGTGCGCGGGGGGCGCGGTCTACTCGCCGGCGATGACGGACTTCATCTTCATGGTGAAGGGCATCTCGAACATGTTCATCACGGGACCCGACGTCGTGAAGACGGTGACCGGCGAGGACGTGACCCAGGAGGAGCTCGGCGGCGCGATGACACACGCGACGAAGTCGGGCGTCGCCACGTTCGTCGCCGATGACGAGTCCGCCTGCCTCGAGCAGGTGCGCTATCTGCTGTCGTTCCTGCCCGCCAACAACCTCGAGGATCCGCCGTACTTCGAGCCCGAGGACGATGCCGACCGGCCCTGCGACGGCATCGTCGAGCTGATCCCGGACGCCGCGAACAAGCCCTACGACATGAAGGCGATCATCGCCGAGATCGTCGACGACGGAGACTTCTTCGAGGTCCACGCTTTGTGGGCGATGAACATCGTGTGCGGGTTCGCCCGCATCGACGGGCACGTGGTCGGGATCGTCGGGAACCAGCCCCAGGTGGTGGCGGGCACGCTCGACATCGAGGCTTCGGAGAAGGCGGCCCGGTTCGTGCGGACGTGCGACGCGTTCAACATCCCGCTCGTCACGTTCGTCGACGTGCCCGGGTTCCTTCCCGGGACCGACCAGGAGTACGGCGGGATCATCCGGCACGGCGCCAAGCTGCTGTACGCCTACTGCGAGTCGACGGTTCCGCGCGTGCAGATCATCACGCGCAAGGGGTACGGCGGGGCGTACGTCGTTATGAACTCCAAGTCGATCGGGGCAGACCTCGCGTTCGCGTGGCCGTCGGCCGAGATCGCGGTCATGGGGCCACAAGGTGCGGTCGGCATCATCTTCCGCAAGGAGATCGAGTCGGCTTCGGACCCGGACGCCCGTCGGGCCGAGCTCATCGAGGAGTACACCGAGCGGTTCGCCAATCCCTACATCGCGGCGGAGCGTGGGTACGTCGACGACGTGATCGACCCCCGTGAGACCCGCCGGGTGCTCGTGCGCTCGCTCGAGATGCTGCGTACGAAGAAGGAGAAGCTTCCGCAGCGCAAGCACGGCAACGTGCCGCTGTAGTCACTGCGCATGCCCGACCGGCCGGTTCTCCGCGTCATCTCGCCCGACGCCTCCCCCGAGGAGACGGCGGCGATCACCGCCGCCATCGAGGTCGTACGCCACGAGCGCGCGCACGCGGCGGCGCGGGCGGCGGCATCGGTCACCGGCGGGGATCCCGAGCACCTCGACGCATGGGTGCGCGCGGCACGGCTGACGTCCCGCCGCGCCGGTCTGCTCCGGGGGCCGTGGCGCCTGTCGGGCAGGATCGACCGCCGCGCCCGGGCCTGACGCGAGCCGCGCGATGACCATCGTGCACGACGCCGAGCTCATGACTGTCGGGCCCGACGAAGCCGTCGTCACGTTCCGCACCGACGGCGACGAGGCGGTCACGACGCGCGTCGGCGACGCCGAGGTCACCACCCGCGGCCCGTACCACACCGCGCGAGTGGCGGGCCTCGAAGCGGGCACCGAGTACGAGCTCGGCGTCGACGGCGCCGAACGCAGCGAGTGGCTCCCGGCGTCGTTCACGACGCTCGAGCGTCCCGCCGGCCGCCTCCTTGCGACGATCGCGACCGCCAACGACGTGCACTTCGGCGAGGTCGAGTGCGGCCGCATCGGCGATCTGGGCGAGGAGGAGCTGGGCCCGATCCTGCGTGCCGAGCCGGGAGATCCTCCGTACCCCGAGGTGATGAACGGCGCCGTGATCGACGAGATGCGCCGCCTCGACCCCGACGTGGTCGTCGTCAAGGGCGACCTCACCGACGCCGGCACCGAAGGCGAGTTCGAGTCCTTCCTCGACGCCTACGGCGCGCTCGGCGAGCGCATGCAGTGGGTGCGCGGCAACCACGACGTGAAGACCGATCCGCAGTTCGCGGCCGGCTACGCGCCCTACGACGTGCAGGTCGACGGCGTGACGCTCGCGGTCGTCGACACCGTCATCCCCGGCACCGATCGCGGCGAGCTCAGTGCGGACCAGGCCGCGTGGCTCGACGAGCTGGCCGGCTCGACCAGCGGGCCCGTGCTCGTGTTCGGCCACCACCACCTGTGGAACCTCGGCGCCGACCACCGCTCGGGCACGTACTTCGGCATCAACCCCGACGACAGCGAGGCGCTGGCGGGGGTCGTCGCCCGGCGCGACAACATCGTGGGCTACTTCGCCGGTCACACGCACCGCAATCGGGTCCGGCGCTTCTCCACCGCCCGCGCCGTGCCGTTCGTCGAGGTGGCGTGCACGAAGGACTACCCGGGTGGTTGGGGCGAGTACCGCGTCTACGAAGGTGGCTACACGCAGATGGTCCGGCGCGCCGCCGCGCCCGACGCAATGGCGTGGAGCGAGAAGACGCGGCACATGTTCGCGGGCTTGTATCGCGACTACGCGCTCGGCCCGCTCGCGGAACGCTGCTTCACGGAGTCGTTCTGACCGCTGGGCGGCGTGGTCATCGCCTGGCGTCGAGGTGCGCGAGCGGCTCGGCGTTCGTGAAGGAGAGGGCGGCCTCCACGCGGACGATCCCGGTCCCCGAGTACGTCTCGCCGGGGAGATCGGCGCGGCGGTAGTGCGGAAGCCAGTCGAGGACCGAGATCCAGCGGCGCACCGGGAGATCATTGCGCGACGCTTCCGTCGTCCGGCGGCTTCGGGCCTGCAGTCTCCGGCGGTGGCACCCGGACTGTCACCGTCAACCGGGGGGTATGGGGACGGCGAGGGGACCTCGGAAAACAGCTCGCCCCGAGGAGGTTGAGTAGAGAACCCGCGCGCCGGGCGCCCCAACGATCTCCTCGGGACGAACGCAGGCCAGTATCCACCATTCTCCACAGGTTTTCCACCCAGCCCTGTGGAGAACTCCGCCTGTGAGCACGCTCCGCGCCCGTGCGCTACATATGGTGAAAGAGCGCGCGACCAAAGGGGGGACCTGGTGCAGCAGGTGACGAACGAGATGCTCGCCGACCAGACGCGGGGGCAGACCGTCCCCAGCCGGTTCCTCCAGACCGTGCGGTCACGACCCGACGCCGTCGCACTGCGGGCCCGGGACGGCGACGGATGGCAGGAGTCCACCTTCGCCGAGTACGCCGAGGACGCGTGCCGGGTCGCGGCGGGGCTCCAGGAGCTCGGGGTCGGGCGGGGCGACCGGGTCGTGCTGATGATGCGCAACCGGCCCGAGTTCTTCGTCGCCGACATGGCCGCGCTGCTCGTCGGCGCCACACCGATCTCCATCTACAACTCGTCCGCCCCCGAGCAGGTGCAGTACCTCGCCGGTCACTGTGACGCCAAGGTCGCGATCCTCGAGGACGTCGGGTACCTCGAGCGGTTCCTCAAGGTGCGCTCCGAGCTCCCCGCCCTCGAGCACATCGTGCTCATGGAAGACCCGGACGGCGTCGCGCCCGACGACGTGCGCGCGTGGGACTCGCTGCTCGCCCTCGATCCTGTCGACATCGAAGCGGCGACGAAGATCGCCCAACCGTCCGATCTCGCCACCGTCATCTACACGTCGGGAACCACGGGGCCGCCGAAGGGCGTGATGCTCGACCACGCCAACATCTGCTGGACGGCCGAGAGCCTCCGCCTCACGCTCGAGCACGTCTCGCCCGAAGGCCGGCGGCTGGTGTCGTACCTGCCGATGGCCCACATCGCCGAGCGCATGACTTCGTACTACCAGCAGGCGATGTTCGGCTACGAGGTGACCTCGTGCCCCGAGGCACGCGACGTGGCGTCGTACCTTCCGCAGGTGCGCCCGGAGATCATCTTCGCGGTGCCGCGCATCTGGGAGAAGGTCTACGCCGGCATCCAGGCCGTCGTCGCCGCCGACCCGGCGCAGAAGGAAGCGTTCGAGCGCGCGCTGGAGACCGGCGACGACAGCGTGTTGGGCCCGGTGCGCGAGCTGCTCGGGCTCGACCAGGTGATCTCGGCCATCACCGGCGCCGCGCCTCTCCCGGTCGAGATCCTCGGGTTCTTCCGCGCCCTCGGCGTCCCCATGGCCGAGATCTACGGCATGTCCGAATCGTCGGGGCCCATGACGTTCGACGCCGTCGAGGTGCGTGTCGGGACGGTGGGGCGCGCGCTCCCGGGCTGCGAGGTGAAGCTGGCCGAGGACGGCGAGGTCATCTGCCGAGGCGGAAACGTGTTCCGCGGCTACTTGAACGATCCCGCCAAGACGGCCGAGGCGCTCGACGCCGACGGTTGGCTCCACTCTGGCGACATCGGCGAGTTCGACGACGACGGCTACCTGCGGATCGTCGACCGCAAGAAGGAGCTGATCATCACGGCCGGGGGCAAGAACATCTCACCCGCCAACATCGAGGCGGCGCTCAAGGCGTTCCCGCTGATCGGTCAGGCGGCAGTGATCGGCGAGGCCCGTCCGTTCGTGTCGGCGCTGCTCGTGCTCGACACCGACGTGGCGCCGGCGTGGGCGAAGCAGCACGGCGTCGGCGGTGCGTCGCTGGCCGAGCTCGCCGAGAACCCCGACATGCGCGCCGAGGTCGAGCAGGCCGTCGGCGAGGCGAACAAGCGGTTCAACAGCGTCGAGCAGGTGAAGAAGTTCGCGCTGCTCGGCGAGGAGTGGCTGCCCGACTCCGAGGAGCTCACGCCCACGATGAAGCTCAAGCGTCGCGGCATTTACGCCAAGTACGCCGACGTGATCGAGACTCTCTACCAGCGCTGACCCACGATGCGTGCGCAGACCATGACAATTCTGGTCTACGCACGCATCGGCGACTTGCGCCGGTGCTCGATCGCCAGGTCGGCGATGTCGGCCATGATCTCGGCGAGCTTGTAGTCCTTCGGGGTGAACACGTGGGCGACGCCCTCGTCGAGCAGCTTGCGCCGGTCGGCGTCGGGGATGATCCCGCCGACCACGACGGGAGCGTCGACGCCGCGCTCGCGCAGCAGGCGCACGCTCTCGGGCACGAGCAGCAGGTGCGAGCCCGAGAGGATCGACAGGCCGACCACGTCGACGTCCTCGTCGCCCGCCGCCGCCGCGATCTGCTCCGGCGTCAACCGGATCCCCTGATACACGACTTCCATCCCGGCGTCGCGTGCCGCCACTGCGATCTGCTCGGCCCCATTTGAGTGCCCGTCGAGCCCGGGCTTACCGACCAGCACCCGGATCGGGCCGCCCAGCTCCCGTGCCGCCGACTGCACCCGCTCGCGCACCTTCACCATCTCGTCGACGGGGGCTGCCGCCACTGCGCCCACGCCGGTCGGGGCGCGGTACTCGCCGAACACCTCGCGCAACACGCCTGCCCATTCGCCGACCGTGCCGCCTGCCTTGGCGAGCTCGATGGTGGCGGACGTCAGGTTCTCGTCGGTGGCAGCCACCCGGCGCACGCCGTCCAGGGCGCGCGTCCACGCCTGCTCGTCGCGCTGCGCTCGCCACTGCTCGAGGTGCTCGACCTGCTCGGCCTCGGCGGCGGGGTCGAGCTCGAGGATGTGCGATTCGCCACCCTCGTACGCCGACTCGAGCGGTGACGGAGCCGTTTCCGTGAACATATTCACGCCGACCACCGGGAGCTCGCCCGACTCGATCTTGCGCACCCGCTCGGCGTGGCTCTGCACGAGCCGGCCCTTCATGGCGTCGATCATCTCGAACGACCCGCCGCCGTCGAGCACCCACTGGAGCTCGGTTTCGGCGGCGTCGACGAGCTCACCGGTCCTCGTCTCGATGACCTTCGATCCTGCGAACAGGTCGTCGTACTCGAGCAGGTCGGTCTCGTAGGCGAGGACCTGCTGCATGCGCAGTGACCACTGCTGGTCCCACGGCCGGGGCAGACCGAGCGCCTCGTTCCAGCACGGGAGTTGGATGGAGCGAGCGCGGGCGTCCTTCGAGAGGCTGACACCCAGCATCTCGAGGACGATGCGCTGCACGTTGTTCTCGGGCTGTGCCTCGGTGAGACCCAGCGAGTTCACCTGCACGCCGTAGCGGAAGCGGCGCAGCTTCTCGTCCTGCACGCCGTACCGCTCGCGCGTGATGCGGTCCCACATCTGGGTGAAGGCCCGCATCTTGCACGTCTCCTCGACGAAGCGGATGCCGACGTCGACGAAGAAGGAGATCCGCCCGACCACGCCGGGGAGATCGTCCTCGGCGACCTGACCGGACTCGCGCACGGCGTCGAGGACGGCGACGGCCGTCGCCAGCCCGTAGGCGATCTCCTGCACCGGCGTCGCCCCCGCCTCCTGCAGGTGGTAGGGGCACACGTTGATGGGGTTCCAGCGCGGGATGTGGCGCGTCGCGTGCACGACCAGGTCGACGGTGAGACGCTTCGACGCCGCGGGCGGGAAGATGTACGTGCCGCGGCTCAGGTACTCCTTGACGATGTCGTTCTGCACCGTGCCGGCGAGGCGGGCGGGATCGGCGCCCTGCTGCTCGGCCAGCGCCACGTACATGGACAGCAGCCACATTGCCGTGGCGTTGATCGTCATCGACGTGTTCATCTCGTCGAGCGGGATGCCGTCGAACAGCGTCCGCATCTCACCGAGATGGGGGACCGGCACGCCCACCTTGCCCACCTCGCCGCGGGCCAGCGGGTGGTCGGGGTCGTAACCGGTCTGGGTGGGCAGATCGAACGCGACCGACAGGCCGGTCTGGCCGCGGGACAGATTGGTGCGGTACAGCTCGTTCGACGCCCGGGCCGACGAGTGGCCCGAGTACGTGCGCATCAGCCAGGGCTTGTCGCGCGGTGCCATCTCCCTATTGTCCCATCGCTGGATCATCCACGACGCAGTGGCGCCATCGTCATCGTCGGTCCCTCGGCGGCGAGGAAGTCCAGCACGAGCTGGTTCAGCAGGTCGGGTTTCTCCACGGGGACCACGTGCGATGCACCAGGGATCACCGCGAGCTGCGCGTCGGGAATCGTGTCGTACAGCGTGATGGTGTGGTCGAACCGCGCGATGTCGTCGTCGCCGACGACGACGAGCGTGGGCGCCGCGATCCGTGCCAGGTCCGCGGTCGGGATCGCGTAGTCGAACCAGCAGTGCTGCATCTTCTCCAGCACCGTCTCGAAGCGATCTGGATCGACGGCGTTCACTTTCCATATCTCCCGCATCATCGGCACGACCGACGTCGGCGTGTCGGGCCGGAACGAATCCGCCGCCTCCGGCAGCAGCCCGTCGGCGCTGAAGTTGGACCCGATGGCGACGAGCCTCCGCACGAGATCGGGGCGCTTGATCGCCACGAGCAGGGCGACATTGCCGCCGTCACTCCACCCCACGAGGTGCGCGGGCCCGGTGCCGAGCGCGTCCATGAACGCGATCGTGTCGTCGGCCATCACGTCGTAGGTGATCGGTCCCTCGACGTCGGCGGTGCGGCCGTGACCGCGGCGGTCCGGGACTATCACCCGGTAGTGGTCGGAGAAGGCGGGCGTCTGCTGGGCGAAGGTGTCCCCGTCGGTCAAGCCGCCGTGCAACAGGAGCAGCGGGTCGCCCGACCCGTCCTCCCCGTAATAGGTATGGACGCCGTTGGCGTCGACGTAGCTCACGCCGCCGCCCCTCCTCGACTCTCAGCCGTAGTCGTAGAAGCCGTGGCCCGTCTTGCGCCCGAGCCGCTCGGCGCTGACCATGCGCCTCAGCAGGGGGGCAGGCGCGTAGTTGGGGTCGCGGAACTCGGCGTAGAGCGCCTCGACGATCGCGAGGCTGGTGTCGAGCCCGACGAGGTCGAGCAGCTCCAGGGGGCCCATCGGGAAGTTGCAGCCGCCCTTCATGGCGGCGTCGATGTCGTCCCGTGACGCCACGCCGGCGTCGAGGAGCTTCACGGCGTTGTTCAGATAGGGGAAGAGGAGCGCGTTCACGATGAACCCGGCCTGGTCCCGGACGAGCACCGGGTTCTTGCCGCACGACTCGGCGAAGGCCCGCGCCGTCGCGACCGTCTCGTCCGAGGTCGTGATGCAGCGGACCACCTCGACCAGCGGCATCATCGGCGCCGGGTTGAAGAAGTGGACCCCGCACACCCGGTCGGGGCGGCTCTCCATCGCCATCTCGACCACCGGCAGCGTCGACGTGTTGGTGGCGAGGACGGCGGCGTCGTGGCACACCCGGTCGAGCTCGTTGAACAGGTGCTTCTTGACGCCGAGGTCCTCGACGATCGACTCGATCACGAGGTCGCACTCGGCGAGCTCGCCGAGGTCGGTGACGGCGCGCACGCGCCCGAGGACGGCGTCGCGCTCGGCGGCGTCGAGCTTGCCCTTGTCGACCTGCTTGCCGAGCGACTTCTCGAGTCCCGCCATCATCCGGTCGGCCGTGTTCTGCTGGCGGCTGCGCAGGCTGACCTCGAAGCCGGCCTTGGCCGCGACCTCGGCGATACCGGAGCCCATGATCCCGGAGCCGACGATTCCGACGCGCTTGACCGTCACGATGTGACCCCCTCGGCGAGTGGAAACGCGCACCCTTCGTGCAGAACGGGCACGTTACCCGCAAGTAGGCTCCCGGGGCCATGAGCCCCAAGCAGGCGTCGGGAACGCTCGCGTTGGTCGGCGGGGGCGAATGGCACGACGGTTGCCGTGATTTCGACGCCGAGCTGTTGGCGCGCGCCGGCGACGAGGTCGTCGTGTTGCCGACGGCGGCCGCGTTCGAGCACCCCGACCGGGTCGTGGCGCGGGCGACCGACTACTTCTCCGAGCTCGGCGCGTCGGTGCGCGGGCTGTCGGTGCTGCGCCGAGCCGACGCCGAGGACCGCGCCAACGTCAGGGGCGTGAGCGACGCCGGGTTCGTGTACATCGCCGACGGGTCACCGCTGCACCTGCGCTCGGCGCTCAAGGACTCCGCCCTTTTCGAGGCGATCGTCGCCGGGTACCGGAAGGGGTCGGTGCTGGCGGCTTCGGGTGCGGGCGCCACCGTCGTGTGCGACCCGATGGTCGACCCGCGGGGCGGCGCGTACACGGTCGGGCTCGGCGTTGTCAGCGAGCTTGCCGTGTTCCCGTACCACGGCACCGCCGCCGACCACTTGCGCGAGCGTTCGATCGACCTGCTCCCTCGCTCCGCGACGCTCGTCGGCCTCGACGAGCAGACCGCCCTGATCCGCGAGCCCGACGTCACCTGGCGCGTCGCCGGGGCCGGCGTCGCCACCGTCTACGACGGACGGCGGACCACCGTGGTCGAGCACGGGTCGAAAGTCGACCGGCTCGAAGTCTGACCGACCCGGCGGCGCCGCTACGAGCTGGGCGGCACGGCCGGCGTGCTCCCTGCCGTCGAGCTCGGCGACTCGGCGATCGTGACCTTCTTGATCGTCACCTTCTTCGTCGGCTTGCCGTCACCGCTCGCCGGGGCGAGCGCGCCGATCTTCTGCGCGACGCCGAGAGAATCCGAGGTGGTGTTGCCGATGATGCCGTACTGGTAGGGCTGCTGGTTGATCGCGTCGAGGCCCTGGCCGGAAGCGGGGGCGGGGCTGGTCACGATGAAGAACTGCGAGCCCGCCGTGCCCGGTTGTTCCTGCTGGCTCTTGGCCCACGCGACCGATCCGACCTGGTAGCCGTTCGGGGGCGTCTCGGCCTGGATCTTGTACCCGGGCCCTCCACTCCCGTCGCCCTTGGGGTCACCGCCCTGGATCACGAAGTCCTTGGCGACGCGGTGGAACGTGAGCCCGTCGTAGAAGCCTTTGCGGGCCAGGAAGACGAAGTTCTCGGCGCTCTTCGGCGCGTTCGTGCTGTCGAGGTTGACGACCATCTTGCCCTGGCTGGTGTCGATGGTCGCCGTGTACAGCGTGTCGGGCTTGAGCGTGACGGCGCCGGGCTTGGAGAACGTCCGCTGCGTTTCGCTCCCGCCGCTGCTCCGCAGCTGGAGCACGACGAACAGGATGACGAGCGGCACGGCGAAGATGGCGATCGTTCGGCCGGTGCGCCACTGCTTGCGCCGGCGGGCCGCGGCGAGCTCTGCTTGACGACGCGCCTCGCGGTTCAGCTTTTGCCGCTCACGCTTGGCCTGCTTCGCCACGGCGGGGGAGTCTAGGAGCGCAACCGCGCCAATTGGCACCCGGGGGCCGTCACCTCCCCTGTACCGTGCGCGGCGTGGGGAACCTGCTCGTCCAGAAGTACGGCGGCACGTCGGTGGCCGACGGCGACCGCATCAAGGCGGTCGCGGAGCACATCGTCCGTACCCGGCGCCAGGGCGACGACGTCGTCGTCGTGGTGTCGGCGATGGGCAAGACGACCGACGACCTCGAGCGCCTCGCGCACGGCGTCTCGCACGTCCCCGCCGCCCGGGAGATGGACATGCTGCTCACGGCAGGGGAGCGGATCTCGATGTCGCTGCTGTGCATGGCGATCCTCGACCACGGCCAGCCGGCGGTGTCGTTCACGGGCTCGCAGGCCGGCATCGTCACCGACACGACGCACCGGAAGGCCAAGATCGTCGAGGTCCGCGCCGACCGCATCCGAGAGGCGATCGCCGGCGGCGTGGTCGCCATCGTGGCCGGCTTCCAGGGCGTGTCGACGGCGCGTGACGTGACGACCCTCGGCCGGGGCGGGTCCGACACCTCCGCCGTGGCGCTCGCCGCCGTGCTCGGCGCCGAAGCGTGCGAGATCTACACCGACGTCGCCGGCGTCTACTCCGCCGATCCTCGGGTGGTGCCAGACGCCCGCCGGCTCCCGCGCCTGTCGTTCGACGAGGCGCTGGAGATGGCCGCCACCGGCAGCGGGGTGCTCGCGCTGCGCTCCGTGGAGTTCGCGCGCAACTATGGAGTGCCCGTACACGTCCGCTCCAGCTTCAGCTGGGAGCCGGGAACGTGGGTGCGAGAGGAAGATCCGACGATGGAACAGGCGATCATCTCCGGCGTCACGCACGACACGTCGGAGGCCAAGGTGACGATCGAGCAGGTGCCCGACCGTCCCGGGATCGCGGCCGCCGTGTTCCGGGCCCTGGCCGACGAGGACGTCAACGTCGACATGATCGTGCAGAACGTGTCGTCGGCCGGTCACACCGACATCTCGTTCACCGTCCCGAACGACGAGCTCGCGCGTGCGATGTCCGTGATGGAGAAGGTCGTGAAGGAGACCGACGCCAGCGGCGTCAGCAACGACCCCGGGATCGGGCGTGTGTCGCTCGTCGGCGCCGGGATGCGGTCGAACCCCGGCGTGGCGGCGAAGATGTTCGAGACGCTCGCCCGGGAGGACGTGAACATCGAGATGATCTCCACGTCGTCGATCCGGGTCTCGTGCGTGGTGCAAGAGCGCGACGTGGAGCGGGCAGTACGCACCCTGCACGATGCGTTCGAGCTCGGTCAGGAGACGGCGTGAGGGTCGGTGTCGTCGGCGCCACCGGCGTCGTCGGCCGCGAGATGTTGCGCGTGCTCGAGGAGCGCGCCTTTCCCGTGGACGAGCTCCGCGTGTACGCGTCGCCGCGTTCGGAGGGCCGCAAGCTCGCGTACGCGGATCGCGAGGTGACGTGCGAGACCTTGCGCGCCGACGGCTTCGACGGGCTGGATCTCGTCATCGTCGACGTCGACGATCCCCTCGCCGCCGAGTGGGCGCCGGTGGCGGCGGCCGCGGGCGCGAAGGTCGTCGACAACTCGGCGGCGTTCCGCATGGACCCGGATGTGCCGCTCGTCGTGACCGAGATCAATCCCGGCGACCTGCGTCGCATGCCGAAGGGCATCGCGTCGTGCCCGAACTGCACGACGGCGGTGCCGCTCACCGCGATCGCCCCGCTGCACCGGGCGGCCGGGCTCGAGCGCATGGTGGTCGCGACGTACCAGTCGGTCTCGGGCGCGGGGCAGTTCGGGCTGAGGGAGCTGGACGAGCAGTGGACGAAGGGTGACGGCCGCTCCGACGTCCTCAGCCGCGCGGGCGCGATCGACGGTGCGATCACGCCCGGCGAGGTGTGGGACCGGCCCATCGCCGGCAACGTGATCCCGAAGGCAGGCTCGCTCGGTGAGCTCGGCTACACGTCGGAGGAGTGGAAGATGCTCCACGAGAGCCGGAAGATCCTCCACGCCGACGACCTGCTCGCGACCGTCACCTGCGTACGCGTGCCCGTGTACGTCGGTCACGCCGTGTCCGCCAACCTGCGCTTCGCGCGCCCGATGACGAAGGGCGAGGCGGTCGAGCTGCTCTCCGACGCGCCCGGCGTCCAACTCGTCGCCGGCGGTGACGGGCATCCCACGCCGCTCGAGTCCGCCGGCGTCGACCCGGTGCTCGTCGGCCGCGTGCGCGAAGACCCGTCGGAGCCGGGGAGCCTCAATCTGTGGGTCGCCGGCGACAATCTCCGGAAGGGCGCTGCGCTCAACGCCGTGCAGATCGCGGAATTGCTCGCTCGTCAGTAAGCGCGGCGCGCGAACTGACCTCGCCTAGGCTCGTTCCGAGCCGATAGGCAGGTGCACCGTGGTGATGGAGAGACAGCAACCACGCGGCAAGCAGACGATGGACCGGATCGCACGACAGCGATTCACCTCTTCGGTGATCGGTCCGCGCAGCTCGTTCGACCTGCAGGCACTGGCCTTCCTCGTCGCCGCCGTCCTCGGCGGGGTCTTCCTGATCCTGTTCCTGCTGGTCTTCCTGCCTTGGCTGCTGTCCGGCGCGTTGACGGCGGCGGTCGTGAACGTCATGCGTCAGGTCGGCTTCTCGAAGTTCACCATCGACGGTCTCGGCGACTGGGTGACCGTGTTCTTCGTCGGCCTGGTGGCCGTCGCGTTTCTGGTCGCCGCCGTGACCGCCATCGCCGGCATCGCGAACTTCCTGTCGGCCCGGCTGACGGTCAATCGGGATCGGGCGGCGGCGGTACCGGCCCGGTCGCAGGTGGCCTACGACGACCGGAACGCCAACGGTGCGGGCGACGGGGCCATCCGGGAGACCGTGCGCTACGAGCAGTACACCGTCGACGAGCTGTACGCCGAAGCGCGTTACCGGGGCATCCCCGGGCGATCACAGATGAACAAGGCCGAGCTCATCCGGGCGCTGCGCAGGAATTAGCGAGCGCCGCGTCAGCGCGCCGCTCTGAACTGCAGGAAGTTGCGGAGCGGCGCGTCGCTGATCGGCAGGATCCCGTCGAACGGGAGGTTCAGGCTCACGACGAGCGCGAGCGTCAGCGACACGAGCAGCGCCAGCGCCGTCAGGATCATCAGGTGGGCTTTCCGGTGCTGGGTGTCGAGCACCGTGCTGACCACGAGCACCGAGAGCCCCATGATCGCCAGCATGAACACGAGCGGCCACGGGACGGTCTCACCCGACGCGTTCACGAGGCGTGCTCGCGTCTCGACGACGCCATCCAGGAGGTCGAGCGTCTTGTTGTAGGCGGCGGTCTCGTCGGAGGTGGCGGGATGGATCGTGCGCAGTGTGGAGAACATTCGCTCGAGCTTCACGTCGCCCATCCGGTCGGGCCGGGCCGTCTCGGCGAGCTCCGGGAAGCTGCGGTCGACGACGGTCTGCGTGTACGACGTGATCGCGCTGCGGAGCTCCTGGCCCTCGGCGGTCGGGAAGATGCGGCTGGTCTCGTACATCGCGCTGAGGTCGGCGGCCTTCGCAGCCACCTGCTCGTTCGCCGCCCGCAGCTGGCTGTACTCGTTCACGATGACGAACGCGACGAGCACGGCGTAGATCGTTGCGAGCACCTGGACGGTGACGGCCGCCGTCGGCCCGGCGCGATGACGGACCTCGGGGCTCACGATGCGTCGCATCACCGTGTCGAGCCCGAGGTTGAACCCGACGCCGACGGCGGCGAACGTCAGGAAGAGCAGCGTTCCGTTCCCGAAGCCGATGAACGGACCTAGCGACGGCATCGGTGCTGTTCGGACCCCCGACGAAACGACGGATGGTCGGGATGGCGGGATTTGAACCCGCGGCCTCAGCGTCCCGAACGCTGCGCGCTAACCAAACTGCGCCACATCCCGAAGGGCGCTCATTGTAGGTCGGTGGTTTCCGATCCGACCTGACGTAACGCCGGCGCGCGGTCGTCGCCGTCGACCACACGTCTCACCGTGCGGCGCAGCGTGCCGGGCTCGACCGGCTTCACCAGCACGGCCTCTGCCGCCGCGCGCTTGGCGAGGAAGTGGTCGGCCTCCCGGTCGAGCAGCAACAGGATCGGAACGTGCGGGAGCCGTCCGCCGGACTCCTCGAGGTGCAAGTCGATCGCGACCGCGATCCCGCCCATGTTGCCGATCTGGAGGTCGAGCACCACCAGATCCGGCTCGTGCTCGGCCACCGCGTCGCGCACGTCCTGACCTCGGGTCACCTCGATGACTTCCTGACCGGGGGCCACGAGCGCGGCACGGACCTGGTCACGCACCCAGCGCGCGTCGGCAGCGACGAGGACTTTCATCGGGCCCGCAACCTATCTGCCCGTTGCCTTCCGCCCCACTCCACGACGCAGTGCTTTCCCGTACGCACCCGGACGGCCATACTCGTGCGTTCACGGCTGGGAGGCTGACGTGAAGCAGGGGTGCGGGTGATCACGCGGCGGAACGGGCTCACGCTCGTTGCGCTCTTGGCGTTGGCGGGTGCGGCCGCCGCGTGCGTGCCTCCGCCCCCTCCGCCGCCTCCGGATCTGGCCTTCCCGTGCAGCGCGTCGCCCGGCTCGCCCGTGTCGGGGAACGACCCGCTGCGGACGGGCTGGTACCCGGACCAGCCGGGCCTGAACCCGTCGGCCGGCGGTGGGTGCGGGTTCGGAGAGCAGTGGTCGACCGGGGTCGACGGCCAGGTCTACGGGGCGCCCGTGGTCGACCCGGGCGCGGGCGCGGACGGCACCCTGGTCGTCGCCACCGAGACGAACCACGTGTACGGCCTGGACGCGGTTACCGGCCAGCCGCTGTGGCAACGCAGCGACCTCGGCGTGCCGTGGAACCCGGCTGACCTCAGTTGCACGGACATCAGCCCGTCAGTCGGTATCACGTCGACGCCGGCGATCGACACCGCCACGCACACCGCGTACCTCTTCTCCAAGACGTACGCGGCCGGTACGTCGGGTCCCGCGCAGTACAAGGCGCACGCCATCGACGTCGCCACGGGGGCCGAGAAACCGAACTTCCCGGTCGTGATCCAGGGCGCGGCCGACAACGACCCGACCGCGACCTTCGACCCGACGTACCACCTGCAGCGTCCCGGCCTACTGCTGATGAACGGCGTCGTCTACGCCGCGTTCGGCGGGCATTGCGACGCTCCGCCGTACCGGGGCTGGGTCGTCGGGATCAACGGGACGAGCGGCGCCACGACGGCGCGGTGGACGGACGTCGCGCTCGTCCCTCCGTCCCCTCCCGAGACTGGCAAGCCCGGCGGCGGGATCTGGCAGGCGGGTGGCCGGCTGCTGTCCGACAAGCCGGGCGAGATCCTGCTCGTCGCCGGCAACGGCGTGGTCCCGCCGGCTGCGCTCCCGGGCTCGACGCCACCACCCCAGCTCGGCGAGTCCGCCATCCGGCTGAAGGTCCAGCCGGGCGGCACGCTGCTGCCCACCGACTTCTGGGCTCCCTGCAACGCGCAGGCCCTCTCGGATGCCGACAAGGACATCGGCTCCGGCGCACCGTTGGTCCTACCCGACAGCTTCGGCACGTCCGCGGTTCCCCACGTCCTCGTCGTCGTGGGCAAGGAGGGGCCGATCTATCTCCTGAACCGCGACCAACTCGGCGGCTTCCAGCAAGGATCACCGGCCTCCTGTGTGGACGGGTCCGGCCATGCGGGCGACGCCATCGCCAACTCGTTCGCGTTGCCCAACACCCCCGGGGTGTGGGCGACACCGGCGATGTGGCCGGGCGACGGCGGGAGCATCTACGTGCCGAACCCGACGTTCTACGGACCGGACCCCGGCAAGCTCACGTCGTACAAGATCGTCGACAACGGTGGGAAGCCGACGCTCAGCCTCGGGGGCCAGGCAAGTGACCCGTTCGGGTACGGGTCCAGCTCCGCCATCGTCACGTCCGACGGGACGACCTCCGGCTCGGCGCTGGTATGGGTGACGTACTTCCCGACCAACCCCGGCAGCCAGCAGAACGGAGAGTTGCGCGCGTACGACGCCAATCCGACTGGTGGTGTGCTGACCCTGCGCGGCAGCTGGCCGATCGGCACCGGCAACAAGTTCACGACGCCGACCGTCTACAACGGCCGGATGTACGTCGTCGCGCGCGACGGCGCCGCCAATGGTCGGGTGCTCGGCTTCAGCGTCGGCGGCGCGGGCGCGACCCGGGCGCCGGCGCGCGGGCCGTCGACAGCCAATGTGCCTCCTAACGCCGGTCCCGACCGCGAGGGGTAGCGCGGCGCGCTCAGCCCACCCGCGCTGAAGCGGTGGCGAAGAGGTAGCGCCCCACTTCGGCCAGGGCGTCGAAGTCGTACACGTCGCGGGAGAGGAACGGGACGTACGCGACCGCCGCCCTCCCGGCGCGGGCCTTCACGCCGGCGACGTGGTGACGTTCCCGCTCGGCGACCTGGCGGAAGTCGGCCAGGTTGGCGTACAGCGAGGCCAACCGCGCTGCCGAGGCGGCGCCGTCTCCGGTGGCGCGCGCCATCTCCGTCTTCTTGGCGACGATGGTCTCGGCCCGGGCCCGGAGACCCCCGACGCCCTCGTCGCCGAACGACGGATGCACGCGGTTCACGATCAAGCCTTCGACGGGGATGTCGCTCTCGGCCAGGCGCTCGGCGAAGAAGGCCGCCTCCTCGACGGCGTCGCGGCGCGGCGAGCTGACGATCACGAAGCTGCTGGACGGCTCGGCGAGCAGCGCGAGCACGCTCGTGGCGCGGTCCCGGAACCCCTCCTCCATCCCCTCGAAGGCGCGGAAGAACGCGACGACGTCGTCGATGACCTCCGTGCCGACCACCTTCGAGACGGTGCGCAGGAACCGCTGCACCGCCGCGCTCGCCACCCGCAGGTACGCACGCGTCGGCATCATCAACAGCCGGAAGATCCGGTTGTCGAGCAATCGGGTGAGCCGCCGGGGCGCGTCGATGAAGTCCAGCGCGTGGCGCGTCGGTGGCGTGTCCACGACGATCAGGTCGTAGCCGCCCTGCTCGTGCAGCTCGTACAGCTTCTCCATCGCCATGTATTCCTGCGTGCCCGACAGCGCGGTCGACACGTTGCGGTAGAAGCGGTTGCCGAGGATCCGTTGGGTCTGGTCGGCGTCGGCCGCGTACGTTGCGACCAGGTGGTCGAACGTCGATTTCGTGTCGAGCATGAGCGCCGACAACCGTCCCGTGTGCGGCGCCTCGCCTGCCGGGTCCCAACGGCGCCGTTCGATCTCGTGGGCGGTGTTCGACAACGACTCCAGCCCGAGCGTGTTGGCGAGCCGTTTGGCGGGGTCGATGGTGACGACGACCGCGTTCCGACCCCGGCGCGCACCTTCCACTGCGAAGACGGCCGCGACCGTCGTCTTGCCGACGCCGCCGGTGCCGCAGCACACGACGATGTGCCGGTCCTCCAGGATGTCGTCGAACGAGACGCCTTCGCTCATGAAACGGTCACGCGACCCCACGACGACGCGGGCAACTCCTCGACCTGCGCTTTGAACGTGCCGGCCAAGGCGTCGATCTCGGGCGGCCCGAGCTCGGCCGTGAACAGGAACGGCAGGCGCACCTGCGGCAACGGGAGCCGCGCCGCCAGGCGATCGGCCTGCTCCTGCTGGAGCACGTACCGCTCCCGGCGGAACTCGGCCGCGCCGACGAGGTCGGTGGCTTCGCGCGGCGACACGAAGACCCCGAGCTCGTCGGCGAGCCGCTGGACCTCCTCCACCGACGCGGGCAGGCCGGGGTCCGGGTAGCACGCGTTCACGACGACCGGCCCGAGCTGCACGCCGATGCGGTCCTCCAGCTGGAACGCCGTGTCGACGAGCTCGTTCACCGGCGTCTCCTCCGGGACGGTCACCAGCATCACCTGGCAGCGCGCCGGGTCCGAGAGCATCTCGATCACGTCGGTCGACTGCTTGCTCACCGGTCCGACGCGCACCGCGTCGCCGAGACCACGGGGCGACATCAGGAACGTGACCGCATGGCCGGCCGCGGGGGCGTCGATGATGATCAGATCCGCGACTCGCTCTTGCTCGAGCGCCTTCACCTTGCCGAGGACGAGGATGTCCTTCATGCCCGGGACCGCAGAGGACACGACCTCGAGCGCGCCCGAGCGGACCAGCCGCTTCGAGATCCGCCGCAGCCCGTGGTTCTCGAGGTAGTCGACGAGCGCCTCATCGGGGGTGAGCGTCCGGCCGCGGATGCGCGGCGCCAGCTCCGCCTCCTCGTACCCGAGCGGCGGGCGTCCGAAGCAGGCGGCCAGCCCCGATTTGCCCTCGACCTCGACGATCAGCACGCTCAGGCCGGCGTCGACAGCGGCGGCGGCCAGGGTCGCCGTCACCGTCGTCTTCCCGACACCACCCTTGCCCGCCACGATCATGACGCGAGCGGAGGAGCAGAAACGCGCCAGGTCCATGCGCATCCAGCCTAGAACCGCTCACATGCGAACATTCGCCCGGCGCCTCGCCGTCGTCGCGTGCCTCGCGACCGCGGCGGCGATCCTGGTCAGCGACGTCGCGTGGGGCCGCCCGGCGCAGGCGACGCCCCGGCACAACGGCATCGACGTCGTGAAGGTCGACGGGCTGCTCGACCCGCCGACGGCGTCGCTCGTGCGCGACGCGATCCGGCGTGCGAATCAGCTCCGGTCGACGATGATCGTGCTCCAACTCGACTCCGGCGGCTCGGTGGACGTGAACGTCGATCCGCTGCTCCGCGACATCCGCGGGTCGCGAGTGCCGGTCGTCGTGTGGGTCGGGCCGTCGGGCGCGAAGGCGAAGGGCGCAGCCACGCTCCTCGCCGAGTCGGCGCCCGTGCTGTCGGTGTCGTCGGGCTCGAGCATCGGCCCCGCCGACCCCGTGCGGCTCGACCATCCGGGCGCCACGAACCGGCGCGCCGTGAGCGACCGGCTGGCGGCACTCGCAGTCGGATGGGACCGCGACGGCGCGGGCGCGCGACGGCTCGCGGTCGAGAACCTGTCGGCGGACGCGGCCCACAGCGCCGGCGCGATCAACGCAGTCGAGCCCACCGTGGGGGAGCTGATCGTGTCGCTCGACGGGAGGGCGGTGCCCACCGCGTCCGGGCCGAAACTCCTGTCGACGGCGACGGTCGTCGGCAAGGGGCTCGGGCGGAGGCGCCAGCCCAACCAGGAGGTGCGCTTCGACCGGCTCGACATCGGCAACCAACTGCTGCACACGCTGATCAGCCCGTCGATCGCGTACCTCCTGTTCGTCGCCGGCCTGGCGTTGATGGTGTTCGAGTTCTACACGTGCGGGATCGGCCTGGCCGGCCTGGCCGGCGCCGCCGCGCTCATCGGTGCTCTGGTCGGCTTCTCGCATCTCCCCGTCGCGTGGTGGGCCGCCGCCTTGTTGATGTTGGCCGTGTTCGGCTTCGCGGTCGACGTGCAAGCGGGCGGTCTCGGGGTGTGGACGTTCATCGGGGGCGGGTCGCTCGTGGCGGGGTCGCTCACGCTGTACGGCGGTGACGCCCGCCTCAACCCGCCATGGTGGGTGCTCGCAATCGTCATCGTGGGCACGGCGCTCTTCATGCTCGGCGCGATGACGGCCGTGATCCGGTCGCGCTTCTCCACGCCGACGATCGGGCGCGAAGGAATCGTCGGCGAAGAGGGTCAGGCCGAGGTCGACGTCGCGCCCGACGGGGTCGTCGTCATCCAGGGAGCCCGGTGGCGCGCTCGCACGAACCGGGCGACACCCATCGACGCCGGTGACCTGGTGCGCGTCGTCGCCGTCGAGGGGCTCGTGCTCGAGGTCGAGCCCGAGGAGGGCGGCGCCCGCGACTACCGCGACCGGAGCGGCCGGCGCAGCCGTGCGCGTGGCGGCGCTCCCGCCGATGGCGCCGGTGACGCCGGCGCTGATGGGGACGAGGCCTAGCGGATCGGAAATTCTGCGCGTTTCGGGCCTTGTCGAGTCCAGGGGAGGGGGATACCGTCGCCCGCACCTGCACGACCCGGGGAGGGGGCCGGTGACGGTCCAAATGACAGAACGGACGTGGCAGTTGCGCGCGGCCTGCCGCGGTCCCGAGTCTGCGCTCTTTTTCCCTCCGACGACGCCGGAGCGCAAGGACGAGCGCGACCTGCGCGAAGCCAAGGCCAAGGGGATCTGCCACGAGTGCCCGGTGCAGGCCGAGTGCCTGGACTACGCGCTCGGCATCCGCGAGCCGCACGGCATCTGGGGCGGCCTGACCGAAGCCGAGCGCCGCCTGCTGATCGAGGCCTAACCGGTCGCCGTCGCAAGCTCCGGCCTAACTCGAGGTCGGGAGCCCGCCTCAACCATCCCGCTGCGCCGCCGGGCCCGGGATCCGGTCGTCGCCGCGGCGACGGGTGATGCCCTCGCGGTCGAGCTGCTTGAGGATCGGCAGCACGTACTTGCGGGTCGACCCGAGGAGATCGCGCACGTCGGCCACCGTCACCGTTCCGCGGTCGCGCAGCGCCGCCCGGACCCGCCGGCGCGCCTCGTCGAGGGCACTGGACGCGAAGACGATGCCGTCGAGGTCGACGACGGCGCCCTCGCGTACCAGCGAGCGCACCAATGCCGCGTCGGCGCCGGCTGACGCCGGCTCGGGCGGGGAGAACGGCGCCTTCTCGAGCGCGTCGAGGAGCGCACGCGCCTCGGCCGAAGCGCCGACGCTTGACCGGCGCGTGGCGTCGCGCACGTAACCGCGTTCGACGACGAGCTCGCTGTCTTCCTCCAGCGCGGCTCGGAGCCGGTCGGCGTCGACCCGCAGCTCGGACGCCAATTTCGCCAGGTCCACGCCCGGTTCGAGCGGAGCGCGCGCGTGGTGCGCCCGCACCTGGTCGGCGGACGCAGTCCGGAGAGCCGCCAGGGTGTCGGGCGCGACGAGCCATGCGCCGACGCGCACCGCGGCACCCGAACGCACGAGGGCCTCAGAGAGCGCGGCCGCCTGCGCCGCTCCGAGGCCGGCGCGGGGTCCGAGCGCGTCCCCGGCCAGCCACCGGTGCCCGGCGAGGAGCCTTCGCTCCAAGGGGAGCGCGAGGGACGGGGCCGCGTCGCGGGCGCGCCCGCTCGGCGCGGCGTCGAGCACCTCGGCGCCGCCGACCGTGTCTCGCTCGCCGGGGTCGCGCAGTACCAGCCGGTCCCCGGGAGCCAGCGGCACGCGCTCGTCCAAGCGGACGCGCCCGAACCGGCCGGCGGCGTCGAGCACGCGGAGGACCGCCGGGTGCTCACCCGATCCCGCGTAGCACTGCAACGACGCATGGGCGCGGAACGTGTTGTTCCCGAGCGGCTCGAGGCCGACGTCGACGACGTCGGTGAGTTGCCACTGGCCGGCTCGAACGACGCCCTCCCCTCTCCGCACCGCGTTCCGCTCGATCCCGGGCCCGGCGAGGTTGAGCGCGACCCGTGTGCCCGGCGCGGCCACGTCCAGCTGGTGGTGCGCGGTCTCGATGGCGCGTACCCGCGCCCGCCGCGCCCGCGGGCCGACCTCGACCTCGTCGTCGACGCGCAGGGAGCCGCCGGCGAGGGTGCCGGTCACGACC
>Ga0075424_100001051_pt1 | contig 23429 bp, 20 predicted proteins | sample SoiMethybrSBSTD3_FD_75301 | JGI IMG/M metagenome (GOLD analysis project Ga0075424, IMG submission 75301) | Bulk soil microbial communities from a Populus tree surrounding site in Tennessee, USA - Soil MetaG P. TD hybrid SBSTD3 | ecosystem: Environmental > Terrestrial > Soil > Tree plantation... | reverse complement strand
GTTCGCATCTGGCGATGAGAGGAGCGCCAGCCAGAGCGATTCAGGAGTTAGCAGGGCATCAGGAACTTGGGACGACGCAACGCTATATGCACCTGAGTCCTGCGGCCGTAGAAGCGTCCATTCGTCTGCTGGAGTCTCCGCGAATCCCCACGAGTCGTGGAGACATTTTTGAGACGACGGCAGAGGACACTGCTAAGTCACTGTAACTAAACGGGAAGGTTGGTGGACCAGACGGGAGTCGAACCCGTGACCTCATGAATGCCATTCATGCGCGCTCCCAACTGCGCTACTGGCCCACTGCGTGCCGAACACTCAATCGTAACGCACGGAGGAGGTACCGGCAACCGGATCGTGCCCCTATGCCGATCCGGCCGACCTGACCGCCTGGGGCGTCTGACGGGAGTGAGCCAGGACCAGCCATCGCGTCAGCAGGTCGGCCGCCTCTTCCGGCGTGGTGCCGTAAAAGGGCATCAGCGATGTCGACATTCCGGCCAGGCGTCGAAGTTGCGCCCGCCATCGGTTGCCGACCAGCGTGACCTCTATCTGATAGGGACGGCCGGCGATGTCGTGTTCGAAGCGATGAACGATCACAGAAGGTTGGTGTTTGTTGAAGAAACGGAAGCCGAGATCTTACGCGGACGTTACGTCTGGTCAAGCGAAGCGCGGCGCGAAGATGACGTCCACACGGCCGCCGAAGGTGATCGACAGGCGTTTTGAACAAAGAAAAATTTGCCTTGTCAGCTTCTGCACAGCTTTTGCACCATTCATGCACAGCTTTTCCACACATCGCTTCAAATCGACATGTCGAGCCGAAAAACAATCGAGCAGGTAGAATGAACCCTCTCGGAAACATGGCTCGGTTGCTTCAGGCGCTCGTCGTACTCAGCTGTCTCGTCGCGCCTTCGGTGGCGTCGGCGGCCGACTCTGGCGCCACGCTCTTCCGCCTCTTTCTGCTCGACGGCAAGGAATTCGTCAGTTACGGGGAGTTTGTCCGCCTCGACGACAAGGTGATCTTCTCGATGCCGGTCGGCGGGACGAAGGAGCAGCCCCGGCTTCAGGTGGCGACCGTCATGGCCGACCTCGTCGATTGGCCGAAGACGGAACGCTATGCGGAGTCGGCCCGTTACCAGCGATACGCGGAAACGCGCGGCGAAGAAGACTATGTGCGCCTCAGTAACGAGGTCGCGGACGTATTGAACACGATCGCGCTGTCCACCGATCGGCAACAGGCGTTGTCGATTGCCGAGCGCGCCCGGCAGACGGTCGCCACGTGGCCGCAGACGCATTACGGCTACCGGCAGAACGATATCCGCGAAATCGTCTCGCTTCTCGACGCTGCCATCTCGTCGTTGCGAGCGGTCGGTGGTGCCAATCCTTTTCAGTTGCAGCTGGTGGCTCTCGCCGACCCACCCGAGCTCGAGCCGGTCCGCGGGCTGCCGAACATGAAAGAGCAGCTCGATCAAACGCTGCACCTGGCGTCGGTCACCAAGGCACCCTCAGAGAAAATGGCGCTTCTCCAGGGAGCGCTGGCAACGGTAGCCGAAGCGGCACCGTCGCTGACGGCGGCCGATGCCTCGTTCTATCGCAACGAAGTCGAGCGGGCGATTCGAAACGAGCTCGACGTCGACAGGCAATACACGAATCTCTCCCGCCGCCTCTTGGACCAGGCGTCTCGTGCGGCGCAGAGTGCCGACGGTCCCGCGATCGAGCGCATCGTCGCCCGCGTTCCTCAGGAAGACAAGAAGTTAGGGCAGAAGCGTCCCCAGATAGTCGAGGCGCTGAACACGTCGCTGCAGGGCAAGCTGGCCGACTCGCGGCAACTTCGCTTACTGCGGGATCAATGGGCGCTTCGCCGCGACAGCTATCGGCAGTATCAACGCTCGGTCGGGTCGTCGATGGTGGTGCTCGCGAAATCGACAGCCTCGCTGCGCGCCATCCGCTCGCTCGACGGTCCGAGCCCCGAGCAACTGCTTGGGCTGAAGTCGCAGTTGAGCGGTGGCGCCGATCGCCTGTCGCGCATGCGCACACCAGAGTATCTGCGCGATGTTCACGAGCGGCTCGTCGGTGCGTGGCGCTTCGCGGAAAACGCGGTACGCGCTCGTTACGATGCAATCTCGCGCGCCGATTCCACGGCCGCATGGGAAGCGTCCTCGTCGGCCGCCGGCGCGCTGATGATGCTGGCGCGGGTCCAGCAGGATCTGACTACGCTTCTTACGCCTCCGCGATCGCAGTAGGGCGGGTCGTGTTCCTGGGACCCGCCATCCTGCCGGGTCTAAAAAGCAAGACCCGGCCTACGTGCTCCCAACTCCCAATTCCCAACTCCCAAATTTCGATTCGCAATTCGTTGCGAAACTCCGTAGTCCGCATTCGCAGGTCCGGGTCGGACGTTGGGAGTTGGGAGTTGGACGTCGGGAGTTGATAGCCTAGTCGGTAACTGTGATTCTTACGCCTCGTGCAACTCGCCTGATCCGAGTCGCCGATCTTCAGGCCTTCCGCACCGCCGTCGTTGCGCTCGCCACGGCCGGTACTCCACTCGACGCGCGCGATCGCATCATCGTCGTCCCGACACGCGCCGCGGCATCGCTCCTGCTCCGCACGATCGAAGGCGCGGTACTGGGCTCGTCGACCCGCGCGTTGGTGCTCCCGGATCTGGTCACGACGCGCGAGATCGTTCTTCGACTGAGTGAGCGTCTCGGCACCTCGCGTCCTGTTCTGACCGCTGCAGAACGAGAGGTCCTTCTTGGCGTCGCTTGTCGCGTCGCGCAGCAGCAGGGCGCCGAGGCGCCATTTCATCTGCGGCCAGGTCTTGTCGCCGAGATTCTTCGCTTGTATGACGAGCTCAAGCGTCGTCAGAACAGCGTGGACGACTTCGAGCGGCGCGCCCTCGGCGTGCTCGAGCCGGGGGCAGCCATCGATCGCGGAGCCGAACGACTCGTACGACAGACGCGTTTCCTGGTCGCCGCATTCCGGGACTTCGAGCGCCGCTCGGCAGAGTGTGGTGACGATGAGCACCTGCTGCGCGCGCGGCTCGTGGCCGAGCCATCGCAGCGACCGTATCGGCACGCCGTGCTCACCGTGACGGACGAATCGTTCGAGCCGTACGGCATGAGCCCCGCGGACTGGGATCTGCTCACGCGCATTCCTCACCTCGAAACGCTCGATGTCGTCGTCACCGATACGATGCTGGCCGGCGCGCTTCACGAACGCATCCATCGGATGCTGCCCGGGATCGAGGAAGTTCGCGATGATACGCCGCTCGACCGTCAGCTACCCGTGCTCGTGATTCCGGAGGGAGGGGGCATTGTCCACGTCGCGCGCGATCGTGAAGAGGAGGTCGCCCAAGTCGCCAGGCGAGTCAAGCGCGCTGTTCGTCACGGCACACTGCGCTCGCCTGGACAGGCAGCGCTGATCGTCCGTCAGCGGTTGCCATACGTCTACGTGGCGCGCGAGGTGCTTCGAGCGGCGGGTGTGCCGTGCCAGACGTTCGACGCGCTTCCCCTTGTCGCCGAGTCGTTCGCCGCGGCCGTCGACCTGGTCCTGTCGTGTGTGAGCGCCGACTTCGCCCGCGTGCCGGCGATGGCGCTGCTTCGCTCGCCCCACTTTCGATTTGCGTCGAGTCGTGACGTCTCTGCTCTCGATCGCGCACTGGCAGAGGCCGGGTATCTCGGCGGCATCGATTCGCTCGAGCGACTCCTTGATGTGTGGCGGGAGCAGGTCCGGGAAACACAGGTCCGGCTAAAGCCAGACACGACGACGGTCCGGCTAAAGCCGGGCACTACACCTGTCCCTACGTCTGTCTCTACTTCTGTCACGAATCGTGCTATCAGCGCGGGGGAGCAGCTTCTCGCGATCGCACAGGAGTTGGCCTCGCTTCGTTCGCCATCGTCGGTCGCTCAACACCTCGAAGTTCTCTTCGCATTCCTGCTCGCGCACGAATCGTCAGAGGTGCCGGAAGCAGCGCTTCAGGCACGGCACCGGCGCGCGCGCGGTGCCGTACTCGCGACGATCGGCATGCTCCGCGATGCGTACGCGCGCTTCGATTCTGAGCCGGTCAGCGCCGATGATGTCGCTGCGCTCGTACGTCGGTGGCTCGAAGGACAAACGTTTTCGCCACAGACTGGTGACGAGGGGGTGCATCTCGTCGACGCGGACAGCGCACGGTTTGGAGAGTTCGCGGACGTACATATTGCCGGCCTCGTGGAAGACGAATGGCCGGATCGCGCGCGACGAAACATCTTCTACTCGCCTTCGATCCTGCGCGAGCTGGGTTGGCCGTCGGAGTCGGATCGGCTGGCCGGCGCCCGCGCCGCGTTCGCCGATTTGCTGCGCCTGCCGACGATGCGGCTGTCGGTTTCGACGTTTCTGCTCGAGGCCGATGCGCTCGTCAGTCCGTCCCCTTTGCTCGATGAAGTGGAGCAGTCCGGGCTCGATTCCGTGGAAGAGGCCGCGCCGTCGCAACGGATCTTCGACGCCGAAGCGCTCTACCTGGACCCGATCGATGCAGCGCCGCTCGGTGACTTCGCGCAGGAGTGGCTGGCTCGTCGCGTTCGCGTTGCCGATCTGCCGCTGCGGCGCTTCCGCGGGTTTACGGATCCGTCCAAGGCGCGGCCGTACTCGTTGAGCGCGCTCGAACGCTACCAGGACTGTCCCTTCAAGTTCTTCGCCGGTGACGTGCTGCGTCTCGAAGAGGAGCCGGAAGACGAATCGACGATGTCGCCGCGGGCACGCGGACGATTCATCCACGAAGTGTTTCAGCATTTCTTCGAGGCGTGGGATAGCCGTGGAGGCGGAGCGATTACGACCGAACGCCTCGATGAGGCACGCGCGCTCATGGCGGAGGTTGCCGCGCCGCTGCTTGCCAGGCTTCCTGAAGCCGACGCGGCCCTCGAACGGGCGCGCCTGTTCGGGTCGGCGATTTCCACCGGTTCCGTCGAGATCGTGCTGGGACACGAGGCCGCTGCGCCCGCGGATGTTCGCGAGCGTTGGCTCGAGTATCGCCTCGAGGGCGAGTTCGCACTGGGATCGAGGGAGGGAAGGGCGGTCGCACTGAAAGGCGTCGCCGATCGGATCGATCTGCTCGCCGGCAACCGGCTGCGCGTTGTCGACTACAAGTCGGGAAGCGCGCCGAATCCTGCTCGCGCCCTGCAGGTGGCGATCTACGCGCTGTGCGCACAGGAGCGGTTGCGCGATCGCGATGGTGGAGAGTGGCCGATCGCCGAGGCGGTCTACCTGGCGTTCAGCGGCAAGCGATCGCAGGCCCACGTCGTCCGGGCCGGCGATCATGAGGCCGAAGAGTCACTCAACGCTGCGCGCACCCGGCTGCTCGGCATCGTCGATCGTATCGCTCGCGGTGAGTTCCCGGCGCAGCCTCACGATGAGATCCTCTGCGACTTCTGCGCGTACACCTCGGTCTGCCGCAAGGACTACGTGCATGATTGAGCCGATGCTGCCTTTCGACGAGGAGCCGGAAACACCCGAATCGCGCATCGATGCCCGCGACCGCGCCGGGCGCGAACGGGCCGTCGATCCGCGCTTCAACGTCGCGCTCGAGGCGTCGGCGGGCACGGGCAAGACGCGCGTGCTGGTCGATCGCTACGTCAACCTGCTGCGCGCGGGTGTCGATCCTTCGGAGATCCTGGCGCTCACGTTCACGCGCAAGGCTGCCGCCGAGATGCGCGAGCGCATCATCACCACGCTGCGCCTGGCCGGCACGCGCGGAGAGTTTTCTCCCGGCCGCTGGCGTGAGTTGCGTGACAGAACGGCTGATGTCGCGATCAGCACGATCGATGCGTTCTGCCTGTCACTGCTGCGCGAGTTTCCGCTCGAAGCCGACCTCGATCCCGGTTTTCAGATGGCGGACGAAACCGAGGTGCCGCGCCTCGTCGACGAAGCACTGGATCGCGCGCTGCGCACGTGCCGCAGCGTTGCACGCGAGGACGAGCATGTGGCACTGGTGTTCGCGCAACTTGGCGATCGGCGCGCGCGCGCCGGTCTGGCGGGTCTGCTCGCTCGCCGGATTGTGGCGCCCGCCATTCTCGGGCGCTATCTGTCTTCCGGGCCGCGTGGACTGACGGTTCACGATACGGCGCGGCGTGGCGCCAAATCATTGCTGGCGGTATTCGAGTCAATGCGCGGCGGACTCGATCGGTTCCTCGACACGGGACCGCTGCACCCGTCGTTTCGCCTGCTGCTCCGTCAGTTGCGGGATCTCGAGGCGAGCGCTGGTGCCGGCGGCGAGATCGATCCCGCGTCCGTCCAGGAGTCGTTTCGAAAGGTGCGCGAGCATTTCCTGACTCACGAAGGAGAGCCGCGCAAGCTGCTTCCACCCAAGTACAAGAAGACGGCCTTCGCCTCTGCGGTCGACTGGCAGATCCACAAGGGACTGGTTGTCGAACATGCGAACGCCGTTCTCGACGCCCATAAGGCATGGCGACGCGACCTCAACACGCTGGTGTCGAAGGGCGTCTGGCGGATGTTTCGCATCGCCGAACTGGAATACCGGCGCACACTCGATGCCCGCGCCCTGCTCGATTTCCCGGACGTGCTGCTCAAGACGGTTGATCTCCTGCGACAGATGGAGGAGTTTGCGCAGAGCCGCTTCCGTCTCGAATCGCGCTATCACCACGTCCTCGTTGACGAATTTCAGGACACGAGCCGCGCCCAGTGGGAGTTGGTATCGCTGCTCGTGCAGGCCTGGGGCGAAGGAGCCGGCCTCGCGCATACCGGCGCGCTCCCCCCGTCGATCTTCATCGTCGGCGATCGGAAGCAGTCGATCTACGGGTTTCGCGACGCGGATGTGTCGCTGCTTCGCGAGGCCAGCGAGTACATGCGGAATCTGCGCCCGGGTGGAGACGTCCGCCGGTCGATCTCCCGCAGCTTTCGCTCGGTGCCGCCACTGCTGTCGTTCGTCAACGATCTTTGTGACGCGGTTGCCAAACTTCCGGACCGGCGCGATGCGTTCGTGTACGAGGAAGAAGATCGCTTCCCCGTCGACGAAAGCCCCGAACACCACTCGGAACACGTGCTTGGCATCGTGGCGGGAGACTCATTCGAGTCGTGTGCCCGAACGACCGCCGCCGAGATCTCACGAATGATTGCTGACGGCGTATTGGTGCGGGACCGCGACACCGGCGTTCGGCGGCCGGTTCGACCGGGCGACGTCGCCATCCTGTTCCGCACGCGAGAGAGCCATCGCGACTACGAACAGGCGCTCGAAGCGCTCGGCATCTCGGCCTATGTCTACAAGGGGCTGGGATTCTTCGACGCTGATGAAGTCAAGGATGTCATGGCGATGCTCTGGTATCTGGCGGATCCAGTATCGGATCTCAGAGCGGCCGCGTTGCTGCGGTCGCGATTCATCCGGATGTCAGACGAAGGACTCAAGCGGCTCGGACCGCGGCTGGCGGACGCACTCCTGGCGACGACCTCTCCCGCAGCTGAACTCGACGCCGACGACACCGAGGCGCTCACTCTGGCGCGAGCAGCGCCCGCGAGATGGCGTGCGCTGGGCGACTGGCTGCCGCCCGCGGAGTTGCTCGATCGGATCCTGACAGAGTCGGCCTACGCGGCCGAACTGAGAGGTCCTCGTCTTGCGCAGGCTCGGGAAAATCTGAAGAAGATACGCGCCATCGTTCGGCGCATTCAGAATCGGGGCTACGGTACGTTGGAGCGGATCGTGACGCACCTCGACCATCTGGCGGTCGGTGACGAGGCCAACGCCGTCATCGACGCGACCAACGCCGTGAGCCTGATGACGGTTCATGCGTCAAAGGGTCTGGAGTTCCCGGTCGTCTTCGTCGTCAACGTGTCACGCGGCACGGGCAATTGGCGGGATGCGATTCGGATCGCGGGCGACACACGCGAGGAAGTGTCGGTATCGGTTGGCGATTTCGAGTCGCGCGCGGATGAAGACGAGCCGGATCGCGACCGCGAAGAGACGAAACGCCTTCTGTATGTTGCGCTGACGCGCGCGCGCGATCGACTGTATCTGGGCTCCGTTGTGAAAGACGGCCGCTTTCACCCAACCCGCGGAAGCCTTGGTGAAGTGCTTCCGCCGTCTTTCCATCCCGTCTTCGTCGAAGCGGCGGCCGCTGTATCTACGGTGTCGTGGACCGGGGTGTCACGGTCTCACGTGATGGGTGTGTGTGATCCGGCGGGCCTACGAGATCCGGCGGGTCTAAAGACCCGCCGCTACGATCACGTAGAGGCGGGCCTTCAGGCCCGCCTGGGCGACGAACCAGACGACTTCGCGGTTCTTGAAGACTCCACCGTCAGGCGGGTCGCGGTGTCTGAACTGTCGGATATCGACATGCCCGCGCCGCCGCGTCGTGAGGATGAGGGTGAAAGGTCCGATCGGCTGATCGGAATCCTCGTTCATCGTCTGTTGCAGCGCGCGGGTTTCGGCGCCGACCAGAGCGACGAGCAGATCAGGCGATTGGCGCAAACCACGCTCCGTGCGGTATCTGCGGCTGAGCTAGTCGACGCCGACGCAGTCATCGCGGAAGCGGTTGCACGGTTTCGTCAAATCTTGTCCCAGGCCGATGTATGCGCGCTTTATCGACAGGGGCAGCCGCTTCATGAAGTTCCGTTTACGATGCTCGCCGGCGGCCGGCTCGTACGAGGCACGATCGATTGCCTCATCACCTCGGACGATCGCGTCACCGTGCTGGAATTCAAGACAGGCAGGCCGCGGCCCGAACACCGCACCCAGGCGGAGGTCTATCGCGCGGCGGCCCAGGCGCTCTTTCCCGCTAAGCAGGTCGAGAGCCGACTCGTGTATACATCCGATTCGGGCCTCCCCTGAGACGCCTGCCCGCTTCTGCACCGTCAAAATGCACCGTTTCCGCACGCGAACGGCCCAGATCCGGCGCGGGGTGCAATTCTGCATTGCGCCTGCCGGTATGCTCCCATAGAATCAAAGTTTGGAGAGTTGAGATTGACGACGAAAGAGGATACCCGCGTGGCGCTGACCTGTCCCAACTGTGGGAACGACCAGAACTTCCTTGTAAAGACACTGCAGATGCATATCGTGCATCTGGAAGATGCCCGAGTCGAGGTGTCGGAGGAAGAGCGTCCGAAAGTACTCGAGCTGCAGTGCGATGAATGCGAAAACGCGCTGAATTTCGATGAGATCGACGAAGGAGTTCGACGAGAGCTGTTGCTGACGCTCGGCGCCCGCTGAGGTGCGCGCCGACTACCCGCCTTCAAAGTCCTCGGCTTCCGCGTCCTCGAAGTAATCGCATTCCGGGCACAGCCATTCAGGCGCTTTCGTAACCTTCGTCTGCGTTGTGCCCGGCACGCGATCGGTGACCTGCACTTCGTGTAAGTGCATCATCTCGCCGCACATCGGACACTCTTTGCTCTCCGGCATTGACTTCTCCTCAGACGATACCTATCGTACCAGCACTCTGATGAGCGAGGACGCGTTCCGCTCTCTCGGCGGCGAACCGGTCGCGTTGGTGTCGACTGACGAGAGTCGTGTCGACGTGAACTGCTTTGCGGATGAAGTCGTCATCGATTTCCCCTCTGTCGCGCTCGCCGTGGATCGCATCCGCAGAGGGTTTCTCGTAGACGAGCCGCCGCCGCGCTGGCACGCCACGCTGCACGTGTCGGGCAGCGAAGCGCGCCGTGGCGTGACGGCGCCCCTCGAAGTGCCGGTTCGATTGACGTGCCACCAATGCGGTGGGCGGGGAGAGTCGTGGACGGAATGCTGTTCACGCTGTGAGGGCACCGGCACGTTGTTGCTGCATCACGTCGTTCAGGTCACCATCCCGGCTGGCGTCATCGACGGTGACCGCTTCCACTTTTCGCTCGTTCCGCGCCAGCACACGCCAACCCGCATCGAACTACACGTTCGCGTCGCGCGATAGTGGAGCGACACGTCAGGCTCCTGCGCATTCTGGTGGGACTATGGGGTGGTCTCGCCATGCTCGTCGGCGTTTCCATGCTGCTGCTCGCCGCCGGAGCCTGGGCCGAGTTCAGGCAATCGCTCGGAACCGCCGTGGAGTTTGCCGCCGGCCTCACGACCGTGGTGTTCGCCGGAATTGGCGCGTTCGCTCTGCTGTGGGGAGGAACCCACGTCTGGGCGGCCACGCTGCTCGGACGACGCCGCCCGCTCGGCCGGGTCCTGACGCTGGCCCTGGCCGTGGCGAATCTGCTCGTATTGCCGTTTGGAACCGCGCTGGGTGTGTACGCCCTGTGGATTCTCCTGACCGATCAAGGCCGTCGCCTGTTCGAGCCCGCGCGGTAAAATCACAAAGATATGGCTGCTACGCTGGACCGGGACGGGATTCTCCACGCGCTTCGCGTGGTCGTCGACCCTGACATTCGCAAGGACATCGTGTCGCTGGGGTTCGTGAAAGACGTCGCGATCTCCGGTTCACGCGTGTCGTTCACGATCGAGCTCACGACACCTGCCTGTCCTGTGAAGGATCAGCTGAGGGATCAGGCCGCAGCCGCGGTTCGCGCGCTGCCAGGCGTTTCTGATGTCGAGGTGAAGCTGGCCGCCAACGTGCGTTCGGCGTCCGCACCAGAGACCGGACGCCCTCCGCTCGTCGGTGTGAAGAATGTCATCGCCGTTGGCGCGGGCAAGGGCGGCGTTGGCAAGACGACGGTCGCCGTGAACCTCGCCCTCTCGCTGGCTCGCTGCGGCAGCCGCGTCGGCATTCTCGACGGCGACATCTACGGACCAAACGTGCCCATCATGTTCGGTCTCAATGCTCAACTCACCACCGATGGGCAGAAGATCGTGCCGGCGGAGAAGTACGGCGTCCAAGTAGTCTCCATCGGCTTCATGACCAATGACGATGCGCCGATCATCTGGCGGGGGCCGATGCTCCACGGCGCGGTTCAGCAGTTCTTCCGCGAGGTCGCCTGGAAGGATCTCGACTACCTGATCGTCGACATGCCTCCCGGGACCGGCGACGTCGCGCTCAGTCTGAGCCAGACTGTACCGGTGGTCGGCTCAATCGTGGTCACCACGCCGCAGCAGGTATCGCTGGCCGACAGCCGTCGTGCCGTTCGCATGTATCAGAAGCTTAATATTCCGACGCTTGGTGTCGTGGAGAATATGAGCTACTACGCATGTCCCAACTGTCACCACGAGACCGATATCTTCGGGCATGGCGGCGGCGAGGCGCTGGCAGCCGACATGGGTATTCCGTTCCTCGGACGGTTGCCGATCTATCAACCGATTCGCGAAGGGGGCGATGCAGGGGTCCCGATCGTGATCGGTGAGCCCGGTTCCGCCGCGGCACGATCGTTTCTGACGGTCGCTGAACGTACAGCTGCGCAGGTCTCGATCGCCGCGCACAAGACGGCTGAGGCGAACAAGGGCAAGATTCCGCTGATCCCGGTGCGCTAGCGTCATCGCCTCGACCTCTCGATCATGACTTCCCTGGACATCGATCTCCCGTTTACCAAGCGCACGCTCGCTAACGGGCTGGATGTGATCGTTCACGAGGATCGACACGTGCCGATCGTGGCGGTGAACGTCTGGTATCACGTCGGCTCGAAGAACGAGCGTCCGGGTCGCACCGGCTTCGCCCACCTGTTCGAGCACTTGATGTTCGAGGGCTCAGAGCACTACAACGCCGGGTACTTCCCGCCGCTGCAACAGGCTGGCGCGCTCCTCAACGGGTCCACCAACGCCGATCGCACCAACTACTGGGAGGTCGTGCCCACGAGCGCGATCGATCGCGCGCTCTGGATGGAATCCGATCGCATGGGTTTCCTGCTTCCGGCGCTGACGCGGGAGCGTTTCGAGACCCAGCGCGACGTCGTGCTCAACGAGCGGCGACAGAGTTACGAGAATCGTCCCTATGGCATGGTGATGATGGCGCTGTCGGCTGCGCTGTATCCTCCCGACCATCCGTACAGCTGGATGACGATCGGGTCGGCAGACGACATCCGCGCGATGCAGCTCGAGGATGTGCAGGAGTTCTTCAGGACCTACTATCACCCCGCGAATGCCTCGCTGGTGCTGGCTGGTGACGTCGAGACGGAACGGGCGTTCGAGCTGGCAGACGCCTATTTTGGCGAGATCCCTGCAGGCGCCCGGCCAACAACGATTTCGAACGGGGCCGAGTTGCCGGCGGAGCACCGGCTCGTGCTCGAGGATCGCGTCGAGCTTCCTCGCCTCTACCTGGCCTGGCATTCGCCTGCGATGTTCGCGGCCGGCGACGCCGAGATGGATCTCGTTGGAGATCTGCTCGCGAACGGCAAGACGTCGCGGCTGTACAAGACACTTGTCTACGAACTACGGATCGCGCTCGACGTCTCGGCCTATCAAAGCTCTCGTGAGATCGGCAGCTTCTTCCTGCTGGTGGCGACTGCCGCTCCAGGGCACACACTGACCGAAATCGCCGATCGTATCGACGAAGAGCTGCGTCGCGTCGCGAACGATGGTCCGACGGTGGAGGAGATGGAGCGGGCTGTTGCCCAGGCCGAAGCGCATTTCATGTACCGCTTGCAAACGATCGGAGGATTCGGCGGCAAGTCCGACCAGCTCAATGCGTACAACGTGCTGAAAGGCAACCCCGGTTTCTTCACCGCCGACCTCGATCGATACCGCGACGCGACGCGCGAATCGTTGCAGGCGGCAGCACGCGAACATCTGCGGCTCGATCGGCGGATCGCTCTCAGCGTGATTCCCCGCGGTCAACACGCGTTGGCTCTCGACGGCTCCGCGCCGGTGTCGGTGTCGTGACTTCCATCGATCGGTCGCGACTGCCCGCCGTTGGCGCCGATCCCCGGTTTGTCTTTCCGGCGATTGCGCGGCACACGCTGCCGAACGGGTTGCGCGTGTTCACCGTCGAGCACCACAGCGTTCCCGTGATCACATTCACGCTGCAGGTGAGCGGCGGGTCGGGTGCTGATCCCGACGGCTGCGAAGGACTCGTGGCCCTGGTCGCCGACATGGCGGACGAGGGCAGCGGCGCCATGAGCGCGCTCGAAGTCTCCGACGCGCTGTCACGCATCGGCGCTGATTACGATGTCGACGTTGGCGGAGACGCCACCGATTTTTCGTTGACCACGCTGACGCGGTTCGCGTCGCGGGGCGCGCGGCTGCTGGCCGACATGGTGACGTCGCCACGCTTGCTCGAGAGCGAGTTCCTGCGCGTCCGTCAGCTGCGACTGGACCGTCTTCGACAGCTGAAAGACGTAGCATCGGCAGTGGCCGAGCAGAGGTTCCTGCGATTGCTCTACGGGTCTCATCCCTACGCGCACCTGCCGATCGGCACCGATGCAAGCCTCAGGCATCTCACGGTGGACGATGTCGTGGCGTTTCACGCGGGTGCGTTCCACCCGGGGCGCGCAACCGTGATTGTGTGTGGCGCCATGAGCCACGACGAGTTGCGCGAGCAGGTAGAAGATGCGTTCGCCGGGTGGCCGTCGTCGGAAGAAAATGGCAGCGGCCGTTCAGCATCGGAAGTGCCGCTATCGAGCGAATCCGTGACGAAGCTTGCGGTGGTGCAGCGAGAAGCGGCTGCGCAGTCCGAGTTGCGCATCGGACAACTGTCGACCAGCCGCCTCACGCCCGACTACCCGGCGCTGCTGGTGATGAACGCGGTGCTCGGCGGTCAATTCGTCAGTCGCGTCAACCTGAAGCTTCGCGAGGAGAAGGGCTTTACCTACGGGGCCCGTACCGGATTCGACTGGCGGAAAGGCATATCGCCGTTTGCGCTGCAAACCAGCGTGCACACCGCGGCGACGGCAGAAGCGATCGCGGACTCGCTTGCCGAGATCGCGGATCTGCGAGGGATGCGGCCGCCTCGCGATGAAGAGATGTCGCTCGCCAAGGCGTCCCTCACGCGGGGATATCCACGCGGATTCGAGACCGCGCAACAGGTCGCGCGATCGGTTGCGGTGATGGCGCTCTACGGTCTGCCCGAAACGTACTTCGAACAGTTCGTTCCCAGGATCAACGCTGTGACCAGCGCGGACGTCGTCGACGCCGCCGCGCGTTATCTGGATCCAGCGAAGCTGACGACGCTCGTGGTTGGGGATTACTCTGCCATTGCAGACTCACTGCGGAGCCTCGATCTGGGTGAGCCACAGCTGCAGACCGCCGAGTTCTAGGACACTGGGTGTCATTTCCCCACGGTGGAATGGAAATGACACCCGGTGTCTTTTCACGTGCGTGCTAGGCTAATTCGAGCCGTGAGCGTTGAACTCGAACACGCGCCGGCGGAGCACGACCTCGAGCGCGGCTTCGACCGCGTCACGAGCGTCGCCGTCGTCATTGGCGTCGTGGCCACCATCATTGCCGGCGCGACCATCTGGCTCGTGCTCACCGATCCTGTGACGGTGGCGAATGCGCTGGATGAGGGCGAGATCTCGCCGCTGGTCCGTCAGCTCGCTGAAGTCATCTACAACGCGTTGTCGGGGTTGTTGGAGTACCTGTAGATCTCTGCATTCGTAGGCCGGGTCTTGTTTTTCAGACCCGGCATGCCTCTCTCAGCAATTTTTTTCTGGCGGGTCCAAAGAGCAGGACCCGCCCTACGCTGTCGAGTTCTGCTACAGATTCTGCCGCAGGAATTTCGTCAGCACATACCCATCGACGAATTTGAACGGCGCTACACCCGTGCTGTAGTGCCCGCATCGGAGTGCGAAGACTTCGTGCGGGAGTTGCCGCGCTCGGAATTCTTCGACGAGCAACTCCGACAGATCGACGGGGAACGTGAGGTCGTACTTTGCGTACACGAGCAGGGTCTTCTTGCTCCGCACCTGCTCGAGGTACTCGAACGGGCTGATGGGTCGCCACAACGCACGCAGGCGATCGAGGTCGATGTGCCCCTCGAGGCCCTGCCGCACATGGCGCGTCGACAGCCCCCTCCACACGACGTCGGCGAAAAACGGCGAGACGTGATTGAGCGCCTGTGCGCGGATGAGAGGTTCGTGCGCGGAGGTGAGCATCGCCAGGCATGACCCGAGGCTCGTGCCGAGGATGCCAATCCGCTCGAACCCCTGCGCCGACAGCCACGCGACGGCGCGCCGGGCGTCGAGCACGGCCTGACGGCATACCTGCAAGGTCCGCACGATATTGGAACTGACGATGTAGTCGGCGCGCGTGAGCTCGGGCGGCATCCGCGCATCGTGATAGGGCAGGCTCAGTCGCAGAGCGGAGATGCCGAAACGTGCAAGCAGCTTGGAGAGCCCGACGTGTCCTTCGCTGTCGGCGTTCCACTGCGACATGACGATGGCCACGCGCCCGCGCGCCACTTGTCCCGCCGAAGCCTTGTGCGTAGGCGAAGGAGGTGGTTCACCGGGAGCGGGAAACCAGCGTGCGACGACGGTGTTGTTCTCGGCGTGCGGTGTGACGACGGCGCTCGGGAAACGCAGCGTGCCACCTTCGCCTTGTTTTCTGAGAGCATCCGGCGCTTCGGTGAATGTGAAATCCGAACTCGGCGGCAGATCGAAGAAGCCGGGCGTGTCTCGCATCACCTCGTTGACCCATGCAGCGACGCGGTCGCCGGCATCGATCTGGTGATGGCCGTTGGGCGCCAGCCAGTCCAGGCCCCAATCGAAGGGTCGGACGACGCGGTCTTTCGTCACCGACGCCAGTCGACGTTCCCATGCATGAAAGAAAGGCGCGAGCATGCGGTTAGTTCTGACCCAGGGTCCTTTCGAGGGATGCCGCAACTTGCAACAGTTCCGGCGTTCGGTTGCGGGTGCCAACGATTTGCAGACCGACTGGCAGCCCTTCGTCAGTCCGGCCGCACGGCAGGGAGATCGCCGGATGCCCGGTGATGTTGAACAGCTGCGTCAGGCGCAGTGTGATGTTCCTGACAGTCTCCTCGGTTCCACCGATCGACACCGTCGGCACGCCGAGCCTGGTGGCGGGCACAGGCATCGACGGGAGCAGGAGGCCGTCGCGGCCGCCCAGTGCTTCGCGGACCTCTCGCGTGAGCGCGTGGCGTCCGCGTTGCGCGCGCACATAGTCCTCCGCAAGGATGTAGCGCCCCATTTCGAGCCGCAGCCGCACGTTCTCGGTATAGTCCTGCGGCCGGCTGTCGAGCGTGGCGGCGTGATACGCGGCTGCCTCGGGCAGGGCGATGTGCACGTAGATGGTCCCGATCTCCTTCGTATGACGAATCATCACATCGTCGAGAATCGCCCCCGCGGTCCTCAGTCGCTCGCAGGCTTCATCGAATCGAGCGGCGACCTGCGCGTCGAGGAGATCCAGGAAATACGCGCGCGGAATTCCGAAGCGCATGCCGCGCACGTCTCGCGACGCGAGCGGTTCCGGATTCGAAATGCCACGAAGGACCCCATAGAGAAGCGCGGTATCCTCGACCGACAGGCACATCGGCCCGACATGATCGAGCGTTTCGCTCAGCGGGACGATGCCGTCGGTCGGAAGCTCTCCAATCGTTGCCTTCAGTCCCACGAGGCCGCAGGCCGACGAGGGAATGCGAATCGACCCGCCGGTGTCGGTGCCAATCGACGCGTATGCCATGCCGGCAAGAACAGACGCGGCCGAGCCGCCCGAGGATCCGCCCGGTGAGCGGGTGCTGTCTAATGGATGCAACACCGGACCGTACGCCGAATCCTCGTTGGTGGTGCCGAGCGCGAACTCGTGGAGGTTCGTTTTGCCGATGAAGATCGCGCCCGCCTCCCGCAGGCGACCGACCACCGTGGCATCGCGCCGGGCGATGTGACCGTCTCGTACGCGAGATGCCGCGGTCGTTGGCGCGTTGCGAAGATCGATGATGTCCTTGAGCGAAATCGGGATGCCATGAAGAGGGCCGCGATACCGGCCCGCTGCGATCTCCTGGTCGGCTTTTTTCGCCTGCGCTACCGCGTCGTCGTCCAGCACGCTGACGAACGCGTTGAGCGTTCGATTCTGCTCCGTAATCCGCTCGAGGCATCGCTCGGTCACCGCCTCGGAGGTCAGACCTTTCGACGCGACCAGGCGGCCAACCTCGGCCAGGGTGCGCGGCTCAGCGGACATGTTCGGAGGGCTGCGTGGCCTGGTCGGTGGCTTCCGGCGCGTGCGCATGCTGGTTCCAGTCGGCGGCGCGCAGCAAGGCAGTCGAGCGTGCAAGTCCTTCCAACAGCGGGCGCAGAGCAGGCAGCTGCCGCCGGTCGGCATCCCGCAGCGCGCTTTCGAGCCAGGCTTGAAGTTGATCCACCAATTAAGGGTACTAGAATCGCAGTCGGTTCAAAATGAGGTTATGCGCAGGACCAAAATCATCGCAACGTTAGGCCCCGCTTCCGGCAGCGACACCATCATCGGCCAGCTCGTCGAATCCGGCGTCGATGTCTTTCGCCTCAACTTCTCGCACGGCACGCACGAGAGCCATGCCTCGGTGATCGAGAAGGTGCGTCGCGCATCGCAGGCCGCCGGGCGGACGGTGGCGCTGTTGCAGGATTTGAGCGGCCCGAAGATTCGGACCGGACTGTTGAAGGGGCGGACGGCAGTGACGCTGAAACCCGGCGACGCACTGAGCCTCGTCGTCGGCGACTTCGAGGGCGACGCGAGTCGTGTGTCGACGACATTTGCGAATCTGCCCAAAGCCGTTCGCGCAGGCGACGCGCTGCTGCTGGACGATGGCCATATTCAATTGCGGGTGAAGGATGTCAGCGGCGACGAGATCCGTACGGTCGTCGTCGACGGCGGTCCGCTCGGCGAGCACAAGGGCATCAACGTGCCGGGCGTCGAGCTGCCCGCGACGAGGCTGACCGACAAGGACATCGCCGACCTTCGCTTCGGTGTTCGCGCCGGCGTCGATTGGGTGGCTTTGAGCTTCGTGCAGAGCGCCGCCGTCCTGCAGCAGGCGCGCGAGGAGATCAAGCGAGCTGGTGGCGCAGATGTGCCGCTCATCGCCAAGCTGGAACGGCCAGAAGCCATCACTCGACTCGACGAGATCGTGCACGCCAGCGACGCGGTAATGGTGGCGCGCGGCGATCTCGGCCTCGAGCTGCCGCTCGAACGCGTGCCGCGCATCCAGAAAGAGGTGACGCGTTGCGCGCGCGCCGCCGAGGTTCCGGTGATTGTCGCGACGCAGGTGCTCGAGTCGATGCGTACTGAACCGCGTCCGACACGTGCCGAGGTGAGCGACGCCGCCAACGCGGTTGATGACGGCGTCGACGCCATCATGCTTGCTGGCGAGACCGCTGCGGGCGCGTACCCGGTGAAAGCGGTCAAGACGCTCGACCTGGTGATCTGCGAAGCCGAGTCCGTGCCGTCGCGCCGGGCGGAAACCGATAGTCGGAATCTGCCAGGAGAGCACCAGCATGCCGTGTGCGAAGCGGCGGTCACGCTCGCCGAGCGTGGAAACGTCGCCGCGATCGTGGCGATGACTCGTGGCGGGACGACGGCGCGAGTGTTATCGGCGCTACGGGCGCGGGTGCCGATCTTCGCAGCATCGGATCGACCCGAGGTGACACGCCGCCTCGCGCTCTTCTGGGGAGTCGTGCCGGTGCTGACTGAGATTGGCGACGACGTCGCGGTGTCGGCGCGTCGCCTCGGCGACGAGCTGATTGCCCGACAGCTGCTCGAAGCGGGATCCGTAATCGTGCTCGTCAGCGTGTCGTCGGATCTCGAGCCCGGCCCGACGAATTTCGTCAAACTAGCAAGGGTTTAAAACGTGAAGGCCACGAAGCGCGGCCGGGCGGAACCGTATATCACGAAGCCAAACCGTAAGGAGTGTATTGGCACAGCTCGTTGGTCGGCAGCGAATGCTGAGATGTGTGGATGAAGCCGGTTGGGCGGAGTGATATACGGTTCCGCACGGCTGTCACAGACGTCTGTCGCAGGATCACCGCGCCGCCGCCGCGGCACCAGACTGGTCCTTCCACTTGCCTTCGAGATGGCGTTTCATTTCCTCGAGGGCCACGGTAAAACCAGTCGCAATCAAATCGTAGTACCTCGACCAACGCGGAGTGTCCTCCCCGCCGGACTGGCGAATGTGCAACGTGGTGCAGTTCTCGTTCTGAGTGCACGTCGCTTCGAGCGCCATGGGACCGACCGGGTCGCCGTCAGGCGGAAGCCAGAACAGGTCCGCCAGGAAGAACTCACGACCAGCCTTGAACTCGATCACTGTTCCTCGAAATGCGCCGCCGAGCCGGCCGAAGGTGTCGTCGTGCCACTCCGTCGGGTCCCACTCGACGGCGTACACGCCGAGCGGCCGCGCGACACACAGCGATCGCTTCACGCGCCACCACGCCGCGAGCGACTCAGAATCGAAGAACGCGTCCAGCACCGCCGCGGGCGGTGCTGCGATCGTGAGGCTGTGTGTAAATTCACGCATGAATGGCCCCGGGGCTGCCGGGGATGGAAACATTCTCTTCCAATCTATCGGACGCCACAGCACGCCCGATACCGCAGGTCAGCAGGCGAGAGCCGATAGAATCTACTGATGCAGTCTCAGCCGCTTGCCTATAGAAGCGAGGAGTTCCTCGAAAGCGAGGAGGCACGACCGCTGCGCATTCTCGCGGAGTATCTCGAACCGCTGCGGCGATTCAAGGCCGAGAACATTCAGGACACCGTCGTCTTCTTCGGGTCAGCGCGGATTCACAGTCCGGAGCAGGCACGCGAGGCGCTCGAACGGCTCGAACGGCGTTTCATGTCGGCAACCGGCGGTCCGACCAATCCCCATCTCGAGCGCAGTCGCAAAGCCGTCGAATGGTCGCGCTATTACGAGGACGCCCGCGTGTTGGCGCGCATGCTGACCGAGTGGTCGACGTCGCTCGATAGCCAGCATCATCGCTTCGTCGTGACCTCGGGCGGCGGCCCCGGCATCATGGAGGCGGCCAATCGCGGTGCCGCCGAAGCCGGTGGGAAAACAATCGGGCTGAACATCCGTCTGCCCTTCGAGCAGGGAGCCAACCGATACATCACCGACGGACTGCATTTCGAGTTTCATTACTTCTTCATGCGCAAATTCTGGTTTGCGTATCTCGCCAAGGCGCTCGTGATTTTCCCCGGTGGCTTCGGCACGCTCGACGAGATGTTCGAGATTCTCACCTTGATGCAGACGGAGAAGCTGGCCAAGCAGATTCAGATCATTCTGTATGGGCCTGACTACTGGGATCAGATCCTGCGCCTCGAGCCGATGGCCGAGTGGGGAGCGATCAGCGCGGGAGACATGGACCTCGTCAAGCGCGTGGACACTCCGGAGCAGGCGTTCACGCTGCTCAGGGCCCATCTGACAGAGCATCACCTGACGCCGCCCACCGCGCAGGAGATGAAGGCACCAGGGATTGCGAAAACACGATCCTGACTCTTGCAGTTCCGCGTTCCTGGTTCCCGGTTTCCAGTTCGTGTTCTTCGTTCCAGTTCGGGGTTCTATGTTCCGGGTTCCGCGTTCCGGAGGAACGAAGAACGTCGAACACGAGCCGCGAACGGGAACAATGAACACGAACGAGGAACAGGGAACGTGGAACTTGGAACGTCAGCGCGCAAGCACGATCATGCGCGCTCCAGATAGCTCTCCCACAAGTCTGCGAAGATCACGTCGCGTTTTCCACCATCAGGCCCCCATACCTCGGAGGCGTCGAAGCGGACGGTGTAGACGTGTTGCGGAAACTCGCCGAGCGAGTAGCCCTCGGCGTCGGTGTCCTGCAAATTGAAGACGCCGTGGTCGCGTGTTACGGTGCCGCGCTTGCCGCGAAGGTAGCGAGGCAGGCGGGTGTGGCCGACCGGGTTGATGTTGCGAGCGAGCACGTGTTGACCGTTCTTGAACCGTGCTGGCACACGGACATCGTCGCGTCGCAGCGATCCGCGACGCTTCAACTGTTCTTCCACCATTGCAGGTGTCAGTCGTGGAGTTTCGCGTGGTGAGCCAGGGTCGGGCCGCCCGTTCTGGAGCTCTGATGGCGTGATGAACTTGCCGGCCTGCAATCGGTCGAGCATTGTCTTGAGCAGACGCTCGTAATAGCTCATTCGCAGGTAGTCAGCAGCAGGGATACTTTCGAGCTCGAACCGGAAGTTCTTTCGCCGGCCGCGACTGAACTGTCCTGCAGCGCGAATGAGCGCCCACGCGCGCCCTTCCCACGGCTCGTGAAAAGCTCCTTCGTTCTTGTCGTACTCGATGGGACCCATGCCGTGCATGCCGCCCATGTCATGGACGCTGTTCACGCCGTGCCTCCAGTCGCGACGGTGACCTTGGCCACACCGACCATCGCGTCGCGGGTGACCAACGCGGCGAGTTGATCTTCAGTCAACGATTCGGTGCCTGGCGGACGCTCGGGGAGAACGAGGTAACGCACATCTGCCGTGCTATCCCACACGCGAACTTCCACCTCGTCTGGAAGCTGAAGCCCGAATTCGCGAAGGACACCTCGCGGATCGATGACGGCGCGCGATCGATACGGTGCGGACTTGTACCAGGTCGGTGGCAAGCCGAGCACGGGCCACGGGTAGCACGAGCAGAGCGTGCAAACGACGAGGTTGTGCACCTTCGCGCCGTTCTCGAGGACCACCATGTGCTCTCCCTGGGAACCGCCGTACCCGAGCTCGGCGATCGCAGCAGTGCCGTCGGTGAGCAGCCGCTTCCTGAATGCGGGATCGACCCACGCGCGCGCGATGACACGCGCGCCGTTACGCGGTCCTACTTTCGTTTCGTAGGTTTGGATGATCGCGTCGAGCGTGGCGGGATCGACCATCCCTTTTTCGACCAGCAAAGACTCGAGCGCTTTGACGCGCAGCGCTGGATCGGAAGGGACGGCCTGGTGGCCGGCATCGCGCGGCTCTTGAGCCTGGCCAGCGTCGGCAGGCGCCAACATTCCAGCGGCTCCTACCGCAGCGCCAGTCAGGAACTCGCGACGTCCAACCTCGTCTGGTCGTTGCGCCATGACCCTCTCACGCGGCAGCTTACCCCAGTGGGCGCCGTTCAATACAAGAGAAACGGCTCGCGCAGCTTCCGGAACGCTTCCTGGTCGTCGCGCCAACTGCGCGCGATTTCGCTGGCATCGACATCTGCCTCGATCTGCTGACGCAACACGGCTGAACCAGCAAGGATGTCGATCGGCATCTTGTCGTGTTCGTACTCATAGGGAGGTTGGCGCCACGCGAATCGTCCCGGATCGGTCTGATGAAACATCGCGATCAGAGCGACACCGACGAGCACCGGCTGAAACTGCCGGCGGTCGGTCACGTGAATCTGGCAGCCGCCACAGGTCTGCTTCGCGTGCTTCTGGAAGGTCGGTTCGAACACCGCCGGTCTGAAGTAGACGCCTGGCAAGCCGAGGCCGTTCATGCGACGCGAGAAGCTTTCGGCCTCGATCCAGGGCGCGCCGATCAGCTCGAACGGCCGCGTCGTGCCGCGCCCCTCGGAGATGAGGATGCCTTCGAACAGCACCGTTCCGGGATACACGATGGCGGTATCGAGTGTCGGTATGTTGGGCGACGGCATGACCCATGGCACAGCAGTCGTATCCGTGTACATGTCCCGTGTCCACCCTTGCATCTTGACGATTTCGAGCGTTGCGCCTAGCCCGAAGTGTTCGTTGAACAGTCTCGCAAGCTCACCGATGGTCATCCCGTGCCGCATCGGGATCGGGAACTGGCCGACGAAGGATTCGAAGCCCGCGACGAGCAGGCCTCCTTCCACGTCAGTGCCGCCAATCGGGTTCGGCCGGTCGCACACGATCACCGGCACGCGGTGCTTCGCGCACGCGCGAAGGCAATTGGCCATCGTGTAGATGTAGGTGTAGATGCGTGCGCCGATGTCCTGGAGATCAATGATCAGAAAATCAAGGCCGGCCAGCATCGCGGCCGTCGGTTCGCGCGTCTCACTGTAGAGGGAATACACCGGCACGCGACGCATCGAGTCGTCGGCGTGGGGCGTCTCGATCATGTTGTCCTGCACGTCCGATCTGAACCCGTGCTGCGGGCCGAAAATCGCCGCCAGCGTGACGTCCGGCGTCGTGGCAAGTCGATCCACGATATGCAGATAGCCGCGATCGAGAGACGCGTGGTTGCAAACCACGCCGACACGCGCGCCCTTTAGACGCGATGAAGCCAGAAGAAGATCCGAACCCAGACGAACCATATCGATTCCTGCGACCTCGATAGTTGTAGCGGGGCTTCAGCCCCCGGCGATAGCCGCCAGGAGCTCCGTGCGGTCGTTGACCAAGCGAACGACCGCATTGTACTGTTCGAAGGTTGTATCAATTGACATTGATGGAGACACGCAGATGTTGAAAGCCACTGCCGGGACGATGCTGCCGACGACGATCACGGGGTCGTTGCCGCGGCCAAGCTGGTACACCGAGAACCTGGGGACGCGGTCGTTCCTGGACGCGATGGTGACGTCGCGGTTCCGGGAGCAGTATGTGGATGCGCTGTCGGTGTATCTGCGGGAGCAGGAGGTGGCGGGGCTGGACATCGTGACGGACGGGGACTGCCGGTTCGACCAGGACATCGGGGGCCAGAGCTGGACGAGTTATCCGCCGCATCACATGGCGGGGTTCGAGACGAC
>Ga0075424_100001050_pt1 | contig 23430 bp, 22 predicted proteins | sample SoiMethybrSBSTD3_FD_75301 | JGI IMG/M metagenome (GOLD analysis project Ga0075424, IMG submission 75301) | Bulk soil microbial communities from a Populus tree surrounding site in Tennessee, USA - Soil MetaG P. TD hybrid SBSTD3 | ecosystem: Environmental > Terrestrial > Soil > Tree plantation... | reverse complement strand
CTCGCCGACGTCGTGCCGCTCACCGGCGAAAACCGGATCATCGCGAAGCTTGGACTTGGCATGCTGTCGAAGGGGCCACACAAGATTGGCCTTCGCGCGCTCCTCGAAGTCTGCGGCCTCACGGGTCGCGAAATCGACAGCTACCACATCGGCTTTGTCGTGGCGCCGCGCGTCAACGCCGCCGGGCGCATGAGCACGCCCGATATCGCCGCGCGGCTGCTGCTCGCCTCCGACGAAGCAATGGGGGTGGAGGCGCGCGCGCTGGCCGAGCAGCTCAACTCCGAAAATCTGCGGCGGCAGCAGGAGGAGGCGGAGATCGTCAATCAGGCGAAAAGGATTGTCGAAACCGACCTCGAAATCGGCGCCCGCACGGTGATCGTCGTTGCGGGCGATGGATGGCACCGCGGCGTGATCGGCATTGTGGCGTCGAAACTCGTGGACGCGTTCCATCGTCCGGCGATCGTGATCTCCATTGATGGCGACGTCGCGCACGGTTCGTGCCGCAGCATTCCTTCGTTCAACATGCTGGCGGCGCTGGAGTCGTGCGGCGAGCTGATGTCGAAGTTCGGAGGCCACAAGCAGGCAGCGGGCCTGACGATTGACGCCACGCGGATTCGGGAGCTCCGTGCCCGCGTCAACAGATTCGCCGATGGGTGCCTGAGTCCCGACGATCTGCGACCGCGCCTGTGGATCGACGGGGCACTGTCGTTCCGCTCGATCGACGAGCAAGTCGTTTCCGAACTGGCGGCACTCGCGCCGTTTGGCGCGGGCAATCCGTGTCCCCTCTTTCGCACCAGCCGCGTGGAGATCGTGGATGGTCCGCGGCGCCTCAAGGATCGCCATCTGAAGATGGCGTTCAAGCAGGACGGCCGCGTCCTGCGCGGCATCGCCTGGCGCGCATCCGAGCGCGAGAGCTTCGTCACCGAGCATCGCGCGGCCATCGACCTCGCCTTTTCGCTGGAAAACGATACGTACAACGGCGAGCGGTATCTGCAGCTTTCTATCGCAGACTTCCGGGCTCCTGAGAGTTAACAGACTTAACCACGAAGGCCGCGAACAACGCGAAGTTCACGTGGTTGAGCCGTCTCGCCTGCTATCCTTGAAGCGCGCATGAAGTGGCAGAAACCGGCTCGCTTTGTGGCCGCGATCGTCGGGATCGCCGCGGCCGTCGTCGTGTACGCGACGATGGGCGAGCGCACGAAGTTGATTCCTGCCACCGCGCCCGCGCGGATTGATCCGAAGGCGATCATCGAAAGCTCCGGCAACGTCGTTCAGCAGGTCCGTGGAACGAAGCAGGACTACCTGATCGAAGCCGAGCGACAGCTTACCTACGAAGGCGGCGCGACCAAGCTCGTTGGCGTCAAGATTACCGTTCGCAACCGCGGCGGTCGTGACTACGTCGTCACGGGGCGTGAGGCACAGGCCGGCCAGAACCAGAAGGAACTTCAACTCGGCGGCGGCGTCGAGCTCGCGGCGAGCGACGGGTTCATCGTTCGCGCGGACACGGCCACCTTCAATCAGGACACAGGTCTGATGGTCGCACCGGGCGCGGTCACCTTCGAGCGCGATCGCATGATGGGTTCGGGGACGGGGATGTCGTACGACAAGAACGCAGACGTGCTGTCGCTTGGCGATCAGTCGCATGTGGCGCTGCACGACGAGCACGGCAACACGACCATGGAGTTCAGTTCGGGCAAATCGACATTCGATCGAATGGCGCATACGCTCGCCCTCGAGGGAAAGGTCCATGCGTTACGCGGCCAACAGGTCATCGACGCGATGCAGGGCCTGGCGCGGCTGACAGAAGACGAACAGCACATCACCGATATAGAGCTGCGTGGCGATTCACGCGTCGTCGGTGGCGGATCGGGCGTCGACTCGATGAGCGCGCGCGACATGAATCTGCACTATGGAGCCGATGGCGAGTCGCTGGAGCACGCGCAGCTGATGGGCGGCGCCGCGGTGGCGATGACCGGCCGGGACGGTGCGGCGGGACGGCAATTCCTCGGCGACGTGCTCGACGTCGGCCTGGCGCCCGACGGTTCCGTGACCAAAGTCGTCGGGCGCGATAACGTCCGCCTCGACCTGCCGGCTTCCTCCGACTCCCCCGCGCGCGGCATCAAGGCGCGCGCGATCGATGCGGACGGCGTCGCGGGTCAGGGACTGACCGCGGCCAGGTTCACGGACGACGTCGAGTATCGCGAGGAGAGCGGCAAGTCTTCGCCGGCACGCACGGCGCGGTCGCGGACGCTGAACGTCGCGCTCATGAACGACACGATCAACAACGCGGTATTCAGCGGTGCGGTGAAGTTCGAGGAGGCCGGGCTGAAGGCCGCTTCCGGCGAAGCGCACTATGACCCGGCGAAGGGCTCGCTCCGCCTCACCGGCGTCGAGAGCGGCGCACCGCCGCGCGTGGCGGATGAGCAGGTCACTATCGACGCGCTCACAATCGACGTCACGCTCGACCCGCGGGTGATGAAGGCGAGCGGCGGCGTGAAGACGATGCTGCAGGCCAGCAAAGCCAGGGGCAAGGATGCGACGAAGCTGCCGGGGCTGATGAAACAGGACCAGCCGGCAAATGTAAACGCCGATGCGCTCGATTATCGGGGCGCCTCAGGCCAGGCGATTTACACCGGCAACGCAACCATGTGGCAGGGAGAGACGGCGGTTCGCGCCGATTCGATTTCCATCGATCAAAGCAAGGGCGACTTTCTCGCTTCCGGCAACGCGCGCTCCACCATTGTTCTCGACACCGGCAACTCGATTGCGCACGCCGCCGAGATTCGGTATGCCGACGCGGCGCACACGATTACGTACGTCTCGATGAAGAACGCCGCCGGCGCGATCGCCGGGCAGGCGCAGTTGAGCGGACCAGAGGGCGATCTACGCGCGGATCACATCGACGTCATCCTGGCGTCGCAGGGCAGCCATATCGATCGACTCGAGGCCTATACGAACGTCACCCTCAAGCTCGACACCCGCAACGCGGCCGGCGAGCGGCTCACGTATTTTGCCGATGAAGACCGCTACGTGATGTCGGGAGCGGGCACAAAGTCGGTCAAAGTGATCGAAGCGTGCCGCGAAACGACCGGACGCACGTTGACCTTCTTCAAGGCCACCGATAGGATCATCGTCGACGGCAACGACGAAACGCGCACGCAGACGAGAAACGGCGTCAGCCCCGCGTGCAACGCGACGCCGCGCGCTCGCTGATGTCCACTCTCCGCACTGAATCCCTCACCAAGTCGTACAGCGGCCGCACAGTAGTCAAAGGCGTCAGCCTCGAAGTCACGTCGGGCGAAGTTGTCGGTCTCCTCGGCCCGAATGGCGCGGGAAAGACCACGACCTTCTACATGACGGTTGGCTTGACCGTGCCGGACTCCGGGCGCGTGTTCCTCGATGGGGAAGACGTGACCGACGATCCGATGTACGTCCGGGCTCGCAAGGGCATCGGGTACCTGCCGCAGGAACCGTCGATTTTCCGCGGCCTGTCGGTGGAAAAGAATATTCTCGCCATCCTTGAGACGCTCGGCCTCAGCGCCGCGGAACAGCGGGACCGGCTGCAATCGCTGCTGGCGGAGTTGAACCTGACGCCGCTGGCGAAAGCGCCCGCCTACACCCTCTCGGGCGGCGAACGGCGGCGGGCCGAAATCACTCGCGCGCTGGTGATTTCTCCGCGTTTCATCCTGCTGGACGAACCGTTCGCCGGTATCGATCCGATCGCAGTAACCGATATTCAGAACATCATCTTTCACCTGAAAGAGCGCGGCATCGGCGTTTTGATAACTGACCACAACGTTCGGGAGACTCTGCGCATCACCGATCGGGCATATATCGTGCACGACGGAGTGATCTTTCGAAGCGGGACGCCGGATTTTCTTGCTGCGGATGATGATGTAAAGCGGATTTATTTGGGCACGGAATTTCGATTGGACTGATCGATTAAGATGGGTCTCTAGTGGCGATCTCGCAGAAGCTCCATACCAAGCTCGTCCAGAAGCTGATTCTGACGCCGTCGCTCCAGCAGGCTATCAAGCTCCTGCCGATGTCGACGCTCGAATTGTCGGAGCTCCTGAACCAGGAAATGGTGGAGAACCCGATGCTCGAGGAGGTTCCCACCGAAGAGCTCCAGCCCGTTGAAGCTGCGGCGGAAAAACAGGAGGAGAAGCCCGCACCGGAGAAGGGCGACACCTGGGACGATCAGGACTACGAATATTTCTTCGGTGATTACCTGGACGACGGGTATCGGCCGCGCACGCCGACCGAAGTCAAGGAACTGCCGCCGATTGAGAACACGCTGTCTACGTCTGCGTCGCTGGCGGATCACCTCCTGTGGCAGCTCTCGATGCAGACCGACGAGCCGCAGATTCGCGAGATTGGCGAAGCCATCATCGGCAACCTCGATGACGACGGAATGCTGGTTGCGACGGTCGAGGAGCTCGCCGCGATGGGCCCGTGGCCGGTCGAGCAGGTGGAGAAGGCACTGAAGCTGATTCAGAGCTTCGACCCGATCGGCGTGGCCGCGAGAGACCTGCAGGAGTGCCTGCTGCTGCAACTGCGGCATCTCGGGATGGCGGGCACGCCGGCGGAGAAGATCGTCACCGAGCACATGCGGCTGCTGCAGAACCATCAGGTCCCCGAGCTGGCACGCAAGCTCGGACTCTCCATCGACGATCTCAAGCAGCACATCGAGCTGATTCGTCACCTCGACCCGAAGCCGGGCAGCCGTCTGAATCCCTCGCAGTCCCAGTACGTCATCCCCGACGTGTATGTCGTCAAGGTCGAGGAGCAGTACGTCGCCGTGCTCAACGAGGAAGGGCTGCCACAGCTGCGCATCAGCCCCGTGTACCGCCGCCTTCTCGACAAGACCCAGACGGAGAACACGGACGAAACGCGCGCCTACGTGAAGGACAAGTTCCGATCGGCGCTCTGGCTGATCAAGTCCGTAGAGCAGCGGCAGAAAACGATCCACAAGGTTGCCACCAGCATCATCAACTTCCAGCGCGACTTCCTGGATCACGGCATCGAGTACCTCCGTCCGCTCGTGCTCCGCGACGTCGCCAACGACATCGGCATGCACGAGTCAACGGTCAGCCGCGTCGTCACGAACAAGTACATGCACACGCCGCAGGGCGTGTTCGAGATGAAGTACTTCTTCCACAGCGGCATCGCCAGCTCCTACGGCGAGGCCGTATCGTCGGTCACCATCAAGCAGCGGATCCGGAAGATCATCGAACAGGAAGATCCGCGCAAGCCGCTCAGCGATTCGAAAATCGTCAGCATCCTGCAGCGCGAAGGCCTCGAGCTCGCGCGCCGCACCATTGCGAAGTACCGCGAGGAACTGAAGATTCCAACGTCGAATCAACGGAAGGTGCTTTACTAGCCTGGCGCGCCGTGAAGGCGCGCCCTACATTGCGCAGGCCCCGCATGCGTCTCGAACTTACTGCCAGACATTTTGCGATCCCCGCGTCGGCGCGCAAGCTTGCCGAGCAGCGTCTCGGCCGCGTTCTGCGGCCGCTCAACGACGGTGCGGTTTCCGCACAGGTCGTCGTCACGCGAGAGAAGACACGGTTCCATGCCGAGGTGACTCTGCACGCCCGCGGAGAGCATTTTCTTCACGGCGACGCGACTGGGCGCGATGCTGCGACGGCCCTCGGCGCGTCGATCGACAAGATCGAACGGCAGGTCCAGAAACTGAAGAGCAAGTGGACCGAGAGTAAACGCCAGGGTGTGTCACCGGCCAAAGCCGCCTCGGCGACGCCGCGCGCTGGACGCGGCGCTGCCGCATTCGGCACCGGCCTCGAGCAGCGCGAGTCGAGCAATGGCGGACAGCTGCGCATCATCCGCGCGCGCCGCTATGCGGTGAAGCCGATGTCGGTCGACGAGGCCGCGATGGAAGTCGCCGAGGGCCGCGACGCGTTCCTCGTTTTTCGCAATTCGTCGACCGAGGAGATTAACGTGCTGTTCCGCCGCGCCGACGGCAATCTGGGCTTGATAGAGCCCGAGGCGTGATGTTCAATCTTCTATCTTCAATCGTGCAATCGATCGCCAAATTGAAGATGGAAGATTGAAGATGCCATCGCGGTCCATCAGCGTCCAGGGTCTGCTGCGCAGCCGGGCGGAAGCGATCGGCCTTCCGCTGGAGCTGCTCGGCGGCGCCTCCGGCCTCGAACGCACCATCTCCAGCCCTCATATCCAGAAGACCGGCCTCGCGCTCGCCGGATTCGATGCCTACCTCCAGCCGGCGCGCATCCTCGTCTTCGGCGAAAGTGAAATCCGCTACCTCGAGAGCCTTGACGCGGTCAACCGCATGAACGTGCTCGCGGCCGCCTTCAGCCACGACATTCCCTGCGTCCTCATCACAGGCGGATGGAATCCGCCCATGGAACTGCTCGCGGCGTCCGATCGCTACCACGTGCCGCTGCTCCGTACGGCGGTCACCACGCCCGTGTCGATCGCCAAGGTCGAATATCTCCTCGACGACGAGCTCGCGGAACGGCAGGTGATTCACGGCGTGTTGATGGACATGCTCGGACTCGGCGTCCTCCTCATCGGAGAAAGCGGCATCGGCAAGAGCGAGTGTGGGCTGGACCTCGTTGTTCGCGGACATCGGCTGGTCGCCGACGACACGGTCGAGATCCGGCGGCGCGGCGAAACAACGCTGATCGGAACCTGTCCCGAGCTGACCCGGCATCATATGGAGATCCGGGGTCTGGGGCTGATCAACATCCGCGATCTGTTCGGCGTTGCGGCCATACGCAACGCGAAGCGCGTCGAACTCGTCGTACAGCTCGAGCGGTGGGATCCGGATCGTGATTACGAAAGGCTCGGCATCGACGAACTCCGCTTTGAGATCCTCGGTTTGAAGATTCCACTCATTCGAATGCCGGTCGCTCCGGGGCGCAGTCTCGGCGTGCTTGTCGAGGTTGCTGCGCGCAATCAGCTCCTGCGGACACGCGGCCTGAACGCCGCGCGCGACCTCGCCAATCGTCTCGAGCAGACGTTGCGAGAGAAGGACGTGCACGCGGATGCCGATGTCGAGGACGACGTCGAGCACGGAGGGCACGTGTGAACCCGAAGACGGTGCTTCGGAGCGGCAGAGGCACGCGGCGGTTCGTGATTCTGACGGGTCTCTCGGGTTCGGGAAAAACGCAGGCGATCCGCGCGCTCGAAGACCTCGGCTACTTCTGCATCGACAACCTGCCGACGCAGCTGATTGCGACAATGGCGGAGCTGGCAACCCGCGAAGCCAGCTCGCTGGACAAGGTCGCCATCGTCGTGGACATACGCGAGAAGGATTTCCTGTCGCAGTTTCCGCGCGTTTTCCGAAAGCTTCGCGCCGCGCCTGCGCTGAAGCCGACGCTCATCTTTCTCGAGGCAAGCCATTCCACGCTCGTCCGCCGCTTCAGCGAGACGCGTCGGCCACACCCGCTCGCACGCGACCGGTCCGTCAGCGAGGGGATTACGGAGGAGCGGAAAAAGCTCGATCAAATCCGTTCGATGGCCGACCTGATCATCGACACGTCGAATCTGACGGTCCACGAGCTGCGCGATATCTTCATGCAGATGTCGCGCGACGGCCGGAAGCGCGCAGACATGGTGGTAAATCTCGTGAGCTTCGGCTACAAGAATGGCGTGCCGGTGGATGCGGACCTGGTGTTCGACGTGCGGTGCCTGCCGAATCCGCATTTCGTGGACAGTCTGCGCAAGCTGACGGGACGCGACGCGCCGGTGGTCCGGTACATGCGGAAGCACACCGAGACCCGGGACTTTCTCGATCGGCTGACGTCGTTCCTGAAGTTCGCGCTGCCGCAGTACGTGCAGGAAGGAAAGAGCTACCTCACCGTCGCGGTCGGGTGCACCGGAGGGCAGCATCGCTCGGTGATGATCGCCGAGGCGCTGAAGAAATCATTGAAGGACGTGAAGGGCGTGCGGCTGAGAGTGAAGCACAGGGACAGTTAAATGCGGTTCACACAGGTTCCAACATGATCGGCGTCGTCGTCGTCACGCACGGTCAGCTCGCGACCGAGCTGCTGAATGCCGCCGAGACCATCGTCGGCGATCTGCCGCGGTTCGCCGCGGTGTCGATCGGCTGGCACGAGGACACCGAGGATGCGCGCGGCGAAATCGCGCAGGCGATCGCGCGCGTGAAACAGGACGGCGGCGTCCTGATTCTGACCGACATGTTTGGCGGAACGCCGTCGAACCTGGCGATGACGTTTCTTGGTGACGCGGTGGAGGTCATCACCGGGGTGAATCTGCCGATGCTGATCAAACTGGCGGACCTCGGCGAGCGGGCCGACCTGCTGACGGCCGCACGCGAGATGCGCGAGCAGGGGCGCGCGGCGATATGGGTGGCCTCGGACCTTCTGCGCGGAGAGAAGGCGTAGATATGTTCAATCTTCGATGTTCAATGTGGCGATCGATTGCAAGATTGAGGATGGAAGATTGCACATGGTGACGCAGTCAGTCCAGGTCACCAATCCCTTGGGGCTGCATGCTCGCGCCGCCGCGCGGTTTGTTCATCTGGCCACACGTTTCACGTCGCAGATCCGGGTCGCACGTGACTCGAAGGTCATGGACGGCAAGAGCATCATGGGTATCCTGCTGCTCGCAGCCGCGCGCGGCACGACCCTGACGATTACCGCCGAAGGACCGGACGAGGCGAGCGCTGTACGATCGCTAACCGAGCTGGTGGAATCGGGATTCGGAGAAGAGTCATGGAACGCCTGAAGGGCATCGGCGTCTCGTCGGGCGTCGCCGTCGGCCCCGCGCTGGTCGCTATTCAGCGCACGCAGGTGATCCGCTTTCCGATCGCGCCCGATCGCGTCGCGCGCGAGCTGTCGGCGCTCGAGCGCGCCCGCCAACGCTCACACGAGCAGCTGTCGCAGATCCGGCTTCGCATCGCCGAACTGAAGGGCGCCGACCTTGCCGCGATCTTCGACGCGCAGCTCCTCATGCTCGACGATCCTGTCCTCGTCGGCCGGGCTGCGGATCTCATCTCGTCCGAGCGCGTCAACGCCGAGTGGGCCGTTCAGCGCGCGTTCGACGAGATTGCGGCCGTGTTCAACGATGTGGAGGACCCGTACCTCCACGAGCGCAAAGGCGATCTCCACGATGTTGCGGGGCGGCTGCGGATGAACCTCCGCGGCGAAAAGGGCGGCGCGCGCGACCTGTTGCAGGATCTCGACTCGCCGTGCGTGCTGATAGCCGACGAGCTCACGCCGTCGGTGGTCGCGCAGCTCGATTGGACACGCATCCTCGGGTTCGCGACTGACGCAGGCAGCCGCACCTATCACACGGCGATCCTCGCCCGATCGCTCGGAGTACCGGCGGTTGTCGGCCTTCACGATGTCAGTCAGCGGATTCCTGCCGGAGCGTCGGTCATCATCGACGGCGACAGCGGCGATGTGGTGATCGATCCGGCACACTCCGATCGCCGGGAGGCGGAGGCGCGGACCCGGCTCCAGCGCGGACGCCAGGCCGCCCCGCGCACCGAAGGGCCGAACGAGACCACCGATGGCGTTCGCATTCTGCTGCACGCCAACCTCGAGCGCACCGACGACGTGGCGATGGCGCTGGCATCGGGTGCCGAAGGCATCGGGCTGTATCGATCGGAGTTCCTGCTCGTCGGCGGTTCGCCCGATCTGGCCGGTGAGGACGAACAGTACGACGTGTATCGACATGTCGTGCAGAACATGGCACCGAGGCCCGTCACCATCCGCACCTTCGACATCGACGAGCGTCAACTCGCGCGGCCGCTGATCGACACCGCGCTCGACGCACGGTGGTTCTCCGACGCCGGCCGCACGGGCCACGCCGGCCTGCGCGGCATTCGATTCGGCCTGGCGCAGCCGTCGATCTTCAAGACGCAGTTGCGCGCGCTGCTCAAGGCCGCCGCCTACGGCTCGCTGCGCATCATGTTCCCATTCGTCTCCTCCGTGCAGGAGGTGCGCGCGGCGCGTGTGCTGCTCGCCGAAGCGCGCGAAGAGCTCCAGAAACGAGACGTGGCGATCGGGCGCGTCGACGTCGGCGTCATGATCGAAGTGCCGTCGGCCGCGTTCACGGCCTCGCTGCTGGCGCGCGAGGCCGATTTCTTCACGATAGGCACCAACGATCTCATCCAGTACACGCTCGCGGTCGATCGTACGGACGAGCGGGTGTCGGATCGCTATGAGCCGCTGCATCCAGCGGTGCTGAGGCTGATTCGTCAGGTGCGTCGCGGCGCCGTCCGCCAGGGAATACCCGTCGCGGTCTGCGGTGAAATGGCGTCAGATCCGCTGCTGTTGCGGTTGCTCATTGGCTGTGGGTTGACCGAATTCAGCATGACGCCCGGCGCGCTCCTGATGGCGCGGCGCATCATCTCAGAAACAAGTGCGGGCGACATGGCGCGGATCGCGGCCCGCGTGATGACGCTTGGCACGGTGGAGGAGATCGAGCAGGTCCTCGTGCAGCACTTCGGTCGTGAAGGCGGGCGGGAAGAGGTAAAGGCTCAATGAGTGTGACGAGGGTCGACAAGCCCTGGGGCTATGAGCTGCATTGGGCGAAGACGGATCGATACGTCGGCAAAGTGCTCCACATCAACGCTGGACATGCGCTCAGCCTGCAGTACCACAACAAGAAGGACGAGACGATCTACGTACAGCGCGGCACGATGATGTTCGAGATTGGCCCGAAGGGCGGCCCGTTGGAGACGCGCGAGATGCGCGCGGGCGATTCGGTGCACGTCACGCCGCTCACAGTCCACCGCATGACCGCGCTCGAGGACTGTGACCTGCTGGAAGTCTCGACGCCGGAACTGGATGATGTGGTGAGGCTCGAGGATCGATACGGGCGAAGCGGAACCTCGCAGCCGTAAGGTCCGCCTGAAGGCGGACTCCACCGCAGACCCGAACTCGACTGCCCTCGGTGGAGTCCGGCTCTAGCCGGACCTCAGAACGGAATATCGTCGTCCGTGATCGGTTCCATCGGTGGCTCGTCGCCGCCGCCGTGCGATATCGCGGCGGCGCCGCGATCCGTCGGCTGACTGCGGCCGCCCCCGGCCCCGCCACCAAGCAGCGTGATGCGGTCGGCCTTGATCTCCGTCGTGTAACGCTTGTTTCCGTCCTTGTCGTCCCATTGACGCGTCTGCAGGCGCCCTTCGACGTAGATCTGCTTTCCCTTGGTGAGGTATTCCTGCAGGCTCTCCGCCTGCTTGCCCCAGAGGACGATGCGGTGCCATTCGGTTTTTTCCTGGCGCTGCCCGCCCTTGTCGTTCCACACCTCGGTGGTGGCGAGATTCAGCGTCGCGACGGCGGCGCCGCCCGGCGTGTAGCGGAGCTCCGCATCGCGGCCGAGATTTCCTACGAGAATTACCTTGTTTACGCTTCCCATTCAGGAATCCTATCGGGTCGAGGTGACAGCGCTGGTCACGGCGTGGTTCGGCGAGCGACCCGATCGAGATTCTGCCTGGCGAGGCGCCCGGCGTCGCTGTCGGGCGCGACCTGGATCACCGTGTTCCAGGATTCGCGCGCTGCATCGATCTGACCGAGACGTTCCTGCGCCAATCCGCGCTTGTAGTAGGCGTCGGGCACGGCATTGCCCATCGGGTAGTTCTGAATGACGGCATTGTATGCGGCAATCGCGTCCATCCAGCGGTTTTGGGCGTAATAGGTTTCCCCGATGAGGAATTGCGCGTCGTCTGCCATCTCGGAGCGCGGAAAGGTCTTGAGGAACGCGTCGAAGCCTGTCACCGCGAGCGACCACTGGCCCGCGGCATAGTCCGCGCGGGCCGTATCGAACATCCGCGTCGGCGACAGGCCGGCCGTCGATGGAGGAGCACCAGTCGTTGGCGCGGGCGCGGGCGGCGCGTTCGGATCGCCGATCGGAGCGGGCGGGTTCGCGCTGATCGGCGGGGCAACCGGTATCGAGCTGCGCAGCGCTTCGATCTCTTCGCGGACGTTGGACACGCGGACGTTCGTATCGTCAACACGCTCGCGGATCGCGCGAAGGTCCTTGCCCATGTCGTCGATGATGACCTTCTGGTCCGCGAAGCCCTTGCGCGTGGTGTCGTTCGCGCTGTCGAGGCGGCCGTTGACCGCCTTCATTGAATCCTGCAGCGCCTGCGTCAGCGTCGCGATGGCGATGGCGAGCTCCTGTGTCTGCTGCTGCAGCATGCGGATGTCGGCCATCATCAGCCGCTGCTCGCGGCTCTGCGCCGAGACGGGCGCGGCCGCGACGGCGAGCAGGACAGCAGCAATCGTGAGAATCCTGGTCATCATGTTCCTCGGTTACTTCGACGTAATGATGAAGTGGGCGCGACGATTCTTCGACCATGCCGTTTCGGTATGACCGGTGTCGAACGGAAATTCCTTGCCGTAGCTCACCGTCCGCACGCGGTCGGGCGAGACGCCGAGCGCGACCAGATAGGTTTTTACAGCGACCGCGCGCCGCTCGCCGAGCGCAAGGTTGTACTCCGCGGTGCCGCGCTCGTCGCAGTGGCCTTCGACCGTCACCACCCACGTCGGGTACTTCTTCATGATGTCGGCATTGGCCGCGACGGTGGCGCGTCCGGCATCGTCAAGTTCCGCGCTGTCGAGGCCGAAGAACGCCGGCTTGAACGGCGAGTCGCGATTCAGGTCTTCGAGTGACCTGTTGGCGATCGTGTCTTCGCTGATCGCCGGAACCGGGACCGAATCCTCGACACGTTCGGCGGGTCGCGGCGGCGGCGCCGGTGGTGTCGTGGGAGCGGTCGCCGCGGTAGAGGGCGGAGGAACTCCGGCAACGGTCGCGGGTTTTTTCTTTCCGCAGGCGGCGGTGAAGGCCAGTACGAACATCAGAAGTATTGTTGCGCGCTTCATGTCCCGTCCCTTTAGTTCGACCACGATGGCGTGTAGTTGTTGCCGTCGCGCGTAATCTGCCTGACGTTCTTGCCGTCGCGTCCCATGGTGTAGATTTCGGTGCCTCGTCCGCTGCGCGTGGATGCGAACGCGATGTGGCGGCCGTTGGGCGAAAACGCCGGGCTCTCGTTGCTCCCCTCGCCAAATGTGATCTGCCGGGTGTCACCGCTCGCGAGGTCGTAGACCTTGATGTCGAACCCCGGGCCTGTCCGTCCGGTATATGCAATCTCGTTGAACGGCGCCGGCGACCACGTGGGCCTATCCGCCCACGATTCATTCGTTGTAATACGCCGGAGGTTCAGCCCATCTGCGCCAACGATGTAGATTTGCGGCGTGCCGGCGCGATCGGAGACGAAGGCAATCTGCGTTCCGTTGGGCGACCACGTCGGCGTCGTATCGATCGCCGGGTTGTTGGTGACGCGGCGAACGTTGGAGCCGTCGCGGTTCATCACGTAGAGCTCGGGATTGCCGTCGCGATTCGACGTAAAGCAGATCCGCGTGCCGTCGGGCGAGAAGATTGGCAGCCAGTTCTGCCCGACACCATTGGTCGGCGTCTCCTGGATTCCCTGGTAGATCAGCGCGATGAAGATGTCCGGATAGCCGCGCCGATACGACGTGTACGCAATGCCGCGCGCATCGGGCGCCCACGTTGGCGTGATGTTCAGCTGCCGGTTCGTCGTGACGCGGCGCACGTTCTCGCCGTCGTAATCCGCGATGTACACCTCCTTGACGTCGCGGTTCTGCACCGGTCCTGCAATCCGCTCGCGGTTGCGGTCGGACGCAAACGCCAGCTTCGTCCGCGCGACGCCGCGCAGCGCACGCTGCTGCTGATGGATCTCGTCGGACACGGTATGCGCGTAGAGGCGTGGATTGGCCGCCGAGCCCGTGTATTCCTTCTGAAAGACTGCCTGCCGGGAACGCACGTTGAAGAGCCGAACCTGCACGCGCACGGTATTCGCGTCGGTCTTCTGCACGGTGCCGAAGACGACCGCGTCGGCGCCCAGCTCCCGCCAGGCCGCGAACGGCACGTCTTCGGCCGTGCGCGCGACGGGAATGGTCGCGTAGGTGTCGCGCGGAATCATGTAGAACTCACGCTCGAAGTTCAGGTCATCCCACAGCACCTGGCCAAGCGTCTTCGCGACGTCCGCGGCGTCGGGTGAGAGGGCGAGGAAATCGGGAACCGCGTACCGCGGGGGCGTGCCTGGCTCACCGCTGATCACGAGCTGGATTTCCGACGGCTGCTGCGGCGTTGGCGGGGTGGCGGGAGTCTGCGTCGCTTGCGCCAGAAGCGCGCCCACGCTGGCCGCCGCTAGTACAACGCCCAAGATCCAACCTCCAACTCCCAAGGAGTTCGGTCGGGCGCCATCTTGGGGGTTGGACGTTGGAGATTGGGAATTCATCGGGTTTGTATCCATCTAACGTTGATACTCGAAAATCATGTGAACGCCGAGGGTCGGATTCGGATATTGAATCGGCAGTTCCGGCAGACGCGTGAGTAACAGCGCACGCTGCGCGGCAAGCTCGTGAGCAAGAAACCCGCTGGACTGTTCAACCTGCACGTTCTCAATCGTTCCCGCGCGCGAGATCGTGAACTTCATGATGAGCTTCCCTGGTACGCCTTGGTTCGACTGCCAGTTCCTCTGAATAAGCGTCACCATCTGTGACAGATATTCCGGGCAGCAGAAATTCGCCGTATCAACCGTCACCCCCGTGCCACCGCCCCCGCCCGATGTCAAACCGAAACCCTGGCCTCGAGCCCCCGTATCGACGCGCGTCGATCCCTCTTGCGGCTGGCCCGTCGACGGCGTGCGCGCGGTCGCTTCCTTCGGCGCCTCCTGCGTCTGAGGCTTGACCTGGCGCGCGTTCTTCGTTGGCAGCGCCATCTCGGGAGTCTTCGCCGCCGGCGGCGTTTCCACTACCTTCTTCACTGGCTCGGGAGGAGGCGCCTGCACCGTTCGTCCTCCCATCGACGTCAATCCACCGTTGCGCGGACCGGGCGCACCGCCGAGGCTGATCGTCATCACCGTGCGCGGCCCTTCGTCCACGGCCCCACGCCAGCTCGCCGGCATGAAGATCATGAATGCGAACAGCGCGACATGCGCGGCAACTGACCACGGGATCATCGCGTTCAACCGCTCGGTCACCTGCGAGCGCGCAACGATGATGTCGGTGACGGTGCCTTCGGTCATTGCTCCCCGGGCAGCTTCGAGACGATGCCGACCTTCTCGACGCCGGCGGCCTTCAGCCGGTCCATGATGTCGAGCAGCTCCTGCAGCTCGACGCCGCCGTCGCCACGCAGAAATACCTGGCGGTCGACGCGGTTCACCATCATCTGGCGCATGCGCTCGGTCAGCACATCTACTCGGACCGGATCCTGGCCGATATACACGCGCCGATCCTCCCGGAAGGAGAGCGGGACATTCACGAAGATGCGGTCGCTGGCGATTTCCTGCGAGCGGCTCGCCACCGGCAGGTTCACCTCGACGCCGCGCTGGAGCATCGGCGCGGCGACCATGAAGATGATGAGCAGCACCAGCATCACGTCGACGAGCGGAATGACGTTGATTTCCGCAAGCGTCGTCGAGATGCGGCGGCCCCGTGTCAATCGGCCGCCACCGGCGGTCGGAGCTGACGGGAGAACCTTAGGCATTGATCATCAGGTGAAGTTTCGCTCCGCGATGTTCAGAAACTCGAGCGAGAAGTCGTCCATTTCCGCCGCGAATGTTTTGACCCGCGTGCTGAAGTGGTTGTAGGCCAGCACGGCGGGAATCGCGGCGAACAGTCCAGCGGCTGTCGCAATCAACGCCTCTGAAATGCTTGGTCCGACCACGGCGAGGTTGGTCGAGCCGGTCGTTCCGATGCGCTGAAACGCGATCGTGATTCCAACAACTGTTCCAAACAGCCCGATGAATGGCGCCACGCTCGCGACCGATGCGAGGAATGGCACGCGCTTCTCGAGCTTGTTGATCTCAACGGTGGCAGCACGAAGCAGCGCCCGGTCCACCGCACTGAGGCTCTTGAGTGTTGGACGTGGCGTCGCACCCGGCGGATTGGGTTGTTGTGGAGCCCCCAGCCGGAACTGAGCATTGAGTTCGGCATAGCCGGCCTGGAAGACGCCAACCAACGGGCTGGCCGGCAGCGTGGCGCAGACGGCCTGCACCTCCGAGAACTTGCTGCTCTTCCGGAACGCCTCAAGGAACTTCGTCGTCTGACTCTCGACCTTTCGATAGGCGAGCGATTTCGACAGGATGATCGCCCATGAGGCGACCGAAATCACGATAAGGATCGCGAGGACCGCCTGGTTTATGACGGTCGCCTTCGTGATGATGTCGATTAAGACGCGGGACCCAGACGAAACGGGGGCAGCGCCGTCCTGCACCTGCAGCGCAAGGACGAAGGAGCCAAGCGTGTGCAACGAAGCCTCCGGAGCATCGGCAGCGCGCCGCTGGGACAGCGCAGACACGCGAGCGTAGCACGCGACCAGAGTGCTGTCAAACGTATGATACGATTGCAGTTCCGCGTGCATGCTGCGTTTCCTCCGCATCCGCAACCTGGCGGTCATCGAGGCCGTCGAGGTGGAGTTCGACTCGGGGTTCAACGTGCTGACGGGGGAGACGGGCGCCGGCAAGTCCATCCTGGTCGAAGCGGTCGGTCTCCTGCTCGGCGCTCGCGCCTCGGCTGACCTGGTCCGCACTGGCGAAGCCCAAGCCTCCATTGAAGCGATCTTTGAAGACGGTGAAGAGCGCGAGCTGATCGTCCGGCGCGAGATCAGCAACCAGGGGCGCAGCCGCTCGTTCATCGATGGTGCGCTCGCGACCGCATCGGCGCTTCGGGATCTCGCCGCGCGGCTGGTGGAGTTGCACGGCCAGCACGAGCATCAGGCGCTCCTGGATCCGCTCGCCCATCTGCCGTTGCTCGACGAGTATGCAGGCCTTGGGGACGTCGCGGGACAGGCCGCATCCAGCTGGAGCAGGCTGCGCACTGTGCGTGAACAGCTCGAACGGTCCCGCATGGACGCACGCGAGAAGAGCGCCCGGCTCGAATTGATCGCGTTCCAGCTTGGAGAAATCGAAAGGGCGGCTCCGAGGCAGGGCGAAGACGAGGAGCTCGCTTCGACCAAGCAGGTACTCGCCAGCGCCGAACGCGTCCAGCGGCTCTGTCACGAGAGTTACGCCGTGCTGTACGACAGCGACGAGGCCGTGTTGGCGGGACTCGGTGGCGTCTGGAAGCGAGTGGGCGAGCTGGCGGCCATCGAGCCGCAATTTGCGCCGTACGTCGAATCGCGCGACGCGATCAAGTCGCAGCTGGAGGATCTCGCGTTCTTCCTTCGCAGCTATGCGGACGGTATCGATGCGTCGCCCGGGCGTTTGCAGCAGGTCGAAGATCGGCTTGCGCTGCTCGAGCGGCTGAAGCGGAAGTACGGTCCCACGCTGCAGGATGTCATTGAGAAGGGCGAGGCGCTGGCGCGCGAGCGCGATTTGCTCAACGGAGCCGGCGAGTGCGCTGAAGATCTGGTGAGCGCGCTCGACGACGCCACCGCGGCGTATCTTTCATTGGCGCGCGACCTGTCGCGCAGACGCCGCACGGCTGCCAGAGGGTTCGCGCGCGACCTCGAAGGGTTGCTGGCGGAGCTGGCGATGGCGCGAACGCGCTTCGAGGTGCGCTTCAACGACGGCGAGCTGCCACCGGACATGTGGAGCGAGCGCGGAATCGATCAGGCCGAGTTCTTTGTCTCGCCAAACCCGGGCGAGGACCTTCGGCCGCTGGCGCGCATCGTTTCAGGAGGCGAGCTGTCTCGGGTGATGCTGGCGCTGAAGACGCTCGCGGCGGAAGATGCACCAGGCAAGACGCTGATCTTCGATGAAGTGGATGCCGGGATTGGCGGGCGCGTCGCAGATGTGGTCGGTGCGAGGCTGCAGGCATTGGGGGATCGGTTTCAGGTGCTCTGCATCACGCACCTCCCTCAAATCGCCGCCCGCGGAACGACACAGTTTCTGATAGAGAAGTCCGTGCGAGGCAGCCGCACGGTCACGCGAGTCGAGCGGCTCGACCAGACCGGACGCGTCGAAGAAGTCGCGCGTATGATCGGCGGCGCAACGGTGACCGAGCAGGTTCGGGCGGGCGCCCGCGAGCTTCTTTCGAACGCGGGGGCGAAAGGCGAAAGGCGAAAGCGAAAGTCCAATAGGTAGGGCGGACCGTGCGGTCGGCCCCACGAAACGTATGGCGAAGAAATACCTCATCGAAACGTTCGGCTGCCAGATGAACTTCCACGACTCGGAACGGATGGCAGGCCTGCTGGACCAGGCAGGTTACGAGCCGACTACGGACCAGACCGATGCCGACGTCATCGTGATCAACACCTGCAGCGTGCGCGAGCACGCGGAGGAGAAGCTCTATACGCGGCTTGGCGAGATTCGCGTGCTCGAACAGGAAACGGGCCACAAGCCCGTTGTTGCGGTTGCCGGCTGCGTCGCGCAGCAGGAAGGCGGCGCGCTTCTCAAGAAGTCGAACGGACGTGTGATCGACGTCATCATGGGCACGCAGCGCCTGAAGATGCTGCCCACCCTCGTCGACAAGGGTGCGCAGTCACCGTTCGCCGAGGTCGACATCCATCCGTGGGACGACGTGACGTTTCCGCTGGGACTCACGCGGCGCGGCGATCCGGTGAAGGCGTATGTCACCATCATCGAGGGATGCAACGATCACTGCGCGTTCTGTGTGGTGCCGTACACGCGCGGACACGAGCGGATGCGCGCGAAGGCCGACATCCTTGCGGAGGTTCGAGAGGCGGCGGAATCGGGACACACGGAAGTACAGCTGCTCGGCCAGATCGTGAACCATTACCAGGCGCCGGACGATCCGTCGTGCGATTTTGCGGAACTGCTCGCGCGCGTGAATGACGTCCGCGGCATCGACCGGATTCGCTTTGCGAGCCCGCATCCTCGCCACACAGGCCGGCGGCTGATCGAAGCGGTGCGCGATCTGCCGAAGGTCTGCAAGCACCTGCACCTGCCGGTGCAGTCTGGTTCGACGCGCGTCCTGAAGGCGATGCGCCGCCGGTATACGCGCGAGCGCTATCTCGAGTTGGTCGCCGAGATCCGCGAGACCATCCCGCAGGCCACGTTATCGACCGATATGATTGTTGGTTTCCCGGGTGAAACCGCGGAAGACTTCGAGCAGACGCTGTCGTTGGTCGAGGCCGCGCAGTACCACAGCATGTTCTCGTTCAAATATTCGCCGCGGCCAAACACGCTGGCGATGAAGCGCATGGCAGACGACGTGAGTGACGAGGAGAAGACCGCGCGCATCGTCGCGCTGCAGTCGCTGCAGCGCGCAATTCAGACTCGGCTGCACGAAGCGGCAGTGGGGACCACGGTAGAAGTCCTGATTGACTCGGCGGGCCGGCGGCGTCATGCGGAGATCTCAGGGCGGACGAGCGGCAACACGGTGGTGAACTCCGCGGCGCCAGGCGGCACTGAGGCGTCAGAGTGGGTAGGGCGAACGATTCCGATTCGGATCCACCGCGCCGGGCCCCACAGCCTGTGGGGCGAAGCGGTGGTATCAAACCTGCGAGGGGCGGTGGCGCCATGTTGATTGAAATGACCATCAAGGGGCTGATGGTGGATCCCGTCACGAACATGCCGATCGTGATCCTGAAGGACAAGGACGGCGATCGCGTGCTGCCCATCTGGGTGGGGATCTTCGAGGCCAACGCCATCGCGCTGCAGATTGAGAATGTCGCCACTCCGCGTCCCATGACGCACGACCTGCTTCGCAACATCATCACGGACCTGGAAGGGCGTGTCGATCGCGTGGTCGTCTGCGACCTCAAGGACAACACCTTCTACGCCATCATCCATCTCACCGTGCGGGGCGAGCGTGTTGCGATCGATGCGCGGCCGAGCGACGCCATCGCGCTGGCGCTTCGCACACGGTCGCCGATTCTGGTCGAGGAGAACGTGATCGATACGGCCAAGACCGTCGACTTCAACGCGGAGCGGACCGACAGCGATCGCCTCCAGAAGTGGCTCGAGAGTCTCGATCCAGACGAGCTCGGCAAATACAAGATGTAAGCTCCTCGCGCCGCGCGCGCCTGGCGAGGCGCAATTGTCGGCCGGCCGACATCGCTGGATCCCGGCTGGTTCAGGTGTCGGGTTTCGGGGTGCTTCTGGCCAAAACCTCCCTGACACCTGATCCTGAAACCAGACACCTTCATATTGGGGTGTTTGACACATCCGCACACTATCCCTAGAATCTGTCCCAACCCTGCCTCAACACAAACCGGGCTCGATGATCGTAGCGATCGCCAACCAGAAAGGCGGTGTCGGCAAAACGACTACCGCCGTGAATCTCGCCGCGGCGCTCGCCATGCGCGGCAAGAAGACGCTGCTCATCGATCTGGATCCACAAGCGAACAGCAGCATCTCGTTCCTCGACCTCCGGACGATCGCGCGCAGTACCTACGACGCGATCGCGGAAGCCGATTGCTCCCTTTCAGATGTCATCCTCCCTGCGCCGGTCGAGAACCTCTTCATTGCGCCCGCACGGATCGGTCTGGCGAAGCTCGAGTCGCGGCTGGTCGGGGAGCTCGACGCGCACTTCCGGCTCAAGGACAAGATTCAGGCACTCAACGGTGGTTTCACGAACATCGTCATCGACTGCCCGCCGGCGCTTGGGCTGCTCACCGTGAACGCGCTGGTCGCGGCGACCCATCTTCTTATCCCGATTCAGTCCTCGTATTTCGCGCTCGAGGGGACAGACGACCTCCTCGAGACGATTGAGAAGGTCCGGCAGCGGCCGAATCCCGCGCTGCGGATCCTCGGCGTCGTCATCACGATGCACGACAAACGGACGGCGCTCGCGCGCGACATCCGCGAGCAGATTCAGAAGGTGTTCGGTGGGAAGGTCTTCGACACGGTGATCACCAAGAGCGTTCGCCTGGAGGAGAGCCCCGCATACAAGGAATCGATCTTCACATTCGCCCCGGACTCGTCGGGCGCGACGGATTACTACAGTCTCTGCGAAGAGGTGATCGAACGTGTCGAAGCGCGGACTGCCTGAGACGCTGCGGATGCGGCATGACGAGCATTACGTCGAGGCGCTGGCTGCCTCGGCCGGGACGCCAGTCGGCCGGATGATTTCCATCGAGCTGCTCGATCCGAATCCCAATCAGCCGCGCCAGGTGATGGGCGACCTCTCGGAGTTGATGGCCTCGGTCGCGGAGAAGGGGGTCATTGAACCGCTCATCGTCAGGCAGCGTGGCGGCCGCTACCAGATTATTGCCGGCGAGCGCCGGTATCACGCTGCCGTCCAGGTTGGCCTTCGCGAAATCCCGGTCGTGGTCCGCGAGGTGGACGACGCGGAGGTGATGGAACTGGCGCTGGTCGAGAACCTGCAGCGCAAGGACCTGACGCCCTTTGAAGAAGCGGAAGCACTGTGCCAGCTGGCGCAGAAGTGCGACTACACGCACGAGGACATGGCGCGGAAGCTTGGAAAATCGCGTACGGCCATTACTGAGTCGCTGTCGCTGAACAACATGCCGGAGGAGGTCAGGAACCTTTGTCGGCTGGCCGACATTACGTCGAAGTCGACGCTGCTGCAGATCGTGCGGCAGTCGGATCCCAAGAAGATGATGGCGCTGGTCGAGCGGTTGGTGCACGGCGGGAACGGCGTCACGCGTCAGGACATCCGGAAAGAAACAGCCAAGGCGAACTCAGGACGGCCGAAGGCATTCGTCTTCGCGTTCAGGCCCGAGACCAAGCAGTTCAACCTCCGAATGAGTTTCCGCAAGGGAAAGGTCGACAAGAGCGAGATCATCTCAGCGCTCGAAGCGATTATCAGAGAGCTCCGCGCATCCCGGTAGAAGGTGACGACCGGCCGTTTTCGGTGAATTCCTTTGCCAGCGGCGCAACGTCGCATAATAGATGTTATGTTAACTAACGCCCGGGTGTGGCCGATTACGCCGTCCAATTCCTCGATGGAAATCGCTCGTCGGGCACTTCTACCTCGATGGCCCGATGCCGCGGATGATGCTCCACTTCAATCCCGTCACGGTCGATCGCGACGATAAATGCGACCGTTGACTGGCTGGGAACGCCCAGGCATCGAAACGGAATCTGCAGCTCCAGGAGTTGTCCAGCCGCAGCCTGGATACCCGGGCAGCTGCGCGGCGTCGCGCGCCCCTCGAGCGGCCGCTCGGCCAGCTGTGCCTGAATGACTCCATCGGCGCCGCTGACGGCAATCCGATAGCCTTCCGGCTTCAAGAAGTTCAGGGTGAGTCGCTGCTGGCCGTTGATGACAGCTCGCATCGGTAACGGGCCGCTTACCTTCACGTAGAGATGCTCGAGATCGAATCCGAACTCTATGGTTGATATGGCGGTCGCGTGGTCCGACACCTCATGCATCGCGTCGCCAACCAGGACGACTTCAGCCGACCCGGCACCAACCCATTCGAAATAGTTCGTCAGCTCACCATCAATCACCGGCCGGATGAACCCGGTCGGGGCCGTCATGCTCGGTGAGGGCGGCCGGGTTGTGATGTTGCTGACGAACAACTCCTCCGGCACCGGTACATTGATGGCCCGGTAGATGTTGCGCACGTGCCGGCGGAACAGCTCGTCGAACACCAGGTCGTGATCCGACGAATGGTCGTCGCCATACCACCAGAACCAGTCCGATCCCTCCGCAATCAGCATCTCCTCGCGCGCGCGCGCCATCGCGTCTGGCGCGACGGCAGTGGCTGCGTCGAGTGCGCGGCGGGCGTCCGCGAGCTGGCTCCACGCGCGCTGGTCGTCCGGGTGGCCAATCCAGATGTAGAAGTCCGCATTGATCCACGACCCGGGAAAGACTGACGGCACCGTATCCTTGGGCGCTGAACACGCCTCTGCCATCGTCACGGTTGTCAGCGCGGGGTGGGAACCCAGACGCCGGTAGAGCGCCCGGAGAAACGGACGCCCTTGTCCCTCGAAATGCTCCCAGGCGTTTTCGCCATCGAGGATGACGAAGATGGTCGCCTCTCCCCCATCGGTCCGCGCCGAGTAGCGCGTCCCGGCTTCAACGAGACGCTGGACGAGGTTTTCGGCCGCGGCGTCGGGACTCCATGACGCGTAGGTGAAACCAACCAGATCGGAGAGGGTGTGATCGCGAAAGCCGCAGGAGACCTGCTGTCCGTCGCGGCCAACGCGATACGCGCGATACAGCGCCTCGGGATTGTCGACGTTGCCATCGCGGTCTCGCGAGAACTCACGGCCGATCGATTTGGCAAGAATCTCCTCGTCTGTCGCCATCCATTGAAAGCCGGCCGCGCCGACCAGCGGCACCATCGCATCCGACACCGAGCCTTCCGACGGCCAGAGACCGACCGGGCGGCGGCCGAACAGGCGCTCGTGCAGCAGGACCGCTCTCGAGAGTTGTTCCGCCGCGTCCTCGGGTCTGCGGAACCGCACGCGCGGCATGCGCGAGGAAGGATGTGTGCGCAGGTACACGTCGGTATCGCACAGCAGCGGAAGAATCGGGTGATAAAACGGCGATGTCGAGATCTCGATCTGGCCGC
>Ga0075424_100001045_pt1 | contig 23470 bp, 23 predicted proteins | sample SoiMethybrSBSTD3_FD_75301 | JGI IMG/M metagenome (GOLD analysis project Ga0075424, IMG submission 75301) | Bulk soil microbial communities from a Populus tree surrounding site in Tennessee, USA - Soil MetaG P. TD hybrid SBSTD3 | ecosystem: Environmental > Terrestrial > Soil > Tree plantation... | reverse complement strand
CGATACCGTGCCGCCGCGCGGCGCGCCGAGGCGTACGCGGAACGCTGGCTGTGGGAAGACCGTCGCGGCGGGTTCTACGCAAGCCAGGATGCCGACGCGGGCCGGGGAGCCCAGACCATTTCGGGGGACGTTTTCTACGAGCTGAGCGAGCGCGCCCGACGAAGGCGCCAGGCCCCGGCGGTCGATTCGATCTTTACCGCGGACTCGAACGCGCGGTTCGCCTCGGCGATCTTCGCGGGGGCGCGGGCGCGCATCTGGGAAGGAGCTCCGGTCTCGCGCGCCGTCCGGGCGCTCGACCGCCTTTGGACGGAGCAGCGGGCGCCGGACGGATCGGTCTTCCACGTGTGGGAGCGCGGAGTCGCGAGCGTTCCCGGAATTCTCGCGGATCAGGCGGCGGTGGGACTCGCGTGCCTGGACGCGCACGAGGCGACGGGGGACCCGCGCCATCTGGAGCGGGCCCGCGCGATCGCTCGATACCTCCATGCGCGCCTGGAAGACCGAGACGGCGGCGGGTTTCGCTACGCGCCGCGGGACACCGCGGCGATCGGCCGGCTGCGGGCCGGCGAGAAGCCGGAGCCCGGCAACATCGAGGCCGCCACGTTCTTCCTGAAGCTCTGGGAACGGGACGGGCGCCCGGAGGATTTGCAAAGCGCGACCCGCGCGTTCGACTGGCTTCGCTCCGGCGACGTGGTGAGCCTGGATCCCGCCCGCGCCGAGCTTGGCATCAAGATCGTGAGCCGCCCGAAGGAAGCCGCGAAGCGGTAGCCTTTCCGGGTGCTAGGGCCGCGGCACGATGTCGCGCACCAGGTCGAGGGGGTCCCGGATTCGAAGCGGAGCGGCCGCCAGGTATTGCTGCGCGTGCCGAACGCCGATTCCCCATCCCGTCGCGCGGGAAGAGGAGTCCACCACCTCCTCGACGCCCGGGTGGTCCGACTTGGGTTTCTCCTCGTTCGAGAACTGCGTGCGGTGGCACTTGAGGGCCCGCATCCACTCCCCGAAGTAGGGGGAGACGTCGACGATGAAGGACGGGCGGATGCCGGGGGGCAGGAAGTAATAGAAGAGCGCCTTGACCTGGTAGGGCTCTCCCTCGATGGGGGCCTTTCTCAGGTGCGCCAGGTTGAACGCCTGCGCGACCAGGACGCCGCTCTTGAAATGGTCGTTGTGCCCGAGCCCTCGCCCCGGCGGGATGTCGTAGTAGGGGGCGAAGACGATCTCGGGCTTGTGCTTTCGGATCGCGGCGGCGACCTTGCACCGATTCTCGAACGTGTCTTCGATCCGCCAATCGCCGAGATCCAGGTTCTCGCGAACGTCCAGCCGGAGAATTTTCGCGGCCTCGGAGGACTCGTTGTCCCGGTCCTCCGGCGTGCCCCAGCCCATGTCGCCGCGGGTCATGTCGATGATGCCGGTCGTGTGGCCCAGGTCCTTCATCTTGAGCAAGAGGCCCCCGGCGCCGATCTCCGCGTCGTCGGGGTGGGGTCCGAACACCAGCACGTCGATTTTCATTCGGTCTCGGGCTCCTTGGGTTTGAAGAGCTGGCTCAACTTGTCGCGCGCGCCCTGCGCCCGATCCAATGGTCGGATTCCGCCCCGGCCCGCCGGATTCAGGGAGAAGTAGTCGCAGAAGTTCCGGCGCTCGCGATCGGTGACCCATTCGGCCTGGGGCTCACGGCACTTGTTGTTCGCGCCGGGGTCGTAATGGCGGCACTGGACGCAGGCGTGCAGGTCCCGCCCGCAGCCGGGGCATTCGCTGTCGCGGACGATCCGCTGTTTGGGGTCGAGCGCGTTTCCGCAAAAGGCGCAAACACTCATGGTTCCAACCTCCGACGGCCGGGAAACGTCCATGATAAAGAGCGGAGCCCTCGCTTGACAAGGCCGCGCGGTGCGGGGATGATCGGCCGCGTCGCGAGCCTGGTTCGATCACGGATCCGGAGCGACCAAGGAGACGACCGATGGCCAGAGCCCATTCGGGCTGGGGATGGATGGTCGGAGCGTTCGCGGCGGCGATGGTGGCCGGCGGATGCGCCGGACCCAAGCAGCCGGCGCCCACGTCGATCGCATGGCAGACCGCGTACGACGCGGCGCTGACCGACGCGGGGAAGTCCGGCCGCCCGATCCTCCTCGACTTCTATACCGATTGGTGAGAATGGTGTAAGGCTCTGGAAGAGTCTACCTACACCGATCACCAATTCATCCAGTACTCGCAGCGGTTCACGTGCGTCAAGCTGAACGCGGAGAAGGACACCGTGACGGCCGCGCGCTACCGCGTGAAGAGCTATCCCACGGTCCTCGTCCTCCAGAAGGACGGCACGGAGATCGATCGGGTCGTCGGTTATTACCGAGCCCCCGAGTTCATGGCGAAGGTCGAGGACTATCTGGCCGGGCGGAACACGCTCGCGTCACTGGCGGCGGCGGAGCCCGATAGCAGCGGGTCCGCGACCTTCCTGAGCCACCTCGCCGATCGCTACCTCGAGCACGGCCTCTATTCGGACGCGCGGAGCCGATACCTCGCGGTGACGCGCGTCGATCCCAAGAACGCATCCGGACTCACCGACGACGCGCTCTACAACCTGGCTCGCATGAGCCGGAAGGACAAGGACTACGCCGCCGCTCGCGGTTATGCCCAGCGCATTCTCGACCAGTACAAGGACGCGGACCTCTACAAGTCCGCGATCCTGGAGCTGGCCGGAAACTGGCGTCGGGACGGAAAACTCACGAACGCGCGCCGCATCTACCTCGACTACGCGAAGCGATATCCTGGCGATGAAGACGCTCCGTGGGCGAGCGAACAGGCGGACTCCTGCGCCGCCAGGATCAAGCGCGGCGAGGGCGTCTAGCCCCTCGGCACGACCCCACCCGACCACCCCTACGGCTCGCGAATGAAGCTCGGCATCCTGGGCCCGCCCCAGAGCGGGAAGAGCACGCTCTTCGCCGCCTTGACCCGCGGCCAGGCCGAGAGCGGGTCTTCTCGCGGCGAGAAGGTGAACCTGGGCTCGGTGAAGGTGCCCGACGCCCGGCTCGACCGCCTGCGCGAGATGCATTCGCCGAAGAAGTTCACTCCCGCCAAGGTCGACTACGTGGACGCGCCGCCCCTGGAAACGGGACGCGCCGAGCGGGGCGCCCTGGCGGCCCTGACCGCGCTCCGCGACGTGGACGCGTTCGTTTTGGTGCTTCGCGCCTTCGACGACCCCTCCGTGCCGCACTTCCAGGAGCGCGTGGACGTGGCGCGTGACGCCAACTGGCTCGCCAGCGAGCTGATCCTCGAAGACCTCGCGTTGATCGAGCGCCGCCTCGAGCGGATCGAGAAGGCGGTGAAGGTGGGGAAGAAGCCGGAGGATCCGCACGAATACGAGGCGTTGAAGCTGGTGCGCGCGACCCTGGAAGCGGAGCGACCCTCGCGCGCCGCGGAGCTCACGAAACCTCAAGAACGGGCTCTTCGCGGATTCCAGCTCATGACGATGCGGCCCTGGATCGTGGTGGTGAACGGCGACGACGCCGCACTCAAGCAGGGGGAGGCGGCGCTGGTCGGCCCGGTGGCCGCCCGCTTCGGCGATCCGAAGCCGCCGGTGATCGCGCTCTCCGCGAAGACCGAGGCGGAGTTGGTCCTCCTTCCGGACGAGGAGGCGAGGGAATTCATGGCGATGCTCGGGATCCAGGAGCCGGGGCTGACCCGGATGATCCGCCTGTCCTACGCCACGCTCGGCCTCATCTCCTTTTTCACGGTCGGGCCGGACGAGGTTCGGGCCTGGACGGTCCGGGACGGGGCGCTGGCTCCCGAGGCGGCCGGAGCCATCCACAGCGACCTGGAGCGGGGGTTCATCCGGGCGGAGGTGATCGCCTACGACGACCTGATCCGAGCCGGTACCATGGCCAAGGCACGGGAGATGGGCCTCTTGCGGACCGAGGGGCGAGACTATAGAGTTCGAGACGGCGACATCGTGAACATCCGCTTCAGCGTGTGACGGGGAAACTTCCCGGCGGCGGAAACCGTACGAGGCATAGAGGAGTACTCGCGTTCGGTTCGAGCCAGGAGGAGCGCATGTTCCCATACGTGAACCGTGTCGTCGCGGCGGGTCTGACGGTTGTCGCGGTCCTGGGCGGGGGGTCGGCGGCCCTCGCGGCCGAGATTCGAAACGTCGGCGAGCGCACCTTCCCGTTCGCGCCCGGCGGCGAGGTCGTGATCGCGAGCCAGAACGGGCGAATCGTGGTCGAGGCGTGGGACAAGCCTCAGATCCGCGTCCAGATCACGCGGACGGTGCGGGCAGGGGACGAGGCCCGCGCGAGGGCGCTGATGAAGGGGCTTCGGGCCGACGTCGAGCTGCGTCCGAACCGCCTTCGGATCCAGAGCCGGTATCCGAAAGTTCGCGAGAACGTCGGGATCTGGGACATCCTGGGCGGGCGAGTAGCGGCACTGCAAATTCATTATTATCTTCAAGTTCCTAGAAATACTTCATTCTCTCTCGAGACTTCGAACGGCGAAGTTCGAGTCCGGGGGACCCGCGGCGACGTGGAAGCCGTCACCGTGAACGGAGACGTGGAAATCGCCGGGGTCGGAGGCGGTCTCGAGCTCCAGACGACCAACGGGGAGATTCGGCTGGGCCGCATCCGGGGCTCGGCCACCGCCCAGACGACGAACGGCGGGATCACGGCCGACTTCGCTTCCGTGGCGGACCACGGCGTCGTCGACCTGAGCACGACGAACGGAAGCGTGGACGTATCGTTTCCGACCGACCTGCGGGCTTCGTTCGAGGCGACCACGACCAACGGCCGCGTAGGTCTGAGCGGCTTCGAGATCAAGACTCGAGGGATGCTGACCTCGAAGAGCATCCTTGGGGTGATCGGCGGCGGCGGCGCTCGGGTCGCGCTACGCACGACGAACGGCAACATCGATGTCGCACCGGCGGGTACCCGCCCGAAACGTTGACCGAGGAGGAGAATTCGTGAGCAGCGGCATCCCGCACGCCAACATCGCCGCGCAGGGTCCCTTGACCCGCGGCGATTTTCTCATGCTGCTCGCCTGGTACGCCGACACCCGCGCGGTGCCCGACGTCGTGGGGATCCGGGGCCTGTCGCGCTGGACCCGCCTCGCCTTGATCTTCGGCGACGAGACCGGGTTTGGTCGGGAGATCAAGCCGTTCTTCACGTTTCACGCGACGCCGAAGGGCGGGATCGCGAGCCCGGAGCTCTGGAGCGAGCTCTTGGCGCTCCGCGCGTACCAGGTGGTCCAGGCGCTGCCCGCCGACGAGGCCCCGCCGTCCGAGGAATTGGACGAGCGTCGCTGGATGCTCGAAACCCAGATTCCGCCGCACGAACACCACGACTACCCGCTCCCGACCTTCTTCGAACGGGACGTGCTCACGAACAAGGGCACCTTCTTCGCCGCGAAGCGCGAGGATCAATTGATCGAGCGACGGGTTCGGATGCTCCAGGGCGTCCCCGCCGTGAACGCTCTCTCCCTCGCGGAGCTGACGGATCGCGCGCGCGTGCTGCTGCGGGTGCCGGCGGGGCGCTAGCGTTCCGCCGCGATCATGATTCGGTACATCGCGGAGTTTCTCCTCGTGCTCTTCCTCTTCCGGGTCCTATTCGCCACGGTGCGGTTTCTCCTCGGCCCGCGTCGTGACGCGCGGCCGTTCGCGCCCCCGGGCCAGGAACCGCCCGTCACGCCGGGCTCTCCGCGTCGGAACCCCGCCATCGATCGAGAAAACGCGATCGACGTGCCCTTCACGGAGATCCCGGGCCCGCAGCCATGAGCGGCTCGCTCGACCTCTTTCCCGACGAGGGCGGGGGGCGAGGAAGGGCCGGCGCCCGCGTTCCACTGGCCGACCGGATGCGACCCCGGTCGCTCGAGGAATTCGAGGGCCGGGAAAAGCTTCTGGCTCCGGGAACCCTGCTCGGGAACGCGATCGAGTCCGGCAACGTCCCCTCGATCATCCTGTGGGGGCCGCCCGGCTCGGGGAAGACGACGCTGGCGCGGCTCCTCTCCCAGGCGAGCGGCGCGCGCTTCGAGCAGTTCAGCGCCGTCACCTCCGGCGTCAAGGACGTGCGCGAGGTGATCGAACGCGCGCGGTCGGCGCGACGCGCCTCCGGCTCGGCCACCATTCTCTTCGTGGACGAGATCCATCGGTTCAACAAGGCCCAGCAGGACGCCTTCCTGCCGCACGTCGAGGACGGCACGATCGTGCTCGTCGGCGCCACGACCGAGAACCCATCGTTCGAAGTAAACAACGCGCTCCTCTCCCGGATGAAGGTGATCGTTCTCGACATGCTGCCGGAGGAGGCGCTGGTCCGGATCCTCCGCCGCGCGCTGGCCGACGCCGAGCGCGGCATCGGGTCGTGGGGGGTCGAGGCGAGCGACGAGGGGCTAAGCCTCGTCGCGTCGATTTCGGGAGGAGACGCGCGGATCGCGCTCCAGACGTTGGAGCTGGCGGCCGGACTGGCGCGCCGGCGGAAGCCCTCCGCCGTCACCTCCGAGGACGTGCGCGAGGCCGCGCAACGGCGGGCGCTCCCCTACGACCGGGTCGGGGAGGAGCACTACAACATCATCTCCGCGCTCCACAAGTCCCTCCGGGGCTGCGACCCCGACGCGGGGCTTTACTGGCTGGCACGGATGCTCGAAGCCGGTGAGGACCCGATGTACATCGCCCGGCGTCTCGTCCGCTTCGCGTCGGAGGACGTGGGCCTGGCCGACCCCGGCGCGCTCCGCCTCGCGATCGACGTCAAGGACGCGACCCACTTCCTGGGCATGCCGGAGTGCACGACCGCCCTGGCCCAGCTCGTGGTCGCTCTCGCGCTCGCGCCCAAGAGCAACTCCATCTACCTGGCCTACGGCGCGGCGTCGCGGGACGCGTCCGAGAAGGCTCCGTTTCCGGTCCCGTTCCACATCCGGAACGCGCCGACCGGCCTCATGAAGGAGCTCGGCTACGGCAAGGACTATGTCTATTCCCACGACGAGGCCGACGCCATCGACACGCAACGGTACCTGCCGGACGAGCTGGGGGACGCCCGCTACTGGAGGGGAGTACCGCGGGGGGCCGAGAAGGAGCTGGCGGAGCGCCTCGAGCGAATGCGGGCCGAGAAGGAACGGCGCCGAAAGAAGACGTAAGACCTTCCAACCAATCGGGAGGGGAGGCGTTCCAACGTTATCGTGACGCCCGGAACGCCAAGAGCCCCCTGATGCGCTCGATCTGCCTCGCGGTGGCGCTCGGCCTCGTCGGCGCCCCGGTCCTCGAGGCGACCGAGCCGGCGAGCGACACGGCGAGCGCTCGGATGTTCGATCGCATGCGGGCACTCGCGGGCGATTGGGAGGGCACGTTCGCCTGGTCCGAGGGCCGGACCGGAACGGGGCCGCTCCAGGCGACCTACTACCTGACGGGAAACGGGTCGGCGCTCGTGGAGAATCTGATCATGGGCGGCGCGCCGTCCATGACCACGATCTACCACCTCGACGGCGCGGACCTGCGGATGACACATTACTGCGCCGCCCGGAACCAACCCCGCTTCAAGGCGAGTCGCATCGATGAATCCGCGGGCGCTATCGACTTCGCGTTCGTGGACGTGACAAACGTGGACTCCAAGCACCCCGCGTACGTGAAGGCCTGCTCGCTCCGGCTCATCGATGCCGATCAAGTGGCGCTGAAGTTCACGTTCGGTGACCCCTCCAAGACGAGCGGCGTCGAGAACATCGTCCTGAAGCGCGTGCACCCGTCGAAGGGGAGCCCGTAGGGGGCCACGCGCCGCCTGACGACCCGGTTTGTTGCCGTCCCGGGCGCATCCTGTTACGTTCCGGCGTGTGACCCTCTCCCACGCGCGCCACTGGACGAACGTCGGGTGGCTTCTGACCGTCGAGGTCTTCTGGGGCGTCAGCCTCGCGATGATCTCGATGGTCGCGATCCTGCCGGTATTCCTCACCCACCTGGGCGCCTCCAACGCGGTGATCGGGGCCCTGCCGGTCGTCTGGATCCTCACCACTTCCTTCCCCGGCGTCTTCGCCTCGCATTTCACCGGCCGCCTGGTCCACCGAAAGCGGGCGGTCATCCTTCTTCACGCGGCCGCGGCCCTGCCCTGGCTTCTGATCGCGGCCTGGTTCGGCCTCGCGAAACGCCCGTCACCCGGAACCGACATCGCCGTATTCATCGGCATCTGGGGCGCCTCGTGGGTCATCATGGGGTTCACGATCCCGGTCTGGATCAACTTCATCGGGAAGGTGACGCGATCGGAGCTTCGCGCGCGTTCGTTCGGAACGATCTTCTTCTTCCAAACCCTGATGGGCGCCGCCGGGGGATGGGTCGGGAGCCGCGTCTTGAGTTCGGCGCTGCCGTTTCCGGCGAACTACGCCTTCGGATTCTTGCTCGCGGCCGTCTGCATGGTGGCGGGGAGCTTCTTCTTCCTGCCGGTGGTCGAGGAGCCGGGCGCGGCGGCGCCGCCGGGCGACGCCTTCCGCGACGCGGCGCGCCACGCGCGGGAGATCCTCGCGGACCGGAGCGGGCTGCGCGTTTATCTCTCGGCCGTCCTGCTCTCGACGGGCTGCTATTTGCTGATCACCTACTACCCAGTCTTCGCGGAACGGCGGTTCGGTCTCCGGCCGCGGGACTCGGCCATCTACACGGCCGTCTGCATGGGCGGGCAGATGCTCGGCAGCATCTTGACCGGCGTGATCGGCGATCGCTGGGGGTACGCCCGTGTGGCCGTCATTTCCATGGCGGCGCTGACCGCGGGGCTCGCGCTCGCGATCTGGGGCTCCCATCCCGCCTTCTATTACGCGACCGCCTTCGCGCTCGGCGTCTTCCTGGTGGCGGACCGCCTCGCGTTCTACAACCTCTCGATGGCCTTCTGTCCGCACGACGACAACACGGCCTATCTCGGGATCATTCCCGCCCTGATCGCGCCGGCCACGATCCTCATGGCCGGCTCGTCGGGAAGCCTCATCGACCGCTTCGGGTTCATGCCCGTCGCGTGGCTCGGTTTTGCCGGGGCCGCGATCGCGCTCTACCTGGTCTCGTTCCGGTTGCCCGAGCCGCGCTACTCCCTCGCTGGAAGGAGGACGTCGCCGTGATTCGCCCGTTCCAAGTCGCCGCACTCCGGCTGGCCACCGCCGCCGTGGCTCTCCTGGCTCTGATCCGCCCCGCGCCCGGCAGCGCGCTTCCGCTCTACGCCTCGCGCGAGGGAGCGACGTGCGTCACCTGCCACGTCGATCCGAACGGCGGAGGCATCCGAAACGACTTCGGATTCGTCTACCTCAAGAATCGCCACGGGCTGGACGCCGAGGACAAATGGGCGAAGATTACCGTCGATCCCCGGTTGAACGATTGGATCGCGGTCGGCCTCGACACGCGCGTCATGTACGTGGCGACGCACGTGAACGGCGGTCCGACGCTCACCACCTCGACCTTCTTCCCGATGGAGGGGCAGCTCAACGTGGCCGTCACGCCGCACGAGAACCTGACCCTGGTCGCGAGCCACGGGCTGACCGTGGACGATCCCGGGTTCCCCACGGGATACGTCGCGCGCGAGCTCTACGGCATGATCGAGGGACTTCCCGGGCGCCTCTACGCGCGCGTGGGACGCTTCCGCGTGCCGTTCGGTCTTCGGCAGGACGACCACACGTCCTTCGTGCGCGATGCGGCGTTCCTGTCGTACGACGCGCAGAAGGACGACGCGGGGATCGAGATCGGGTCGGTGGGTTCCCGGTGGTTCGGGCAGTTCTCGTTCACGGACGGCTCGGCGCCGTTTCTCGAGCGGGCCCAAACCGTCGCGGGAAAGATCGGCCGCGCGTCGAAGGCGTTCCAGGCGGGACTCTCCGGATTCCACCGCTTCGCCGAGGACACGGCGGTGCGTTACGACCGGTATGCCTTCTACGGCTCCGCCACGCGGGGTCCCGTCACGGTCCTCGGCGAATACGGGGGCGGGACGAGCGAGACGGCGTTCGGAAGCACGGATGTGCAGGCGTTCTTCGCGGAGGCGGACTACCGCGCGCTGCGGGGGCTGAATTTCCGGGGGAAGTTCGACTACATCGATCCCGACATGAGCTTCGGCGGCGACGTGGAGCGGCGCTACACCGTGGACGCGGACCTGAATCCGATCCCCTTCGTGGACATCAAGCTGTCGGGCCGGTACACCGACTTCGAGACCGCTCCCGCGCAGAAGGACTATCTGGTGATGTTCTACTTCCCGTTCTGACCTGCTGACCGCCTACTTGTAGGCCGGGATCCCCGTCACGGCCTCGCCGAGCACCAGCGTGTGGATGTCGTGGGTCCCTTCGTACGTGTAGACCGACTCGAGATTGCACATGTGCCGGCCGCACTGATACTCGTCGGTGATCCCGTTGGCGCCCAGGATCTCGCGGGCGGTGCGGGCGCACTTGAGCGCGACCTCCACGTTGTTCATCTTGCCGAGCGAGACCTGCTCCGGCTTGAGCTTGCCCGCGTCTTTGAGCCGCCCCATCTGCAACGCCAGGAGCTGGCCCTTCGTGATCTCCCGGATCATCCACGCCAGTTTCTGCTGCACGAGCTGAAAGCCGGCGATCGGGCGGTCGAACTGGATCCGTGACTTCGCGTAGTGGAGCGCCTCGTGGTAACACGCCATGGCGGCGCCGAGTCCGCCCCAGGCGATGCCGTAGCGGGCCTGGTTCAGACAGCCGAGCGGCCCCTTCAGCCCGTCCACGTTCGGGAGGAGGTTTGCCGCGGGGATGCGGCAATCCTGGAACGCCAGCTCGGACGTGACCGACGCCCGGAGCGAGAACTTGCCGTGGATGTCCTTGGTGGAATAGCCCTTCGTGCCGCGCTCGACGATGAAGCCCCGGATCCTGCCGTCCAGCTTGGCCCACACGATCGCGATGTGCGCGACGCCGCCGTTCGTGATCCACATCTTGCTGCCGTTCAGGACGTACGAGTCGCCGTCCTTCTTGGCGGTCGTCAGCATGCCGCTCGGGTTCGACCCGAAGTCCGCCTCCGTGAGCCCGAAGCAACCGATGATCTTGCCCTTGGCCATCTCGGGCAGGTACTTCATCCGTTGCTCCTCGTTGCCGTAGGCGAGGATTGGGTACATGCAGAGGCCGCCCTGCACGGACACGAAGGAGCGAAGGCCGCTGTCGCCCCGCTCCAGCTCCTGCATGATGAGGCCGTAGGCGACGTTGTTGAGGCCGGCGGCCCCGTACTTCTCGGAGATGGTGGCGCCGTAGACGCCCAGCTCGCCCATCTCGGGGATCAGGTCGGCGGGGAACGTGCCCTCGCGGTTGTGCTTCTCGATGACCGGCATCACGCGGTCGGACACGAAATCGCGGATCGTGGATCGGACCGCGAGCTCTTCCTCGCTCAAGAGGCCGTCGATTTCGAGGAAATCGACGCCGTCGAACTTCACCATGCATCCCTCCGGGAAAACGCGCGCGGCGCGGAAACGGTGGCGTGGAATCGATAATGATAACGGGATGCAAGCCGGGGCGCAACGCGTAGAAACGGCAAGGCCGCCGCAGGGGGGGCGGCGGCCTTTGGGCCAGCAGGTTCCGACCTTCGCGAAGGGGGGGGCGAAGGGAGTGGAGGGCCTACCAGCCTGCCTTTCCAGCCGAGTACTTGGAGAAGTGCTGCAGCGGCGTGAGGAGACCGTGCGTGACCGTCTGCACGTCCTCGACGAGGCGCGGATCGTCTTCCACCGCCGTGTCGCAGGTGAGCGACTGCCACTCCTTGAACTCGGGATTGTAGTAATACAGCTGAAGCGAGTCGGGCGATACCGAGACGTCGGTCGTCGTGATCGCGAGATCGATCGGCTTCTGGAAGCCGTTCAGTTCGGCCGGCGCGATCGAGAGATCCACGATCATGACGGTCGAGTCGGCCATCGACATCGTGACGGTGCCGATGCTGTCGAAAGCGCCCGCGGGGACCAGGAGCACGAACCGACCGCAGCGCATCTTGCCGCCGACCGCTCCGTCCATCAGGAGCGACGCGGACAGCTTCCGATCGCCGGCCGGGAGCGCGTCGACGCCGGGCGCCGCCGCGGTGGCCGCGCCGCTGGTGTCGGCGGGCGGGCGCGTGTAGCTCACGGTGCCGTCGGGGTTGATGACCAGGACCTCGGGCCCCGTCGGAGGCGGGGAAGGGTTGCCGCCCAAGCCGCCGCCGGACCCCGGATCGGGCGCGACCGGTGACGTGCCGCACCCGGTGACGAGGCCCAAGAGAAGCGTCGCGGCGGCGAGCGCGCGAACGCGGACCGAGAAGTACCAGCTCGAGCTCATGAAGCCCTCCGGTCTGCCGGGGTGGAGCCGACCTCGCCCGCGCTCTCGACCTTCAAATCCTGAGCGAATGCCGCGGCATGAGCCCCGGTCACGTATCGAACGTACGCGTCGCGGATGAAGTAGGTCGCGATCACCGCGATGAACGCGCTCATGTATCCCCACGTGAGGAAGAGGATCGCGAAGAGGTAGCCGAGCAGCATCAACACGGTCGCCCCGACGATCTCGTACGAGAAGGCGAAGCTCTCGCGCCACACTTCGCGGACCGTCTGGCCCTGGTGGAGGGCGATGACACCCGAGACCAGCCCCGTGTTGACCAGGAAGTAGGTCAACGCCGCGGCCAGGAGCGGAACCGCGTTGAGCGGCGATAAGAGCGAATCGATGGTCGTGCCGAGCCCGCCCGAAACGCGGAACACCGTGGAAGCGAGCGAGACGGTCACGGCGCACATCCCGAAGTTGAACAGGGCCCGATCCCACGTCCGCCGGCGGAAGATCAAGTCCGCGAGCGCGCCCGCGGTCGCCGTCACCAAGAGCGCCGACGACGCGGGGAGCAGGATCAACGTGGCGAAGTTGGCCGCGTTGGCCATGCTCAGGTAGCCGCGGCCCTTCGGCGCAGGCAGCCAAAGCAGCTCTCCCAGCAGATTGGCCAGGAGCCAGAAGAGGAGCGGGAGCCCGCCAACGGTCGGATCGGGAGCGCCGGCGGCCCATAGGGCCAGCCCGCCCGCTCCAACCACCAGCGTGATGTAGACCGTGAGCAGCATCTCGACGCTCTCCATTCCTCAGCCTTCCCGTTGAGGCGCTCCTTGCCCACACCGGCATCCATGCCCTTTCAGACGTACCGGTAGATAGGCATGGGCCATGCCGCGGCGGCACATTTGTTAACTGCTTCAGATGAAGCAGTTACCGCGAAATCATGAAGTGGCTGCTTAGAGCCATCTGGGGCGGGTGGCGCAAATGGTGGCTGGATCGAGCCGCCGTCGAACGGCGGGCGATCGGGGCACAAAGGGTCGCCGGAGTGGGTGGCGGGCGGGGCTTCGGTGCGCTATCATGGCCGCCGCTTCACCGGGTACCGCCCGCCCGATTCCATTTCATGGAAGCAGGGAAGTCCCCATCGTCTAGCCTGGCCTAGGACACCGCCCTTTCACGGCGGCAACACGGGTTCGAATCCCGTTGGGGACACCATTTTTCGTGCCTTCTGCTACCATTCCCAGCCAGTCGAATCGACCGATACCGCGGGCCGCACCCCGCGCGACCCAAAACGAGGAGAGAGCATGATCATCAGCCAGAAAATGGCCGACGCGATCAACAAGCAGATCGGAAACGAGTTCGGCGCGTCGCTGCAGTACACGGCCATCGCGTCGCACTTCGGCGTGGAGAGCCTGCCGGAGTTGCAGGCCCACTTTTCCAAGCAGTCGGACGAGGAGCGGGTGCACGCGCTCAAGCTCGTCAATTTCATCGTGGACGCCGGCGGACGGGTGGAGATCCCGACGGTCCCCGCGCCCAAGTCGAAGTTCGCGACGGCCGAGGAGGCGGTGAAGCTCTCCTTGGAGTGGGAAGTCACGGTGACCAAGCAGATCAGCGGGCTCGTCGACCTGGCGATCTCCGAGAACGATCACATCACGCGGAACTTCCTGCAGTGGTTCGTGAACGAGCAGCTCGAGGAGGTGGCGAGCATGGAGCAGCTTCTGAGCATCGTTCGCCGGGCGGGGGAGCCGGGGCTTCTGTTCGTCGAGGAATACCTCGCGCGCCGCGGTGGGATCAGCGTCAGCTCGGCCGGGGGCGGCGCGGCCGAGTAGCCGCCACCCACGACACACCCACCGCCGTCCACGCCGTACCCCAACGAAAAACGGGGCCGCCTTCTAATCGGCGGCCCCGTTTCCTATTTCGTTCGCGTCCGGACGGGCCCGTTTGCCCGTCCGCCGGTCGCGTCGTCAGTTCGCTGCCGCGATCTCCTTCCCGTCGGCGTCCCGCTCCACCACCGTTCCCAGGCTCAGCTTCGTGATCTGGGGTTCGATCATCTTCTTGTCCCCGACCGCCACGATCACCATCCGCTCCGGCACCAGGTACTTCTTGGCCACGGCGGCGATGTCCGCCGTGGTGAGGGCATCGACCCTCGTTGGAAGCGTTCCGTAGTAGTCGAGAGGCAGGTCGAAGAGGTAGATCGACGCGAGCGTGCCCGCGGTGCTGAACGTCGTCTCGAAGTTGGCGGGGAGGGACCGAGTGATCGAATCCTTCGCCATCTTGAGCTCGTCGGGCGTCACGCCGGCGTCCTTCATCTTCTGGACTTCCTTCAGGACCTCCTGGATGGACGGCCCCGTGACGTCGGCGCGGACCGACGCGCCGGCCATCAGCGCTCCCACCCCGCGATTCTGAGCGACGAAGGAGAAGGCACCGTACGAGTACCCCTTGTCCTCGCGCAGGTTCAGGTTGATCCGGCTGGAGAAGAGCCCGCCCATGACCGTGTTCATGACGTCGAGCTTCTCGTAGTCGGGGTCCGAGCGCTTCACGCCGAACTGCCCCGCCAGCACCGCCGTCTGGGGCGAGCCCGGCTTGTCGACGATGACGACCCGGGAGCTGGCCGTGACGCCGGATGCCGGAATCGGCGGCGGCGTGGCGGCGCCCTTCCACGTTCCGAACGCGTCCGTCGCAAACTTCCGCGCCTCGGCCTCGCCCAGGTCGCCGACCAGGATGAGGGCCGCGTTCTTGGGCGCGTACGAGGACTTGTAGAAACTAACCAGATCGTCGCGCGAGATCTTCTTCAGCGCCTCTTCGGTTCCGAGGACCGTGTGGCCGTAGGGGTGCGCCGGCCCGAACAAGCAGGCGTTCATCACCCGAATGGCGGTCTGGAACGTCTGATCCCGCTGCTGCACGAAGGTGGTCAGCCGGTCGTTCCGGATTCGGTCCACTTCCTTGGCGGGGAAGGCGGGATTCAAGATGATGTCCGAGAGGATCGAGAGCGCCGGCGCCATGTTCTGCTTCAAGGCGCGAACGCTGGCGTTGCTGCCGTCGACCGTGGAGCCGGTGTTCAGGGACGCGCCGAGGGCGTTGATCTCGTTCGCGATGCCCAGCGCGTCGCGCTTCGACGTTCCTTCGTCCAGCATCGCCGCCGTGAAGCCGGCGAGCCCGGGTGTGTCCTTGGGATCGACCGCGCTCCCCGAACGCAGCACGAGGTTCGCGGAAACGATCGGGAGGTTGTGCGCCTCGACCACGTATACCTGCAATCCGTTCGGAAGCGCGAAGCGCTTGGGCGACGGAAGCGCGGCCTTGGCGACCGGGCCGGGGCCCGGCATCGTATTCCGCCACGGCTCGGCCGACTCGACCTTCGCCTCGGTCGTCTCCGGCTTGGGCGGCGTGGTCGGATCGGGAGGCAGCTTCTTGTCGCCGGGGACCGCGTGCACGACGACACGGGCGTTCGGCTTCAGCTGATTCGCCGCGAAGGTCTTCGCCGAGGCCGGCGTCACGGCCGCGAAGCGAGCCAGGTCCTCGGACAGGTAGCCGGGGTTCTTCAGGTGGTGGTTGTACGTGTTCAGGCGGTTGGCCACGCCTTCGAAGCCGCCGAAGTTCTCGAGGCTCGTCACGATGCCCGAGTAGATCGAGTTCTGCGCGGCGTCGACCTCCGCCTCGGTCGGTCCGTCGGCGGTGAAGCGCTGGAGCTCGGCGTCGATCGCCTTCTCGACCTCGTCGGGCGTGTGGCCCGGCTTCACCGTGGCCGTCACCTCGAATACGGAGCCGAGGCTCAACGGCTGCTGCTGGACGCTGACGTCCTGAGCGATCTGCTTCTCGTAGACCAGGGACTTGTAGAGCCGGCTCGCCTTGCCGCCTCCCAGGATGTCCGCGACGACGAAAGCCTCGGCGTCGCCGGGCTTGTAGATGGGCGACGTGAGCCACGCCATGTAGACGCGGGCGAGTTCGACCTTGTCGGTCACGACCGCACGCTTCTCCGACGTGATCGGAGGCGTGGTGGCGGTGATCGGCGGCACCGGGGCGCCGCGCGGAATCGTGCCGTAGTACTTCTCGACCAGAGCCTTCGTCTTCGCCTTGTCGATGTCGCCGACGATGACCAGGCTCGCGTTGTTGGGGCAGTAGTAGCGCTTGAAGAAGTCCTTCACGTCATCGATCTTCGCGGCCTGAATGTCCTCGTGGGATCCGATCACCCACGCGTAATAGGGATGACCCTTCGGGTAGAGAAGGTGGTACATCTCCTCCTCGGGCAACTGATAGGGCGCGTTCTCGACGCTCTGGCGCCGCTCGTTCCGCACCACGTCCTGCTGGTTGGCGAGCGAGGTGGCGTTGAGGCGGTCCTGGAGGAATCCCATCCGGTCGCTCTCCAGCCAGAGGCCGAGCTCCAACTGGTTCGACGGGAGGTCCTCCATGTAGTTCGTCCGGTCGAAGTCGGTCGTCCCGTTGATGAACGACGCGCCCGCGCCCTCGAGGTCCTTCCAGATCTCGTCCTCGCCCACGTGGCCCGAGGACTGGAACATCATGTGCTCGAAGAGGTGCGCGAATCCGGTCCGGCCCTCGGTCTCGTTCGCGGGACCGACGTGGTACCACGTGTTGATTGCGACGATCGGAAGCCGGTGGTCCTCGCGGAGGATCACCTCGAGGCCGTTCGGCAGGGTGTACTTCTCGAAGTCGAGCTTGACCTGGGGCGGCTTGACGCTGGCACCGGCCGGCGTCGCGAGCGACGAGAGGGCGAGAAGCGCCATGGCGAACCCGAGCGTGAGAGTCGCTGGGACCCGGCTCGGCCTCCCGGAGGGACGACGGCACTGTGCTGCGTTCATTCCGTAGCTCCTTGAGTGAATGGGGGTATTCGTGCGGGGGACAGGGTCAGTACGAATGGGATCGACGCGATGTTCCCGAATTTCCAGCGGGCTGTCAAGGGAGTGCGGCCTCCGCCTTGCCTCTAGAATTGCGCGAAGATTACGGCCGAATCGATTGTGGCGCTTCACGATCGCCATTACGCTCATCTCCATGGCCGTGGGGTGTTCGAGGGGGCCGTCGGGAGCCGATTCCGTCCTGGTCGAGAACCGCAACGCCGGCTCGCCCGGCTGGGAACTGACGCGCCCCGCGACCGCCGGGGAGATCGAGGGCTACGCGTCGTCCGTCAGCGTCCTACCCGGCCAGGCCCTGTCGTTCCACGTGAGCACACGTTCCCCCCGGTTTGATGTTCAGATCTACCGATTAGGTTGGTACGAAGGCGCGGGGGCACGGTCGGTGCTCGAGAAGCGGGGGGTCCCCGGCTTCCTCCGCACCCGACCCGCTCCGCGCCCGGCCGACGGCCTCGTGGCTTGCGACTGGCCGGCGTCCGTGACGTTCCGGGCGGGCCGCCGATGGACGTCCGGAGTCTACGTCGCCCGGCTGACCGCCTCCGTGGGAGGCACGCAAGCCTTCGTTCCATTCGTCGTCCGCGAAGCGCCGGGGCGGCGCGCCCCATTCCTGGTCCGGATCGCGGTTCCGACGTGGCAGGCCTACAACAACTGGGGCGGCGCCAGCCTCTACGATTTCAACAGCGTGAACGGCAGGCGCGCGCTTCGCGTCTCCTTCGATCGCCCTTACGCCGCCGGCGCGGGGGCGTGGGCGGGTCTCGGCGCCGGGGAGCTATTCACCGTGGCGCACGCGCCGCGGAAGGCGGGCTGGGAGTACCCGATGATCCGCTGGCTGGAGCGGGAGGGATACGACGTCGGCTACGCGACCACGATCGACCTGGACGCGGACTCCACCCTGACTCAGGGCCGGCGCGCGATCCTCGGCGCCGGCCACGACGAATACTGGACCCGCCTCGTCCGCGATCGATTGGAGGCGGCTCGCGACCGGGGCGTGAATCTCGGCTTCTTCGGCGCGAACATCGGGTACTGGCAGGTCCGGCTCGAACCCTCCGATCGCGGCACGCCGCACCGGACGATCTTCTGCTCGAAGGACTACACGCTCGATCCGGTCGCGAATACCAGGGCCGACCGGGACCTGACCGTTCACTTTCGCCACCTCCATCCGCGTCGCCCCGAGAACGCGCTCGTCGGCGTGATGACGGCCGAGGCGGAGTCGCCGGTCGAAGGAGCGTTCGTGCCGACACCCGAAGCGCGAACGTCGTGGGCGTTCCGGGGGACTGGGGCCTCGCGCGGCGACTCGGCGGCGATACCCGGGATCGTGGGGTACGAGGTCGATCGGTCGTTCGGGGCGTCAGAATTCTTCGGCCCGTGGACTCCGCCGGGGCTCGAGGTGCTGGGACGCTCGCCCATCCGCCTCCGGGACGGGCGAGCCGCCTCTAGCGAGGCGACCCTCTATCGGGCGCCCTCGGGGGCGTTCGTGTTCGCCGCGGGAACCATCCAGTGGTCCTGGGGCCTCGATGATTGGGGCGCCCCCGCGCTGCGACCGTCCGCGGCGAACGCGGACGTGCGGCGGATCACCGCGAACCTACTGCGGGCGTTCGGTCGCGCGCCCGAGCCATCGCGAATCGCGCGATCTCGTCGATGAGGCCCGCGTAGTCGCGTCCCGACTCCCGCGCCGCGAGAACGAATTCGGCGGTGGAGTGGAGCCACGGGTTGGGATTCACCTCGAGCGTGTAGCATATCCCGTCCTTCGCCAGCCGCATGTCGACGCGCGCGTAGTCGCGGACTTCGAGCGCGCGGCACGCGTTCACGGCGGTGGCCTGGATCTCGGCCACCATCTCCTCCGATAGGTCGGCCGGGAGGCGGAGCTTCGTCTTTTGGTACGCTTCGGTGCCGCGCTCCCACTTGACCTCGGTGCCGGCGATGCGCGGCGTCCCCTCTGGGAGATCGGACAGGTTCAGCTCGACGATCGGAAGCGCGACCGGCGGATCGTTCCCGAGGACGGAGACGTAGAGCTCGCGCCCTTCGATGTATTCCTCGATGAGAACGGGCGAATCCAGATCGGCGTGAAGGGCGTCGATCCGCTCCATCAGCTCCTTGATCGAGCCGACGACCGCGTTGAACTCGATGCCGATCGATCCGTCCTCGCGCTTCGGCTTCACGATGACCGGGAAGTGGATGTCGTGGGCCCACTCGAGGCGGCCGCGAAAGACCGCGGCGAAATTGGGCGTGCGGATCCCGTGGAAGGCAAAGAGGCGCTTGGCCACCGTCTTGTCCTGCGCCAGGTGGAGCCCGGCCGGACCGGAACCGGTGTACGGAACCCCGATCAGATCCAGGTAGGCGGCGATGTTGATGTCCTTGGTGTCGTCGCCCGCGTAGGACTCGGTCAGGTTGAAGATGAGGTCGGCGTCCGCGCTCGCGAGCGCCTTGAGCGACCGGGTGCGCCCGTCGAGGCAGATGTAGCGGGGCTCGTGCCCGCGCTTCTTCAGCGCGTCGAAGATCTCCTCGCGATCCGACTTCTCGCGCTTCTTTCGGCGTCGGGGAGGCGACGCCTCGGCGGCGGGCTCGGCGTCCGCCTCGTGGTTCTCGTGCCAGTCGTCGTACAAGACCCCGATCCGGAGCCCGGATTCCGTCATGGCGCCCATCCTACAGCTTTCGGGCGCGGCCCATCCAATATTCCGCTTTACATTCGGCGCCGCGTGGCAGAAACTCCTGCGCGTCGCCTGACGGTTGTACGAAGCACGAACGTGTTTTCAACGCCGCAGGGGTTCTACCGCCTGCGGCATTTTTCGTATCCGGACCGAACGTGGTCCGGGGCCCGACCAAGGCGGCCGGGCCGGCCGCCCCCATGGGGCGGCGGGTGGGGGACGAAAGTCCCGAATTGCAGAAGGAGTCGTACTCGTGGCGAACGGATCGGTGAAGTGGTTCAACGAAGCGAAGGGTTTTGGTTTCATCCAGCAGGAGGGTGGCGAGGACGTGTTCGTTCACTACTCGGCGATCGTGGGCGAGGGATTCAAGACGCTGGCTGAGGGCGAGCGGCTCGAATTCGACATCGTGAACGGCCCGAAGGGTCTTCAGGCGGCGAACGTCCGGAAGGCCTAGCGCCGAGCAGTCCAACGACGTCAAGAACGAGCGGGGCGGTGTCGAGCGATGCCGTCCCGCCTTTCATTTTGCGGAGGAAGATGAGCCACGAAGAGGAGGCCCGCGCCGGCACGAAGAGCGCCGGCGGGCCGGCGCTCTATTCGAGCCCGGAGATCTACGACGTCGCCTTCGGGTGGGATCTGTCGAAGGAGCTCGACTTCCTCGAGGATCTCTTCCGCACGCGCGCCAAGGGCTCCGTGCGTCGCGTGCTCGAACCCTGCTGCGGCACCGGCCGCCTGCTCGACGCGCTCGCCGCTCGCGGCTACGCCGTGGCCGGCTACGACCGGAGCGCGGAGATGGTGGCGTACGCGTCCGCGCGACTGCGGCCGAAAGGAGGGGAGGCGTGGTCGGGCGAGATGACCCGCTTCGTGCCCCCGTCGCCCCCCGCCCCGTTCGACGCCGCGATCAACCTGGTCAACTCGATCGGCTACCTTCTCGACGACGCGGCGGTGGAGGCGCACCTGGCGCGCACCGCCGAGGCCCTTCGGCCGGGCGGCATCTACGTGACGCAATTCTCCTATGGCGGGGAGCCGCCCGAGCTGGCGCGCTTCGGTCCCTGGGGCAACCGGCGCGGCGACCTCTCGACGACCCTCCTCTGGGAGGTGGTGCGCGAGGACGCGATCGCGAAGCGCTCGCATCAGCATTGCCGCATCACGGCCCGGCGCGGAAGCGAGCGTCGCGTGATCGAGGAGGATCACGTGCTCCGCTACTGGACGCACGAGGACGTGGATCGCATCGTGGGGCGAAGCCCGTTCGCGCTGGAAGCGATCTACTGGGATCGATTCGAGGAGTTCCCGATCGAGGACTACCGGATCGGCGAATTCGGGAACCTGTACCACGTCCTGAAGCGTCGCTAGCGGGAGCCCTGCTCCGAGATCCGCTCGATCGTCGCGACGAGCGAGTCGGGTTCGTCGAGCATCACGTAGTGGGCGGAGTCCTGAATTCGGTACCCCTGGACCGGGCCCGCGCCGGCGTAGCCGAGGCGCGCGCGCGCGCTGGTCCACGACTCGGCGGGCGGCCAGAGCATTCCGGTCAGGATCGCGTGCACCGGCGTCTTCATGGTCTTGAGCCGCGGCCGCAAGTCCTCGTGCCACACGTCGCGGAAGTAGGCGGTCAGGACCTCGGGCTTCACGCGCATCGCGTGCGCGATCAGGGTGTCGCTCTGCACGGGATCGGTCGACATTCGCTCGAAGATCGCGCGCAGGAAGGCGGTGTATCGCTGGCGCAGCAACTCATCCATGTCCGAGATCTGGGCGGAGTCGGCGGGGGTGTAGGTCGCCGCGTCGATCGTGACGACGGCGGAGGCTGCCTTCGGATCGGCGGCCGCGGTTTCGAGCGCCACGAGCGCCCCGTAGGAATGGCCGACCAGGAGGGCGCCGGTCACCTTGTTCTTCGCCATCACCTGGCCCAGGGCCCGCGCGGCCGCGGTGACGGTGGCCTTGTCGGGCGGCGCGCTCCGCCCGTGACCCGGAAGGTCGACGAGCAGCAGGCGATGATGCTTCGCGAGCGCCGGGGCGATCGGATCCCAGTCGGATCGGTCGCCCCCGATCGAATGGATGAGAACGATCGTCGGAGAGCCCGCCCCTCGGAACTCGGACGCCATCCGATCCGCCGCTGTCGCGCCTCCGGCCAGGCTCAGGAGCAGGGCGGCGGCGGCGAGGCCGCGGGCGGCCGGTCGAGGGAGGGATCGAAGGGGGCTCATTGCCTCCATACTACACGGCAAAGGCGAAAAGGTCCCAGGGGAGCGCCGCCGTCGCCGCCGACCCGTCAGAGAGGACGACGGTGAACCGCGTAGGCCGAGGCCTGGTCGGTGGGCATGAGGAGGATCTGCTGCACGTTCACGTGCCGCGGTCGCGTGACGCTCCAGGCCACCGCGTCCGCGACGTCCTCCGCCGAGAGCGGGGTCATGCCCTGGTAGACCTGGCTCGCGCGCGCGGCGTCTCCGGCGAACCGGACGAGGCCGAACTCCGTCTCGGCGAGCCCCGGCTCCACGTTCGTGACGCGCACGCCCGTTCCGAGCACGTCGTATCGGAGCGCGTCGCTGATGGCGCGCACCGCGAATTTCGTCGCCGCGTAGACCGACCCTCCGCCGTAGGGCTGATGGCCCGCCACCGATCCCACGTTCACGACGTCGCCGCGCTTTCGCTCGATCATTCCCGGCAGCACGACCCGCGTGACCCAGAGGAGCCCCTTCACGTTGGTGTCGATCATCCGGTCCCAGTCGTCGGGGTCGGCCGATTGGACCGGCGCCATTCCCGCGGCGAGGCCCGCGTTGTTCACCACGATGTCGACGCGCTCGAGGAGGTCGCCGTCCGCGCGAAGCGCGTGTTCCACGGCCTCGCGGTCGCGCACGTCGAACGCGAGGGCCCGCGCCTCGACGCCGTTCGTTCCCTGCAACTCGTCGACCAGGGCGCGGAGGCGCTCGGCACGACGCCCGGTCACGGCCACGCCGCACCCCTCGGCCGCGAGCCTGCGTGCGATCGCGAGCCCGAATCCGCTGGTCGCGCCGGTGACGAGGGCGAACCGTCCTTTGAGCTGCGTCATCGTTCCACCTCCGACCGGGACACCGAGTCCAACTCCGCGCCGCGCGAGTCTATCACTTGGCGGCGAGGCGCGCGCTCCACTAGACTGCGCCCGATGCACGATCTGATCGTCGTCGGCGGAGGAATCCACGGGGTCGCCGTCGCGCGCGACGCGTCGCGCCGCGGCCTCTCGGTGCTCCTCCTCGAGCGCGGCGACATCGCGTCGGGCACGAGCAGCCGGACGTCGAAGCTCGTGCACGGGGGCCTCCGCTATCTCGAGTCCGGCCAATTCGGGCTCGTCCGGGAGGCGCTTCGCGAACGCACGACGCTCCTCCGGGTGGCCCCCGCGTTCGTTCGCCCGCTTCCGTTCCTCTTGCCGCACTATCCCGACGGGGGACGCTCCCGAGCCGTGGTCGGCTTCGGCCTCTGGCTGTACGCGCGCCTCGCCCGACGCGACCGCCTCGCCGAGCGCGGCGCGCTCTCCGCCGCGGAGGCGATCGCGGCGGTCCCCGGTCTCTCTCCCGACCGACTGGCCGGCGCGTCGCGGTTTTGGGACGCGCAGATGGACGACGCGCCGCTCTGCGTGGCGCTCGCGCTGGACGCGGAGCGAGCGGGCGCCGTCCTCCGCACGCACACGGAGCTCACCACGCTCGCCCTTCTCCCCGGCGGCCGGGCGTGGCGGGCACACTTTCGCGACGCGATCGACGGCGTGGAAGGCGAGGCGGAGGGCCGTCTCGTGATCAACGCCGCCGGGCCCTGGGCGGACGC
>Ga0075424_100001043_pt1 | contig 23506 bp, 20 predicted proteins | sample SoiMethybrSBSTD3_FD_75301 | JGI IMG/M metagenome (GOLD analysis project Ga0075424, IMG submission 75301) | Bulk soil microbial communities from a Populus tree surrounding site in Tennessee, USA - Soil MetaG P. TD hybrid SBSTD3 | ecosystem: Environmental > Terrestrial > Soil > Tree plantation... | reverse complement strand
GGGACAGCAGTACGGCCAGCCCGAGTATCAGGCGAACTAGCACGTAGACGATCTTGAGCGACACCCGGCCAGCCCAGCATCACCGCGCCCCTTGCCGTCGGCGAAGGCACAGGTCAGCCGGGTAATCGATTATTCGAGCGGCACAGGACAGGGCAGGTCATGGCGATGTTGCTTGCCGGTCTCAGGGTTTTCCTGTGGATCGTGGCGCCGGGGCGCTGCGGCATGCCACCGCGCAGGCCAGGGCCGCCTGACGGGCCCGGGCCGTCCGCTCAGACTCTCCGGCCCCGCGGCCCGCTTGCCGCCTGGCATCTGGCCGTCTGACATCTCCTGTCGTCGTGCTTGACTCGCCTCTTGCGGGGCCTTGCCGCCCGGCTGATCGGGGGGATGGTCAGTTGGGGGTGAGCAGCAGGGCCTGGCCGCTGGCGTTGGCGACGATCTGGCCCTTGTCGTTGATGCCCGTGGCGTACATGATCTGGGGGGATCCGGCCGGGGTCAGGTTGTTGAGGTTCTGCACGGTCCCGCCGGAGTAGATCAGATCCCCCCAGACGACCGCGTCGTTGTCGTTGAGCGCTGCGGAGATGAAGTTGTTGCCCAGGTCGGTCATCGTGCCGTTGCTCCACAGGAATCCGTGCTGGGCGTCGGTGCTGGTCATGGCGTAACCGGCGACTTGGCCGTTGTTGTTGATCGCGGCCGCGGCGCCGCTTGGCCCGCCGAAGGTACCCAGGTCGGTGACCGTCCCGTTCTGCCACAGCACCGCGTGCTCGTTGCTGCTGGTGTCGTCACAGGTGCCAATGGCCTGGCCGTTGTTGTTGATCGCACTGGCGGCCCCGCAGGTGACGGCGGGATTGCTGGGCTGGGGCAGGCGGGTGAACTTGCCGTTGCTATCTACGCAGGGATAGCTGCCGGTGCTGTCCGTACAGGCGCCGGCGATCTGGCCGGAGTCGTTGATCGCATACGCCCCCACCCCGCTCAGGGCGGTCATCTTCGTGCCGTTCCACAAGAACGAAGAGGACCCGGTCGCGGTGTCCGCCGAGCCGACCACCTCCCCGGACAGGTTGATCGAGTCCCCTTGGCTGAAGTTGCCGCCCAGGGTGCCCAGGTCGGTCATCGTGCCGTTGCTCCACACGAACGCATGGTAGAGGTGCTCCACGCACGGATTGTGCGGGCCGCCGGGGTAGCAGCCGCCGCAGCAGGTTTTGAGCGTGATCGTCTTCCCGGTGTAGGAGTACCCGGTCACCTGGCCGTTGTTATTGATCGCCAGGGCGTCGCTCTCCCCGCCCCCGAGCGAGCCGAGATTGGTGACCGTGTAGGCCGCGGTGGACGTCGGGGTGGGGGTGGGCGTGGGCGTCGGGGTGGGCGAGGGTTTGGGCTTGGCCGCGGCCACTCCGGCCGGGTGGGCCGCGGCCACCCCGGCCGCCGCCATCGTCACCGCCGCCGCCATGCTCACCATCACCGCGAGTATGAGCGCCGCCTTCGTTGTCCGTCGGACCATTAGGTCCACCTCCCGAGTGGCTTGGCCGCCCGCAGACAGCACAACCGGCCACCGTCCCCGATACGGACACAAGCGCAGAACGGTTCACCACAGTGAGGAAAACTCACCATCGCTTTACCTGACCCACACCTCGCGGCAGCCAAACAGGGTTGGCGCTCCTTCGTGCAGGACGCGGACGGGCGGGCTTCGACCGGTTCTTGTTCCCGCCACCCGAACCCCGTCTCCTCCTGCATAGCTGGCCAGGCCACCTCACGCGGCAGCCAGCAAGGGCAGCTGAGCATCAGAACGCTGTCACCGCGGTTGTTGCGGCTGGGCATGTTATCGACCGGTTCGCCCCGGCCGGGACTGTCCAGGCCCGCGTGTCCTCTGCCGGGAAGACCTGCGCTGACCTTCGCTTCGTCCTGCGGCGGCGCCGAGTCGAGTCAGGGCGGCGTGTCACGCCAGGCATGCGGGCAGCCGCGGAAGCCCGGCACACCGCTGAGAGCGCGGTGTCCGCATCCGGCCCGGGAGCGCGCAGATCGGGTTCATGCCGAGGTCCTGTGGTGCAGCCACCGGCGCGCGTGGGCGGGCCGGGTGAACCGCAGGATCTGGGTCTGTGCCAGGTCCGGCCGCGCCATCAGCGCCAGCCCTTCGCGGTGCCGGTCGGCATGCGAGGTCCACACCCACCGCAGCGGATGCTCCCGGTCCCGCAACGCCGACAGCCCCTGCGGCCGGTGCGCGCCTGCCCGGCGGCGGAGCACCTCAACGCGTGCCGTCCGCCGCAGCACCCGCCACAGCACCAGGGCCTTGGGGTAGTCGAGGAAGACGACGGTATCCGCGACCGAGTAGACCAGGTCGTCGGCGTAATACGGCGCGCCATCGAGGATCCAGCGCGGCCGGGCAGCCATCTCGGCGATAGCGGACAGATAGCCGGCCGACCCCTCCGCCCCCAGCCCGTCTCGTTCCACCAACGGCAGCCCAGTCTGGCCCGCCAGCTGCCGGCCAGCGTCGACTTCCCGCTCCCGGCGCAGCCGATGACCACCACTCGCTCCACGACACCCACTGTGCCGCGGGGCAAGTGGCAGCCGTGCACCGATCACCACTGTGTTTCCCGGCGGGCATGACCCTCGATGCCGCCGGGGTCACTGGTCGATAACTACCTGCAGTACCGTCACGGTCGGGTTGGTGTTCCCGTTTCCTGGTCCGGCGCAGCCGCCGGGCAGGAACTTCCCGGCCGCGTCGGTCGGCTCGATCTCGCCGGTGTGCAACCACCCGACGGCCACCTGGCCGGGCCGGCCGGCCGCGATGGTCGGGAACACGTCGGTGCCGGGCGCGCTGCCCGGGTCGGCTTCGTAGGCGGCCGCGGCGCTGCCCGGGATCAGCCCGCCGCCGCCATCCCAGGTGGCGCCGCCGTTCGCGGACCACACCACCCAGGTGTGGTAGGCGCAGGCCGTGTCGCCTTGCACGGTTCCGGCCGCCGACTCCGCCGCGCAGGCCGCCGGGTTGCCGGCCGGGCCGGGGGCGGCGAAGGCGATGTAGGGGTTGCCGTGGGCGTCCAGGGTGAACGCCACGAACGGGGTGGACGCGTCGTGGCCGATGCCGATGTCCATCGCCTGCTGCGCGGTCCACGTGCCGCCGCCGTCATCGAAATAGGCGACCCACAGGGTGTGGAACGACTGGGCCATCGTGATGTTGCACCCGGTGGCGTTCTGCGGCAGGTCGGCGGCGATCCAGGCGACGAGGATCCGCCCGGCGTGCGGCTGCCCCGGCGGCACGATGCCCACCCCGGCCGGCACCGTGTTGCACATGGTGTAACCCTGCGCCACCACCGCGCCGGGGATGGCGCTGTTGGCCAGCACCTCGACCGGCGCGCCGAAGTGCGCCCCGCCGTCGGTGGAGATGTTCACCCAGATCTGGCTGGGGCCGAAGAAGTCGTGGTACATCAGCACCACCTCGGCGGTGCCCGTGGTCCCCCCGGGCGGGACCGACGCCGCGGTCCACTGGCGGTCCACGCCGAACGGCGAGCAGCTCGTCCCGCACGCGGTGCTGCCGACCACCGAAGACCCATGCTGCCAGTTACAGGCGGTGGTGCACGAGGTGGCGACGGCAGACTTCCACACGTCGGCCTGCAACGGCAGCGTGCTTTCGGTCCCCGACGCCAGGTTGCACCAATACAGCGACCTCGCCTGGTCGGTGGCCAGGCAATCGTCCCCGCTGGTGGTGTCGGCCGGCGCCCATACGATCACCGCCAGCTACGGCGGCGATAACAACTTCGCCGCCAGCACCGGCGCCGCCACCGTCAAGGTGACCTACGCGTTCAGCGGGTACCTCGCCCCGGTAAACAACCCGCCGACCGTCAACACCGGAAAAGCCGGCAAGACCTACCCCGTGAAATGGCAGCTGCAAGACGCCAACGGGAACTACATCAGCGCGCTCAGCGCGGTTAAGTCGGTCACCTTCAAGCTGACCGTTTGTTCTGCGTTTTCCACCGACCCCACCGACGCCCTGGAGACCACCACGACCGGCGCGACCAGCCTGCGCTACAACGCCACCGCCAACCAGTACATCTACAACTGGGCCACCCCCGGCCAAGGGTGCTACACCCTGTTCCTCACCCTCGACAGCGGCCAAGTGTTCCCCGCCTACTTCAAGCTGTCATAGCTCAACCGTGAGCGTAACCAACCAATACCCCAAGGCAGAAGACGAGATCATCGGCGCACAGAACTTCCCGATCTGGCGCGGCATGAACAATCATGCTTGGGCCCGGATCGACCAGATTGGCGGCGGCAGTGTGCGCGCCTCGCCCAGCGGTCCCTGGGTCACGCAGCGTGAGGTGACCCTGCCGCTCTGATCCCGCTGCCGCTTCGACCGCCCGGCTGGTGTTTGTGCCGCATGGGTGGCGGTGTCAGCGACGGCTGTGCGTGGAGGCCCCTGCTGTGGAAGGCGAGATGTTTGCGCGATGGCCCGGTCAGCACTCAGCCGCCCTCGGCCGGTTACGCTGCCGGAAATGCGCATCTACCGTGCGGCCCGGCCGTTGGGGATGGCAGGAGCGTGGCCCAGATCCGGACGATCGAGGTCACCGGGACTTCGCTGCGCGTGGAGGACCATGGCCGCGGAGACCGTCATCGGGGGCACCGGGTGGCACACCCGCACCGTATCGGTGAACATCGACGATCCCTCCGACCGGTTGGGCGGCGTCGCTGTTAAGGATCTCGGATCGAGAACAGGCAATCTCAAAGCCACTGCGTGGCCTTGCGAGCAAGGCGAGGTTCGAAGCGGTGGGTCGTCGCACGCCGCGCTGCTGCAGATGTTCGACTCGCTACTTGCCGTTGAGATCGCGGTGTTTACATCCGGGCCAGCAGCAGGGCCGGCGTTGACCGTCTTTGAGTTCTTCTTGCGCGCGGCGGATGCGACGTTCTCGTGTCGAGGTCTGTTTGGCGTCGAGCACCCAGCAGATGAACTCGTTGCGGGCCAGCGGGGTGATGTGCTGCCACGCCGCGAGCGCGGTCGTGTTGGCGATCAGCGCAGTGCACAGGTCGGCAGGCATCTCGTGCACGACGCCACCTGGTACGCGTTGGCTGAGCACCGCATCACCGTTACGGCGTCTCATGCCGGTCACCTTTCGTCGTTGCGGGCAGGAGCTGATCAATGAGGATCGACCCGAGCCACTGTTCGTACCGTTCACCGCTCCAGCCTCGGTCGGTGACGAGCAGACGATAGACCTCGGGCGAGGCGAGCGCGTGGACGATGTCGGCCGCGTCGCGTTCTTTCAGCCCTGCACGCAGCTCACCCGCTCGCGCGAGCGAGCGGGTGACGCGGCGCTGACCGTCATGACGCTGCCGCGCGATCTCGGCGAGAACCGCAGCGGCGCCGCGGTCGGATCGTGCCGCTTCTTCAAGCACCGCGTGCACCGGCCCGGTGCGGACCATCAGCCCGCCGACCAGCGCGGCGAACCCGGTCAGGGTGTCTCGCGGATCTGAGTTGGCGACCAGGGAGCGGACCTGCGGCCGGTCCGCCATCGCGACCGCCTCGTCGTCGCCAGCGATCGAGACGTCGAGCAGGGCCTTGAGGATCCCGAGCTTGGAGGAGAACAGCCGGTACACGGTCGGTTGGGGTGTGTCAGCGAGCTCGCTGATCGCCTCCATCGTGGTGGCCACGTACCCGCGCTCGAGGAACAGCCGACGCGCTGACTCGACGACCGCGGCCCGGGTTCGCCGGGTGCGCGCCTGCGGGGCGGAGCGAACGGCACGGGAGCCGGCCTTGACATCTGCATCCACGAGAGTGATAGTACCACTATCAATATGAGAGCAACACTATCGATTCAGAACCACCGGTCGGCGGCAGACGATCACGACCAGCGTGCCGAGAAAGGACAAGCCATGACCAGCATCGCATCCGTCATCCTGGAAACATCCGACCCCGCGGGCGCCGAGCGGTTCTACGACGACGCCTTCGATCTCGGCGACCGGCTGCAGGTTCGCCCAGCCGATGCGCCGACCAGTGGCTTCCGCGGCTTCGCCCTCTCACTTGTCGTCGCTCAGCCGAACATCGTCGACGCCCTGACCGACGCGGCCACCCGGCACGGCGCAGCGATACTCAAGCCCGCCAAGAAGAGCTTCTGGGGCTACGGCAGTGTCCTGCGGGCACCGGACGGGGCGATCTGGAAGATCGCGTCGACCGCGAAGAAGAACTCCGGCCCTCCGACCCGGCAGATCGACGACTTCGTGCTGCTCCTGGGCGTCGCAGATGTCCCGGCGACCAAGCAGTTCTACGTAGGGCACGGTCTGTCCGTCGCCAAGAGCTTCGGCAGCAAGTACGTCGAGTTCGACTCCGGCAACTCGCCGGTGAAGCTGGCGCTGTACAGCCGCCGAGCCGCAGCCAAAGACGTCGGCGTTGCCGCGGACGGCACCGGCTCGCACCGCATCGTCATCCTCGGCGGCAGCGCGCCGTTCACCGATCCCGACGGTTTCGCCTGGGAAGCGGCCACTGCCGGCGCACCCCGCGCCACGTCTCTGTGACGTGCGCGGCAACATCTGACGGAACGACATCAGACGACAGGACTAGCCATGATGAGTAGCTGTCAAGACACCGTTGGAGCAAGTGGCGGCGATCCGACCCTGGCGGCCTGGCTCGGCCAGCTACAGGAAGCGTCTTTCGGCCAGGCTGGTCCGGCCGTGCGCAAGGCGTACCCGCCGACGCGCCGGCTGGCCGGATCCCAGCTAGCCCGGTACCTCGGCCGCCGGACCTACGCGCTTGCCTCCACCAGCCGGCCCGACGGGCGCGCGCACGCCGCACCGACCCTATTCACCCTCTACGCCAACGCCTTCTGGCTGCCCACGATCGACGGCGCAGCCCGCCTGGGAAACGTCCGAGCCCACCCGTGGCTCGCGCTCTCCATCATTGAAGGCGAGCACGACGCCCACGCCGCAGTCCTCACCGAGGGCCCTGCCGAGGTACTGCCGACCGCCCCGCAAGCCGTCCAGAGCGCTACCAAGTCCCGCAACCGAGCCGGCAGCCTGGTCTGGGCAACGGCCTGGCTACGGATGACCCCCCAACGACTCTTCAGCTTCGCCGAGCGCGCCTGGGAAGGTTAGCCCCGGACGAGGAGCGCGTCGTTCCACAAACCCGGACCTGTGTCGCAAGTCCACCGTCCCGGTAACTACCCCAATCCGGAGCGTTTCTAGTCGGCGTTCCTGAGCAGGCAGAACGGCTTGCCGTAGACACCGATTCCACGGCCGCATTTAGGTGCGCAACTCCCGGCGATGACGAACAGTGACCCCGTGGATGCCGAGAAGGGTGTCACTGCCCGCTGACCTCGTCTTCGCTGTTGTGCGATGGGCCACGGAGTTAGGTATCTGGCTGCGCGCGCTTGGCTGGCTTGCCCTGCTCGCCCACTCCGACCGGGCCAAAGATGCCGAGATCCTCCTCCTACGCCCCAGGTCGCCGTGCTCCAGCGCCAGGTCAGGACACCGAGGTTGTCCTGGGCGGACCGGGCGATCTTGTCCGCGCTGGCCCGGCTTCTGCCTGGTGGCCACCACCGCGACCTGCGCTTGATTGTCTCCCCGCGACCCTGCTGCGCTGGCACGCTGATCTGGCCAGGCGACTCTGGACGTACCCGCGTCACAACCCTGGCCGGCCACGCTGCACGAACACCTTGGCCACCGACTCCAGCGATACCTTCAGCAGTGCCGCCACGGCCAGCGCAGCGGCCAGGCGTAGCATTCTGAACAGTGCGGCCGCGGCGGCCACCAGTGGAAGCGCCCCGATCACTCCCGACAGCTGGGCTGTCCACATCGGCGGATACAGCCCCCCGGCCAATGATTGATCCGGCGGAACAGGGCCACATCTGTGCCTGCGATCAGCCGGTTGGCCACCAGCACCCCGCACACGACCACCACGCCCAGCCCGGCCGTGGCAACAAGGGCGTCGGCCTGTCGGCGCCGGTACATCCGGCCATCCGGGGCCTGGGACCACCACAGGGTCAGCCAGCCGCCCAGTCTCCGCTCCCGGCCAGCCCGGCCTGCGGCTGCTGAGGGAGTCGGCTCGCCGACCGCGCCTGTCGCCATCGCCACCACACCCTACGCAGCAGGTTTGCCTGCTCCAGCAGAATAATTGCACGGCTAGACCACGGTGCCCGGGCGGGTTCTCGATCAGGAAATTTGCTGCGTGATCTGCGCGGGATGTCAATTCCGTCGGTAGGGCCTGGGCAGTCTTCGCCTTAAGTAGCGTCCGTTCGCACCCTCGCCAGTCGGCTCACACCGTGTCATCCTGGGAGCGCAGGGGGAAGTAATGGCAAAGTCAACCGAGACCCATGACATACCATCCGCTGCGGCCGTGAAGCAGGGCGGCCGCCTTCTGCCGCCTGCTCGTTACCGGCATCCGGGCGACGTTATCCGTCTGATTATCGCTGGGCTTGTCCTCGCCGGGGCGCTGGCGGTGACTGCCGTCACTCATGGCACGTATGCGGGGGCAAGCGCCACGGCGGTGACCGCTGTCGCGCCTTCCGCGCTGGCGGGCCGGGTGCTGGCCGGGCTGGTGCAGGCGCTGTTCGCGGGCGCTGCCGTCGCCGCTGTAGTTCTCACGTTGCGTTATCACCGGTACCGGCTGCTGGCCGGGTTGGCGGGCGGCGCCGTGCTGGCGGGCGTCGTGTTGACCGGGATCGTTTATCTGGCGGGTGGGGACCGTCCGCGCGCTCTGGCGGCCGGTGCCGGCTCGTGGTCGTGGCTCACTGGCGCGTCGCTGGCAGGCCCTGCGCTTCTCGCCGCTGCCGTGGCCTGTACCGTCGCGGCCGCGCCGTGGCTCACCCGTCCGTGGCGGCGTACAGCCTGGATCCTGCTGTGGCTGGCCGCCGTGGTCCGGCTGATCACCGGGACGGCCTCGCCGGTGGAAGTGGTATTGGCGTTCGCGGCGGGCGTCACCGTCGGCGCTGGCGTGCTGGTCTTGTTCGGGGTGCCCGATCGGCGTATCGGCCCGGCGGAGATCGCGGTTGCGCTTGGCTCGGCGGGCCTTCCGGTAACCCGCGTCGACCCAGCCCCTGTTGAGGCGAAGGGCTCGCGGCCGTTTACCGCGGTCGCCGAAGACGGAACGCCCTTGTTTATCAAGGTTCTCGGATCGGATCAGCGCGACGCCGACCTGTTGTATCGCGCCTACCGGTTCTTGCGGCTGCGGGATATCGGCGACACCCGCCCTGCGGCGTCGCTTATCCAGGCCGCCGAGCATCAGGCGCTGGTCGCGGTGATGGCCGGGCGGGCGGGGGTGGCGGTGCCCGCGGTGCGGCAGGTGGTCAAGAGCGCCGATGGGTCGGCGCTGCTGGCGATGGACCGCGTGGGCGGCAGCTCGCTCGACCTGATCCCGGTGCAGCGCATTAGCGACACGATGATCCGGGAGTTGTGGCAGCAGGTAGGGGGGCTGCACCGGGCCAGGATCGCGCACCGGTCGCTGCGGGCCGCCAACGTGGTTGTCGATGGTTCGGCCCGGCCCTGGATTGTGGATTTCAGCTTCTCCGAACTGGGCGCCACGCAGCGCCAGATCGCGCTGGACGTCGCCGAGTTGCTGGCCTCACTGGCTGTCATCGCGGGCCCTGACAGGGCGGTCGCCGGCGCGGTTGCGGTCATCGGCCGGGACGGCCTTGCGGCGGCGGTGCCGTTGCTGCAGCCGCTGGCCCTTTCCGCCGGCACCCGCCGCGCGATCGCCCGCCATGACGGCCTGCTGGCCCAGACCCGGGCGGCCGCCGCCGCCGCGGGCGGCCGCGAGGATCAGGATCTGGCCCGCATCCAGCGGGTCCGGCCAAGAACGCTGCTGGCGATCGCCGCCGCCGCAGGGGCGTTCTACTTCCTGCTTCCCAAGCTGGCGCAGGTGGGCAGCGGCTGGAACGCCCTGCTGTCGGCTGACTGGGCCTGGCTGCCGCTGGTCATCGCCTTGTCGGCGGTGACCTACCTGGCCAGTGCAGTGGCCCTGATGGGCGCGGTACGGCCCCGGATCCGGTTCTGGCCGACCGTGCTGGCCCAGGCGGCGTCGTCGTTTGTCAACCGCGTCTCGCCGGCCAACGTTGGCGGCATGGCGCTGAACGCCAGGTTCCTGCAGAAGTCGGGCGTTGACGCCAGCGCTGGCGTCGCCGCGGTCGGGGTCAACAGCCTGGTCGGCGCCGTGGTCCATCTGGTCTTGATCGTGGTCTTCTTTACCTGGGCAGGTAAGGGGCTTGGCAAAGCCTTCACGTTGCCGTCCAGCAGCAAGCTGCTGCTGATCCTCGCCGTCGTCGTGGCAATTGTCGGCATCGTGCTGGCCACCCGGCCGGGCCGCCGGTTCGCCTCGGGCAAGGTGATCCCCGGGTTGCGGTCGGCGGGCGCCAGCCTTCGCCGGGTTGCTCAGAACCCCGGCAAGATGACCATGCTGTTCGGCGGATCGGCGCTGATCACGCTGGCCTACATCGGCGGCCTTGCCGCCTCTGTCCAGGCGTTTGGCGGCGGGCCGGGCATCGTCGTCGTCGGTGCCGTGTACCTTGGCGCCTCGGCCCTCGCTGCCGCCGCGCCCAGCCCTGGCGGCCTTGGCGCCATTGAAGCGGCCCTGGTCGCGGGCCTAACCGGAGTGGGCATGGCAGCCGGGCCCGCCGTGTCGGCGGTGCTGCTGTACCGGCTGGCGACCTACTGGCTCCCTGTCGCGCCGGGCTGGCTGTCGTGGCGGGTGCTGCAGCAGCGGGATTACGTATGAAGCCGCCCACGATGCTCCGCGCCGCGTGCCTCGGGCTGGCGGCCGCGCTGGCGGCCTGCACATCCCCAAGCGGCCACGTCTCGCCCACTCCGGGAATCCCCGCCAGCCGGCATGGCATGGTCATTTCGGTCGGTTCGTTCGATTTCCCAGAGAGTGTCCTGCTCGCCGAGATCTACGGGCAAGCGCTGGCCGCGGCAAGGTTTCCGGTGCGGATCTTGCCGAACCTGGGCCCGCGCGAGGTGGTGGATCCGGCGCTGATGGACGGCCTGCTGCAACTGGTGCCGGAGTACGCGGGGTCGGCGCTGGGGTTCTTCAGCCTGGGACGGCTCTCCGCCACCGCCAACGCCGGAATCACCAACAGGGCACTGGCGGGGTCGGTGGCGGGCCGTGGCCTGGTAGCGGCGCGCCCCGCTCCCGCGCAGGACACCAACGCGGTCGTGGTCACTGCCGCGACCGCGGCCCGCTATCGGCTGCGGTCGATCGCTGACCTCGCCACGGTGGCACCGGGCCTGATGTTCGGCGGCCCGCCCGAGTGCCCGGGACGCGCCTACTGCCTGCCCGGGCTGAAACGGGTGTATGGGCTGCGCTTCGGGAAGTTCACCCCGCTCGATGCGGGCGGGCCGCTGACCCTGCAGGCCCTGGCGGCCGGGTATATCGACGTAGCGCTGCTGTTCACCACTGACCCGAGCATCCCGGCGCGGCATTTCATGGTGCTGGCCGATGACCGTAGGCTGCAGCCGGCCGAGAACATCACTCCCCTGGTGGGCAGGGATGCCATCGCCCGCTACGGCCCGCGCTTGCTCGCCGTGGTCAACAGGGTGTCTGCGCTACTGGACACGAGCACGCTGCGTGCCCTCGACGCGCGGGTGGAGCTTGCGCGGCAGGACGCCCGCATGGTGGCCGGCAGCTGGCTGCGCGCACACGGGCTGATCCGGGCAGGGGGTGAGGGGCATTGAGCGACAACGTCTGGCCAGTGGCTGCGGGGGATGGCCGGGTCTCCTCGCCGCCGGGTACGGTCCCCGCCAAAGCCCGCCGCCAGCGGCGGCCGTCCGGTGCGCCGCCGCCGCTGCCACACCCCGTCAACGTCACCACGACCGCCTGGCTGACTGTTGCGGCGCTGGTGGTTGCCGGCGCGTTCGCAGCCTCGCACCACACGCCGTGGCTGCGGATGGACGACCAGGCCAGCACCTGGGTGCTGAATCAGCTGGCGGGAATACGGACGCCGTGGCTGACCGACGTGGCCCAGGGCATCAAGGCGGCGGGCACCGGCTGGTTCCCCGTGCTCGGCGTGTCGGTGGTGGTCCTGATCGTGATCTTCCGGCGCTGGCGGCACCTGCTGGTGTTCATCGGCAGCGTGCTGTTCCTGGACCAGGCCGGGATGTTCATCTACGAGGGGCTATCCAGGCCCCGCCCGTACGGCGTGCCGATCATCACCAGCTGGGCCGGGTATGCGGGGGCGTCGCCCCCGGTGGCGGTCTTGACGATCTTCCTAATGGGCATTGTCTACTGCCTGGCCGTGCCCGGCCGCGCCCGCACCTGGACCAAGGCGGCCGTGGCCGCCGTGGTCGCCGTGTTCAGTTTTTCCCGCCTGTACCTGGGGGTCGATCACCCCAGTGATGTGCTCCTCGGCGTGACGTTCGCGGTCGCGGTCGCGGTCACCGCGTTCCGTTTCTTCACCCCTAACGAGGTGTTCCCCGTCGCCTACCGCCGGGGCAAGACCGCGCACGTGGATGTGACCGGCAAGCGGGGCGCGGCGATCCGCCGGGCCACGCGCGATCAGCTCGGGCTTCAGGTGACCGAGATCAAGCCGGTCGGCCTTGCGTCGTCCGCGGGCTCTACCCCGCTGCGGCTGGAGGTCGAGGACGGCGCGGAGCGGTTCGTGTTCGGCAAGCTCTACACCAAAGGCCACGTTCGCGCCGACCGGTGGTACAAGTTCTGGCGGATCATCCTGTACGGCTCCCTGGAAGATGAGGTTCCCTTCAAGTCGGTGCGGCGGCTGGTCACCTACGAGGACTATGTCCTGCGCCTGCTGGACGACATCGGGGTCCGCACGGCCAGGCCCTACGGCGTTGTCGAGATCACGCCCGAGCGGGAATACCTGCTGGTCACCGAGTTCTTCGCCGGCGCCGTAGAAATCGGCGACGGCGAGGTCGACGACAGCATCATCGACCAAGGGCTGCTGGTGATCCGCAAGCTGTGGGACGCCGGGATCGCTCACCGCGACATCAAACCGGGCAACCTCATGGTCCGCTCCGGGGAGTTGCTGCTGATCGACGTGGCTTTCGCCCAGGTGCGCCCGTCCCCGTGGCGGCAGGCCGTCGACCTGGGCAACATGATGCTCGTACTCGCGATACGCTCCAGCCCGCAACTGGTCTACCGCCGGGCGCTGGCCTACTTCACACCCGACGAGCTCGGCGAGGCCTTCGCCGCCACCCGCGGGGTCGCCAGCCCAACCCAGCTGCGCGCCTTCATGAAAAAAGACCCCCGCGACCTGCTCGGCGAGTTCCGCGCCCTCGCCCCGCAGCGGCCACCGATCACCCTGCAACGCTGGAGCCTCCAGCGGATCGCCCTGGCAGCCGCGGTACTCGCCGCCACCTTCATCGCCGTGCAAATCGGAATAGGGACCGTCGGCCCGGTCGGCAACCTGGGCGCCGCCGCCCCCCCGTGCGGCACCGGCCACTCGATGATCCTCAGCGCCCAGGCCGTCCCGTCGGCGGCCATGCTGCCCTGCATCGCCGCACTCCCCTCCGGCTGGAGCACCGGCGGCGCGGACATCACCAGCGGGCACACCCGCCTCTGGCTGGACTCCGACCGCGCAGGACGCCACGCCATCACCGTCACCCTGACCGCCACCTGCGACACCTCCGGAACCCATCAGATCCCCTCCGACCGGCCCGGCATGCGGCGGTTCGAGCACGTGGCCAGCCTGAGCCCGCGGTTCACCGGCCTCCGCCTCTACACCTTCCCCGGCGGCTGCGCCACCTACCGGTTCAGCTTCGCCCCAGGCGCCTCCCCGGTCCTGGCCGACGCCGCCGGCAGCGCCCTTTCCTTCCAGCCCCGGCCGGCACTGGTCGAGTTCATTCAGCGCACCGAAGGCCTCGCCCTGTGCGGGCGCGGCGCCGCATGCCCACGATGAGCCGGCCTGGAGCGCCGGGACGGGCAGAGCCCGCCCTGGTGGCCGCTCCTGTCCGGGATGCTGCCATCACCGCCGTGGTGGTGGCGCTCACGGCCTGCGCCTTCGCCGCGGCCGGTGGCCACCGGACGCTGGCCAGCATCCAGCGGCTGGACGACGCCTGGCTGCGGCTGATGATCTCCGGCCGGGTGCCCCCGCTCACCGTGATCGCGAAGGTCTTCAACGTCGTCGGGCACGAATACGTCACGCTGCCGGTGCGGATCGCGATCGCCGGCCTGCTTGCTCTCCGGCGCTGGTGGTGGCATCTGGCCGCGTTCGCCGCTGCCATGGTGATATCGGAGGTGCTGATCGGCCTGCTGAAAGGGATCTACAGCCGGGCCCGGCCGCCGGGGCCGCTCGTGGCCACAAGCGGCGCGTCGTTTCCCTCCGGGCACGCAGTTGCCGCATCGGTCACTATCGTCGCCGCGGTCATCGCCCTGGTTCCCGTCGGCAGGCGCCGCGCCTGGTGGGCAGCGGCCGCTGTGGTGTTCTCGATCCTGATGGGGCTCTCACGCGCCTACCTGGGCGCGCACTGGCTGTCCGACGCAGTCGCCGGGATTTTTCTCGGAACCTCATGCGCCCTGGTACCCGCTTTGGTGGCTGGCCAGGCCCAGCGGCGGCGGACAGGCCGCCGGTCTACCAGGGCCGAACAACCAGCCCGCGTCCCCGTGCCCGAACATGAGCCAAGAAAGCGAGACCAGCATGAGAACGGGCCGGACCCCCGAGGCCGTGAAAGCCATCCAGGCGATCAGCTGACGGTACGCTGGCCGCCCCCGCGGGCCGGGGTTGAACCTACCGGGACTCCTCCGCGCGGGTGGTGCTGGGGCTGGCGCCGGGCACGCCGAACACCAGGTTCAGCACACCCCCGATGAACACGCATTCGTTCCTGATCTTGGTCGCTCACCATGCCATCCTTGAAGCAAGACCCGCCCGCCATCACACTCACCCACCTCACGATCATGGTCGGCTATTTTTGGCCTCAGGCCGTGGCTCTCGCGGAGGCGGTTCTGGCGCGCCAGAGCCCAGGCTCCCGGCCACATCTCATGTCGAAAACCGGGTTCGCGGTAGGAGCAGCGGCCGTGGATAAACCGACGTTACTTGCCGCAAGGGCAGCAGAGGTCTCGGCTTGGCGGTGCCGGGGATGGGAGCGCGAATGGGAGCACGTTTCTGCTCCGAAGTGCTCGTGCCTGCTTCAAGCCGCTCCCCGCCGGGCGCCGGCGGCACCGGGCGAGGCCGGCGTGACCGGGCCCGTCCCATGAGCTTGAGCGGCCCGTCCCGGCCGGCCCTTGACCGAAGGAGCATCGGATGGAAGACCTGCGCCGCGCGGCGATCGATGTGCTCAAAAAGAACGAACGCGGCGGGTACACGGCGCCGGCGCGCGGGCTCTACACCCACCAGCATCTGTGGGATACCTGTTTCATCGCGATCGGCCAGCGTCACTACGACGCGGGCGCGGCGATGGCGAGCCTGCGCCGCCTGCTTCGTGCGCAATGGAGCAACGGCATGATCCCGCACATCATCTTCGAGCCGGGCTGGAGGTATTGGTGGGATCGCAGGATCTGGCGCAGCTGGATCAGCGGCTCCGCTCCGCACGGGATGGCGACCGGCGGGATCAGCCAGCCGCCGATGGCCGCCGAAGCGGTGGCGCGGATCGGCCAGGTCCTTCCCCCTGCCGAGCGGGCCGCCTGGTACGGCAGCGTCTGCCCTCCGCTGGTGGCCTACCACGAATGGCTCTACCGCGAGCGAAGTGGCCACGGACACGGCCTGGTCCTGCAGGTACACCCGTGGGAAACCGGGCTTGACAACACGCCGCCGTGGCTGGAGTCGCTGCGCGGTGAGCGCGGGCCGTGGTGGCTGGATCTCATGATCGCGACCAAGGCCGACCGGCTCGCTTCCTCTCTGCGCTGGGACACCAAGTACGTTCCGGCCAGCCAGCGCAGTTCGACGGTGGAGGCGCTGCGCCTGTACGACGCATTCCGGCGGATACGCAAGGACAAGTACGACAGTGCCGCCGTGCTGAAACACCCGCCGTTTGCCATCGAAGACCTTACCTATAACAGCATCCTGATACGCGCAAACACGCTGTTGCAGCAGATCACGAGGGACATCGGCGTACCGCTGCCCGCCAGCCTCGAATCCGCCATGCGGAAAAATGAGGAAGCGCTGGAATCGCTCTGGGACCAAGCCACCGAATCCTATTATTCCCACGACGTACGCACCGGCGCGCTGCTCAAAGAGCAATCAATCGCCGCCCTGATGCCGCTGTACTCCGGGTGCATTGACCGGGTCCGGGCCAAGCGCCTGGTCAGCATGCTGGCCGATCCGGCCGTCTTCGGTTCGCCGTACCCGGTACCCAGCGTGCCGCTCGGATCGCGCTGGTTTACGCCAACCCGCTACTGGCAGGGCCCGGCCTGGGTCAACATGAACTGGCTCATCATCGACGGGCTGCATCGTTACGGCTTCACCGCAGAAGCTGACGCCCTGCGGCTGAGGACGCTGGAACTGGTGAACAAGAGCGGGTTCTATGAGTACTACCACCCGGTCACTGGCGAGCATGCCGGGGTAAAAGACTTCTCCTGGACAGCTGCCCTGTCCATCGACCTGCTGCAGGCTCCGGGCCGGCCCGGCGACGCCGGTCGATAACCCAGGTGGCCGGCAGCGTGCTGCTGCTGGTCCGCCAGCTGTGCGACGCCGGCCTGGCGCACCGCGACATCAAGCCCGCCAACCTGATGGTCCCGCGGCGGCAAGAGACTGCTGGTGGATGCCTTCCTCGTCCTGGCCCGCCCCTCGCCGTGGCGGGCGGCTAACGCCGACGCGGGTGCCGGTCCGGGCCGGTCTGGAGCCCTGTCATCCTGGCCCGCGGTCCAGGGCGTTGTCCGATTCCAGGACAGACGGAGAGCCGCGACCCGCTGCCAGCGTCCCCGCGCGAAAGCGCCATTCCAAGAGCTAACGTAGGCCAGCCTCAGCCGACAGCCAGCTACGCCGCACGACTGTTTTGGCTGGTCAAGTGCTCAGCAAGCCCTCTCCGGCGCTGCCCGGCACCGGCTAGCGCCCGTTTCACGGCGGCTGAGCGCCGAACGCCTTCGGGCTGACCGGATCGGCGGCCAACACCACCGGTGTCACGGTGCGAACGTGTGAGCGCCGGCAAGCCCGAGTACGGCCGAGGGAGGCCTGAGTGGTCAGCCGATCGCATCGACCGCATTTACCAGTTCGTCTTCTTGGGCCCAGTTGCTGGTGAAGTGCTTGTTAGGTTCGTCCATCTGGTTGTAGAACCACCAGAACATGTAGATGCCAAGGGTGAAGATCGCGGCCAGGATCCGGCCGACATAGTTGTCTGGCCCCTTCACCTGGCCCCGATCGGGGGACGGCACCTGCTGGCCGAGCCGGCTGTAGATCACCGACAGCTCGTGCCCGGCGTCGGCTTCGGCCTGGCTGTGCTTGATGAGGTCCTGGTCGAGCAGCACGAAGCCAACGATTTCGGCGATGCCGCGGGCCACGATGGCCAGCAGCAGCCAGATGACCGGTTCCCGGAAGTCGCCGGTCATCCGGCGCAGTACGGCCAGGTGGCCGGCGGCCCGCTCGAACGAGGGGGCCAGTTCCTGCTGCAGGCCTTGCCGCCCGGCCTGGTCCCAGGCCGCGGTGGTGGCCGCGTCGAGGAGTTCGAGCCGGCGGGCGTTGTGGTCACGCATCCGGCGGATGAGCTGGTAGAACACGTAGAACCCGTAGATCCCGAGTGTGAGGATGGTCCAGCCCAGCGCCGTCCAGTAGTGAAAGATGTAGTCAGACTCGCTCCGCCGCTGCGCCGCTGAGCGGACCCGCTCGGCAGCCGATAGCGGCGGCGGGCCGGGCGTCGCAACCGGTAGCGGCGGCCCGGGTTGCGTGGCCGCTAGCACCGCCTGTGGCTCCTGTGTTCCCTGGCGTTCGTCGCTCATGGGTGTTCCTTCCTTCGGTCGTTGACTGCGACCCCGGGCGCCGGCCCAGCCTGCGGCACGTGGCGTAAGACTGGTCAAACCGGCAGCCCTTTGAAGGGCGCTCGTTCTTGGTGCTCCGCGGGTGGTGACGCGTCATTGGTGCCTCCGATCCGGCCGGCTGGCCGATCAGCACAAACTCGTTCCGCCCCGCCAGCCGCCATTGCCTGGTTCTGTCAGGGGAGGGGCAGGCCGAAGCTGGGGTCGAAGGGCAAGTGGTCGGAGGGGCAGACCGTCCCGCGCGCGGGCGGGGTGATGTCGATCAGGTACCTGCCGAGCGCCCGGGTAACGCAGCGGCTGGGGTCGGCGTGGCTCGTGTGGCCGTAGCCGTCGTGGGTGAGCAGCACAGCATTACCCAGCCGCCGCTCAGCAAGCCTGGCGTTCGCCAATGGCGTGTTGGGGTCGAACCGGGTTCCGATCAGCAGGATCGGGTTCTGGGTGGTGGCGTTCCATGGCCCGGTGTAGCGGTTGGCGCTGCGCGTTGGCCACGACGCGCACGGCGCACCTATCATCCAGCCCATCGGCGCGCCACCAAGGCCGCTGACCGCTTCGAGCCGGTGGACGACGCGCGGCCAAGCCCGGCTGCCCTGCCGGGCTGGGCTGTCGGGACACAGCAGAACCGTATTGGTCTCGAACTGCCGACGCGCGGGCTCGGCGGCATATCCGTTGGCGAGATCTTCCAGCGCGGAAGCGTCGCCTCGGTCGGCCTCGGCGAGCATCGCGGCCGTCACTGGCCACAGGGCAGGGTCTGGCAGCGCGGCGAACTTGAGGAGGGCCAGGGCCTCTCCATAGGAGAACCAGCCGGGCGGTGTGGCCGATGGCGCTGGAATGGGGTGATGGCGAAGGCGGGCCAGCAGCTTGTGCACACGCTCCGCGGCGGGGCCGTCACCGGCGAGCGCACACGCGGCTGGTCCGGCCTGGTCGCACAGGGCCAGGAACTGGCCGAACTCGCTGTCCACCGACAGCAGACCGCTGGCCAGCGCGGCAGCCGTGCCGCTGGTGTAGGCCACAGGATCGATGACCCCATCGAGGGCCATAGCCCGGACCCGGTCCGGGAACATGTTGGCATAGGTCTGGCCGATGAAGGTTCCGACCGATTCGCCCAAATAGCTAAGACGCCGATCACCGACGAGCTGGCGGAGATAGTCCAGGTCGCGCACGGTGTCCGCGGTAGAGATGTGGGCGAGCAGCTCACCGTTCCGTGCGCCGCAGTGCCGCGCCATGCCCACGGTCTTGGCGAGATAGCGCTTCTCGGCTCGGCGTGTGGTGGGCACGGGCATTCCGTGCCAGAAGGCCGCCCGCTCCCGGCTGCCGGCGAAGCAGCTCACCTGGGTACTGCGATGCGTGCCGCGCAGGTCCCAGCCGATTACGTCGAACCGCCCGCCGGTGATCGCGTCCAGCGCCTCGCCCTGGTCGGCGGCGGCAGCGACGCCGGAATCGCCGGGCCCGCCGGGATTGAGGAACAGCGACCCGATCCGCTGTCCCGGGTGGCTTGCCAGGTGGCGGATCACCGCCAGCGTGATAGCCGGGCCGCGGGGGTGATGCCAGTCCAGCGGCACCGGCACGCCCGCGCACTCCAACCGCGGACCGCAGGCCGTCCAGCCGATCCGCGACCCCGTGACCCCGGAGCCGCCTGCCGGTCCTTGCGGCCGGGCGCTAGCACCGGCAGCGACCGGCGCGCTAACCGCTAAGCCCGCAACAACAGCAAAGCCTGCGACCAGCCACCGGTACTTGCCCCAGAAGACGACTCTCCGTGCTGACGCGCTATTGGACATGAGGTACTCCCCCGGCCCAAGGCGCCACGGCTATCGCGGTACCCCCACACCACGACCCGCCATCAACGCAAACGCTGATCCTGCGCACCCCGCGGCCCGCGTTCGGGGCCATCGCTTCTTGCTAGCCACGGGGCGAGGAACCGGGATGTGTTTCATGTGCAGAACAGATGGAGGCCGTGAGCGTGTCTCGTCTCCGAGCGAAACAGCCATTCCAAGAGCCAACGCAGGCCGACGGCAGGCGACGAGGGCCGACGCTGAGCCACTGTCGAGGCTGATCAAGTGCTCAGTGAGCCCTCTCCAGCCACGCTCAGCGGTGCCCGGGAGCCGACTGGGGGGTCAAGGGGTCGCGGGTTCAAATCCGGTTGGGGCTGCTCGCAAAGTAGCAGGTCAAAGGCCCGGTCACCACGCATGGTGACCGGGCCTTGATCATCCGTCCGTCACCCGTCCGTGAGATTCGTGGTCATCGATCGTCAGCGAGCGGCAACTGGACCCATCAATCACAGGTCTGGCGCCGGCCAGGCGGTAGCTAGCTTGCCGACCGTCTCTGGCGGCTGCGCTGTTCGCCCACTGCGGCGAGCGCTGCGATCTCCCTGACGAACTCAGGCCACAGTGCCCTGGGCAGGTCGTGACCCATGCCGGAGAACCCCACGAAGCGGGAGTCTGGGATCGCCTTGGCGATCGCGAGGCCGCCGCTGGGCGCGACCAGCGGGTCATGGAGCCCGTGGATGACCAGCGTCGGAACAGTGATACGGCGCAGCGCTGCGGTGCGGTTCGGCTGGCCAACCGTCGCTGCGAGCTGGCGGCGGGAGCCAGCCGGCTCATACCCGCGGTCCCAGCTGCGGCCGGCTAGATCGCGCAGGTACTCCTCGTCGAACGCGAAGCCACGCGAGCCGATGAGCCGGAACGTCCCGACGACTGCGGATATGGCCGCCGGCCGGTCCGCTACCGCCTGTGGCCGCAGCAGCCGGGCGTAAACCCGGGGTTTCGCCTGCCCCACGCGGCGAGATCCGGTGGAGGTCATGATCAGCGTGAGCGTGCGAACCCGATCGGCGTGCTCCAGTGCGACGGTCTGCGCGATGAACCCGCCCATGGACGCCCCGACCAGATGAACCTCACCCAGCCCCAGGCCATCGATCAGCCCGGCTGCGTCGTTGGCCATGTCGCCGATCGAGTAGGGCGGCGGCTTGCGCCGGACCAGGATGTCGGCAAGGCGCGGCGGTGGGACATTCGTCAGGTGAGTTGATCCGCCCACATCCCGGTTGTCGAAACGGACGACAAAATGGCCGCATCGGGCGAGGCCCGCGCATAGCTCGTCCGGCCAGGCGATCATCTGCGTCCCCAGGCCCATGATGAGCACTACCGGCGGTGTGCTGGCGTCACCGAAGGTCTCATACGCCAGCTCGATCCCATTGGCGGGAACTCGGCCCAGCGTACGGTCGGCAGCATCCTCCATGGGCGCAGTCTGGCACGCCCGCGGGTCAGCCGACCCGGCTACCAGGCCTCCCGATCGTTCACGCCGGGCACCGGCACAGTACCCGACCAGCCCCGCCTCACACCAGGCGTTCGGCCGCGTAATCGCACCATCTCCGGTTACTGGATTCAACGAGGCGCAGCCTGCTCAAGAACGCGCATGAAGTTCCCGCCCATGATTCCTGCGAGGTCATCCGCACTAAAGCCAGCCGACATGAGGTATTCTGCGATCAGCCGGACATCGTTCTCCTTTCGAAATCCGGCCATCATGCCAGGAACGCCATTGATATCAGTTCCGATGCATAGGTGTGCCGTTCCCACTAGGTCAGCAATGTAACGGGCGTGGCGCATCAACGCGTCGAGATCCCTGGGGCCATGACCGCTGTAATGATACGGCCAAAGGCCCACGAGCCCGCCCGTTTCAGCTATGGCAACGATCTCACTATCGTCAAGGAAGCGTTCGAAGCCTTCAATTCCCCGCGCCCCAGCGTGCGAGGCTATAATCGGCCGCTGGGTACGTTTAGCTGTATCAAGGGTAGTTGCGGTATCTGAATGAGACACGTCGATTATCATGCCAAGCGAATTCATTCGCTCGATCACGGCATGACCAAACTCGGTGAGACCACGTGATCGGCGGCGTGGAATTCCAGGTATTCTCATGTAACTATGCCAAGGGAGGCGCGTCGTGCCAATATGATTATCTCGCAGGTGGACCGGCACCAGAAACCTGACACCCCATTCGTACAACTTGTCTAGGCGGCTGAGATTCCGGCCAATGCCATCACCCCCTTCCAAGCCAAGAATGACCGACACGTGTCCCGACTCAAATGCTTTCCAGACCTGGACAGCAGACGTTGCCAGCTCGATGTGCGCACCTTCGGCTTCTCGCCGAATCCTGCCTAGCTGCTCTTCGATCGCTCGCCATGGTGGCCGCCCCCACCAAGCTGTGGCCACCCTGTCACCCACGGCGTTCGCCACCACGGCGCCGATCCCGGCCGATGGGAGCTGATCCAGGAAGAAGGGCGGAGGCACAGTACGGCGGATAGCCCGCCGAAAGACCGATGAGGCAAAGCGCGGGAGATAGTCCATGGTGTGTACATGTGTGTCGATCACGATTCCGCTTTGGAAGCGTCCTTCGTCTGTGCGTGTCTCCTCCGGCATGACAGCATCTCCTGCGTCGTCGGGACCGGTTCGCGGCTGGTTCCGGGCCTTTGTTTCCGGGCCTTGCTCTCCAAGGTCATGGTCGGCAGTCCCCCGCCGTCGTGAACACGGCCCTAACGATCTAGCCATAACTAGTGATCTTGTGGTGCAACCGTTGGCACGAGGGATACCCGGTCTAGGCTCGCTGCCTAACGGCGCATCGGCCGGGCCTGCATCAGGCCTAGACAACACCGCCTCGCTGAACCTGATCCGCAAGCTGGGCTTCGCTCAGGCGGGCCACCAGCACGACGGGCGCTCGTCATGGGGTGTGCTGACCCTTGGGGAGTTGAGCGGCATGAGGGGCGGGCAGGTGGCAGGCTCTCCGGCGGGGATTGCCCGACCTGGGAGCGGCGGTTCCGCGGCGGGCTTATCGTCGCAGATGCACCATGACCGTAGGCGCCGCGCGGCTGGGTGAGGCGCGGCGCGGTTGCGCAGGGGAGGCGCGGCGTGAGCATCGGCAAGGTCCTCGCGGATGCGCGGCGGCGTGCTGGGCTTAGCGTGGCCCAGGTCAGCGAGCAGACCCGCATCACGGAAACGATCATCGCCGGTATCGAGGGTGATGATTACTCGGCGTGTGGCGGTGATTTCTACGCTCGCGGGCACATCCGCAGCATGGCGGCGGCGGTCGGGGCTGATCCGGGGCCGCTGATCGCGGCGTACGATTCGGCCCGGCTGGGGCCGCGGGCGCGCGACGATGAGGTCACCGAGCCGCTGACGGCCTTGCCGGTGTCTCACCGTCTCCAGCCCGACCCAGTCACGCCGAGCGGGGGGCACCGAACGCACCCGTCGGCCGGGCCGGTCACGCCCGCCAGGATGCGCCAGAGCCGCCCACCGGCCGGGCCGGTCACGCCTACCGGGAGGAGCCCGCGCCCGCGGGTACGGCCGGCCTGGGCTGTGGTGCTGGGGGCGGCGCTGGTGGCCCTGCTGGGATTCGCCGGGTACCTGCTGGTGAACACCGGGCATGCGCCCGCGCCTTCGGCTGCGGCGCGCGGGGCAGCGCCCCACCGCGCCGGGCAGGCCGGCCATACGGCCCCGGCCACGAGGAGGGTGACCGCCGGGGCGGCACCGGCGTCCGCCCGGGCCGGTGCCCCGACGCGCGCGCTGACCCCCGCCGGTGCGGCCGCGGTCGGTTCTACCGGCGGACCGGGTGACAACAGCGACCTGGCTCGCCTGGCGATCGATCGGAATCCCGCCACGGCGTGGCATACCGACTGGTATTCCACCGCCCGGTTCGGGAACCTGT
>Ga0075424_100001040_pt1 | contig 23539 bp, 23 predicted proteins | sample SoiMethybrSBSTD3_FD_75301 | JGI IMG/M metagenome (GOLD analysis project Ga0075424, IMG submission 75301) | Bulk soil microbial communities from a Populus tree surrounding site in Tennessee, USA - Soil MetaG P. TD hybrid SBSTD3 | ecosystem: Environmental > Terrestrial > Soil > Tree plantation... | reverse complement strand
ACGACGCCGATCGCTCGACGGAGCGAGGTGAGCTCGACGCCGCGGACGTCGACGCCGTCGACGGTGACGCGCCCGGATGTGACGTCGTAGAAGCGCGGCACGAGTGAGGCGAGCGACGTCTTCCCGGCGCCGGTGTGACCGATCAGCGCCACGTTCGTGCCCGGCGCCAGCTCCAGCGTCACGTCTTCGAGCACCGGCCGCCCCTCCACGTACGCGAAGGAGACGTCCTCGAACCGGACCCGCCCCTCGCCGGGCGGGAGCTCGACTGCGCCCGGACGCTCGGTCACGTCCTCCGGCTCGTCGATGACGTCGAAGATGCGCTCGCCCGATGCTGTCGCCCGCTGCGCCTGCCCGATCCACATGCCGAGCATCCGCAGAGGCTGCACGAGCATGACCACGAGGACGTTGAAGACGAAGAAGTCCGAGAAGCTCAGCTGCCCCCGGATGACCATGCGCCCGCCGATGAGCAGGACCGCCGCCTGCGCCAGCAGCGGCAGAAACGAGAGCAGGGGCACGTAGATCGCACGCTGCCGGTTCGCGTGCACCGACCGGTCGAAGACCCGCTCCGAGCGGTGCTCGAACTTCTCCTGCTCGTCCGGCTCGCGCGCGAACGACTTGACGACGTGGACGCCGACGATGTTCTCCTCGGCGACGGTCGTCATGTCCGCGAGGCGCTGCTGGACGTCGCGGAGGATGGGATGCGCGACGTGGCTGTACCGGTACGCGACGACGACGAGCGGCGGCGTGATCACCGAGGCGACGAGCGCGAGCCGCCAGTCCACGAGGAACATCACCGCCGTCACGCCGACGACCGTGATCACGTGCTGGAAGAAGAAGATGGTGCCGTAACCGAGGAAGAAGCGCACGGACTGTAGATCGACGGTCGCGCGCGACATGAGCTGCCCGGTCTGGTGCCGGTCGTAGAACCCGAACGAGAGCCGGGTCAGCTTGTTGTACAGGGCGTTTCGCAGGTCGAACTCGACGCCGATCGCCTGGCGGCCCGAGATCAGCCGCCGCCCGACCATCAGTAACGCGCGTGCCGCGCCGACGACGAGCACGGCGCCGACCAGCATCCACAGACGGGCGCGGTCGTCCGACTCGATCACGTGGCCGAGCGCGTTTCCGGTCAGGAAGGCCATCACGACGGCCGCGGCCTGCGAGCCGACGGCCAGCACGATCGAGACCCCGAGAGACCACTTGTATGGTCGCAGGAAGCCGAGAAGCCGCGCGAACGTGCGCCGGTATGCCGGACGAGCTGCGTTCATCCGGTAATCGAGTGTAATCGCGCGTTGCGTGGCGGCCCGTGCCGGGCTAGGTAGATCTGCTGAGCGTCAGCCCGAACGGGCTGCCTTCCGAGTCGCGGCAGATGACCCAGCGGCGACCCGGATGAATGACCTCACCGCCGAGCTCCACGACCCGCGCGACCGCCCTCTCGAGGTCGTCGACCGCGAAGTACGGCAGCGAAACGCGGTCACCGGGCCCGGGACCACGCTCGTGCACCCCGAGCTCGGCGCCTCCCGCATGCGTCTGGCGCCCCTGCCCTTCGCCCTCCGTCCGCGGCTCGAGCTCGACGCCGAGCACGCCTGCCCAGAACCGCTGCGCCCGCTCGACATCATCCGCGGGAAACTCGACCAGCGTGATCACGTTGCGAGCTTAGAGCCGCGCGAGCTCGTCGTGCACGACCTCGAGCGCACGCCCGAGCTGCTCCCGGTTCCGCGGCTCGTTGAGCCACCTGCTCGTTCCGGACGGATGCGGCAGCGCCACGCCGACGGCGTCGCCGACCGGAAAGCGACGGCCCACGCACTCGAGGCTTCGCTCCCCGAGCAGCCGCCGGATCGCGAGCCCGCCGATGACGAGGATGAGCCGCGGGCGTACGAGGCGGAGCTCCCACTCCCGCCAGAAAGAGCATAGGTCCTGCTCGCGGGGCGTCGGGGTTCGATCGCCGCCGCCCGACGCCGCGCGCCCCGGGTAACAGCGCGTCACCGACGCGCAGTAGAAGGTGGCGTAGAACTCGTCCTCGTCCATCGCGAGCCACCGACGAAGCGTCCGGCCCGCGCGGCCACGCCAGGGCCGCCGCTCTTTCGCCTCCTCCAGGCCCGGCGCCTGGCCGAGGATGTACGCGAGCCGGCCTTGACGGCCCTCGAAGATCGGCGTCGACTCCAGACGAAAGCCGGCGTCGGCACACGCGCGACAGCGCCGGTTGTCGCGCTGGAGCGAGGCGAGCGAGCGGTACGCCGACCGCCGGGTCACAGCGTCGAGCGCACGACCACGAACCAGCGGCCCGCGAGGAGGACCGTGCTGCCGCCGAGCTCCTCGGCGAGGCCCTTGCCGGTGAAGTACCGCTTGTAGACGCGATGGCGCGACCCGTCCTTCAGCACGCGCTCCTGCCATTCCTCGGCGTCGACCTCGTGGCGTAGAGCCGAGTCGACCACGACGAGCTCGTTGGCGACCCGAGCGGCCTCGGCCCGGAAGCGCTCGCGGTCCCCGGGGGAGAGGTGGCCGTAGAAGTGGCCGGTGAAGGCCCGGTCGAACGCGCCGTCGGCAAAGGGCAGCGCGAGCGCGTCGCCCTCGACGAACGTCGCGGCCGGGACCTGCTCGCGCGCGACGGCGAGCATGCGGGCGCTCTGATCGAGGCCGACGACCTCGCCCTGGAGGTGACGCGTGAGGAACCCGGTCCCGCACGCGACGTCGAGCACGCGCGCGGGCGGGAGCGTGGCGACCGTCCGCACGAGTTGCGTCAGCTCGTCTTCCCAGCCCGGCCGGTCCCTCGCGGCGTGGAGGCCGGTGCCCTCGTACCAGTCGTCGTACTCCTCGGCCCGGCGGTCGTAATACTCGTGCATCGCCCGTGATTCCATCGGCGTCGTTCCCCCTCGAGTCGGTTCCGAATTTCTCGGAAGGTCGCGAGCGAAGTGTGATCGACGCGATCGCCGACGTGCTCGGATCGGGCGCCCGCCTGCTCGACGTCCACGCCGACGCCGACCACCACCGTTCCGTCTTCACCCTAGTCGGCGGCGAGCTCGAGCTTGTCGACGCCCTCGTAAGTGGGATTTCGCGGGCGTGTGAGCTGATCGACCTCCGCCTCCACGAGGGAGCCCATCCCCGCGTCGGCGCTGCCGACGTCGTGCCGATCGTCCCGATCCGCCCGGAGGACATGGGCTGCGCGCGCGAGGCGGCGCTCCGGGTCGCCGAGCGCGTGGCGCGCGAGCTCGAGCTCCCGGTGTTCCTCTACGGCGAGCTGGGCGCCGGGCACGGCCCGGCGTTCTTCCGCCGCGGAGGCCCCGGCGAGCTGCAGCGGCGGCTCGACGCCGGCGAGCTGGAGCCCGACCTGGGGCCGGCGCGGCTGCATCCGAGCGCAGGGGCGGTGATCATCGGGGCACGGCGGCCGCTCATCGCCTTCAACGTGAACCTACGGGGCGTCGGAGTCGAGGTAGCCCGGGACGTGGCCGCGATCGTACGCGAGGCCGGCGGCGGGTTTCCGGGCGTCCGGGCGCTCGGCCTCGAGCTCCCGCGCGCGGGGCTGGTTCAGGTCAGCATGAACGTCGAGGACTACGAGGCGGCGGCGCTCCACGACATCGTCGCCCGCGTCGAGCGGGAGGCGCGAGCCCGCGGCGCCGAGCCGGCCGGGAGCGAGCTCATCGGGCTCATGCCTGCCGGTGCTGCGGTTTCCGCCGCCGGTGCGATGTTGCGGATTGACGGGTTCGATTCTTCGCACGTGCTCGAGCTTCGGCTGCTGGACGGCTAGGCGCGACCGGGCCGACCCAGAACCACGTCGAGCGCAACCCGAGGCGTCGCTGGAAGTCGCTCGCGGAGACGCTGCTTCCACCGCCGCGCCAGCGGACGTAGACCGAGCGAGCCCGGCCGTCGAGGTTCCGGGCGACGTGTACGGCAGTCGGCGCCGGTAGGTGCAGCAGCCGTCCGAGCTGCCGGCGGGAGTAGCGCAGGGGTCCCCAGCGGTGATGCGGCGAGATCCGGTCGTAGGGGTCGCTGACCGACCGGAGATAAGGGACACCCGGGAGGGCTTGCGTCCTCCCGCCCGATGTCGAGGAGTAGTACGTCCGCGCGACGGCGCCGTTCCAGACGAGCACCTGACGAGCCGTGCTTGCCACGGCGCGGTTCGTCCTCGTCGTCTCCGCCCGCACGCCGCCGTACATCTGATCGCGCGTGTCGGGATAGAGATCGAAGGTTCCGCGGGAGCCGAGCTCGGCCAGCGCGAACGACCGCGCGGCAACCGCCTGGGCCGCGAGCGCGCCGAGATGCCAGCGGTACGGCATCTCCCACGGGACGACTCCGCGCACGTAGAACTCCATTCGCACGTCGTTCACGACGTCGAGGCGACGCCCGTCGCGGAGCACACGCAGGCTGCCGCGATACGCGTTCCCGTTGACGCTCAGCACGGTCGCTCCCGGCTCGAACACGACCGGAAAGCGGAGAGCGCGTCGCTTGCCCCGGATCTGCACGCGGCCTCTGGTCGTGAGCGTGACCTCGCGGGGATGCACGGTCCAGGCGCGGCCCGCGGCGTCGGTGATCCGATACGTCTTGTGCGAGCGGATCGTGACCTGCCGCCGTTCCGCCACGACGAGGACGCGAACGGTCCGGTTGCCGGTGCGCTCGAGCCGGGTGCCCGGGTAGTAATGGGCCAGGATGCGCCGGTAGCTCCAGCCGTGCTGGGCGAAGCCCTCCGCGCCGTACTGGCTCATGCCGATCCCGTGGCCCCAACCGCGGCCCGTGATCACGAAGCCGCGGACGGCCAGGGCGGGCGCGGCGGCGAGGAGGAACCCGGCGACGAGTGCGGCTGCGAGCGACGTCCGCACCGGGTCAGGCTAGCTGCGGGCGCGCCGACTTGACGAGGGCAACTGCGGTCCCGATCGCACCGGCTAGCGGGATCGCCAGCGCCGCGGCGGCGAACACGAGCGGGGCGCCGGCCACGGCGAAGAACGGCGCGACGAACAACAGGCCGGTGGCATGCGCGCCGCGGTGGACGAGGGCGATCAGCCCGCTCACGCGGCCGAGCACGCCGTCGGGCACCGATTCCTGCGCGGCGGAGTTGACGAGCACGAGGGCGGCCCCCTGGCCCATGCCCGCGGCCGCGCCTCCGAGGAGGACGAGCCAGAAGGAGCCGGCGACCGCGAAGAACGCGTACGCCGGGAGGTAGAGCAGCCACGCGAGCATGCTCCCGAGCGCCTTCCGCCGGACGGGCCGGCGGGCGAGCACGGCCCCGGACAGGATCGCTCCGGCGCTGTAGGCGGCGACGATCAGCGCGAACGATCCTGCGCCCCGCCCGAGGTCGTTGCGCACGAGCTGCGGGACGCCGACGATCCACGTTCCGGACGAGATCGTCACGGCAACCCCGAGGACGGTGACGGCCGCCGCGAGCGCCGGCAGCGGTCGCAGCGCCTCGAGCCCCTCTCGGAAACGCGGCCGGTCGCCGTGCACGGGCCGAGCGCCCGTGCGCCGGATACCGGCGAGGAACAGCGCCGAGAGCAGGAACGACGCCGCGTTGAGCGCGAAGAACGCGCTGATCGGCAGGAAGGCGAGCAGCGCGGCGGCGACGCCCCAGCCGCCGACGTGCATCGTCTCCGCGGTTGCGCGGACAAGCCCGTTCGCCGGCTGGACGTTTCGGCGCTCGACGAGCGCCGGCACCAGCGCGCCGTAGGCCGGGTCGAAGTAGGTCGTCGCGGCGGTGAGAACGAACGCGGCCGCGACGAGCGCTGCAAGCGGCAGGTGCCCTTCGAGACCGGCGACGGCGACGGGTATCAGGACGGCGGCGCGGATGACGTCGGCCGCGATCATCGTCCGCCTCCGGTCCCAGCGATCGGCTGCCACGCCGCCGTGGAGGCCGAAGACGAGCGCCGGCACGCTGTCGGCGAGGCGGACGGCGAGCACGCCGAGCGGGCCGCCGGCATCGAGGGCGAACCACATCAGCGCGATGTACTGGAACGCGTCGCCGAGCTCGCTGACGGCGATCGCCGCGTACGCGTGCCGGAAGTCCCGCCGCTCGAGCAGCGCGAGCGGCCGGTCAGGCGTCCCGTCCTCGCCGGCTTCTGCCCGGTCCGTTGCCGTCGCAGCCTCGTCCACGGCGCTCGTTCTACCTACCGGAGAGCTGCGGAGGACAGGGCTAGACTGGCCGGGTGGCGCAGGAAACGGCCGTGCGGCTGACGGGTGACGACCTGACGCTCGCCGACGTGTGGGACGTCGCCGTCGACAGAGTCGCCGTCGAGCTCTCCGACGACGCGCGGGGGAAGATGCACGCGGCGCGTCGGCTCGTGGAGCGGGCGGCGTACGGCCTCGACGAGCACACGTACGGGGTGAACACGGGCTTCGGCCGGTTCGTCCGGCAGCGGATCCCGCGCGAGCACGCGGAGGAACTCCAGCTCCGGCTGCTTCGGAGCCACGCATGCGGGGTGGGGGAGCCGTATCCGGACGAGCTCGTCCGCGCCGCGATGCTGCTTCGGGCCAACGCCCTCGCCAAAGGGCACTCGGGCGCCCGTGTGGAGACGGTCGAGCTGCTCCTCGCCTGTCTCACGCGCGGCCTCGTCCCGTACGTGCCGTCGCGCGGATCGGTCGGCGCCTCGGGCGACCTTGCCCCGCTCGCCCACCTCGCGCTGCCGCTGGTCGGCGAGGGCGAAGCGTGGGTGGGCGACGAGCGTTTGCCCGGAGCGCAGGCGCTGGCGGAAGTCGGGCTGGAGCCGATCAGGCTCGAGGCGAAGGAAGGCCTATCGCTGGTGAACGGCACGCAGTTCATGGCCGCGGCGGGGGCGCTCGGGCTCGTCCGCGCGCGCCGTCTCGTGAAGGCGGCGGACATCGCCTGCGCGCTTTCGGTGGAGGCCCTTCAGGGCTCGAGGATGAGCTTTCTGCCGCGCATTCACGAGCTGCGGCCGCTCGCCGGCCAGCAGGCGTCGGCGGCGAATCTCCTCCGATTGCTCGAGGGCTCCGCGATCATCGAGGCCCACCGCTGGTGCGATCGGGTCCAGGACGCCTACTCGTTGCGCTGCGCGCCGCAGGTGCACGGCGCCGTGCGCGACCTGCTCTCCTACGCCGAGACCGAGATTACCGTCGAGCTGAACGCGGCTACCGACAACCCGCTCGTGCTCGTCGAGGAGGAGCTGCTCGTCTCGAACGGCAACTTCCACGGCCAGTCGCTCGCCTTCGCGCTCGATGCGCTCGCGATGGCCATCTCCGAGCTCGCGAACATCTCCGAGCGCCGGATCGAGCGCCTCGTCAACCCGTCTCTCTCGGACGGCCTGCCCGCCTTCCTGACTACCGACGGCGGCCTCAACTCCGGCTTCATGATCCCGCAGTACGTGGCTGCCTCACTCGTCAGCGAGAACAAGGTGCTCTCGCATCCGGCCGGCGTCGACTCGATCCCCACGAGCGCCGGCCAGGAGGACCACGTCTCGATGGGGAACGCCGCCGGGCTGAAGGCGTTGCAGGTGCTCGCGAACGCCGAGCGCGTCGTCGCCATCGAGCTGCTCGCGGGCGCGCAGGGGGTCGAGTTCCTCGCGCCGCTCGAGCCGGGGGTCGGAGGTCGCTCGGCCCGTGAGGCGGTTCGCGCGCGGTCGCCGCGGCTCCGCGACGACCGGCCGCTGGCGCCGGACATCGAGGCCGTCGCGGCGGCGCTCCGCGACGGGTCGCTGGTCGACGCGGTGGAGACCGAGGCCGGGGAGCTCGGGTGACGGACGCTGACAGCGAGCGGGCGCGCCGCCGCATCGTCCAGCCGGAAGACTCGATTCCCCGCCACCCGTATCTCGGCAGCGCGATCGTCTACGCCATCCTCGCGATCGTCGTGGTCATCGTCGCCTGGGCGACCGCAGGCGAGCTTGGGCGTGCCGTGATCTTCGGCGGTGGGTTCTTCGTGGTCGCGACTGTATGGAGCTGGTGGCGCTTCCGGCGGCGGATCCAGGCCGCGGCGCTGGCGGCCAGGCGCGTGGAGGCGCAGCAGGGCCGGAGTGGGCAGCAGTGACGACGACGGCCGCGCTCGAGTCGCGCGTCGAGGAGCTCTGCGGCGACCTCTCACGCATCCGGGCCCCGCGCGGGCGCACGCTGAACGCGCGTTCGTGGCAGACCGAGGCTCCGCTGCGGATGCTGCTCAACAACCTCGATCCCGAGGTGGCGGAGCGTCCGGAGGAGCTGGTCGTCTACGGCGGGTCGGGCCGGGCGGCGCGAAGTCACGAGGCGTTGCGCGCCCTCGTTCGCTCCCTGCTGGCGCTCGGCGACGACGAGACGCTGCTCGTCCAGAGCGGCAAGCCGGTCGGCGTCTTCCGCACGCACGGCGGCGCCCCCCGCGTCCTGATCGCGAATTCGCTCCTCGTCCCGCGATGGGCTACGTGGGACGAGTTCCGGCGCCTCGAGGCGCTCGGCCTAACGATGTTCGGGCAGATGACGGCCGGCAGCTGGATCTACATCGGCACGCAGGGAATCCTGCAGGGAACCTTCCAGACCTTTGCCGCGGCCGGCGAGAAGCACTTCGGGTCGCCTGAGCTGCGCGGCCGCACGATCCTGACTGCCGGCCTCGGCGGCATGGGCGGCGCCCAGCCGCTCGCCGCGACCATGGCCGGCGCGGCGATGCTCTGCGTCGAGGTCGATCCGGCGCGAATCGAGCGCCGGCTGACCACTCGCTACCTCGACGAGGCCACGGACTCGCTGGACGAGGCGCTGCGGCGTGTTCGCGCAGCGGCCGCCGATCGGCGACCGATCTCGGTGGGTCTGCTCGGCAACGCCGCAGAGATCGTGCCGGAACTTGCGCGGCGCGGCGAGCACTTCGACCTCGTCACGGACCAGACGGCCGCGCACGATCCGCTGAACGGCTACGTGCCCGCCGGTCTCTCCGTGGAGGAGGCCGCCGGTCTCCGGCGCTCGGATGCCGACGAGTACCTCCGGCGCGCGCGCAACTCGATCGCGCGGCACGTCCGCGCGCTGCTCGAGTACGTCCGGGCCGGTGCGTATGTTTTCGATTATGGCAACAACCTCAGAGGGGAGGCATATGAGGCAGGCGTAGAGGACGCCTTCACATACCCGGGCTTTGTCCCGGCCTATATCCGGCCCCTCTTCTCTCGGGGGATCGGCCCGTTTCGATGGGCTGTGCTGTCCGGGGATCCGGCGGATATCGACGCTATCGACCAGCGGCTCGCGGAGCTGTTTCCGGAGGACGAGGTCCTCGGCCGGTGGCTGGAGCTCGCTCCGGGGCGGGTCGAGTTCCAGGGCTTGCCGGCCCGCATCTGCTGGCTTGGCCTCGGCGATCGCGCGCAGGCGGGGCTTGCGATCAACGAGCTCGTGCGGCTGGGGACCGTGCAGGCGCCCGTGGTGATCGGGCGCGACCACCTCGACTCGGGCTCAGTGGCATCTCCGTACCGGGAAACCGAGGCGATGCGCGACGGTTCGGATGCGATCGCCGACTGGCCGATCCTCAATGCCTTGCTCAACGTCGCGGCTGGAGCGACGTGGGTCAGCGTCCACCACGGGGGCGGCGTTGGGATCGGCAACTCGATCCATGCGGGCATGGTCGTCGTCGCCGACGGCAGCGACGAGATGGACGAGCGGCTCGAGCGGGTGCTGACCACCGATCCAGGCTCGGGGGTCATGCGGCACGCCGATGCCGGGTACCCGGATGCGCTGGATGCCGCTCGCGAGCACGGCGTGTCGCTCCCGAGCGAGCGCGACTAGCGGGTACCCGCACCCGGCGTCGGCTCGCGCCCTAAGGCGGCACACGGACAGTACGGTCCGCCGTGTGAGCGCCCGGCTGCTCATCCGTGATCTCGCTCAGGTGGCTACGCCTGCCGGCCGATCGGCACCGCTGCGAGGGAGCGATCTGGCCACCGTCGACGTGCTGGAGGACGCATACGTGCTCTGCGCCGACGGGCGAATCGAGGCCGTCGGGCGGATGCGGGAGCTGTCCGGCATTCCGGGCGCCGTCGTCGAGTTCGACGGTCGCGGACGCTGTGCGATCCCCGGGCTCGTCGACTGCCACACGCACGCGTGCTTCCTCGGCGACCGCGTCGCGGAGTTCGACCTCCGCGCCCGCGGGGCGAGCTACGAAGAGCTCCACGCGGCGGGCGGCGGCATCCTCGCCACGGTGCGCGCCACGCGAGCGGGTAGCGAGGCCGACCTCCTGGCGGCCGTTCAACGCCACCGGCGGGCGATGCTCCGGATGGGGACGACGACGTTCGAGGCGAAGTCGGGCTATGGGCTCGACCGCGAGACCGAGCTCGCCTCGCTGACGGCGATCCGGGCCGCCGGAGGGATTCCCACCTGGCTCGGGGCGCACAGCGTCCCACCCGAGTTCGCCGACGCGGACGCGTACCTCGACTTCGCGCTCGACGAGGTGCTCCCCCGTGCGTCGAGCCTCGCGGAGTCGGCGGACGTCTTCGTCGAGGACGCCGCATTCGACGTACGGCAGGCGCGCCGCTACCTGGAGGCATGCCGCGACGCCGGTCTGGCGCCGCGGCTGCACGGCGACCAGTTCACGGAGCAGGGGGCGATCGAGCTCGCGATCGAGGTCGGCGCGCGGTCGGTGGACCACCTCGAGGCCACCGGGGAGCGGGGCGTGCGGACGCTTGCGGCCTCCGACGTCGCCGGCGTGCTGCTGCCGGCGAGCGCGCTGTTCCTCGACCGGCCCATGCCTCCGGCTCGCGCGCTGGTCGCGGCGGGCGCCGTCGTGGCCCTCGCCACGGACTTCAACCCCGGGAGCGCGTTCTGCGAGAGCCTGCCGCTCGTCTGCTCGCTCGCGTGCACGCAACTCGGGCTGTCACCGGCCGAGGCGCTGGCCGCGTCGACCGTGAACGCCGCCCAGGTACTCGGCCGCTCCGACCGCAAGGGCAGGCTGGCGCCCGGCTACGACGCCGACGTCGTCCTGCTCGAGGCGCCTGACTGGCGATACCTCGCCTACCACCTAGCCGGGCAGGTGGTCGCGGACGTCTTCGTTGCCGGCGAGCCCGCAGGCGCTACGGAACCGGCTGCCACGCGGGCGTAAGCGCGTCGGACCGGTTGCCCGTGGCCACGATCGCGGGGTGAGGCGGCTTGCCTTTGACGCGCGCGGCGACGACGTCGAGGCTCGACGTGCCCTCGGTGCGGCTGGTGAAGGCGATCTCGGATCCGTCAGGTGACCAGGTGGGCGAGTCGTCGTCGGAAGGGCCGCTCGTAAGACGCTGCTGTCCGGTCCCGTCCGGCCGCATCACCCAGATGTGCGCGTGCTTTCCGGCGCGGACGCAGGCGATCCGCTTCCCGTCCGGGGACCAGGCCGGCTCGGCGGCATCGGGCCCCCAGGTGAGGCGGCGGAGGCCGGATCCGTCGGCGCCGATGACGAAGATCTGCCGCGCCTGCGCGCTACCGTGGCGTACCGTGCGCCAGAACGCAATCTCCGTGCCCGCGGGCGACCAGGCCGGATCGAAGTCAATGCCCGCATGCCGCGTCAGGCGCCGCAGGCCGGTGCCGTCGAGGTTCATGACGTAGATCTCCTGGTTGCCGCGGATTCGCCTCGCGAAGGCGATCCGACGGCCGTCCGGTGAGATGCTCGGCGCGCTGTCCACGTATCGTCCGCCGCGCGGGAGCCGGCGGAGACCCGTGCCGTCGGCGTTCATGATCCACAGGTTGCGGCTGCGGGTTCGGTTGCTCGAGAAGACGATCCGCGTCCCTTGCGGCGACCACGCCGGGTAGCTGTCGCGGGCCGCGCTCTGGCTCAGGTTCACGAGCCCGGTGCCGTCGGGGTTGACTGCCCAGATGTCGCCTCCGCTGACAAAGGCGATCTTGCCGTTTCGCGCCTCCGGAGCGGCTCCTGCGGTGACGGAGGACGCGAGCACGAGAACACCAGCGAGAAGCAGCGCTCGCGTCATGCCCGGACGGTAGCCGGAAGCGTGTTAGGGGAGTGTTCGGAGTAGGGAGGTCATCCCGAGACCGGTCGGGCAGCGCCGGAGCTAGTCTTGTTTCGATGCCCTCACGGAAGCAGCGCCGTCGGCGAGAGAAAGACCGTCGACACGAATACGAGTACGTCTACGTCGACGACGAAGGGCATGAGCTGGCCGTCGACGAGGTCGAGCCGGAGGTCGCGCAGCAGAACGGTGCCGCGAAGAAGCGGGACACGCCGCGCGGCGACGGTTCGCGCCCAGGCACGAAGCCGAAGGCCTTGCAGCAGGCCGGCAGGAAAGGCGCGCGCGAGGTGCAGCCGCCGGCGTGGTCACGGGTCTTAAAGCGCGCCGGAATCTTCGCGCCCTTCATGTTCGCGTCGATCTACCTCATCGACCGCAACCTGGGTATGCCCGGCACGCTGCTCGTGACCGCGCAGATGCTCGCGGTGTTCATCCCCTTCAGCTACCTGATGGATCGCACGCTGTACCGCCGCTTCCTGCGCCAGTCGGAAGCTGCCGCTCCGGCGAAGGGCGCCCGCCGCCGCACCTAGCCACGAGGCCCTGTGACGGCTGCCGGCCACCTTCTCGCGGCGGTCACGATGAGCTCGACGCAGGTCTCGAGCGGCAGTGCGGTCGAGTCGAGGAAGAGGTGGTAGTGCCGTGGGTCCCGTGGATCGGCGCGGGAGAAGTGCTTGACGTAGTGGAGCCGGACGCGATCCGGGTCGCGCCGCCGGCGTCTCGCCTCCTCCTCGTCGATCGCCTCCATACGCATCGCCTGGGCGACGCGCGCCGCCGAGGGTCCGTCGAGGCGCACGTGGAGCGCCCCAAGGCGCTCCCGTGGCACGAGCGCAGCGGCGCGTCCTCGCACGACGACGTCCTCGGAGTCCGCCGTCTCGACAATGAGCCGCTCCGTCTCGCGACAGAACGCCGCCATGGTCGCCTCGGGAACGAGCACGCCGCTCGTGTTCGGCAGGTGGGCGAAGAGCCGCGTGTAGGGCGGGGCCGCTGCCTCATCGTGGGCCTCGGCGTGCTCCAGGGCCACGGCCAATCGTTCCGCGACCTGCACGGGGATCGCCCGGTCGAGGAACCGGTAGCCCAGGCGCTCCGCTACCGCCGTTCCGACCCATCCACCACCCGCGCCGTACGAGGCGGAGATCGTGACCACCGCTGGTCAAACCGCCACCGCCGGTTGAGCTTCAGGCGCGGTGATGACCCACTGCCTGGCGGTATCGGAGAAGTGCAGCGAGGTCTGCGCCGACGGCAACGCGATGTTCATCACGGTGGCATCGAGCACCACCATCAGCTGGACGGTGCCGAGCAGCGCGAGGATCAGCCAGCGCCGATCGTGGTGGGGATTGTCCAATGCCCGGCGAGCTGGATTGCGTCGGTCGCCGACGTACCGGCGCTCGTCGAAGACGTCAGCTACGGCGAGCTGCCGCGGTAGTGGCCCTCGCCGGGCCACGGGGCGAGCAGGAGAAGAAGGCGGGCGCCGCCGGCCGTAGAGACCGCGTGACGCTCGTCCGGCTCGAAGAAGAAGAGCATCCCCGGCTCGGCCTCGATCGTGTCGCCACGGGTCTCGATCTCGGCCTTGCCTTCGACCACGGTGACGAACGCGTGCTCCTTGACCTGATGGTCGCCGAGCTCCTGGCCGGGCTCCAGGCCGATCAGAATCGCGCGGCCTTCCTCGTCGGAGTGCAGCACCACGGGTGAGCGGGTGCCGTCCGGAGTCGGGATCGCACGGAGGTCCCAGCACCTCATACCGGGATGCTAACCGCGGCGGGCGCGCCAAATCCTCCTCGTTAGACTCAGTCGCCGTGCTCGCCGTCGATCGTTACGTCACCGGGCCGGCCGAGGAGAACTGCTACGTCGTGCGCCTCGAGCGCGGTGCCCCGGAGGCCGTCGTCGTCGATCCCGGGGACGGCGCCACCCAGCTCAGGCTGGAGCTCGCGCGCGCCGGCGCGCGCTGCTCGGCCATTCTGGTCACGCACACCCACTGGGATCACATCGGCGCCGTCGGCGAGCTGGCCGAAGGCACCGGGGCCCCGGTGTACGCGCCGGCGGCGGAGCGCGACGTGCTGGAAAACCCGGACGACTACTACGCCGACCGCGGCGTCCGGATCCAGCCGCATGAACCCGAGCACACCCTGAGCGGCGGAGAGACGCTCACGCTCGCCGGAATCGAGCTCGAGGTCGTCGCCGTTCCCGGCCACTCGCCCGGGCACCTGGCGTTCCACGCCGACGGCTGCCTCTTCTCGGGCGACGTCCTGTTCGAAGGAGGGGTCGGCCGGACCGATCTCCCCTTCGGCGACTGGGAGACGCTCCTAGCCTCGATCCGCGAGCTCGCCGCCCGGTTTCCGGAGGAGACGGTCATCTATCCGGGCCACGGCCCGGAGACGAGCCTCGGCGCCGAGCTCGCACACAACCCGTTCCTGGTGGAGCTGCGCGCCTCTTGACGTTCGAGGCGCCCAGAGGCACCCACGACATCCTCCCGGACGAGCAGCCGCGCTGGGAGCCGGTCATCCGCGCCATCGAGGAGCTCTGCGCCCTCTACGGATATGGGCGCATCCAGACGCCGGTCTTCGAGGACACCGAGCTCTTCGCCCGCACCTCCGGTCAGGGATCCGACGTCGTGCAGAAGGAGATGTACACGTTCACGGACCGCAGCGGCCGGTCGCTGACGCTGCGGCCGGAAGGGACCGCGCCGATTTGCCGTGCGTACCTCGAGCACGGGCTGCAGCGAAGCCCCCAGCCCGTCAAGGCGTACACGATCGCACCGATGTACCGCTACGGCCGTCCGCAGATGGGCCGCGAGCGTGAGCATTGGCAATGGTCCGCCGAGGCGATCGGCTCCGACGACCCGGCGATCGACGCCGAGCTGATCCAGCTCTACGCGGCGTTCGTGGAGCGGCTGGGGGTCAGGCGCTTCCGCCTGGACCTGAACTCGATCGGCGACCGCGACTGCCGGCCGGCTTACGTGGAGCGCCTCGAGACGTGGCTCGACGAGCACGACGCGGAGCTGAACGAGGAGGCCCGCCAGAAGCGACGGACGAGCCCGCTCCGCGTGTTCGACGTGAAGGACGAGCGCGTGCTCGCCGTGCTCGCAGAGGCCCCCAAGATCGGCGAGGCGCTGTGCGAAGCCTGCCGCGAGCACTTCGACCGGGTTCGCGCGTTCCTCGACACGTACGGCGTCGAGTACCAGCTCGAACCGACGCTGGTCCGCGGGCTCGACTACTACACACGCACGACGTTCGAGTTCCGCGGGGAGGACATCGACCTCGCCATCGCGGGCGGCGGTCGCTATGACCACCTGATCGAGGAGATCGGCGGCCCGGACACTCCCGGAATCGGCTTCGGCGCGGGGATCGAGCGCGTCCTGCTGCAGGCGCAGGCGGAGGGATTCGCCGGCGACGAGCCGCGTAGCGTCGACATCTTCTTCGCCTGCGAGGACGGCGCGCCGCGGGAAGACCTGCTGCGGCTGATGGCGACGCTCCGGCGGCTCGGGCGCGCGGCGGACACCGACTACGCGGGGCGGTCGATGCGCGGGCAGCTCACGCAGGCGGGCCGCCTCGGCGCGGAGACGATCGTGATCGCCCGGCCCGCCACGGCGACCGTTCGCCGGCGGGGCGCCGAGGATGTCGACGTCGCCTACGACAGCCTCGAGGAGGCGCTGACATGACCTACCGGGACAGCTACTGCGGCGAGCCGCGCGCGGCCGATGTCGGGAACCGCCTGACGCTCGCCGGGTGGGTCGCGCGGCGGCGGGATCACGGCGGTCTCGTCTTCATCGACGTGCGCGACCACACCGGCATCTGCCAGCTCGTGATCAACCCGGAGCACGCGCCGCCGGCCGCCGAGGTTGCCCACGCGGTGCGGAACGAGTTCGTCGTGCAGGCGGAGGGCGAGCTCGTGCAGCGGGCGCCGGACGCCGTCAATCCGAGCCTCGCGACCGGCGAGGTCGAGCTCCAGGTCGACCGGCTCGAGGTGCTCGCGCGCTCCGAACCGCTTCCGTTCCAGCTCGACGAGGAGAGCGTCGACGAGAGCGTCCGGCTCCGGTACCGCTACCTCGATCTCCGCCGGCACCGGATGCAGGAGAACATCCGGCTCGCCGCCACCGTCATCTCCGCGATCCGGCGCTACATGGAGTCGCACGACTTCATCGACGTCTGGACGCCGAACCTCACGAAGGCGACGCCTGAGGGTGCGCGCGACTTCCTCGTCCCCGTCCGGCTCCAGCCCGGGCGGTTTTTCGCGCTGCCGCAGTCACCGCAGCTGTTCAAGCAGACGCTGATGGTCTCCGGCTTCGACCGCTACTACCAGATCGCCACCTGCTTCCGGGACGAGGATCTCCGGGCCGATCGGCAGTTCGAGTTCCGCCAGTTGGACGTCGAGCTCGCGTTTCCGACCCGCGAGGAGGTGCTGGAGGTGATCGAGGGCGCCGTCACCGCCTCGTTCGAGGCGCTTGGCCGGCAAGCGCCGCCGCGTCCGTTCCAGCGGATGACCTGGACCGAGGCCATGACGCGCTTCGGGTCCGACAAGCCCGATCTGCGCTTCGACCTCGAGATCCGCGACGCGACGGCGGTCACGCGCAACTCCGGGTTCGGCGTCTTCGCCAATGCCCCGTCGGTGCGCTACCTCGGGCTCCCGCAGGAGCTCTCACGCGCCGAGCTGGCCCGCTACGAGGAGATCGCCAAGGGCCTCGGCGCGAAGGGGCTTGCCTACCTCGTCTACGACGAGGAGGGCGAGGTGCGCTCGCCGATCGCGAAGTTCCTCTCCGCGGAGGAGATCGAGGCGGTGCGGCCGGGGCCGGGGTCGACGGTGCTCTTCGGCGCCGACGAGCCGGCGACCGTCGAGCGCGTTCTCGGCGGCATCAGGCTGCAGCTCGCCCGAGAGCTCGACCTCGTCGACACGAGCCGGGACGAGCTCCTCTGGGTGACGGACTTCCCGCTGTTCGAGTGGTCCGAGGATGAGAACGGGTGGCACGCTGCCCATCACCCGTTCACGGGCATCCGGCCCGGTGACGAACGGCTCCTCGAGATCGACCCCGGGCGGGTGATCAGCCAGGCCTATGACCTCGTCTGGAACGGCTGGGAGCTCGGGTCGGGTTCGATCAGGATTCACGAGCAGGAGCTGCAGGAGCAGGTGCTCGGCGTGCTCGGAATCTCGCGCGAGGAGGCCGAACGGCGCTTCGGCTTCCTGCTCGAGGTCCTGCGGATGGGAGCGCCGCCTCACGGAGGCTTCGCGCTCGGCCTCGACCGCTTCGTTGCGCTCCTCGCCGGGGAGCCGAACATCCGCGAGGTGATCGCGTTCCCCAAGGCAGCGAGCGGGTCGGAGCCGATGACAGGTGCGCCGACGCCCATCGCGCCCGAGCAACTGCGCGAGCTGGGCATACAGGTCATCGTCCCGACTGACTAAGGTGAGGTCGGATGTGGGGACGGCTGGGGCCGAGGTTCGCGGTCGAAGCGGCCTTCTTGATCCTGCTGGCGGTCGGGTTGGGGCTTGCGGACCAGTCGTGGGTCGTGATCGTGGCCGTCATGGCCGGCGGGTGGGCGCTCGTCTCGCTGATCGAGCTCGTGGCATCCAGGCGGGCGACGACGCAGTGGAGCTACGCCCGCGAAGCGCCCGCTGAGGAGCCGGCGCTCCCGCCCGAGCCGGTGGAGCCGGAGCTCGCGCCGCCGCCCGTGCTCCCGATCGAGGCGGCCGCAGCGCCCTCCGCGCCCGCTCCCGGGCCCGCACCGATGCCTGCCGAGCCCGCGCCGCCGCCCGAGGCGGCGCCGGCCGACGTCGGCGAGGACACGATGGAGGTGGCGTCATCGGAGGCGGACGAGGCCCGGCCGCGCCGGCGCTGGTTCCGCCGCCGCCGCTCGGTCGAAGAATCGGACGACCTCGTGCCGGAGCCGGTCAAGCACGTTCGGCGGCTCGACGCCGAGCAGGTCGAGGAGCCGTCGCACGCGGAGTCTGCGGAGCATCGCACGTGATCACAGCCGTGGGGCTTCAGCGGGTGCTCGTCCTCGGGGGCATCGCGTTGCTCGGGGCTGTCGGCATCTTCGCCGGCCGAGGCGTCGCCGAGCGATCCGAGACAGCCAACCTGCCGGACGCCGTGCCTGCGCTCGGAGGTGGTTGGTACACGGGCCTCGCGGCTGCGGGCGGCCGCGCATTCGGAACCGACGGCCCGACCGACTGCGGCCACGTGCTGCAGGCCGACAGCCTCGGGATCGCCCATCCGGTGCTCCCGTGCGACACCAAGCTCTACCTTCGTTTCGGCGGCCAGGAGGTGCTCACCCAGGTCCTGGCGCATGGCCCGGACGTGGCAGGTCAGGACTTCGCCTTGACACCCGCGCTGGCGCAGCGACTCGGCCTCACGGGCGTGCGCCCGATCGAGTGGCGTTATGCGCGCTGACGTGCGCTAAGCTCGACGAGGCTCGACCCTGTACGTGTCGTCGCGCTGTACATGCTGAACCAACACTTCATGTACAGGGAGCCCGGGTCCGTGAAAGCCTCCTGCGGCCGGTAGCGGCAGGGCACCCACCTGGCTTGCCAGGTTCGCAAAGGGCGCGGCGGCATCGGCAGTTGGTGGAGTGAATGCGGGGGAGCCTCGGCTCCCCCGCACGTTTTGCTCGCGGTCAGAAATGGGCATGGAGGAGTTGGTGGAGGCCTCAACTAGTCTGGACCCATGATCGAGGTCGTGGGAGATTCCTCGCGCGGCGGCGACGTCGCGCTCGTTCGCCTGGCCGTCGCCGGCGAACGGATCGTCGACGCCGACGCGCCGGGCCTGGAGCGCTCGCTCGCGGGCTTGACGCTGCTAGAGGCGGCGGCCGTCCCGGGGGAGGCACTCGCCGCCGACGCGCTCGCGAACGCGCTCGGGCAGGTCTTTGTCGCGGAACCGAAGCGCGGCCGGGTTGCGGTCGCGATGAGCGGCGGCGTCGACAGTGCGGTTGCGCTCCTGCGCGGGGGCTCGGACGCGATCGGCGTCACACTTCGCCTCTGGATCGACCCGCAAGCGCCTGACGCCGAGCGGTCGTGCTGCTCTCCGAGCGCCGTCATCGCAGCGCGCGAAACGTGCCACGCACGCGGCCTTCCCCATGTGACGCTCGACTTGCGGGAGGAGTTCCGACGGGCAGTGGTGGCGCCGTTCGTGCGGTCCTACGCCGCCGGCGAGACGCCGAATCCGTGCATCCGGTGCAACGGAAGCTTTCGCTTCGCGGAGTTGCTGGCGTTCGCTCGCCGCGCGGGTGCCCACCGGCTCGCGACCGGGCATTACGCGCGGATCGTCGAGCGCGACGGCCGTCGGCTGATCGCGCGCGCTGCCGACCCGGCCAAGGACCAGTCGTACATGCTCGGCAGGCTCGACCCGCGTCTGCTCGACCGGCTGTGGTTCCCGCTCGGCGAGCAGACGAAGGAAGACACGCGCGCCCAGGCGGAGCGGGCCGGCCTGCGCGTCGCACGCCGGCCGGACAGCCAGGAGGCGTGCTTCCTGGGAGGAGGGGACTACCGCGACTTCCTCGTCCGCCACGGGCTCGAGCCGGCAGCCGGCGCGATCGTCGACGAGGCCGGCGAGCCCCTCGGCACGCACGACGGGTTCTGGCGCTTCACCCCCGGACAGCGACGCGGGCTCGGCGTGGCGACCGGCAACCCGGTCTACGCGCTTCGCTCCGACCCCGGAACGAACACCGTCGTCGTCGGGCCGCGTGAGCGCCTCGCCCGTAGCGGCGTCACGGCGACCGGACGCCTGTACGTGCCCGTGCGGCGCGCCGAGGTCAAGGTTCGCCACCGCTCGCCTGCGATTCCGTGCGCGGTCGAGCCGCTTGCACACGGTTTCCGACTCCGGCTCGATGGGCCTGCGTACGGCGTGGCCGCCGGCCAGGCGGCGGTGTTGTACGAGCAGGATGCGGTCGTCGGCGCCGGACTGATCACCGAGTCGGACGGCTGACGCGTGGACGAGATCCGTCTGACGCTTCCGGACGATCCGCGCCTGTACCCGGTCGCGCATCTCGTGCTCGCGGGGATCGGATCCCGGTTCGATCTCACGGTGGACGGCCTCGACGACCTGCGGCTCGGCCTCGACAGCCTTCTCGCCCGCACGCGACGGGGCGCAGAAGTCACCATTTCTGTCCGCATCGACGGTGGACGGCTGCTCACGGAGGTCGGGCCGCTCGAGTCGATGGTGCTCGAGCGCGAGCTCGCGGCCGAGCGCGCCGCCGGGCTCAGCCTCGGCAGGATCCTCGACACCGTCGTCGACGGCGTCCATGTCCGCAACCGCGACGGCGGCGCGTGGGTCACCCTCGAGAAGCGCGTCAACGGCTGATGCTCCAGCAGAAGAGCGATCGGGAGCTGCTCCGCGAATATCACCTGCGCGGGAACGCGTCCGCCCGGGAGGAGCTGATCGAGCGGTACATGTCGCTCGTGCGCTCGCTCGCACGGCGGTACGCGTACCGAGGCGAGCAGCTCGAGGATCTCGTCCAGATCGGGGCAATCGGGCTGATCAAGGCGATCGACCGCTTCGACGTCAACCGCGGCGTCGAGCTGACGACCTACGCGACGCCGAACATCATCGGCGAGATCAAGCGGCACTTCCGCGACAAGGGCTGGTCGGTGCGGGTCCCGCGCGGTCTGCAGGAGCTCAACGTCCAGCTTTCGCGGCTGATCGAGCAGCTGACTGTGCAGCTTGGTCGCTCGCCGACCATCCCGGAGCTTGCCGAGGCCGCCCACGTCGAAGAGGAGGCGGTGCTGGAGGCGCTCGAGTCGAGCCGCGCCTACACGTCGCTGTCCCTGTCCGCGGGAACCACCGGGGACGACGACGAGGACCTCGATCCGCTGGAGTCGCTCGGATCCGAGGAGCCGCAGTACGAGATCTCCGAGGACTGGGCGGCCATCGAGCCGGGCCTGCGCGCGCTCGACAACCGCGAGAAGGCGATCCTCCATCTCCGGTTCTTCAACGGCCTGACGCAGTCGCAGATCGCACAGCAGGTCGGCATCTCGCAGATGCACGTCTCGCGCCTGATCCGCCGGGCCCTGCAGAAGATCCGCGACGAGGTCGAGCGGCAGGAGCGCGGCCTCGAGTAAGAGACGTGAGGCCACCTAGAATCGGTGGCATGCGTTCGACTGCAGAACTGCGCGAGGGCTACCTCTCCTTCTTCGAGGAGAAGGGCCACCTGCGCGTTCCGTCCGCGTCGTTGATCCCGCGTGCAGACGACCGCTCGACGCTGCTGACGAGCGCCGGGATGCAACCGCAAATGCCGTATTTCCTCGGGCGCGAGCAGCCGCCCGCGCCGTTGACGACGACCGTCCAGAAGGTCTTCCGCACGCCTGATATCGACGAGGTCGGCCTCGACGGCCACCACCTGACCTTCTTCGAGATGCTTGGCAACTTCTCGTTCGGCCAGTACTTCAAGGAAGGCGCGATCGAGCTGGCGACCGAGTTCATCCGCGAGCAGATGGGTCTCGACTGGGAGCGGGTCTGGGCGAGCGTCTTCGCAGGCGACCCCGAGCTCGAGCTCGGCGAGGACGAGGAGACGATCGCCCTCTGGGAGCGGATCGGACTTCCGGCCGAGCGCATCGTGCCGCTGCCCGCCTCGGAGAACTTCTGGTCTGTCGGGGGGCCGGGCCCGTGTGGACCGGACTCCGAGATCTACTTCGACTTCGGCCCTGAGTACGGCTGCGGGGAGCCGGACTGCAAGCCGGGCTGCACGCGCTGCGAGCGATTCCTCGAGATCTGGAACCTGGTGTTCATGTCGTACGAACAAGGGGTCGACGGCAAGTTGACGCCGCTGCCCGAGAAGAACATCGACACCGGCATGGGACTCGAGCGCGCCGCACGGACGGTCCAGGACGCGGCGTCCGTCTACGAGACCGACGGCTTCCAGGCGATCATGGACTGGATCGCAGCTGAGAGCGGGGTTGCCTACGGCGACTCGGTGGAGGCGACGAAGGCCCATCGCATCCTCGCCGATCACGGGCGCGGAATGGCGTTCATCGCCGGTGACGGCGTCGTGCCTTCGAACGAGGGGCGCGGCTACGTGCTCCGGAGGATCACTCGGCGGGCCGTCCAGCAGGCGCGCCGGATCGGGCTCCCGCAGCTCTGGCCGATCACCGACGTCGTCATCGAGCAGATGCACCCGTGGTACCCGGAGCTCAGCCGGCACCGCGAGGTGATCCGGGACATCGCACGCGCCGAGGAGGACCGCTTCTCCCAGACGCTCGAGCGAGGCATGCGCCTGTTCGACGAGATCGCCGCCGCCGGAGCGATCTCGGGCGAGGACGCGTTTCGGCTCCACGACACGTATGGATTCCCGCTCGAGCTGACGAGGGAGCTGGCGCGAGAGCGCGGCCTCGCCGTCGACGAGGAGGAATTCACCCGGCAGATGGAGCGGCAGCGCGCACGCTCGCGCGGTGCCGTGGATACGACCGAGCAGCGCGCCGCCGACTTCGCGCTGCGCGCGGGGTTCACGTCCGACTTCGTCGGCTACGAGAAGTCCGAGGTCCTCACGCAGCTCGGCGCGGCTGAGGAGCTCGGTGACGGGTGCTTCCTCGCGAAGCTCCGCGAGTCGCCCTTCTACCCGGAGGGCGGCGGTCAGGTCTCGGACGCCGGCTTCATCGAGAACGAGGAGACGGGTGCCCGAGCCGAGCTTCGTGAGGCGTACCGCCTCGAGGACGATCAGGCGCTGCTCTTCGAAGGCGAGGGCTTCGGGGCGGGCGATCGAGTTCGGGCCGTCGTTCCGTGGGCCACACGCTTCCCGACGATGGCGAACCACACCGCCACGCATCTGCTGCACCGGGCGCTTCAGCTCGTCGTCGGCGAGGGCGCGAAGCAGGCCGGGTCTGCGGTCCGGCCCGACAAGCTCCGGTTCGACTTCACGCATCAGCGGCCGTTGTCTCCGGAGGAGCGAACCGCCGTCGAGCAGCTCGTCAACGAGAAGGTCTTCGAGAATCTGCCCGTGCACACGTTCGTGACGCCGATCGACGAGGCCAGGCGTCTCGGAGCGATGATGCTGTTCGGCGAGAAGTACGGGGACGAGGTGCGCGTCGTCGAGATCCCGGAGTTCTCGCGCGAGCTCTGCGGCGGCACCCACGTCCGCTGGACCGCCGAGATCGGGCCGTTCGTGATCCTGTCCGAGTCGTCGGTGGGCGCGGGTGTCCGTCGCGTCGAGGCGGTCACCGCCGGCGAGGCCTGGGCGTACCTGCGGGCTCGATCGGGGGAGGTCGACGAGCTGCGCGCGGAGCTGACCCGTGCGCGCAAGGAGGCGACGGCGCGGCCGGCGGCCGTCGACGTGCTCGCGGAGGCGCCCGAGCCGCGGATTCGCCAGGTCGACGACGTCTCGGTGATCGTGAACGAGCTACAGGGCTGGACGGCCGACGACCTGCTTCAGCTCTCCGACCGGCTGAAGGACCGCCACAGTCCGGCGGCGGTCGTGCTCGGCTCCGCGGAGGACGGGAGGGTTCACCTGGTCGCGAACTTCGACAAGGCGCTCGTCGACCGCGGGCTGAACGCCTCGGACGTCGTCCGGCAGGCCGCAGCGGTGGTCGGCGGAGGCGGCGGCGGTCGCCCGAACATGGCCCGCGCCGGGGGGCGCGAGCCGGCGAAGCTCCCCGAGGCGCTCGCGACCGCGGAGCAGGCCATGCTCGAGGGCCTCGGCGCATCCGAGGAGTAGACGCGGACGCTGGTCGGCGGCGCCGCCGCCGGAGAGGCACCCGCAGAACGCACTTAT
>Ga0075424_100001039_pt1 | contig 23574 bp, 13 predicted proteins | sample SoiMethybrSBSTD3_FD_75301 | JGI IMG/M metagenome (GOLD analysis project Ga0075424, IMG submission 75301) | Bulk soil microbial communities from a Populus tree surrounding site in Tennessee, USA - Soil MetaG P. TD hybrid SBSTD3 | ecosystem: Environmental > Terrestrial > Soil > Tree plantation... | reverse complement strand
CGCGGCGAATACAGAGGCTGTACGTTCGCGTGCTTGAACAAGGGTTGGTCGATCGCGCAGTTGAGCTGGAAGTCGATACGGAGAGCGAGTTGCTCACGCGTTCCGTGCTGCTCACGCTTTCTGTAAAAAGAGATCCTGCGGCGGCGCTTCCGGCACCAGTCCACCCGGAGTCGCGGCTTCAGGACGTGCGACCGCCGATCACCGAGCCCGTCCTCCAGGCGCTGATGGAATTGCGATCCGGGAATCTAGGAGTAGTGCAGCGGACCCTCTCGACGATGCAGCAATCCAACCCCTTGCTTGTGCCGCAGGTCATCATTCTCGTTGCCTGGGATGACATTGCTCCCGAAGCTTTGCGAGTTCTACGCGGCTCCGTCGATCATGTTGCCGGACAGATGCTCGACGCGCTGCTCGACGAGAAGACCGACTTCGCAATCAAGCGGAGGCTGCCGAGGGTGCTGGCCTACTCTGAAGATCAGTGGACGGTTCAGGGCCTGATGCAGGCGCTTGAGGATTCACGCTTTGAGGTACGCTTCCAGTGCGCCCGCGCTCTGGATGTAATTTTACAGAGGCATCCGGAATACCGGCCAGCAAAGGAAACAGTTTTTGCGATTATCGAACGCGAGATGTCAGTAAGCCGCGGTGTCTGGGACAGCCGGCGCCTTCTCGATCGCCGTCAAAGCACCGACGAATTTCTTTTCCTCGATGACGTCTTGAAGGAACGGGCGCAGTTAAGCTGGGAGCACCTGTTCAGCCTGCTGGCGCTGATTCTTCCTCGGGGCCCGCTGAAAGTCGCGTTTCAGGCCATGCATACGGACGACCGGTTTTTGCGTGGCCTGGCCCTGGAATATCTCGATAGTGTGCTACCTCCATCCCTGCGGCACGTACAGACATTCTTCGAAGCAGTTCCACCGCTTGCGAGCACCGGCGAAGTTGATAAGGATTTGACCACACGATTGATGGACGTGCGGCAATCTGTGAGCCTCAAACTGGCGCACGTTCCTTCTCCCGGCCAGGAAAAAGCAAACTAGCCAAGAACGAAGTGGCGAGAACGTGTCGCAAGGAGGAGTGTCTTTGGGGCGGGCTCAACCGCCGCTATGCGACATCGGGGGCCCGGCGCTTGTGTTCCCGGTAGATACTTGCAACCACGGCGAGCCAGACAATCGTCAGCATAACGCTAATGCCGGCGAAGCCCGAGATCGACAGTCCCAGTTTTTCGGTTCCGACGTAAACGATTAAGGCCTGCACGACATCACCGATCCGGACAAAGAAGGTATCGATGGCCGCTTTTGCTTTGTACTTCGCCGCGCGGCTGGTTGGAAGAAACAAGGCTTGCCTGGCGGTGTTTTGGATGGAGTAGTCGGTGCTATTTTCCAGAATTTTTAGAGCTCGAACGGCGTAAAGCGCAGGATAGACAAGGATCAGCGAATAGCCGGTCAAAGCGATGGTGGGTAGGATGAAAAGCGATCCGCGCACTCCAATGTAACGGAAAATTCGCGACACGAAGATGGTTTGCAGTACAAGAGTGAGCAGGTTCACCCAGGCGAAGAAATGCGCATAAAACTCTCCGACGAATATCTTTCGGGCAGCGTCCTGTCCTGCGCCCACAACATGAAAGGACTCTTGCACTACCAGCTTGCTGAGCAGGAATTCACCAGAGGTGTTCACCACGTTTAACAGGACGGCGAGTAACGCAATCAGGAGCAAGTACCGGTCGCGGAAGATAAGTTGAAAGCCGCCTTCTTTGCCGAGCGGCTCTTCTGATTTGGCCGCCTCTTCTTTGCTTTCGTGGCTGAGCGTCCATCGGTTTGCCAGCGCGGTCAGGACAATGCAAACCCCAAGTCCGACGCATGCGATCACCATCAGGCTGTAGGTGGAAACCATCTTCAACAAGTGCGTTGCGATCCACGCACCCAAAACGGCGCCACTCGAGCCACCAACGCCGACGATTGGAAACAGCCGTTTCCCCTGGGCTTCAGCGAACAGATCGTTGGCGAAAGCCCAGAATTGGGCGACAACAAAATTGTTGAAAATTCCTACCCACACATAGAAGACAACACCTTCGTGGACCCCCGCGGTCCCCGCGGCATAGAAGATCACGAGGTTGGCGATGAAGAAGAGCGTGACCCAGGTGATGAGCTTTAGCCTGGGAACACGCGACGCGAATGCGCCGTATGCCGGGACGAAAAGCACGAGCAGGATCGCCTGGGCCGCAGAAGAATACGTTTTTATTTCGGCCCCGCCTTCGGTCAAGATCAGCGCCTCGCGCACCGTCTTGAGCAGGTAATAGGACGCAAGAAGCAGGCAGAGGTTGGCGGTCAGCATCACAACGACCATGCCTTCTCCCGCGCGCACATCGGCAAAGATCGAGAGAAATTTCTCGAACCAATTCTTCTTAGGTTCCGCGAGAGTACGAAAGACCGGGAATGAACTGATGGAGTCGTGTTCTCGGGTCTTGGGCAAGACGTTCGTCCTGGGACGTCAGTGAATCGTGGGCTGCGGCGGCCAGGTTCGGTCGACTCCAACGACCTCCGCACTTCCGTTCGCGCAGCGCAGGTAGACGGTCACCGTTTTGGTGTGATCCTCACCACGCCAGAGATCGGCCCTGAGATAACAGGCACCGGCATCGATCGGCACACGAAAATCCTGCACGCCCTCAAGTGTGGCCTTCTGGCTGGTGGCATTGTCGAAGCGTGACCAGCTCACATGAAGGTCTCCCTTGGTCTCGATTCCGTGATCTTGCGCCAGATCATGGAAGGTCAGCTGACTGTTTTCGACGGTGAAGCGGTCGAGCGGCAGCACCTTGGCGAAGTAGTGGCGGCCAATTTTGTCGCGCCGCGCGATCAGCGCCCTGGTCATGTAGTCATCGGCCCGCGGATCGGAGTATTCCGCAACTTTGACGATGGCACGAATCTGCTCATCGCTAAGGGCCATCACCTGTTTAGCCGCCCAAAACTCATCATCGGGCAGGCGATTGCGGAACGCTTGGTTCGGGTAGTCGGGCTTCCAGGCATCCGGCTGGAAAGCAACGTAGTCGAAACCGCCCACGGACCGGATCTTCGGATAGTGGACGCGCTGCCAACGCGGAACTGCGAGACCGAGCGTTGCGATTGCTTTGGGGGCAGGGGAGAGGTCGAGATAATACTCGCCACCGGCACGAGCCGTCTTTTCCATCGTGCTGGCGCTTCCCAGTGTGGCGCCGAAGTCCATTAGATAATGCCGGACGGCGGTGATACCCTCCTCCTCCACAAGAGTATCGAGGCTGTTGATGCCGCGCGAATCGTTATGTGCGAGCCACTGGGCGAACACGTACAAACCGCGCAACTCCCTCCGATGCTCATGGGGAATCACGTCGTTTGGATCGTCGCCCCGGGTGCCGAAATACTTATAGGGTCCAACCGTTTTACCGGGTATCTGAATGCTGACAATGCCACGATATCGGCCATCGGCAGTCCGGGGAACTTTTCTAAGCAGTTTGTCCAGATCGCGGTTCATCATGGCCCGCTCGCGCCCCTGCGGATCGCGGAATCTTAGGTCCTTACCGAGAACCAGTTTGTCGCGTGTGAAGTGGATGAGGTAGTAGTCGGGAACGTGATAACCAAGTGCGTGGAAGATTCGAGATACGATCATCTCCGCCCCGGTTGCCATTTCCGGATTGCTCGTCGGGTCGAACTTCACGTAGTAACGATCGCCTTTCGAATCCTTCATTTCAAAGCCGGGAGTAACACCTTCGCTCTTGGCTGAAACGATCGTCCACTGGCCGCTTTCCGATGGCGGATTCTTGCCTCCCACGCCCAGTTGAAGCTGCTCGATCGTCATTGCATTCCAGTAGTGCCGATGGGTGTACCAGGCTCCATCAAGCGGCTCGCCGAGTGTGCTTACGTCACGTGCTGGGATGCCCTTTTGGGGAGTGCCGTGTTCGCCACGTTTTCCGTACGAATTTTCCACCAGATCGTAGTAGTCGCTGAGCTTGCGCGACTTCACTCCGCTGGCGTCACGCGGCCGAGGCTCTTTCACGAGAGGGTCATCAGGGTAAAACTTTTGAGCGCCAGCCTGGCAGGCAGCGGCCAGCAACAGCGCGGAGGTAAGCAGCTTCGTCATGACCGTCTCCCTACTGAATCGGTTGCGCACTGGCAGTCCCTACTGGATGTCGAACAAAGATGTCGTTGAACTTAAACCAGAACTGAAAGCCTTCGTGGCTGCCCGCAATGTCGATGCGAATGAATGGGCGGCCCTGATAGTTGAAGCGGAATCCTATCCCCCCATCGCCCTCCAAATGACTGAAATTGAGTTCGCCGCGGCGCGGAAATACCTTGCCCCCGTCGGCGAACACCGCCATATCGAGCACGCTTACCACATGCCAGCGGTATTCGGCGTTCAAAACCAAACTGTTGTTATCGTAGAAGCGGAACGGGAGGAACCCTCGCAAATCCTCCGACCCGCCAACGATGGGCTGCATGTAGAAAGGTATGGTTTGACCGCGATTCGCATCAGTGAGCGTGGCCTTGGCGCGCAGGGCAAGCACCCGCATCTTGTTAAAGAACCCGATGTACTGCTGAGCCTCGAGATCTATGCGCTGGAAATCGTGCAGGTTCAGCTTTTGATCCCGATACCAGGTGTACTCAAACGTGTAGAGCCCGCCGCCCGTCGGTCCTTCCGCTTTATCGAGGTAGTCAAGCTGGATGTAAGGCCCGTAGCGGAGAAAATTCGTCTGATGATTGATGCCTGGAGTGGTGGTCGGACCGAACACCGAGTCGGTAGACGGGAAGTCACTTGACTGGCCCGGGCCTACATTCACCGCAAGGTATCCCGCCGAGCCTCCCAACTGGAGATTCTTGAAGGGCTTTACAGCGACCGCGGTGTCGATTGCGGTGTCCTCAAGCCGATAGTCGGTGCGAGCGTTCTTGGAGGACTTGGGCCCGGGACCGAAATAGTCTACCTGCGAATAGTTTCGGTGGACCCCGTTGAACTGGAGCGAGAAGTGGTCATTGGCGAGGTGTGGCTGGTTCCAGCGTGTGTAATACTTCTGGTAGAGCTTGGTGGAGAGTTGCGCGCCCAGGTAGAAGTCGCTGCCCCAAGATTCCCGATGCATGTGCCATTCCGGTCCAAGCGCGAAGCCGCTTCCCTGCACCAAGCCCCCAAAGCGAACATTCCAGCCCCGGTAACCGGCGGTGAGCCGGTCCAGAATCTTATGGTCTTCTATAAAGAAGAGGTCTTTTTCCAGCTTCTGTGGCTCGTCATAGCGTACCCGCGCGGTTTTCTCGTCGCGCTGGCGCTCGAGCTCCTGCGTACGCGTCTCCTGCGCGGCACAATAGGTCACTCGGGCGGGAGTCGCCGCCAATACCAACAGCACAAACCAGATGCCGCGCGGGTTTGAAAGAATTCGGGTTTGAGACCTCATTCGTTCCCCATCCGTGAAACTTTATTGTTTTCCGTGGCACTGCATTTCACCGCTGTCAAGCACGTTGCCTTCCTCCGAGACAAATTGCCATGCATAACTTTTCGCCCGGAGTTCCAGTCTCAAAATGCCATACGAATTTGACATCCTGACCACACTGTTTGGCTGCTTTCGCCAAAAGCGAGTCAGGTTTTTGCCGCCTGTTCCAACTACAAACTGTGTAAGCCCGTGCTGGCGATCGGCCACTCCATCGGCGGTCTGGGGCGCAAAGCGTTCATATTGATGTGCGTGCCCGTTCAGAATTACGTCCGCGTTTGCCTTATACAAATCACGCCAGAATGGGCGGACTTCGATCGCGTTCCTGTGATGTCCCGATGTGAACAGCGGACGGTGCCAGAAAGCCAGAGTGCAGGCCGCGCCGCTGTGCTTCAAATCTTCGCGCAACCACTTTTCTTGCGACGAGTTTTCGTCACATGACAATGGTTTGCACTGGTCATTACTCCCGGTATTGAGCGCGATCAGGTGCCAACTCCCGATGTCAAAGCTGTAATAACCCTTGGTGCGGTCACCTGCACGTGCCCCAAAGAAGTCGAAGTAGCCGCTGGCCCCGAGCGTGTAGTACTCGTGATTGCCAACGCTGGGATAGGTGATATTCCTGAGTTCATCTCGGCCCCAATTTTTTATCCACGAATTCTGGAACGCGGTTGCCGCACCTTTTTCATACTGGCTGTCGCCCAGGATCAGGACGGCCACTGGCTTCATCGACACCGCGAGGTTTGAGGTAGCACGCATGTGGCAGTACTTGCGCGTTCCCTGGCCATGGTTGAAACGAGAATCGCTGGGGTCGCACGAGATGTCGCCCACCGCGACCACCACGTTGGTCTCGAAATCAGCCTGACCGTACCCCGAGCCGTGAGCACACGGGCAGAAGAGGAATACGAACAGTCGCCATGAACGCCACAGCCTCAGGCCGGCGGTTGGCGCTGACCCGTCGTACTGGAACGCGTTGTTCATTCCCGGTGATAGGCATACAGCTTACACGATGGAACGTCCCGGAAAAGATACGCATCCAAATTTCCGATCGCTGCCTGCGGTTTGAGCGTTGAAGCGTCTCGGCTCCCGGCGGTTCCTGTGCTTTTCGTGCGGCAGTGGTTGCCGCATTCGTCCAATTGCCTGCTGTCGGCAAAGAGTTAGGCACAAGCCATGTACTCAAAAACGAACGCGGGAACGTAACGTTCAAGCGTGGCGGGATGGGTCTGGTTGGTGGGAACTTTACATTCGAAGCGTGAACAAGAACCCTCTCCCCGGTTACCAGGGAGAGGGCTGTTGGGGTCGGAACGTGTTTTTAGTCGTCCGTGTCACCGGCGGGTGCAGGGTTGTTGAAGTCGCTCGGGGGGCGAACCCGGCTCTCGCCAGGATAGGGCCGCTTAAAGCCGGTGGTCAGGTACCAGTTCAAATGGTTGACGGCGTCCGGATCTTCGGCGTCGGGCTTGGTCAGTTTGCCGGCGAATAGCTCCGCCTTCTTCTCGAGCCAAGCCTTCCTCAGGGCCTGGATCGCAGGGCTCTCCGTGGTTGGGGCTGCGCTCGCGGTTACGCCCTCGTCCAGCGGGACCTCGTTCGGCACATGCCTCCACGGCCTGAAGTTTTCCCGGGACGGCGTGCCCTTGACGAACGCCGTCCTCATTGGTGACGCCACGAGATCGAACTGATTCATGGGCGGCAGACCGAGAATTTGTTCGATCGTTCGCGTCATGTTGACCTGGGTGTAATAGGTGTGGTCGGTGGAACCGTGCTGCACAGCGTATGGGCTGATCACATAGCCAGGGCTGCGATGACCGTCGACGTGGTCGACGCCGTTCTGCGCGTCGTCTTCCTCGAGGAAGATCGCCGACGAAGACCACACCTTACTATGGCTGATGTAGTCGATAATGCGCCCGATGGCCAAATCATTATCGGCCTGTTGTGCTTCCGGGGTCGGTGGGCCGCCGGTGTGGTCGTCCGTTATCCACAGGATGCTCAACCCTGGCACCGTATTGGCAGCGAGGTCCCTCTTAAAGTCCTGCAGCCACAAGTCGACGCGGAACTGATCGGGGATGCCCATATCAAACGTCGGGAAGTTCTTGATGAGGTAGTTAGACACGGCCGGGACGGAGGAGTATGTCGTGACCGTGTTCTGATGGTAGAGCGTATTCTCGAGCCCAGCTTCGAATTTCTTCGCGTCGTCATAGAACTCGCTCCAGCTTGGCTCGCTGGTTGACCCGCTCGGCTGTTGGAACGTTGTGTTCTCGACGTATTCGCCATAAATCTTCACCGACAGACCCTTGGCCGCCGCTTCCGACCACACGAAGCCCTTTTTCTGGTACGCCAGTGCATCGCCGGCGTTCCCGCCTGGATAGCTGCGGTTCCAGTCAGGCGATTGGATATCGTCGGCGTAGGGCGCCATGCCCTCAGAGATCCACTGGTGACCGTCCGCCGACTGCCGGCTGGGGTCGTAGAAATTGTCGAGAAGAGGGAATCGCTTCACCAGCTTGTGGGCGTTCGGCGTGATCTTGCCGCCGAACACTGCCAATGAGGGATCGCCATTGCCAGCCGACACGTCGCCCAAGACCTGATCATAGGTGCGGTTCTCACGGATGATCAGGAAGACGTGCTTGATCAGCGATGGATCGCCAATCTTCTCGGGGATCGCGACCGGCTTGGCATGCGGGGAACCACCGCTGGCAGACCTGATATTTTGCACCAGATCCCAATGGTTGTTCTCGAAGACTTTCCTGGTCATCGCCTCCAAGGTCCCGCGATCGGGCACGGGGACGATGCTGACGGTGCCATTGTCCTGGTGCGTATTGTAGTCAGTGACGCCGTAATCGGTTTCGAACGAATAACGGCTGCCGATGCCCTTGTCATTAGCAACGAGGAGCGTGTTATTGGCCTCGTCCAGCACGACTGAGCTCGGCGCATAAGCTACCGGGATCATGCCCATAACGGCGTGCCTGTCGTGATCTTTGAGATTGACCACCGCGATCGCGTTGGCAGTGTAAAGCGCGACGTAGGCAATGCCCTTCTTGCCATCGACGGCAATTGAGTTCGGCCCGGCGCCAGAAGCCGGCCGGTGCTCGCCGGGTATTCGGATCGGGAGCCCAAGATCGATCGTCCGCTCCACCTCGTTATCGGCCGTATCGATAACCGAGATGGTGTCGCTGTAGGCATTGGCGACCAACAGCTGCCGTCCGTAGAACGCCATCCCGGTCGGGTGCAGACCGGTCGAGATGGTGCCCGTGACCTTCATCGAGGACAGATCAACCACAGAAACGGTACCAGTGATCGCAGCACCCACTACCGGGTCTGCGACGATTTCGGTGCCAGCGGAGTAGATCTGGAAGTCCGCCTCTGTGGCGGGCCGGCCACCTTCGTTGCTGACGTAGGCAGTGGTGCCGGTGCTGTCGATCACGATGCTGTGCGGCGCGTTGCCGACACGGATTTGCTCGGCCTGCTTGGGCGGATTCGCGGTCAGATCGATCCTGGCGAGCGTATTGTTCTGGTTCAGCAGTGCGTACGCGCTCTTGCCATCCTTCGAGAAGGCGACGCCGCCGGGGTAAGAAGTGCTCGGAGTATAGAACGTGCCGCAGGATCTGCCGTATGGCCCGATGGCGCTATTCGGAAAGCAGTTGATGAAGGAATTGTCCGGTGGCACGCTGACCTGGGATTCGTCTTCCAGCAAGCCCTGGTCATTGACGCTGGCCATGGTGACGTGGCTGCTGTCCTGGCTGAACAACAGGTGCTTGCCATCCGCCGAATAGGCTATGCCGCTATAGCTGCCACTCGAATCGTGTCCGAGCGGGATGTAATTCTGCAAGACAACGCCTGTGTTGGTGTCGAACACTTCGACGGCCTCCGAGGCGCCCAAGGTGAGGACGGCTGCAGTGTGAGTGTTGAGATTGGGATTCAGGGCGATGGCCTTCGCGCGAACCCTGATACCGAGGTCCACCTGGATGCCGGCCGGGTTGATGACTTGGCCATTGCCGACGACCCACGCACCGTTCGCTTGTGGGCCGGTGACATAAGTCGGGTACGGCACGGATTGAGCAGCCGCGATCGCAGGGAAACTCAGCCCCGCCGCCAGCAGGCTGGCGAGCGGACTGACACGCTTTTTGCGAGATTTTTTTCGAGAGTTAACCTTAATTCTGCGAGCCATAAACCGTTCTCCTCCTCATATTTGTTCACGCCCCGAAGTCGGCGGTGCTACATGAAGGTGGAATACGACCTGCGATAGTCGCCAACCCTAACAGACGACATGTGACGCCCGAATGAAGATCATGTGAAATTTCGGTTACACGAGCGGGGTTTTCCTGGTAAGCGGTACGCGCAACTTCACGTCAAGAAAACGCATGATTGGTGACGTCGTATCTTTCAGGCGGACTAGGCTGGTGGACGGATCACGATTGGGCAATACCTGCATCGTGTTCCGATTCAGGAGAGACGAGAGCACGCAGGGGACCCAGCCAAGGTTCGTAGCGCCGCCAGCGCGCGACGGAGGTGTGATAGATCGGCTGCCGGGTCTGCCATTTGCTCGGGGTCTTCACTGCCCGCGGATTCGATTCTGGGCGGAGGCACGCATCGTCCCACGGCAGCCCACAGGCCGCGATGATCCGCCGGATCACTGGCTCGGGCGCGCCGGTCAGTTCCTCGTACTCGACCTCGATGAAGCGATCCGCAGGCAGCACTCTGCGCCAATGGTCGATAATCCGTTGGTAATCGCGGAAATACGCGACCAGATCTTCACCTCCAGTCGGGAATGCAAAGCCCGGATGAAAATGTGTTTGATGGATCGACAGCGCTGTGTCGACGGTAGCGCGAAGGCAGTGAATGATAGTCGCGCGCGGGAATGCCACGTTGATCAGCCCAGCCCAGAGAAAGTTAAACGGCATCTTGTCTGTCACCCGTGCCGCCTTCGCCGCGATCGTGCGCAGCAGGCTGAGATAATCTGCCGCCGCCTTAGTGAGGAACCTGCTCTCATCGGCTCCTTTGGATCGGTGCCACTCTGCCCCGCGCTCGTTCCAGAAATTTAGTTCGCCGCCGGCGCCAACCTCCGGATGCATCGAGACGATCTGCTCAACCAGTGTCGTACCTGACCGCGGCATCCCGATGATCAGCACCGGCCTCGTATGGCTGCTACCGAATTCCTGAGAGCGCGCAATCCATTCGGGAGTGCAGCGGGCAATCAGGCGGTCGACCTCACGAGAGAACGCGGCCGCGTCGAACGCCGCGCATCTCCGGCGCACCGCATCTGCCGCATCGAAGTGCTGCATCGCCAGTGCGTAGTCGCCAAGATCGTCCGCTGCCTTGCCGATCGCGAGATGCAACCTTTGGAGATGCCCAGCTTCCAGCCCCGGCGTGGCCAGGGCGGCTTGCATCTGTCGAAGTAGGCGCTCGTCATCGGTGGTGACGCGGCGGCACCGGACCAGATCGTAGTAGCTTCCCGACAGCAGCGGCGTGATCGCGATCGCGCGCTCAAAGCACTCCCGGGCCTCGTCAAAACGGCCAATCTCAGAGAGCAGATTACCCAGCAGATCATGCGCCATGGCGTTCTTCGGATCGTGCGCTAGCGTCTTTCGCAGTATTCGTTCGGCTTCCTGATTGCGTTCCTCGATCAGCAACGCCCGTGCCTTGCCAAGGCGGCCGAAGCTGGTCTTCCCTCCAGTTGCCGCCGCGCGGCGGAAACAGTTAATCGCCTCTTCGCGGTGCCCCAGTGTCTCGACCAATGCCCCAACGCGGAACCACGCGTCGGTCAGAGATGGGAGCAACTCCGTCGCACGGTCATACGCAACGATGGCCCGGCTGACTTCGCCTGCCTTCTCCAACGCGATTCCCAGGCGGAAATAGGCATCGCCATAGCGCGGATTGCTGGCAACCGCTCGTTGCAATGCGGCGACGGCATCCGGTACGCGGCCGACCTCGAGGCAGGCGAGGCCGAGATCGTGCTGGATGATGGGATTGGACGGCTGCAGCAGCGCCGCTTCGCGCAACGGTGCGACCGCATCGTCGGGGCGCCCCTCCCTGAGAAGCCTCGTGGCCAACTCAAGCAAGGGCACCACCTGCTGCGATGCGGCTGGGTTTGGGGACTGGGCCATGACGCGCAACCTTACGTGAAGCTGTGGCGTGAGCATTCGAAATCGCCGGCGCTAGGTCGTTCATTGTCTGAAGAAGCGCTAGCGCGTGATGCCCCCCCTCAGGGTAATGCCGCTACGGTTTTAACTTCTGTACGCAGAGCGAAGTCCGATAATACCTTCAATTTCGGGCCTTGTGGCCCGCCAGGTGTGCCTTAGCCAAAAGATGAGACGCTCTTTTTCCATTTTGCATACCACGCACGTGCGGTCGTGCGGGGTTGCGGTTACTACGTGGGCGAACAGGTTCGCCTTGCAGTGGTCCGCGATTGAACATTATTATCAGCTTCAGTTGTGATCCTGCCTGCTTCGATTTGTCTGGCTGCCCTTCTTTTCTGGAGATTCAATGGCTGGATGAGAAAAGTCACCGAGACCAGTCTCTGGGAAGCAAACGATCGCGCGCTCAGGCATCTTGAGGAACATTGCTGACTCCGGCTGTGCCGAAGACTCGCCGATACCTCTCGACCTCTGATGCGGGACCGAGCGTCTTGCCATAATTGTCGGACAGTTTCACTGGGGGTCTTCCTTCGACATCCGACACTTTGCAGATGAGATTGATTGGATCGAAGTTGCTACTTCCCTTGGGATCGCAGCCGCGGAAGTCGTTGGTCAATAAAGTTCCCCAACCCGCGCTAAATCGAATGCGCCGGCCCGGGACCCACTTCCAGGCATCCTCAAAGTCCGCGCCGTTACGGAATTCCTGCGCAGTGACGCCATGCTGAATCGTTCCACCGAAATACGCGTGCAGACCGATAATCTCATCCACATCCAAAGCATCTGAGGCGATCACAATCTTGTCATGCGGATCCCGGCCGCGTTCCTTCAGCCACTCGATGTATTCGTCGCCGGCCACGTAGGGGTTCTTGCTGTCGACTCGTTGGCCGGTCCAATCCGCCGTCCAATCAGGCGCGTTCTCCAGGAATTGAGTGGTTCCGAACGTGTCTGGAAGCATGATTCGCAGGGCTCCTACGTAGGTTCTCTGCCAGAGTTCCAGGACATGGTATTGAGAAGCTCTCAGAGCATCATCATCATCTGCCAAGGCCGCAAGCACCATCGGGATTTCGTGAGCATTGGTACCGATTGCTTCCAAGTCGTGCTTATGCGCGAGAAACGCATTCGACGTTCCAATAAATCCGCTTCCAAGATTGTCCGCCATTGCTTCGACCACGTACTCCTGCCAAAGAAAGCTATGCCGCCGGCGGGTTCCGAAGTCCGCCACGCTCAAATGCGGTACGTCGCGCAGTTTTTCGACTTTGCCCCAGAGCCTCGTTTTGGCTCTTGCATAAAGAATGTCGAGATAAAACTCGCTCAGGTTTTTCATCGCCGCTCTCGTTTTCAATTCGTCCAAAATCGAGAGTGCATAAAGTTCCCACATGGTGGTGTCGGTCCAGTTGCCTTCGAAACACAACTGGAATTGGCCCGCGTCGACAGATACTTCGTATTCCGAAAGAATAAAATCACGCTCCAGCCATTCCAGGAATCCCGGCTCAAAAATCCCACGCCGTCCGTAAAACGTGTTTCCCGCCAGCCACACGAGTTCTGATTTGCGAAAGCGCAACTTCCGCACGTGTTCCAGTTGCTCTGTGATCTCTCGAATCGAGAACATGTCGGCCAGACGCACTGACGATGTTCGATTGACGAGGGCAAACGACACGCGCGTTTTTGGATAGTGTTTCCAGATGAACTGCAACATCAGCAGCTTATAGAAATCAGTATCCAGCAAGGACCGCACAACTGGGTCCAGTTCCCAGTTGTGGTTATGCGCGCGCTCGGCAAAGTTCACGATCATCGCTTAGTGAGGATACCGGCGATGATTCATTCTACCTGTGCTCCTCCCGAACGCGTTTGACTCCAAATTTTCGCTGCCGAGAATGGCTCGGCCTTCGCAGACGATTTTCGAACTCTCCTTATCGATGGGGGGCCAGGCGCCCAGGCCAACGGCTACTGAATAGTTGGTGAAAACAGTATTTCGCGACAACTAGGCGGAAAGAATGGAAGCTCTCAGCCCACTGTGGTGTGTCTTGAGGACTCTCGAAGCGAGACATAAGGGCGAACACCAGGAACGATCACTCGCACCCCTCCTGTATCAGCGGTGGGATTTTCCAGGATCGGGAATCACCTTCAGCCGATTCAAACCCATATTGTGAAAGAGCGTCCACCAATAGTCCTTAAACATGTTTCCATCAACTTGCCAAGCCAGATCTATGGCGAAGCGGGTTACCGTTTGCCAACTGTTTGTTCGGTCGATGGCAAATACACATTCGCAAGCGCTTCCGAGGCAAGTGGGCCCAACAGGCCTGAAGCGTTGAATACATCGTTTCCAGAATCGCTTCGCGTAAGAACGATTCGCTGTGTCGAATATTTCAAGCTGCGAAGAAGGAAGGCTGGCTCTGAGGGAAGATGCGGGGATGTTGGCGGAGCAATGAGGCGAACAGAAAAGTCCCAAAAGGCAAAGATAATGAAAAATGCGCCTAGCTGCACTCTCGCAATGTGTCGATCTCTCATTTTCAATTCTCAATGTAACTAAGCGGACTTACTGCTAATCTTCGGCGTTTCTGGCTGGCCATTTGACTTTTGACGGGCATCACCATGCACCTGGCCATCGTTGTCCCGACGGACACTGGCAATAGTGAGAGTGTCGCGGCTGCTCGACTCTGCCATGCTCACTCACCAACGACTAAGCAAAGGGGATGCACAATGCGAGATCATGCCACCCTTTGCGCAGATCGCGGCGGGATACAATTTCTTCAGACTCCGTTCATTAACAATGAGGCCTGTTATCGTGGAGCAAGACCGCGTCCGCTCGAAGTCGCGGGGCTTGGCCCGACGCTGCGTGTTGCTTTTTGGAACATTGAACGGGGGCTCGAACTCGACGATATTCAACTCTTTCTGACCGACAAGGAGCGCTTCATGGCGAGGGTTGCTGAGGAGCGCGAGCATGCGAAGCAGAACGGAAAGAGGATCAGAGGGGTGGATCCGGAGAAGATACCGCAGGATATTGAAATATTGAAAGCTGCCGACGTATGAATCCTGAACGAGGTTGATTGGGGTGTGAAACGGACGCAATACCGAGAAGTCATCCGTGAGCTTGGCGAGACCCTGAACATGAATTGGGCTTATGGCGTGGAGTTTCTGGAGATCGACCCCAAGCAACTCAGCACCGATACGTTTGACGATGGCGACGACGAGCGATCTCGCTAGCAGCTTCTCCACTTTCTCCGGAACTCAACGCCAAATCGATTTTCGACTTATATTCGCTGCTTAAATCGACAGTGTTAATGGGCAAAAAATAACTGTATTTCTTTCAACGAAAGTTGCTCCCTTCGTGCCTCGCTTGCTTCAATGCCTTCGGGTGACCCAAGCCCGGTGCGGGCAACGTACGTATCATCCCTGCCAGAAGGAAGGTCTCACCGATGCCGGACAACTCCTGCATGCACAGTAATTCGGATCGACGGGAATTTCTTCGGAAGGCCATTACGGGTCTGGCTGTTGCAACGGCTGTACAACCGGCGATTTGGCTTGCCAGTCCATCACTTCATGCACAATCGACCCTGTCGCCAGACGAAGCGTTGAAGGAGTTGTTGGCTGGAAATCAACGCTTCGCTGCTAATCAATTAACCTCGATTGAGCATGATCTCACCATCTTGAAGGAGCACACGGTCGATAAACAGGAACCATTTGCCGGAGTATTAGCCTGTGCCGATTCGCGTGTGCCGGTGGAACTGATATTCGACCAGTCGATCGGGCATATCTTTGTCACGCGAGTTGCAGGGAATGTGGCAAATTCGGAGATTATCGCAAGCCTTGAGTATGCAGTCGCTGTCCTTGGCATCAAAACCCTTCTCGTGCTGGGCCATAGTGGCTGCGGGGCTGTTAAGGCGGCCATGAAGGCGGATACCGTGCCTGGGCAAATCAGTTCGTTGTACCCGCATCTCCGGCAACCCGTCGAGCAGTCCGGTGGCAATTTTGATAAAGCAATCGCCGCCAATGCAGCATTCCAAGCCGATTTGCTGCGCACTTCTTCGACTGTTATCCGCGATGCTGTCAAGGCCGGCAGCATCAAAGTGGCAGCGGGAGTCTATGACCTCGCAACCGGCAAAGTGTCTGTATCCTGAGCCCTGGCTGCTGCGAGGCCTCGTCTGCACTCAGACCTGAAGTAGGTCCCCGTATTTGAGCTGCGGCCAAATCACAACACGAGTAAAAGGCCGCGAATGCACATCCCAACAGGTTCAGATGCGGTCATCAGCCGGAGATCGATCTGCGATCCTGGAGGCGTGCGATTCGGCTCAAGTAGAGGTAAGCTCGGTTTTGGGAGCCTGGAACTAATCCGGGGATGTCTGATTTTCCTTGCCCTGCTGGCCAAAGCCGCTCACGACGACCAGCACACCGCAGGTTCATTTCAAGAGTTGAACTCTGAACAGCGGCAATTTGTTTCTCAAATCGTGAGCCGGTTTAACTCGTCCACCGGACAGACTCTCGTCCCGCAGCAGGCTTACGACGCCGCCCCGATTTCTGTGCGCTCCACTTTTGAAGCCGTTTCGCAGGCCTTGTTGTCCACAAACCTGACATCCGCATCAGGGGAGCCTCTCGGAAATGCACTTGATCTGATTGATGTCATCGAAGATGTGGCAGGCGAGCTTCGTGGTGCACGCGGTGACCAGCAATTTCGAATCTACGCTGTCATGAAACCCGGCGCGATAGAGAAACTGCAAGAGAGCACGGAGTTCTTTCGCGATAAAGATAATCGCTACTACCACAAAGGATTCCCAGTGTGCTTCCGCATGACCGGCCTTCCCTCAATCCAAGTGTCGCTTACACGGGATGGTAAGCGGGCCGACATAGACGTCGATTACCGATCTTCAAAATTCCCGAACGCGCTAGTGAACGGCCACCTTCGGGCTGCCAATTCAGACGTGCGTGCCGGTAATAATGGGGTGCGGCACAACGGCACTCTACGTTCAGTATTCCGCCTTCCCCGCGCATCACTGCCAAGCAACCATTTGACACTGCGGTCCACGACTTTCTGACAACCTGGCTCGTGGAAGACCGCCCTCGACTCGCTGTCCCTTACTTCTCCCGCAGGAGCTATCCGTGCTTGGAAGCGCTGTCCGAATTGAAAGGCAAGCCACTTTCAACAGGTGCTGTCCGGCACGAGGTCCTTGATGCAATGGCCAACTATCGCAAAGAGCTTGGGCCGGTTAAGAGCTTGGACGCTGTGGTCGGTCCGGTAAGACTCTGGGATCCGACCTTTCGCTCATACAAGAACAAATATGAATCCGTATTTACCGTCTTTTCTGTACCATCCGATCTTGCGGAGCGAGACGAGTGCTCTGGAGGCACTCCACCCGGCATAACAACAAAAGAAAAATACGGTGAGTACTTCGGCTCAGCATTCCGCTTTAATGATGGTGGACTCAACGAAGGCACGCTGTACCTTCTATGGACCGCGCAGTACAAACACTGGCAAATAGTGAACCTGAAATACATTGAAGGTGATGATCCTGGCCTGTCTTGGTTCACCAAAGCGCCCGCCCCTGAAGTGACAGCTCAACTTCGCAACGTGCCGGGGAACAGAGAAGCCAACGAGGCGATCCGTGATTTTCTCGCGTCATGGCTATTGAAGGGCGACTTCAAGACCGCTTTATCGTTTGTTTCGCCGGCTTCGTATGCTTGTTTCGACAAGCCATTGACGGCCGCCGAGGGTGAGAAGGCGTTCCTGCTTGGCCTCGCTAAGATACGCAAGGTTCTTGGCCGGCGTGCCGAACTCTCCGACTACCTCCAGCCCGTCCTCCCCGACGATCCGATGCTCCGGCTTGTGAATCATCCGGATAAGAGCGCATTCGCAATACTCAGCCCGCCTGAGTCTTCAGCTCGAAGTTCGATGTGCAAGCCAGGTCAGAAGCCATATACAGCCTCCGAGATCACTCCTTCGGAACACGAGTACGGTCGCTACTACGCAACGGCATTTCTGATGAAAGTGTCGGGTGGAGAACCCGCCGCCCTCTATACGCAGTGGGCCCGTGAAATGGACCGCTGGAAATTGGTGAGCTGGCAGTTGATCGCGCCGTAAGCTGTGTTTTGCTAAGGAGACGAAGTGCAGAACGACGGACAATCGTAAATCTTGGCAGGAGCTACGGCACTACAGCAAGGAAAAGAAAGACGGCAAAGATGATCAGGTGCACTACACCTTGCAGCACAGTCGTACGACCTGTTCCAAGTGTCAGAACGCTGACGAGAAGCGTTAGGACAAGCAGCACTTCTTCCTTGGGATCGAGGCCGAGTGTGAGCGGTTTGTGGAGAAGAAGGGAGATGCTAGCGACGGCTGGGATGGTCAGTCCAATGCTAGCCAAGACAGACCCGAGGGCCAAGTTCACGCTAGTTTGCAAACGATTGGCAGTCGCAGCGCGATAGGCAGCTAGACCTTCGGGGAGAAGAACCAGCCCGGCGATGACGATTCCAACTACGCTTTTTGGCGCCCCGGCCACGTCAATCGCGTGCTCGACGGTCGGAGTGAGGACCTTGGCTAAGGCAACGACCACAACTAGAGATACGAGGAGCAATCCCGCACTCACCAGCGCCACTTTGTTCGGCGGTGGAAGCGCATGGACTTCTTCATCATCCCCATCCGTGGGAAGAAAATAATCGCGATGGCGGACGGTCTGCACAAAGAGGAACGACCCATAAAGAATTAGTGAGACGATAGCCGCGAAGATGAGTTGCGATCGGCTAAAACTTGGTCCGGCGCTTGTGCTGGTGACATTGGGGAAGATGAGAGTCAATGTGGTCAGCGCGATCAACACGGAAAGAGCCGCGTTCGCACCCAGGAGTTGAAAGCCCTGCTCGTGATGGCGCAGTCCGCCGGCGAGAAGACACATACCGATGATGCCATTGCAAACAATCATGACTGCGGCAAAAAGAGTGTCACGTGCCAAGTTGGCTGTGTCCGTTCCTCCTGCAATCATCATCGAGACGATGAGTGCCACTTCAATGATGGTTACGGCTAGAGCAAGCACCAACGTGCCGAAGGGCTCACCGACACGAAGCGCGACGACTTCGGCATGGTACACACCGGCAAAGACGCTCGCGACCAAAACAAAGGTCTCGACTGCAACGAGCAAACTGCTGGGGCCGCTAATGAACTGGACTGTGAGGATTAGGAGCCCTACTGCGGGCCATGTCCATGCCCACCATGGGGTCCGTCTTGCGTCAACAAAAGCCATAGCAGAGATCTGGTTTCGTTAGCCTGAGTTATCCAGTTTATGAACGCTAACACCTGATTCGTCAACAATGACTTCGAACAAAATGTGGAGGGTCAGGATCCTTAACGGATTGTTCGTGAAACACGCTGCGCATGCAAGTCTGGTCAGCAAGGGTCTTTAACAACGCCGGGTGGAACATTCACACTTCTTTAACAATCGGGTGATAGCATGCCCGCGATCACATCGTGGAGACCGTTATGAAGAGAATGTTTTTTCTTCCAATTTTCTCGCTTCTGATTTGCACTGCCACCGTCTCATCCGCTCAGAACACAGATTTTCAATCGGGCAAGATCGTTTCGGTAGAAACAATCGATTCTAGTGCTTCCAAAGGTGGCACGGATGCCCCAACGCCTCCTAACCTGCAGAAACACGACGTGAGCATCGAGCTTGGGGGGACTATTTACGTCTGCAGAGCCGAGACACCCAAGGATTTCGATCTCAGCTGGGCACAAGGCAAGGATGTTCAGGCCAGGGTTAAGGGCAAGGCAATGTATGTGAAGCGCGAGAATGGGAAAGTTGCCAAGCTCAGCATTTTGAGGACGAAGACCTCGGGTTAATCAATGCGGCAACTTTTCAAACCGACCACCATTCGAGAGCCCAGGTCGAGACCGTCTTGCGATTTGCACTAGCCAACTGTCGTAAAACAGTAATAGTTCCATGCTCAGAATGGTGCAACTCCAGACAGAACCGTTCAGACGCTGGCCTTGCAACCATTGACAATTCAGGTAAAGTACAAAATGGTCTAATGTGGTCACTCGAAAATGACTTCTTTGAACCGGGTAATATCACGCTCTCTCAAGCAGTTGCAGAGCGGATTGGTTAAAGAAATGGTCGGCCCTAGCAGACGATTTTAGAACTCTTGTACTGGTGCCCGCGGCCTCTCTCTGACACTTTTGACAGTGGCGGCCAGAGCAAGTGTGTGTCTAAGTAGTCGGGGATTTTTGTAGTTCCTAACAAGGAGGCCCGACCATGGCCGCTCGACCACTTCCCCCTCCCGGACCGGATCCGACACGCAAAAAAGCACATCCAAGCCAAACCTCCAAGGCACCGAGAGAACAGCAATTTGTTGAGAGGATTCGATCCGTTACCAATGTGCCAGCTCTCCAGAACTTCCTGAGGGTGGTAGTGAAGAAACGTTGGCTCCGCATTGCCGGAATCGCAGTCGCGGCTCTTCTAGTAGTACTCCTTGTCCTCCCGTTCCTGATCAACGTAAATAGCTTTCGCCCGAAGATTGAATCGGAGGCAACGAATGCTCTGGGGCGCCCTGTGAAGCTAGGGAATCTGAGCCTTTCCATCCTTGCGGGCACCGTTGGAATCGACGACATCAGCATCGCTGACGATCCGGCCTTCAGCAAATCACCCTTCCTGACGGCGAAGTCATTAAAGGTTGGCGTGGAACTCATGCCGCTCATCTTCTCCAAGCAATTGAACGTAACCGGAATCGTGCTGGATGAGCCTCAGATCACATTGCTGAAAGCGGCCAATGGGACGTGGAATTTCTCAAGTCTCGGTGGCGCAGGCGCGAAGAAGGCACCTGAATCGGAGAAGTCGGCGTCATCGGCGCCACAGAACTTCTCCGTTGACAAGCTTGAAGTTAAAGACGGAAAGCTGACTGTCGGGAAAGCCAACTCCCCAACGAAGCAACAGGTGTACAACAAGGTAAATGTCGAAGTAACGAAATTTTCTTTCGCTTCGCAGTTTCCGTTCAAGATGACAGCCGGGCTCCCAGGAGGAGGCGACGCAAATGTCTCGGGGAAGGCTGGGCCGATTAGTCCGCAGGACACGGCCAAAACTCCTGTTGAGGGAACCGTGAAAGTAAATAACATGGACTTGGCTACTTCCGGGTTCATCGATCCTAAGAGCGGAATCGGAGGATTGGCAGACTTCGAAGGGATGTTGAATTCAAACGGCAGCCAAGCCAAGGCTGTCGGCCAAGTCGTCTGTGACAAGCTCAAACTTTCGCCCAAGGGATCGCCAGCCCCAAAAGCGGTAACGATCAAGTACACCGTGAACGCTGACCTGGACAAGCAGGCTGGCACGATCACACAAGGAGACGTAGCAATTGGTAAAGCCCTGGCTCATCTCACCGGTGGATTCCAAACCCAAGGTGAAACGCAGGTCGTGAGCCTGAGGGTCAATGCGCCGAACATGCCGGTCGACGAACTGGAGCCGATGCTGCCAGCATTCGGAGTAGTTCTTCCCTCGGGATCGAAACTTCAGGGGGGAACTCTTTCGACCGATTTAGGCATCAGCGGTCCCGTCGACAAGCTCGTTATAACGGGTCCAGTGCGGTTGGCTAACAGCAAGCTGGCAGGATTTGATCTCGGCTCAAAGCTGGGGGCGCTGTCCGCTTTTACAGGCAAGGCTCAGGCAAGTCACGACACCTCGATCCAAAATGCGAGCTTGAATGCACGCGTGGCGCCTGAGGGCATGCAGGCGGACGCGATCAATCTAACTGTCCCAGCGATCGGGGTCATCACCGGAGCGGGTACGGTCAGCCCAGCAGGAGCGCTCTCCTTTAAGATGCTGGCGAACCTCAGCGGTGGTGTAGCAGGCGGACTAACCAAGGTGGCTGGTGTGGGCGGCGGGAACAACGGAATCCCCTTTAGCATTCAAGGCACGACGTCGAACCCGCAATTTGTTCCAGACATGGCCGGAGTTGCGGGAAGCATAGCAAGCGGTGCCATAAAGGGCGCGGTGTCGGGGAAGGTCCCTGGCGTGAAAGGAGCTCCCACAGAAGCACTAGGTGGGCTGCTCGGTAAAAAGAAGAAGAACTAGTTGCATTATTCCCGAAAGCCTCGGACGGCCTTAGCAATTCGCCAACTTTTAGCTCCGACTGCAGGCATGCCCAGGCGGTTCAACTATGTAGAGCTTCGCTCGGTTCGCATCGACACACAGAATCAGGTAGGGCTCCTCCACAGCCAGATAGAAAGCCAAAAGAAGCCGCGTGTCGCTTACCTAGTGACGGAGAAAACATGCCAGATCTCAGACTCTACATTCCAAAGGCACTCGTTTTTCAGCGCCTTGTCAAATCGGCGATTAGCGCTGCCAATAACATTGACCAAGGAACTGAGATCAATGATGCGCATGCGTTCGCGCTGTTGGAATTTTTTGAATTTCTGGCTCCCGAACAGCTCACTCCATTGATGGGACCGGGATTAGCTGCTGAGATTAGCGCGATCATTGAAAGCGAGTTCTCTTGGGCTGTGTTGAGCGAACGAACGCCTGTGCAAAATCTCCTCTGCACGCATGCCTGCATATTCGCGGGGATTTTCTGCTGTGACGGAGATGAGGAGCCAAAATGCTGTCGAACATGGCTCCGTTTCCAGGAACGAAAGACCGAACTCTATCCCCGCGAACGCGCGAAGAGTCTGATGGCAAACTTCCAGGTGGCCATGGGCTTAGGTCGAGGTGGCCAAACAATCAATCCGAAGGTGCAGCTTCTTAAGTATCGGATTGCCGCCCGGACAGCTGAAGCGCTATTAGCCACCCGCTTTGATCCAGAGATGACTCTGCGTCACCTTCGACAGGACGGTATACCGAGTCCGACCGAGATTCTGGCAATGCAAGTATTTGTTCTCCTCAAGAAGAGTTCCGAAGACCTGGCCCGGGCGTGTAACTGGACCAACGCAAATTCTGAGGCAACATTCCTCCATTGGGCATCCACGGACCCCTTCGTGCGCGAGGCATTGGTTGGGTGGCGATGGTTAAAGCCGATCGCGTATGACGAATTCCCGGCTGACGCCCCGGAGCCACTGGAAAATCGCGGCGGTCCCCTCTATGCCTCGTGGCGACAGGGTGTTGCCGCACCTGCAAATCTCGCGATCAGAGAGGAGCCTTGGTCTGAGCCGGATGCGGAGCCGCACCTCCCACGGCTGCTTCCCAAAGATGTTAAGGCGCGCTTTTGTCCTGTTCCACTCATGCTGATTGGTGGCCCAGCAGTTGGCAAGACATCTTTTCTCCGTGCTCTGTCGCGTCACTTAAATTGCGCTCGTGGACAACTCCATGAGGGCTCGTACTTGGAGTCCTCTGATCTGCAGCAGCTTTGGAATCAAATGGATGAAAGGCTAGCGCCGGGCACTCATAAGGAGACATCGGCGACAGGAGGTTACAACGTACTTGTCCGAGATGAGCGTGATCCCGAAGTCGCTCGATGGATGCGTCTACGATTTACGGACTGTAAGGGTGAAGAGATAAATAGACAAAGGTTAACTCCTGAACTCTTGCGAAATCTGCGAGCAGCTCGAGGCCTCATATTCTTCGTGGATCATCGCAGCTTTCCGGACCTGCTGTTTGATGATCGAGGGGCCAGTTTGAGCACTGGCGATTTCAAAGACGCGGAGGAGGTTGCGGCACAATACACACGAATTCTTCAGTGGTATTTCGATATCAACCGGGACGCACTGCATCTGCCTGTGGCACTGGTGATCAACAAAGCCGATCTTCTATTGGGAGAAGTGAACTTGCTCTCCCTGAACCCACCGCTTCTCATACCCGAACAGACAAAGATGGAACTCGTGCACGCAGGTTTACGTCTGCCGTCGGAGCCGGCCGAGCCGTTTGATCGGCTGCGGTCGTGCATTCGCCACAATCCTGCGATCAGTCGAAATATTCAAAATCAACGTTTTGTATTCGAGCTAATCGAACGGTTCAAGGGTTTCATTTCCGCAGCCATGTGCCACACTTACCGTTTTCAGATATTCCTCACATCCTCAGTGGCTCAGATAAAAGAAGACTGCGAAAGTCCGCCTCATGGTGT
>Ga0075424_100001037_pt1 | contig 23580 bp, 21 predicted proteins | sample SoiMethybrSBSTD3_FD_75301 | JGI IMG/M metagenome (GOLD analysis project Ga0075424, IMG submission 75301) | Bulk soil microbial communities from a Populus tree surrounding site in Tennessee, USA - Soil MetaG P. TD hybrid SBSTD3 | ecosystem: Environmental > Terrestrial > Soil > Tree plantation... | reverse complement strand
CCGAAAACCCCGATTGCGATCGGCGTGCCGTGATCCCAGAGGATGGCCGTGTCATCGCCGAAGATACGTGCGGTGCCGACGACCTGCCCGGCGTCGTTGATGGCGGTAGCAAACCTTTGCGTGTCATTGCGCGACGCCGTACCAGGCAGCTCGCTGACGGAATACTGCGGAGTCGCGGATTGCGCGAAGATCGGCGCGGCCATGAGCAGGGCGAGACAGACGAGCCGCAGGGTCTGAGTCACTGATCCTCCTGTGTCCACGGATCATTCGCTGTATCTGCTGCGCCGTATGTTCTTAACGACACATCGTCCACATGCCGACAAGCTCAACGGCGTTCAGTCACTGTCTTACGAGGCCAGACGTCGGCGTGCAGCGAGCGGTGCGCGCCTGTGGCAGATTGAGTGCCACTGCAAAAAGTGCGCGAGTGACGACATCGCGTATGCGGATGTCACGAATTACGGTGAGGTGATTACTATCCCTACCAAAAAACTACGTCTGCTTCGGCTGAGCTTTTTGACGGGTTCGGAAAGTGCTGATTGCCGCCTTACGCCGCGCGTTGCAATTCACTCAAAACATGAAACACCATCGCATTGATACGTACGGAGCTCTCGACTATGAAGAAGCCGAAGGCGTTTCCACCGATTGTGTCGAAGGAGGTCTGGCAAGCCGCTCATGACACGGTGCGCGTGAAAGAAAAGGCGCTCACGCGCCAGCACGACGCCCTCGCTGCCGAGCGTCGTCGATTACCGATGGTGAAGATTGACAAGCCCTATGTGTTCGTCGGCGACACGGGCAAGGCGCGCCTGCTGGATCTGTTCGACGGTCGCCGTCAGCTGATCCTCTATCACTTCATGTTTGCGCCGAGCGTCGACGGCTGGCCCGACGCGGGCTGCCCGGGTTGTTCGTTCGTCGCCGATCAAATCCCGCATCTTGCCCACCTCCACGCGCGCGACACGTCGTTCGCGTTCGTGTCACTGGCGCCGCTCGCAAAGATCAAACGGTTTCGCCGGCGAATGGGGTGGACGATTCCATGGTTCTCCTCCGCCGGCACCGAATTCAATAAAGACTTCGGCGTCAGTACCGACGCCGGCGAGACGTTCGGCCTCAGCGTGTTCATCCGCGATGGCAAGAATGTCTATCGCACGTACTTCACGAATGGACGCGGCCTCGAAACGCTCGGCACCGTGTGGACGTTGCTCGATCTCACGCCGCTCGGGCGGCAGGAGACCTGGGAGGATTCACCGAAAGACTGGCCGCAGACGCCGCCGTATCAGTGGTGGCGTCGACACGACGAGTACCGACAGTCGTAGAACGCCGACTTCCAGAACACGATGGTCCCGGGTAACGCTGGTCAACGCAGGCGAATTCCGAAGACGCGGAGCGACGAGAACATGTCGTTCTCGCTGAGTTCTTTTCGCCACTGCTGCAGCTGGCGCCTCGAGCGCACGTTGGCGCCCTGGGCCGAGAACGTTCCATGGATTTCTCTTCGCGCTTCGAGAACGAACCAACCGTGACTGATCCACAAGCGCTGCATTCGCCTGACCAGCTTCGCTGGATCGTCCGTCTCGCGATACGTGGCGACGTATCGAAACGACCATCGGGGTCGATCGAGCCTCCGGCGATTCGCGAGGACTCGCCTAAACCGCCGACTGTGCTTCCGGGGACGACGAGCGCGCCGCACGCAAGAGGGTTCAAGCCAAATCGTGTCGTGTCCAACTTTCCCCGTGAGATCGAGTTCGGCGCATCCCAATTCGTCGAACGCCTCGATTTGGAAGGTCTTCCCAACGGCACGCGAAAAAGCCCGTTTCGTCTCGGGTGCCGAATGCGAGATCGAATCGGGTACGGCAACGACGCGCACCCAGTCTCCAATCCGGAGGTCTCGGCCCGCCACGTCTGACGGTGAGTGCCGCATCAGGGTGCGCCTCGGAGACATGCCCGAAGTATCGGTTCAACGATCGCGACCGCTCAGGATCCACATCCGCAGAGTTGCGACATGTCGCTCCATTGCAGAATGACGCGCGCCGCGACTAGGATCGGCCTCGATAGGGTTGCTGGACAGACGGCACGGTGCCGTCTTGGCATTCTTGAACGGTCGAGGAGTTGCGAATGAAAACCTACACTGGACGAACGATCGCGCTGGCCGCGGCCGCGGCGATGCTGACGGCAGGCCTGGCGCTGGCGCAGGAGCGCGGCGGTGGCGGCGCCCCGGGCGGTGGCCAGGGACGCGGCGGCGGACGTGGACCCGCTACACCACCGCTGCTGATGACGTCGACTGCCTGGGAAGACGGCGGCGTCATTCCCGACAAGTACACGCAGGCCGCCGGGGCCACCGCACCATCACCGGAGCTCAAGTGGTCGCAGGTGCCGATGGGCACGCAGAGCTTCGTGCTGCTGATGCACGATCCCGAGCCCGTGCTGCAAAAGGGCTCGAAGATGGACATCACGCACTGGCTGGTCTGGAATATTCCCGGCACGTCGACGGGATTACCGGAAGGCGTGATGGCGGGCGAGCTTCCCGACGGCACGCGTCAGGTGAGCCTGCGCTCGAACGGCTACATGGGACCGGGCGCGCCGGCGGGACCGTACCATCACTACACGTTCGAGCTCTACGCGCTCGACACGAAACTCGACATCGCGCTGCCGACGCCACAGCAGGCGGCCGACACGCGCAACGCGATCGTCAACGCGATGGACGGTCACGTGCTCGGCAAGGCCGTGCTCGTCGCTCGTTTCCACCGCCAGTAAAGAACGCGTCGCGCGGGGCCGCCTTTAGGCGGCCCTTCGTCTGCACAGGGCCACTGAAGGTGGCCCCTACGATCATCTCGCTGCTTTCAAGAAGGCATCCGCAGCGTCGACAGCGACGCGAACTTGCGTCGGCTGGTCGTAGAAGTCGGTCTGCGTCCCCTCGGACCAGACCAACTGCTTCGGTCCGCGTAGCCGGGCGTAAATCGACCGCACGTTGTCGGGAAACACGCAGCCGTCGCTGTGCACGAACAACGCCGGCGTCTGCACGTGATCGGCCGCGCGCAGACCGTCGAACGTGAACCAGTACGACCACGACAGCGTCGCCATCGCGTTGTGCCATTGCGCCACGGCGCCTCGAGACGGGTTCCCGTAATAATCGAGATCGAAGAACATCGCCGCGGTCTCGTCGCCCGCCTTGTACGCAGGCACCGTGACGACCGTGCCCGTCGACAGATAGTCATCGAGTGCGGATCTCGCGACATCGAGGCGCGTGGCCACGCCGGGCATCCCGCCATAGAACGGCGCGACGCTGACCGGATCGTGGTACCAGCCGGCGATGCTGATGAAGTGCGACGCTCGCGCCCCGCGCGCCAGCGCCGCAAGTCCGCACTGCGCGCTGGCGCAGATCGCGAGGTGTGCCACACGATCTGGTTCGACGAACGCCAGCGTGTTGACGAAGTCGATGGCCGCAATCAGATCGGCAATCTTGCGATCGGGGATCTCGGCCTGACGAGGCTCGCCACCGCTCTCGCCGAACCCGCTGAAGTCGAAGGTAAAGACGGTGTAACCGCGCTCGGCCAGCGGCACCGCGTAGGTTGCCGGCATCTGCTCCTTCACCGTCAGCCACGAACCGGTGGCGACGATGGCCGGCTGTTGAACGTCGAGGCGATCGGTGTTTCTGAACAGCTGCCCCGCGAGACGCACGTCGCCGCGGAAGAACGGAAGAGGTGTGCGATGAATCATGTCGGGAATAACCATTGCACATTCGTGCGACGCCCTCGCATCCGACTCGCGGATATTTTCTTGTCTCCGCTGAACGGCCGAGACGGCTGCGCATCGCCGTTCGTCTTCTGGCCACCTGCGCGCTCGAACGAGTGGCGCCCGTTCAGGAGGTGAAGGCGATATGCGCCATCGGGTCGGTCCGACCGGGACGATTGCAGCCCTCGTCGTCCTCCTGCAAATCATTTCGGCCGGCGTGGCGTCGGCCCATTCGCTGACGTTGAGCGCGCAGGCGGTCTGCGTCGGCGCGACGCCAACCATCAACTTCACGGTCACCTCGTGGTCCTCCGGAGCCGACGGCGTCAATCCAAAGATCACGGTCAGCTTCAACAACGTCGTCGTGTTCACGGGCGCATTCGTCGAAGGTGCGGGCAACACGTTCTCGGGATCCGTGGCTGCGCCAAGCGGCACATCGGTGTTCGTCTCGGCGGTTGCGGTTGGCGATTGGCCAAGCGATTCCGGCGGACAGAGCTCGTCGACTACCGTGACGATTCCGGCGGCATGCGCGTCTGGTAGCGGTGGCAGCGGAAACGGTAGATTCACAGGCGGCGGCAAGCAGGTCGATGTGGGCGACGTGGCAAGCATCACCCGCGGACTCACCATTCACTGCGATCTACTGCTCTCGAACAACCTGGAGATCAACTGGGGACGCGGCAACAATTTCCACATGCTCGAGCATCTCGAGACCGTCGCCTGCTTCGACGACCCCGAGATCGATCAACGGCCGCCGAACGCACCACTCGACACGCTGATCGGCCGTGGCACCGGACGCTACAACGGCGTCGATGGATACACGATCGAATTCACGCTCGTCGATGCTGGCGAGCCCGGCCGATCCGACGAGATGGGTTTCGTGATCACGGCGCCCGACGGATCGATTGTGATCAACGTTCCCGTGCAACACCTCACCGGCGGCAACCTGCAGGCGCATTTCGATCAGCCCCACAAGCGGTAAGCGCGCGAACCCCTCGCCCGCGCGAGAGGGACGGCCTCGAATGGTTCGAGGCCGCCCTTCTCGTTTCCTGTCGCATCTCGTCTCTCGCTTCCTCTCGATGTGACGAACTCGATGCGTTCGTCGTCTTTCCCCGATCGCAACCCGCGTCATCAGATCATCTCCATTGCGACAAAACCGCCGCATCGGATGACTAATGTCGTCACCGCTGCGAACAAGGTCGACGCGCATCGCGTGTCACAGAAAAGTTGCTGGCTTGTTCAACAAAACTCCTCATCTCCCTATTGACAGTTGAGATCGGCAGCGGAAAGATCGCCTCCGCTCGAGCACCTGACCTGGAGGCCTTATGCGCGAACCATTTCGGTTTGGCGGGATCACATGTGTACTTGCGTTGGCGTTTCAACTGCTGGTGTCGGCCACGGCATCGGCGCACGGTTTGACGATCGTCGCTCAGGGCAATTGCGATGCGGGCGCGGCGACCATCAGCTTCACCGTCACGTCCCTCGATACGAGCCCTGCGAACTCGAACCCGCAGGTGACCGTGTCGTTCAACAACAGCGTGGTATTCACCGGTGCGTTCGTCGCAGCAACCGGGAATACGTTTTCCGGATCGGCGGCTGCGCCCGCCGGAGGTTCAGTTAACGTGTCGGCGCTGGCGGTCGGAACGTGGGCCGATGGAACGCCTGGCGGACAGAGCGCGTCGATCACCGTGACGGTACCGGGCGACTGCGTGGAGGGCGGTGATGGACGATTCACCGGCGGCGGCAACACCATTCAAGTTGGCGACTACAAGATCACCAAGGGCCTGACGATCCACTGCGATCTGCTGCTCTCGAACAACCTCGAGATCAACTGGTTGGCAAACAACTTCCATCTGCTCGAGCATCTCGAGACCATCGCCTGCCTCGACACCGCCGTCGAGCAGAAGCCGCCGGCGGCCCCGCTCGACACGTTGATCGGGCGCGGTACCGGAAAGTTCAACAACGTCGACGGCTACAGCATCGTGTTCACGCTCATCGACGCGGGTGAGCCGGGCAGAGACGACATGATGGCCTTCACCATCACCGCGCCGGATGGCTCGACCGTCATCGACGTTCCGCTGCAGAATCTCACCGGCGGAAACCTGCAGGCGCATTTCGATCAGCCGCACAAGAACTAGCCGTCAGCTTCTGCTTTGACCGCAGGTCGGCGCGCGGTGATCGCACCCGACGAACCGAAGGAAGTCACGAAGAGCCGCGCATCGCGCGGCTCTTCGTGTTTATGGGCCGCGCGTGTCGCCGCCTCTTTCTTGAGGGCCGCCTCGTGGCGCGCGCGGGCGGGTAAACAGATGTGAACCGCGCGGTGAATTCGCTGGCCTTCCTGTGTCATCTGCGGCAACTGCGCCTGCCGCGTCTGCGATTTCTTACCAAGCCTCCGCAGCGGCGGATTATTGTCGGCGGCGCGCACGACCAAGGTCGGCCCGGCCTGCGGCGGCGCGTCAGCCGCACGCTCACATACGCATGAAAACGCGCCTGATCTGCGAGCGACGTCGCAATCGCGTGCACCCGGGAAAGCTCCTTGCACAACCCACGGCATCACTTGGAGGAATTGCATGCGAGCAGGTCTTCGAATTGGCGGGATCACCGGTGTCCTTGCGCTGGCCTTTCAGCTGGTCGTGTCGGCCACAGCGTCGGCACATGGGTTGACGATCGTTGCACAGGGCAACTGCGATGCGGGCGCGTCGACCATCAGCTTCACGGTCACATCGCTTGGAACGAGTGAGGCGAACTCGAACCCGCAGGTGACGGTGTCATTCAACAACAACGCCGTGTTCAACGGCGCGTTCGTCTACGCGACCGGCAATACGTTCTCCGGATCGGCGCCGGCTCCCGGCGGAACATCTGTCGTTGTGTCGGCGCTCGCCGTTGGAACGTGGGCGGACGGAACCCCTGGTGGACAGAGCGCGTCGACGACCGTGACGGTCCCTGGCGGCTGCGTAGTCAGTGGCACAGGGCGGTTCACAGGCGGCGGCAACACCGTCGAAGTCGGCATGTCGAAGATCACCAAGGGCTTGACCATCCACTGCGATCTGCTGCTCTCGAACAACCTGGAGATCAACTGGGGCGCCAATAACTTCCACATGCTCGAGCACCTCGAGACGATCGCCTGCCTCGACGATCCGACCATCGAGCAGAAGCCGCCGGTGGCTCCGCTCGACACGTTGATCGGACGCGGCACGGGACGCTTCAACAATGTGGACGGCTACAGCATCGTATTCACGCTCATCGACGCCGGCGAGCCGGGCAGAAACGACATGATGGGCTTCACGATCACCGCACCCGATGGCTCAGTGGTGATCAGCATTCCGCTGCAGAACCTGACCGGCGGAAACCTGCAGGCGCATTACGATCAGCCGCACAAGAACAACTAGCGACCAGGTTCAGCCTTGACCGCGGGTCGCCGGGCGGCTATAGTGCCTGTCGAACCCAACTGACGTCACGAAGAGCCGCGCATCCCGCGGCTCTTTGTGTTTTTGTGGGCCGCGCGTGTCGCGGCTCTTTTTTTGAGAGCCGCGTCCATCGCGGCTCTTTTTCTTGCGGGCCGCGTCAAACGCGGCCCGTTGCATTTTCAGGAGACCACTCCATGACGATGAGCGATGGCTACGTGACCACGGACGATGGCCTGAGGCTGTTCTATCGACGGGTCGGCGAAGGCCCCCTGACGCTCATGCTGAATGGCGTCCCGATGGTCGATGATTTCGTACCGCTCGCCGAGGGTCGATCGATCGTCTTCTTCGACAACCGCAATCGCGGGCGCTCAGACGCGGTGCGCGATCGATCGCAGATCGAACGCGGTGTCCATCACGACGTCGACGATCTCGACACCATCCGCCGGCACTTCGGAGCCGAGCGGGTGACGGTGATCGGTCATTCGTACGCCGGCGTGACGGCCGCACTCTACGCGATGAAGTACCCGGCGCAGACGAATCACATCATCCAGATCGGACCGATGGCACCCGGCGAGCCCCGCCAATACCCGCCCTCATTGAGCTATATCGACGACGTCTTTCGCACGGCCATGGCGGGACTGACCGAGCTTATGAAAGATCCTTACGCGAGCGTGTCGGTCGAAGACTGTCGGCGATTCTGGTCGGTAATTGCCCCCATTTACGTCACAAACCCCGCCGACGTGACGAAGGTCACATGGATCCGCTGCGACCAGTTGAACGAGCGCAACTTCATGCCGGCATGGCTGGATCATCTGCAGCCGTCGATTCACGCGTTGAAGCTGACCGCCGCATCGGTCGCGCACGTGAGGACGCCGATGCTCGTCATTCACGGCAGAAAAGATCGGAGCGCACCGTACGGAGGCGGGCGCGACTGGGCTGCCCTTCTTCCCAACGCCCGTCTGCTGACGATCGAGGACGGCGCTCACGCGCCGTGGATTGAAGCACCCGATCAAGTGCTCGGCGCCATGCGCACATTCCTCGACGGCGCGTGGCCGCATGCCGCCGAGCACGTCGCACCCGACGCGATCAACTGACAGGGTTCGGACGCGCGAGGCGCACAAGGGCAGGCGCGCTCAAACGCGGACCATCGTACGCAGCGACGGCACCGAAGCGGCGGTGCGCTTCCCAATCCGCTCGCGCCTCGGCGATCTCGTCCGGAGTTCGCGCGACGAAGTTCCACCACATCAGAATCGTCTCAGGAAAGGGCGGTCCTCCGATGAGGAGGACTCGCCCGCCCTCGCCACTCGACACGCTCACATCCGACCGCTGCGTGCCGAGGTAATAGAGCACGTGCGGCTCTAGGCGCTGACCCTCCAGCCAGCAGTCGCCGGCAACGACCAGCACGGCATGTTCGTGCGCCGGATTCAGCGGCATCTCGAGCGTGCCTCTCGCACGGACCTCGAGATCGGCGCCGACGATCTCCGAGTAGTGCGGCGCGGCCGACGCCGCCGAGCCGAGCGATCCGGCGAACACACGTACCACTCCACCGGGTGTTTCGATGAGCGGCACCTCTCTCACGTGATCGAATGCCGCCGGCATCTGGCGATCGCGATCGAGCAGCGCCACCCAGAGCTGCACGCCGTTCAATTGCCCCGTGTGATCGCGCGGCGTCTGCTCGGCGTGGGTGATGCCGGCGCCCGAGGTCATCACATTCACGCCTCCCGGCCGCAGCACCGCCTCGCTTCCCAGGCTGTCGTCGTGCACCACTTCTCCGTCGAACAGCCAGGTCACCGTTTGCAGGCCGATGTGCGGATGCGGCGCCACATCCATCGGCTTGCCGTCGGTGAACGACAGCGGACCAAAGCGATCGAGGAAACACCACGGCCCGATGAGGCGCTTGTCTTTCACCGGCAGCGCGCGCCACACCGCAAGCGAGCCGAGCGCCAGCTCGCGATTGGGGAAGAGCAGCAGATCACGGCCGCCGGCACCGAGCGCCGTGCACGCTTCGGCCGACACCGGCTCAGTGCGTTTCGACATCACTCACCGGTGCAGCGCCTTTGTCTTCGGTTAGTACTTCGATCATCGAGGCGGCGACGGCGAACAGCAGCGGACCCATCACCACCCCGACCAGGCCGAACAGGCGCAGCCCGCCGAGCAGCGCAAAGAACGTGACCAGCTCGCTCAAGCCGACGCGCTCGCCGACCAGTCGCGGGCGCACGAAGTTGTCGACGCTGCTGATGACGAGCCCACCCCACACGCCGAGCACGATCGCCGAGGGCCATCTGCCAATCGCGAGCAGGTAGATCGTTCCAGGTACCCACACGGCGGCCGACCCGACCAGCGGCAGCACGCTCGTCAACGCCGTGACCACGCCCCATAGCGCGGCCGATGGTATGCCGAGCATCCAGAACATCAGCGCGCATAACGCGCCCTGAATGACCGCAATGACGAGCACGCCGTAGACGCTGGCGTAGATCACATCGCGGATGCGCGCCAGCATCGAGTCGCTCCGGGCGCGCTCGAACGGAAGCAGATCGAGCATGCTGACGACCAGCTGTTCACCGTCGCGCAACAGCAGGAAGGTGGCGAAGATCGTGAACACGAACGACACGACGACGCTCGAGATGTTGGCGGCAATCGCCAGCGAGTAGCCGGCGGTGGCGCGGCCGAGCTCGCCGGCATACTGCGCGATCCAGCCCATGATGGCCGCGGCGTTCAACCCCATCCGAGCCAGCCACTCCGATACCTGCCCGAGCGGTGCAATCGTGGTGACGTCGAAGCCGCCCGTCGAGAGCTCCTGCAGATACTCCCGCAGTGCAAGGTACTGATTGATCGCAAGCCCCGTGAGGAACAGTGCCGGCATCAGGATCACCATCACCACCAGCACGCTGCAGATCAACGCGCTCAGGGTGACGCGTCCGGTGCGCTGCACCAGTCGACGGTGTACGGGATGAAAGGCGATCGCCAACACCGACGACCACGCGATCACGTCCGCGAACGGATACAACACGAGCAGGCACAACAAGACGATCAGGGCGATGACGCCAAGGAGGACGGTCCACTGGACGGCGCGCTGCGGAGGTCTGGCGGCGAGAATCCAGGTACACTAGACAACGCTCCACCACGAGTCAAACCGTGTTTCGTTCGCGTCGCAGCTCAACCCACCTTCGCATCCGAACCGCGTGTCTGGCCGCCGCCGTGCTCATCGCCGCCTGGTCGACGCGCGACGCGGCGCAGAAGGCGGCCGCGCTGCCACGGGGATTCGAGAACTATCTCGCCTCCGTGGTGCGGCCGACGTCCGCCGAACGCGCGCGGCTGATGAGCGGTGCGCCGCTCACGAGACTGCTCGACGCCGACGTCACCAAGGAACTGGCCGCTTTCGGCGCGATCTGGATCGACGCGCCAGTGCGCCGCTACGTCGACGCGGCGAAGAACATCGAGCGCTTCGAGCGCGGCGGACGCTTCAAGGTGACCAGGCGCATCAGCACGCCGCCGCGTCTCGACGACTTCGCCGACATGCATCTATCACCGGAGGACGTCGAGGATCTGCGGACATGCCGGATTGGCGACTGCGAATTGAAATTGAGTCAGCAGGCGCTCCAGACCTTCCGCACTGAGGTCGATTGGAAATCCGCCAACCCGCAGCCAGGCGCCGATGCGGTCATGCGGCGGCTCTCGCTCGACTACGTGACCGGCTATCTCGACAAAGGCAACGATCGCCTCGCGGTCTATCGCGACAATTCGCGGCCGACCTTCGTCGCATCGGAACTACGGGCGCTCGTCGATGAAATACCGACGCTCACCGCATCGATTCCCGATCTCCGCCGCTATCTGCTCGACTACCCCGCGGCCACCCTTCCTGGCGCCACCACGTTTCTCTACTGGCAGGAAACGCAATTCGGCCTCAAGCCGACGCTCCGGATCAGCCACATGGTGATCTGGGAGGGCAAAGACGACACGCTCGTGGCGTCGAAGATGCTGTACGCGAGCCACTACTTCTGGACGGCGCTCGAACTGCGCGCACTGTTTCCAGATCCCGCGCGCGGACAGGGATTCTGGCTGGTCATCATCAACCGCAGCCGCGCGGATGGCCTCAGCGGCTTCAGCGGCTTCTTCATCCGCCGCCGCGTCCGCAGCGAAGTACTGGCCGGTACGCTCGCCATTCTCACTGGCACCAAAGAGCGTCTCGAAGGAGCGAGTCCCTGAACGCTAAGTCGCGACCTTTCGTCCGTTGACGCGCGTTGCCGTCTTCGGATCGTTGCGATCGGCGCGCCACGTCGGATGGTTGAAGTGGAGCACTCCATCGGCGTTGCGTGACACGACCGCGTTGTTGAAGACGATTCTCCCGATCGCGCGCCAGTTGCCAAAGCGCCAGCGCACGCGGAAGCCTGGACCGGTCACCGTACCCTGATCGGTGACTTCGATCGTGAACGTCAAGGTACGCTTCGGGGCGGGATCGCCGCGGTCGAAGATCTGCGCCATCACCTCATCTCGAAAATCCAGATCGGCGCCAGGGATTCGCGGCTGCGTGGAGACGACCTTGAGCCGCATGAACTCGGGCGTGCGCGTCGGCGTGCCTTCAGGCTTCCCCAGCTCTGCGATCGCGTAAAGCTGTCGGATGCCTGGCTCCTTGTCCACGCGCTGAAAGGCGGCGCCGGTCGCGAGCAGCGTCGCGATGCCCGCGCCACGACGCGCGGCGGTCACATCCGGCGCGTTCCGCAGCTCGGCGTCGTTGATGTAGTCGGTGCGCATCCCGCCGATGTCTTCCTGTGTGAGGAAGTTGGCCGTGCGCAGCGGCTCGGCGTGGTTCGGATCGCTCGTCGGAAACAGTTTGCCGGCGAGCGAGAGCGATCGCATGCGACCACGACGGGTCTCGGTGCAGCACGTCGAATAGCGTCCGACGATCAACGCGCGGCTGCCCTGCGAGAAGTATCCGGTGTAGTCGGTGCGCTCGGTGATCTCCCATGTGCCGATCAGGCAGACGCCGTTCGGATGTACGAGGCGAGTGAAGCCTTTGCGATCCGCGCCCCACCTCAGGTCGGCGCCCGAGTCGACCGCCCGCTCGCTCGCGCGCTGCATGCCTGACGCGACGCTGCGGAACGTCACCGCCTGGACCGGCAGCGGTGATTCACCAGTGGCGCCCCACACGCGCTGATACGGATTGGCGAAGACAGCGGCCACCACGTCCGCGAAGCGGGAGCCGGCATACGCGCGGTCTTCGTCGGTGACGACGTCGGCGTGATCGAGTACTGAAACCATGGGCGCGACTATACGCCCGCGCTGGAAAGTCGCGTGCACACAATCGCGATTGCACGCGCTCGACCTCGGCGGTATGCTCCACAACTCAAAAACCAAAACTCAAAAGTCAAAAACCGGCCGACCATAGTTTTGAGTTTTGAGTTTTGAGTTTTGAGTTGAGGGAGGCCACTCAAATGCGACGCCATTTGCTCACCGCTCTCGCGTCGACAATTCTTCTGGCATCTGTCGGCATAGCTCAGCAACATGAGGCCGTTCGCAACGATCTGCCGCAGCCATACAAGACGTCGCGCGACTGGGGCCAGCTGCCTCCCGGCGTCGCGTGGGCGGCCGTCACCGCCGTGGAACCCGCGCCGGATGGATCGATCTACGTGATCCACCGCTGCTTCGAGAACTCGTGCGCCGGACGATCAGAAGCGCCCATTCTCAAGTACGACAAGACCGGCAAGCTGCTCGCCAGCTGGGGCGCCGGCATGTTCATCTTTCCGCATGGCGCGACCGTCGACCGCGACGGCAATCTCTGGGTGACCGACGCGCGCGGCGAGAACGGCAAGGGACATCAGGTCTTCAAGTTCAATCCGCAGGGCAAGGTGCTGATGACGCTTGGCAAGGCCGGCGTGAGCGGATCGGGACCGGATCTCTTCGATCAACCCACCGACGTCCTCATCGCGCCCAACGGCGACATCTTCGTCGCCGACAGCCATCGCAACGGCAAGAACAACCGCGTGGTCCGGTTCACGAAGGACGGAAAGTTCATCAAGGAATGGGGCAAGAAGGGATCGGGCCCTGGCGAGATTAGCGAGCCGCATACGATCGCGATGGACTCACGCGGCCGGCTCTTTGTCGGCGATCGGGAGAACAACCGGATTCAGATCTTCGATCAGGACGGCAAGTATCTCGCCGAGTGGCGTCAGTTCGGACGGCCGAGCGGCATCTCGATCACCAAAGACGACACGATCTACGTCACCGATTCGGAGTCGGGCCCCGACACCGGCGCACACGAACTGCCCGGCATCAAGAAGGGGATTCGCATCGGCAGCGCCAAGACCGGTACGGTCACCACGTTCATCGAAGACATGGAATCCACGGTGGCCGATCACTCCGGCGCCGAAGGCATCGGCGTCGATGCCGACGGCAACGTCTACGGTGCGGTCGTACGTCGACGGATGCTCGAACGGCACACGCTCAAGAAGTAGGGCCGCCTGCCCGCCTCCGCCAAGGCTACGGCGGGTCCGCCGAAGCTCTACGCGAAGGCGGAAAGGCGGCGTTTACGTACGGAGGATTACCATGCATCGCACGCTCGCCTTCTGGAGTCTCGTCGTCCTGCTGTCGGGTACGATTGGCGTGATGGCCGCACAGAATCCTGGGCCGGCCGCGGCCCGTCCCGACCCGAACTCGGTGAAGTTGATCGGCAACCGCTTCGCGCCGCTCACCTATCAGTCGATGACCCCGCCGCAGAAGAAGATGTTCGAAGACCTGATCTCGGGCGAGCGCCGCGGCGCGTCCGGGCCGTTCAACGTGCTGCTGCGCAGCCCCGAGATGGGCAACCTCGCACAGCAGTTCGGTGCCTCGATGCGCTTTCACTCATCGATGGCGCCGAAGTTGAACGAACTGGCAATCATCATCACCGCGCGTCATTGGACATCGCAGTACGAGTGGTACGCACACCGCCGTGCGGCTGCCACCGCGGGACTGAACGAATCGATCATCCAGTCGATCGCCGGCGGCAAGCGTCCGACGGGCATGCAGCCGGATGAAGAGGCGGTCTACAACTTCTGCACAGAGCTGCTCACGACCAAGCAGGTGAGCGACAAGACGTTCGAAGCCACCAAGGCGAAGTTCGGCGAGCGCGGCGTTGTGGATCTGATCGGCGTCACCGGCTATTACCAGCTCGTCTCGATGTTGCTCAATACGGACAAGTACCCGCTGCCGGATGGGGTGACTCCCGAATTGAAGCCGCTGCAGTAGTCACGCAACCCTAAGCTCGATCGGCCGATAAGCCGATCGAGCCTATGCTCGATCCGCTCACGCCGCTTCAGGCCTACTCACTGTTGATCGCGATTCCGCTCGCACTGCTTCCAGCGGCCCTCAATTGGTGGTGGACGAGTCGGTTCCCAATCGAAGGCGATGAGACAGCCTTGCCAGAGCGTCACATGGCGCTCGTGCAGCGCGTGTCGGCAACGTCGACCGCGTGCGCCATCGTCATCGGGTTCCTGGCGGGATGGAGCGCGCTGTGGATCCTGCCGCTCGAGTTCGTCGCGCTCGCGTGCACGAACCATCGCACCAGGCAGCTCTTGTTCGGCGAGACCTGGCCGTTGCATCGATATCTGGTGTGGCGGCTGCGCATGTTTGGTGGCGTCTGGGCGTACTGGGTGTGCCTCACGTTGTTGCCCGCGATCGTTGCCAACACACCGGCGCCGCTTCGCTGGTGGGTCGCCGGTCTCTCATTCGTCGGCGCACTGGCGTGGCATCGGTGGTATACGCGTGTGCTCCTCTTCGTGCTGGGGGCCACACCTCTCGCACGACCCGATCTCGATGAGCGCTTCCAGCGCGTGTTCAACGGCGCACACGTGTCGACTCCGGCGTTGTGGCGAGCTGGGGCAGAGGGCAGCCGATTCATGAACGCCCTCGCGCTGCCGTCGCTCACCGGCAACGGCGTACTCTTCTTCGACCTGCTGCTCGAACGTCTTTCTGTCGAAGAGATCACGGCCATACTCGCTCACGAGGTTGCCCATCTCGAGCACTACACTCCACGTCTGCGGCGCCTCTCTTTCGTGGGCATCGCCATCATCGCCGTGTTGATCGCCGGCGGCACGTTCGCCGACCGGTTCTCGAGCGAGCTGCCCTCCTGGATATCCGCGATCTCCATCGCCGTCGTGTTCTGCGGCCTGGCGTTGCGAACGCAACGTCTGCGCCCCAAGGAGACCGAAGCCGACCTGCGAGCAGTCGATCTCTGCGGGAACCCCGAGGCGTTGATCAGCGGATTGACGCACGTCTACACCGTCAATCACGTCCCACGCCGCTGGTCTGCCCGTACGGAGGAACGAGCCACTCACCCCAGCCTCGCGAAGCGAATCGCCGACATTCGACGACACGCACAGGCTCCAGCTCCGTTACCCTCAGGCGAGCGCATCGTCATCGCGTCGCCAGAGCCCGGGCGGTGGGCTCTCATCGAACACGAACGCGTCACGTTCCTCTGGACCACTCCGGGCGACACAACAGGAACCGACGAGATCGTCGAACGCGCACAGCGCTTGGAGAGACTCGCGTTTTCGGAGCTGAGTGAGCTGCGCATTGCCGCCGGCCGCGGTGGATCGCTCGCCTTGACCGCCGGCGATCGTCACGCACGGCGATGGTCGATCTCTCTTCACGAGCACGATGCGGCGCGCGTGCAGGCGGCGCTCGATCGCGTGGACCATCTGATCGTGGCGGCAGCACCGACGTCGACGCGGTTCCGCATCGGCGAACGGCTGGTCGCCGTCACGGGACTCATGATGGCTCTGGCGTTCGGCGCTTTTGCAGCCGTCGTGACGCCGGCGCTTCTGGTGCTGAGGCGACCGACCCGACGACTGATGATTGCGCTCTCGATCGCGTTGATCGGCACCGCCATCGCCATCGCCGCCAACGCCGACGACAGCTACACCGAGATGCTGGTGCTGGCCCTGCTCTCGGCGTTCGCATTGTGGGAGGCTCGTGCGCTCGGTCGCGACGAACCGGCCCAACACGACTCGGCGTGGCGCTGGATCGAGCCACTTGCCTTCGCTGTGCCAGTGGCGTTGGGCGTGCTGTTCATCGCGGTCGACACGCGCAACCTCTTCGATCTGCACGTCGCGGTCCGCGATCACGCGTGGATTCCGGCGGCGACGATGTCACTCGCGGCGTTCTTGTGGTTTTCATCAGATCCACGCACGCGTCGCACCGCGTCGATCGTTGCCGGTGCGGCAGCCGTGGCCATCGCGGTGAGCTCGCCCTGGTTCCTCCTCGGCGTCGTTCGCGACGACCTGGCCACGTCGATGCCCGAGCTCACCGAAACGTCGGTGTCCCTGGCGACCATCTCAAAACGTACGGTCGATGGTTCGTTCAACGCGGTGTCGCTGGCTGCCGATGGCGACACCTTCCTTTTGGCGGCCGACGCCGACGACCCGCAGAGTGAAGACGATTACCTCAGCCCGCGTCGATACCAAGTCGGCGCCAGTGGCTGGTCGCGATCCTTCGAAGCAGTACAAGCTGTGCTCGTCGACGCGCACAGGGTACTCGCGCTGGAACGCACCGCTCACGGCAGCAGGCTGCGCGTCGACGAGGCGCGGAGCGGCCGCGAGATGTGGACGCTGCCGATCGAGTCGAAGGACTTGTGGCAGATTCAAGCAGCGCCCGACGGACGTTGGCGGGCATTGAAGCCACAGGGCCGGCAGATGATGCGGATCGATGGCCGCATCGACAGCACGAACACGCACGAAACCACCTGGACGATCGCGGCGGGCCAGGACTATCCAGAAGGTCGCTTTGGCGACGGACCGTTCGTGTTTGGTGTCATGAGCACGTGGCAGCAGCCACTCCTGCTCTGGCGCTACAAGGAATGGCACTCGACAACCAGGCTCGTGCGCGCCGGTATCGACAGCCAGACCGACATCGTCAGGTCGCGTCTGAGCGTCGAATGCCCGATGTCGCCGATCGGCGTCGACGACGTCGTGTGTGTCTCATTCGACGGGCGGTGGTCGCGGTTTTGGAGATTCGATCTGCGCACCGGCCAGCGGTCCGCCGGTGGCCAACTGTACGGGTCACTGTGGGGAGTGCGTCGGCTCACGTCGACGCTGCTGGCCGCGCGCGACGGATATCAATCGATCCTGATCGCGCTCGACTCGCGCACGTCGACGATGCTGCTGCATCCATGGGGTGCGTGCGGCGTCAACGATTTCTCCGTGGCTGCGGGAACTGTTGCCATCGCGTGTGCAGGGGCGCGCAATACGGAGGTCACCCTCTACCGCCTTCCAGCCGGAGGCGCGGTTGGCCCCTGATATGATCGCGATCGTCCATGCGCATCCGACTGATCGGTTGCCTCGCGACCCTGGTGCTGATGTTCGGCGTCGTGGTGTCGGCGGCGGATGCGCTGCAGAACGCGCCCACTGCTGACGCTGCGGTCACGAAGGAGTCCACCGACATTCGCGCGCTCCAGCGCGAGTTCCGACGTCTGCTCGACGCCAACCAGATGGCCGAGGCGCTGCCGATCGCGCAGCGTCTGGTGGAGTTGTCCGAGGGATATTCATTGGCGCTGCGCATCGGCGCCCATTTCGATCTCGCGGCGCTGCGCCGTGAGCTCGACGATCTCGACGGCGCAGTGCTGGAATACAACGCGATCATCGCGATGGCCAAGGATGCCGGCGATGTCGGCGCGTACCTGGGCATGGTCTACGACAACGTGGCAATGATCAAGCGCGCGCAGGAGCGATGGGAGGCCGCGGAGAGCGCCAGCGATCGCGCGCTCGAGATCTTCGAGAAGACACTGGGCACGCACGACATGCACTACGGCGCGGCGCTCAACAACCGAGCGATCATCCTGTCCGATCAGGGCAAGTCGGTGCTGGCGCTCGATTACTCCGAACGCGCGCTCGAGGTGCTGCGCGAGTCCTTCGCTGGAAACCCGAAGGCGCTGGAGCCGTTTCTCGAGGACAACCGACGCATACGCTCGGAATTGGGTCGCGAGTAATCAGGTTCGGCGTTCGGGGTTCGGGGTTCGGGGTTCGGGGCCCCTACTGGCGAAGCGCGTAGACGAACAGGGCGTTTCCGGCCGCGAACGCCACGTACTGCCGGCCGCCGACCGCGTAGGTCATCGGGCCGTTCGAGGCCTGGCCGCCGACGTTGGCCTTCCACAGCATCGCGCCCGTGCGCGCATCGAGCGCGAACACGTAGCCTTCGCGCCCGCCCGAGAACAACACATCCGATGCCGTCGTGAGGACGCCCGCATCGACGACGTCGCTCATCGCGTACTCCCACTTCTTGGCCCCGGTCTTCGGATCGATCGCCTGGATCGCGCCCGATCCTTCCTCGGGTCGGCGGCGGTTGATGGCCGGTCCGGGCGTCAGCAGGCGGATCGGCATCGCCGGCAGCGCACCGGTGTAGCGCTGCCCTTCTTTGTATTCGACCGGCCTCTTCATGAACGTCGAATACGTGTCGACCCACGTCGAGACGTAAAAGAGACCGGTGCGCGGGCTGAACGACGGCGAGTACCAATTGGTCGCACCCTGCACGCCGGGATACACCTGCACGCCTTCTTCAGTGAGCGGCACCATGTTCTGCGGCCGCCCTTTTTCATCGAGGCCGGTGTTCCACGTCACCTTGGTGAATGGCTTGCCCAGCAGGAACTGTCCCGTTGTGCGATCGAGGGCGTAGAAGATCCCGTTGCGATTCGCGAGCAGCAACACCTTCCGCATCGTGCCTTGCCAGGGCATGTCGGCGAGCACCGGCACCTGCACCGAGTCGTAGTCGTAGACGTCGTGCGGCGTGAACTGGAAGTGCCACTTCAATTGACCGGTGTCGGCATCGAGTGCGACCACCGAGTCGCTGTACAAGTTGTCGCCGGGACGTACGTCGCCGTTCCAGTCAGGACCGGGATTGCCAATGCCCCAGTAGGTGAGATTGAGATCGCGATCGTAGGTGCCGGTCACCCACACCGAACCGCCACCTACTTTCCACGCTTCGTTGCGCCACGTCTCGCCGCCTTTTTCGCCAGGGGCTGCAATGGTGTTGAAGCGCCACGCCTCTCTACCTGTCTTCGCGTCGAAGGCGGCCAGGAATCCGCGAATGCCGTACTCGCCTCCGGCGCTTCCGAGAATCACCTTGTCTTTCACGATCAGCGGCGCGACGGTGAACGAATAGCCCGCTTCCGCACGAGCACCGCTCACGGTTACGTTCCACACGAGACCGCCGGTCTTGGCATCGATCGCCAGCAGATGCCCGTCGATGGTGGCCATGTAGAGCGTGTTGTCGAGAATCGCGAGACCGCGATTGACGCGCCCGCAGCACAGCCTCGCCAGCGGCGACGGAATATACGGGTAGACCCAGAACACGCGACCGGTCGCGGCATCGAGCGCAATCACGTCATTGGGCGGTTGCACCGTGTACATCACGCCGTCGGCGACGAGCGGTGTGGCCTCGAACTTTTCGAGCGATCGCACCTGGAACACCCACTGGAGCTCGAGGCTCTTGGCGTTGACGGGTGTGATCTGTGTGAGCGGACTGTGCCGCTGGCCCATCAACCCTCCCGAGTAGGTGAGCCAATCCTGCATGTCTGCGTCGCCGCGCAGGATGCGATCGAATCCGACTTGTGCCCGCACTGTCGCCGCCGCCAAGAGCGCGGCGACAGCCATTGCGAACGCCACCAATAGCCGTCGAGTCATGGCCGACCCCTCAGCGAGCGCAGGTACGCGATCACGTCCGCGATCTCCTGCGCGTCGAGTTTGTCTTTGTACGACGGCATCGGCGACTCCTTGAGGATGGTGATCTCGCGGAGATTGGTCTTGTCGAGCAGCGTCAGTTTGCCGTTCGCTTGCTGCAGCTGTAGCGTGTACGTGTCCTGGTTCAGAAGACGTCCCGTGATCGTTGCGCCCTGCGTCGTCACGACTCGCACCTGACGGCTGTCGGATCGAATCTCTGCGCTTGGCTCGAGGAGCGCGCGCTGCAATTCGATCGCCCGCCGCGACGACCCGACCTCGGTCAATGACGGCGCGGCGCGGCCGCCGATGCCGCCGACGCTGTGGCACGCGAGGCACTCTCCCTTGCTGCCCTCGAAGAGCGAGCGGCCGCGGCGCGCGTCGCCTTTGAGCGTCGGTCCGGTTGCAGGTGAGTCGGCAAGCGATCGCAAGTAGGCGACGATGGTGCCGGCCTGTCCTTCGGAGAAGTTGCTCGGCGGCATCGCCGTGCCCGGCCGGCCGCCGAGGATGATCTTGACGATCTCATCGTCGGTGGTGCCGTAGCGGAACTTGCCGCTGCCCAGATTGATTCCGGGCACACCGTCGCCATCCGGGCCATGGCAGCCGGTGCAGTTCGCCTGATACAACTGGCCGCCGTTTTCGATATCGGCAGGCGTGTAACCGTGGCCCTGCGCCCATGCGGACGACGCGAGGACGAGCGCGGTGAACGTCAGGACGGATGTGCGCATCGACATGGGGTCATCCGTTGTCTAGGAATGCGCGCGTCGAACGGGGACGCGCCGACAGGAATCGTATCCTATTGCCACCCTGAAGGGCGCCATGGATCAGCGGGTCCTCTTCGAGATTCGCCGCGCGGGACCTTCGGACGCCGAGGCAATCGCGTCCGCGCACCTGGACTCCATCCACTCGATCGGGCCGAGCTACTACGAACCCGCCATCGTGCAGGACTGGGGCGCCCACGTCGAGGCCGGTTTGTATCTTCGTGCGATGCGTCGGGGTGAGGTGTTCTTCGTCGCCATCGACCAGGAGGACGACGCCTCGTCGACCGTGCTCGGCTTCTCCACACATGCACAGTACGGGACCGATCACGGCGTGGGGGTGTATGTCCGCGGATCGGCGGCGCGCCGCGGTGTCGGCTCGGCGCTGCTTCGCGCCGCCGAGGCCGATGCCATCGCGAGCCACGCGTCGAGTCTCGAGATCGACGCGTCGCTGGCAGCCGTCGACTTCTACAAACGACATGGCTTCATCGAAACCAGCCGCGGCAGCCATCGCTTACCGTCCGGCCGATCGATGTCGTGCGTGTTCATGAAGAAGGCTCTGACGCCGTCGTGATTCTTCCGATCCGCACAGCACGGTTGCAGCTGCGCGACTTCGTTCACGACGACTTCGACGCGGTGCATGCGTACGCGTCGGATGCCGACGTCACGCGCTTCATGTTCTACGGCCCGCGCACCGAAGACGAGACGCGACTCTACTTCGAGCACGTCATCGCGGCGCAGACCGTCACGCCACGCACTCTCTGGGAGCTGGCGATCGTGCGCACCACCGACGATCGACTGATCGGCGCCTGCGATCTGACGTTCGATGGCCGCGGCGAGGCCGACCTCGGCTTCATCCTTGCCCGCGACGCCTGGGGTCACGGCTATGCGACGGAAGCGGCGCGCGCCCTGGTCGTCGCCGCATTCCAGAGTCTGGGCGCGTCGCGCGTGTTCGCGACCTGCGATATCGGCAATCACGCCTCCGCTCGCGTCCTCGAAAAGGCCGGCCTGCGTCGCGAGGCGACGCTCGAGCGACACATATTCGCCAAAGGCACATGGTGGACGTCGTTTCTCTATGCGATTGCGGTCGAGCAATGGACCGGAGACCCGATATGATTGAGGTCTCTCCCTCAGAACGACTCGATGAGCGTCGCACCCGCCCTGACCGCAGAATCCATCGTCGCGCTGTACACACAAATGCTCGAGGCCTGGAACCGCCGCGACGCCGATGGCTTCGCCGAGCTCTTCACTGAACACTGCCGCATCGTCGGCTTCGACGGATCGCAGATGAACGGCCGCGCGCACACCAGCACCGAGCTGCGTGCGATCTTCTCCAGTCATCCGACTGCTTCGTATGTCGCGAAGATACGCGAGGTCGCACCGCTCGATGCGCAGGTGGCGCTGCTTCGCGCAGTGGTCGGCATGATTCCACCCGGACAGCGGGAGTTGAACCCAGCCGTCAACGCGGTGCAGAGCGTAGTGGTGGTGTACGAATCGGCGAGACCGCGGATTGCACTCCTGCACAACACGCCGGCCGCGTTTCATGGCAGACCTCAGTTGGCCGAACAGCTGACCACCGAGCTGGGCGCGGTGGTGCGGTCGGGCCGTGTCGTGGAAACCACCTGACGCCGGCCACATGATGAGTCGCTCGCGAGGCGCGGAACCTGCCTACAGCTGCGGTGTCATGTACTGTAGGCAAGCGAGTTCAAATCGATATATCTGGCGCGGTATTGGGTGTACCTGATGGTTTTTCCCGCCAGCGGGCGTTAGACTTTATGTGCATTTTCGCTCCTCCCTCCTTCAGAGGAATCCGACAATGAGTTCACGTCTGTGCATCCGCGGCCTGCTGACAGCAGTCGCTGCGATACTGTGCTTCACTCTGCCCACTGTGGCGTCAGCGCAACAAGCGACGGGGAAAGTGCAGTCGCTCCGATCGCTTGGAGGTCCAACACGATTCACGGCACCCGTTCGCACTGTCGATGCGTTGAAGAAGACGATGTCGGCGCCGCGCATTCAGATGGACATCGGCTCCGTCCTCGACAAGGCTGGGCTGAGCACCGCCCGCCCCGAGGTAATCAAGGCGCTCACTGAAGGCACTGTCATGGAAACGTCGGTCCCCAATGGCGCCGAGTTTCAGTGGATGGCGTATCGTCGCAACGGACCACAGATAACCGGTCCCGCGCGATGGGACGGCAAGCAGCCGCTCGAGGGCTTTCAGTTCGTCGTCGACGATCTCGTCGGCACCTACACGTTCTTCGTCCCGAAGATCTGCGGCAACCTCGCGCTCGTCTCGCGCGAGCCGAGCCGCGAGGCCGCGCGCCGCGCGGAAGAAGCACGGAAGGCCGCCGAAGCACAGCGTGCGGCGGACGCCGCGAAGCAGGCGGCGGCTGATGCCGCGCGCAAGGCCGAAGAGGCGAAGCGAGCGGAAGCCGCGAAGGCCGATGCCGCGCGCCAAGCGGAAGAAGCCCGCAAGGCGGAGGAAGCGCGCAAGGCCGAAGAGGCGCGCAAGGCTGAAGAAGCGCGCAGGGCTGCCGAGAAAGCCGAGGCCGATCGTAAGGCCGCCGAAGAGGCCGCGCTGCGAGTCCGACCGTTTATCGCCGGGTACTTCGGCAAGCAACAGCGTCAGTACGACGATCTCGATCCGGCCGGACTCGGAACGATCAGACCGGACAACGTCGTGCCGGCGTTTGGCAATCAGCTGGTCGGCATCAAGGGCGGCATCCAGTACAAGAATCAGGGTTGGTACTTCGCGCCGGCGATCGGCGTGGCGTTCAACCTGAAAGAAAGCGATCGCACCAGCCTCTTCGCCGACGGCGAAGTTGGATACCGGTTCGTTCGCGGCAAGGGCGTGCAGCTGGGCACCGGGCTGTCGTTGTGGGACTTCAACCACTCGAGTGCCGACTCCGTCACGGCGGCGTGGTTGGGCACGGCGCACTTCCCGATCGTCGGAGCGGCGAACCAGAACCAGCTGCAGTTCAGCGTCGAGTGGCGGCAGTTCTTCGATCGCATGAGCGA
>Ga0075424_100001036_pt1 | contig 23618 bp, 15 predicted proteins | sample SoiMethybrSBSTD3_FD_75301 | JGI IMG/M metagenome (GOLD analysis project Ga0075424, IMG submission 75301) | Bulk soil microbial communities from a Populus tree surrounding site in Tennessee, USA - Soil MetaG P. TD hybrid SBSTD3 | ecosystem: Environmental > Terrestrial > Soil > Tree plantation... | reverse complement strand
TTGACCAGGCCGGATGTCGGCAGGATCAGGACCGTGTCTCGTTCGCTCAGGCCGCTCAGCACCTCGGTGTAATCGAGATCGGTGAGGCCGACCAGGATGTGCAGCGGCGTCGCGCGTCCGTTCCGCAGCACGAAGGTCACCCGCGTCTCGGCGCCGGTCGTGTCGGGCGGTGGGTCGGACTTCGGCGGGGACGGCGGATCGGCGGCGGGCCGCGCGGTCGCCTCGCCCTCCGTCGCGACGCGCGTCGGATCGGTGCGAGCGAGCCGGCGGCGCAGCACCTTCTTGTCGAGCCCGAGCCAGTTGGCCGCGGCGCCGATGTCCGCCTCAGTGCGCAGCGCGGCGTTGGGGACGGCGAGCACGTTGTGCCGCTCGCCGACCTTGATATCGATCTCCGCGTTCATTCCCGGTTTCAGCAAATGTCCCGGGTTGACGATGTTCACGAGCACCGGAAACATGGTGACGTTCTGTCGCACCTGTGCCTTGGGCTCGATTTTCAGGACCTTCCCCTCGAACGGCCGGTGCGGGTAGGCGTCCACCGTGATGCCCACGGGCACGCCCTGGTGCACGCGCCCGATATCGGTCTCGTCCACCATCGCCTGCAGCTGGACGGTGTCGAGGTTCGCCATCGTGAAGATCACGGTGCCGCCGCCCACGTCCCGGGTCGGCGAGGAGATGACGGTGCCCAGCTCGACGTACTTGTCGATGATGGTGCCGGTCACCGGTGCGACGAGCCTGGTGTCGTTCAGCGCGTCGCGCGCCACCTGCAGGTCGGAGCGCGCGCGCACCACCCCGGCCGTCGCGGCCGCGTCCGCGAGACGCGCCGCCTCGTATTCGGTTTCGGTGATGGCCTGCACCTTGTACAGCGTATCGGCCCGGGCGAATTGCATCTTGGCATTCGTCGACTGGGCCAGCGCCATGTTCAGGTTGGCGACGGCCTGCTCCACGCTGCTGCGCGGCAGGCGGGGATCCACTTCCGCCAGCAGCGTGCCGACGCGCACGTCCGCACCGCTCTGCACGTGCATGCCGATGATTTCGCCCGACGCCTTCGACTTCACGTCGACGGCGAGGACCGGTTGAATCGCGCCGGCGGCCGACACCCGCAGGAGGATGTCGCGGCGTTCGACAGGTATGGCTTCGAACTCCGCCGCCTGCTCAGCGGGCTTTTTGCAGCCAACCGCCGTCGCGATGAGAATGGCGCTCCACCAATAGATCGGTTTCATGTGCGGCGCCCCACGGTGATGTCCCGCTCCACGATGCCGTCCCGCAGGTGGAGTTGGCGGCGCGCGTGCGCCGCGATATCGAGCTCATGGGTCACCAGCACGATGGTCTGGCCGGATTCCCACAGGTCTTCGAACAAGGCCATGATCTCCTCGCCGGTCCGCGTATCGAGATTGCCGGTCGGCTCATCGGCGAGCAGGATGCTCGGCGTATGGACGAGCGCCCGGGCGATGGCGACCCGCTGCCGTTGGCCGCCGGAGAGCTCGTTGGGCAGATGCTCCATGCGGTCGGCGAGGCCGACGAGCTCGAGGGCCGCCGCGGCCGCCTCGCGGCGGGCCTTGAGACCGACGCCCGCGTAGATCAGCGGCAGCTCCACGTTGTGCAGCGCGTCGGCCCGCGCCAGGAGATTGAACGTCTGAAAGACGAACCCGATCTCCTTGTTGCGGATCCGCGCCAGCTCCAGGTCGTCCAGGTCGCTGACGTCCCGGCCGTTGAGCCAGTACTCCCCGGCGGTAGGTGTATCGAGACACCCCAGCAGATTCATGAGGGTAGTCTTCCCCGACCCCGACGGCCCCATCACGGCGACGAACTCGTTGCGACGGATTTCGATGTCCACTCCCCGCAACGCGTGCACCACGTCTCCACCCATGTCGTAATCGCGCGTGAGGCGGTTGGTGAGAATCATCACCCCGCGCAGCGACGGCGCCGCGATCGGCGCGCCGAGCGTCGCCGTCATAGCGGGTGGCCCACCAGTGTCTCGATCTGCGCCCGTGCGATGAGATAGGTGAACCGGGCCTGGACCACATTGGTCTCGGCCTGCGTGAGGTTCGCCTGCGAGGTCAGGATGTCGAGGATCGTGCTCGCACCGACGCGATACCGCTCCTGCAGCACGCGCAGGTCTTCGGTCGCCGAGGCCACGTTTTCGCGCGCGATGTCGATCTGGGCGTGGGCCGTTTCCAGCGCCGCGAGCTGTTGGGTGAGCTGCGCATCCACCTGGCGTCGGGCGTCGGCCGCCTGGGCATCGGCCACGTCGCGGGCGACGCGCGCGTTGACCTGGGCCTGCTCGCGCGTGAAGCCGTCGAACAATGGCAACGTCAGCGTGACCTTCATCGACCAATTGTTGACGTAGTTGTTGAAGGTCGTCCAGGGGGCGTCGAAGCCGCTGACCCCGTTGGCGAAGGTCGCCGACAATGTAGGCCAGTATTGGGCCTGCGCGACGACGACTTTCGCGCTCGCGACGCGGGCCTGCGCCTCGACTTGCATCACGAGCGGCGCCGACCGGACGACTTCCGCGCGCAGCGCGGTCGTGTCCGGCGGCTCAGGGAACGTGGAATCCAGCACGGCCCGCACCGGACGGTCGATCCCGACCTGGCGCCCGAGGTTGCTGCGGGCGGTCGCGAGATTCGCCTGGGCCTGCAGCAGCGCCAGCCGGGCATTGCCCAGGTCGACCCGCGCCCGCAGAGAATCGGAGCGCGTCGCCTGGCCGGCGTGCAGCTTCTGCACGGAGATCTGGAACTGGCGGGTGGCACGCGCCACCTGGGCCGTCGCGACGTCGACCAGCTCCTCGTCGGCCAGCGTGTTGTAGAAGAGCTGCGTCGTCTGCAGCGTGACCTGGAAGCGCTGGCTGGTGAAGCCGGCATCCGCGGCATCGCTCGTGGCGCCGGCCGCGCGCCGCGACGCGAAGCGCCGCGGCCCGTCGAACAACGTGAGGTCGAGGGCGACGCCGCCGGAGTAGCTCTTGGAGCTCGCGCCGCTCGACACGATCTGGTTCGTCGCGGCGTTGAACCGGTTCGCCGATGCCTGATTGCGCGTCGCGCTCACGCTCGCGGTCGGGAGAAATGCTCCGAAGGCGGTGCGCTCTCCCGCCGATGCATTGCGCCGGTCACCCTGCGCCTGGATCATCGCGGGCTGCACGTCGATCGCCGCCTTGATGGCCTGCTCCAGCGTCAAGCGCACTGGTCCGGTGTCGGTCGCCGCGGCGGCGCTGTCGCCGGTCGCGTCCTGCTGCGCCGCGGCCGGTACCGCCCAGACGCACGCGAGGGCCGGGATCCACCAAGCCGAGAGGCGCGGGGGCGCCCATGTGTACTGCCGTGACCGTTTCATGTGTACTGCCGTGACCGTTTCATGGTTGTCCCGTGACTTGGCAACTCGTATGCCGATGCGTTCGGGCCGGTGCGTCCCCCAAACCGTGCTGAATCCGTGCGACTTGGCGGGCTCAAACGGGAATGCGCCGGGGGAGATGCTGCAACTTGGGGCGCTGGCCGTGACGAGACGGGTTGCATAGTGGTGCGGCGCGGGGTGCAAAAACGGGCGCCGCGCGGCCGATACGTGTGTTTGAGCCGGTTGAGCGGCGGCACAGGCACTGCGTCAGTGCCCCGCCGGAGGAGTGTGCGAATGCCACCGGAACACAATCGGCTGCGAGTCGCCATTTATTCACCGGGACTGATCGGCCTGGGCCACATCCGCCGCAACGCGGCGATCGCCCATGCGCTGCGCTCCACGCTGCGGCCGGTGATCGTGATGATCGCCGAAGCGCGCCAGGTGGGCGCACTGCCGATGCTGTCCGGCGTCGATTGCGTCACCCTGCCATCACACCGCCCGGTCACACCCGCCGATGCGCATCCGCGGTTTCTGGACATCGCCGATGAGGATCTGATCGCCCTGCGCACCGCGGTGATCGGTAGCACGCTCGACAGTTTCGAGCCCGATGCCTTGATCGTCGACCATTTGCCGCTCGGGACCTCGGACGAGCTGCGCCGCCCGCTGCAGCGGCTGCGCAAACGGGGCCATACCTGCTGCGTCCTCGGGATCCGGGACGTGCCGCAGCTGGCGGATCAGGCGGGACGTCGCGCCTGGCCCGACCGGGTGACGGCGACGGCCATCCGGGAGTATTTCGATGCCGTCTGGGTCTATGGGGACCCCGCGGCCTATGACCCCCTGCACGAATCTCCGGCCTTTCCGCGTCTCGCGGTTCCGGTGCATTACACGGGATACCTCGACGAGCGAGCGCGTCTCGCGCTCACCACGGATCGGTCTCCTGCGCCCCGCTCGGTTGCGGGGCGGATCGCTCTGTGCGTCGTCGGTCGCGGGCATGACGCCGAAGTGCTGGCCCAGGCGTTTCTCGACGCCGAGCTGCCGCCGGGGAGCTCCGGGCTCCTGGTGACCGGCGCGACCATCGAGGAAGACTCGCTGCGCCGGCTGCGGCGGCGCGCCCGGCGGCGGCCGCGCATGACGCTGCTGGAGCGCGTGCCGGACCCGGCCCCGTTGATTCGTCAGGCGGAGCGCGTGGTCGCGATGGGCGGCTACCACACCATGTGCGAGGTGCTGTCGTTCGAGAAGCACGCCCTCATCGTTCCACGCTACCGCGCGGCGCCGGCGCACGAGCAATGGATCCGGGCCACACGGATGCGGGATCTCGGGCTGATCGACGTGCTCGACCCGCGACGGCTCACGCCGGCGGCGGTGACCGCCTGGCTGTCCCGGGACCTCGGGCCTCCGCCACAGAGCCGGCGGCGCATCGATTTCGGCGGCCTCACCCGCATCCCGCAGCTGCTCGGGGATCTGCTGGGGACGACGGTGCCGCCCGCTGCACGCGCCGTGGGCGCTCCGGTATGACCGTGGAATCGGTGACCGCGTTGCCCCCCGTGAAACCGCTCCCGAACCCGGGCGATGAGCTGTCAGCGCTGACTGCCGCGTTGCGCGACCTGTACGGGCCCGCGGTGGAGCTCGAGAGCTGGACCGCCGATCCCCTCACCAAGCGCGGTCGCCACCATGTGGTGCGCTACGACGTCCGCGCCCGGGTGCCGGGCAAGGACAAGGTCCAGCAGCATGCCTGGGTGGGAAAGTTTTACGAGCGGGACGACGACGCCCGCACCATCGCCGGCATTCTGATCCAGCTCGGCGGCGCAGGTCCCGCCGGCCGGGACACGCTCATCGTGCCACGCGTGCTCGCCTACCAGCCGGAGCAGCGGATGCTGCTGCAGACGTTCGAGCCGGGCGAATCGGTGGTGGCCGCTCTTTCCAAGCACGACGGCGCCGTGGTGGCGGCCATCGGGCGGGCGCTGGCGACGCTGCACCAGAGCGACGTTCAGACGGACGGGACCACCCCGCCGGCGGACGTACTGCGGCGGCTGCGGCGCAAGGTCGCCGAGCTGGTCGTCCGTTTCCCGAACCAGGCGCCGGCGCTGCGCCAGACCTTCGAGACGCTCGAGCGCCAGACGCCCCGCACCCCGGCGACGCTGCGCTTTCTCCACGGCGATCTCGGCGCCGCGCAGATGCGCTGGAGCGCGGGCCGCATCGTACTGCTGGACTTCGACAACTGCACGCGGGGCGATCCCGCACTGGATCTCGGGACACTGTTCGCGCAGCTGCGCCGCCTGGCGTTGCGCAAGCCGGACAAGATTCCGGATTTCGCCGCCGCCCGTCTGGAGCTGCTCGCCGCCTACCAGAACGCCATGCCGCCAGACCCCGGTCTGGGGCAACGCGTCGCCTGGTACGAGCTGTCCGCGCTGCTGCGGAAGATCCACTTCCTCACGTTCGACACGACCCGGCACGCCGACCCCGAAGCGATCGCGCAGCGCCAGGGAGAGGCGCTCCGGTTGATGGGGCACCTGCCGTCGCGCGCGCTGGGCGGCATCTCCCGACTCGCTGCGCTGAGCGAAGCCCGCGCCGCGCGGCCCGACGAGTCCCGCCCGCGGGACAAACCCTCCATCAGCCAGCGTGCCGCGAGCCGCGACCGGCGACGGCGGCTGCGCGTGTTTTTCGGGATCCAACTGGGGCGGGTCAAGTGGAGTCTGTTGTTCGCGATCTTCTGCACGATGGGCACCGCGCTCATGGATCTCGCGCAGCCGTGGCCCCTGAAGTTGATTCTCGATCACGCCCTACTGGAGAAACCGCTCCCCGACTCGCTGTGGTTTCTCCAGCCGCTGCTCGATCAGGCCGGCTCCCGATTCATTATCCTGGCGGCGTTCAGTCTCGTCGGCATCGCCGTGCTGGACGCGGTGTTCTCCTACTTTCAGAAATTCGTCACGTCGTCGATCAGCTATCGGACGGTCTACGCGCTGCGGCGCGAGCTGTTCGTGCACCTGCAACAGCTGCCGCTCTCGTTCCACTCCAGCGCCCGCTCGGGCGACCTGTTGAACCGCATCCAGTCGGACACGGATACCCTGAAGGACATGGTGTCCGACGATCTGCTGAAGTTCTGCTCGCAGGTGCTGACCGTGATCGGCATGTTCTGCATTCTGGTCTTCATCAGCTGGCGGCTGGCGTTGATCACGCTGGCGACGATGCCGTTCCTGTCGTTCAGCCTGTTCCATTTGTATCGCAAGAGCAAGATGAGCTCCAGGAAGCAAAAGCAGCAGGACGGCAAAGTGGCCGCGCGGATGGTCGAGGTACTGGCGGCGATCCCGCTGGTGCAGGCCTTCGGCCGGGAGAAGCACGAAGCGGAGCGCTTCGACGCCGTGACCGCGGTGTCGTTGCAGGAAAGTATCCGGGTGGCCCGGTTGTCGGCCGCGGCGGCCCGCTCGTCGGAGATCATCACCGCGGCCGGTGCGGCGGCGGCGGTGCTGTACGGGGCGATGCAGGTGCAGGATGCCAAGATGCTGCCCGGCGTGCTGATCCTGGTCGTGGCGTACCTGAACAACTTCTACAAGCCGCTGCGCGGCCTCGCCAAGCTCTCGACCGACTTCTCCAAGGCGATGGCCAGCGCCGACCGGCTGTCCGAGGTGCTGGACATCGAGCCCCAGATCCGGGATCGCGCGGATGCCGTCGAGGCGCCGCACTTCAGGGGCGAGATCGAATTCAAGGACCTGTGCTTCGCCTACGGAGACGGCGAGGACGTGCTGCACGAGCTGTCCTTCCGCGTCGAGCCCGGGCAGCGCGTCGCTCTGGTGGGCCACTCCGGCTCGGGCAAATCCACCATCGGGAACCTGATCCTGCGGCTGTACGAGCCCCGCCGCGGCAGCGTGCTGATCGACGGGGTCGATATCCAGCGGTACACGCGCGAATCGCTGCGGCGCCAGATCGGCATCGTGCTCCAGGACGCCGTGCTGTTCGGCATGTCCGTCCGCGAGAACATCGCGTACGGCAACGCGGCGGCCAGCGAGCAGGAAATCGAGGCGGCGGCCAAGGCCGCCAATGCCGACGAGTTCATCCGCGAGCTGCCCAAGGGCTACGACAGCGTGATCGGCGAGCGGGGGTCGACGCTGTCGGGGGGACAACAGCAGCGCATTGCCATCGCGCGGGCGTTGATTCGCGACGCGCCAATCCTGATTCTCGACGAGCCGATGACGGGGCTCGACGTCGAAAGCGAGGCCAAAGTGCGTGAGGCGCTGGATCGCCTGATGGCCGGACGCACCTGCATCATGATGACGCACGACCTGGAAGCAATCGCCGACGCCGATCAGGTGCTGGTGATCGACGACGGGCGATTGGCCGCCCGGGGCACGCACGCCGAGCTCCTGGTTTCGAACGACCGTTACCGCGAGCTGTACGAACTGGATCGCGATCGCGGCCAGCGGGTCGCGGAGCCGGCTCCATGAGCATCGGTCCCGCCTTCGCGCGCCGGCGGGCCCTCCCCGCCGCGGTCTACGAAGAGGCCTATCCCCGGGATCCGGGGTTCCCGCAGCTCGAGATCGCGACGGATCCGCAGCGGATGCTCGAGATCTTCCGGGGCCACCTCAAGCGCGTCGCCGATGCGAGCATCGAGATCTGGGCCTGCATCCCGTTCCGGTTCCGCTGCCGGCAGTCGGGCGGGCGCTGCGTGCTGCAGTACACGCTGCGCCTCGCCGATCCGCGCAGCGGCCGCGAGTGGGACCAGTGGGTGACCGGCCTGCTGTACGCCCGGCCGGGGGAGGCCGAGCGGTTGTGGCGCGAGCTGTCCGCGAACGAGCCGCGGCGGGGCATTCCCGAGGAGTGGTTGACCTTCGAGCCGGTGGACTTCATTCCGGAGTTGCAGATGCTGGTCCAGGTCTTCCCCTTCGACCGCAAGCTCCCGCAGCTGGGAGCCGTCATGGGCGCCGGGGTGCGGGAGCTCGAGCCGGCGCTGCTCCAACATCTGCGGCCCGGAGCGTGGCAGGTCACGAAGCGCACCGTCGTGCCGACGCGCTATCGCACGGAGCTGGGGGCTGCACTCAGACTGGAGCTGCAGGTCCGGGATGCCGTCACCGCCCAGCGCGTCACGCTGCGCTGCTATCTGAAGGTTTTCCGGAACGACCACGGTGAAGACACGCTCGCGTTCCTGCGCGCCTGCGAGGCCCGCGAGGAAGTCGGTCGGCGTGGATTCGCCGTGGTTCGTCCGCTGGGCTACCTGAGTCAGTGGCGCACCCTCGCGCTGGAAGAGGCGCCCGGCACGACGCTGCAACAGCTGTTACGGACGAGTCGCGCCCCGGGAGCGGTGGCCCGGGCGGTCGGCCGCGCCGTGGCGGCCTTCAACCTGGCGGAGCCCATCGTCACCGTGCATCACGCCCTCGCCGATCAGCTGGCGGACGTGCAGGGAGCGGCGACCCTGGTCCAATGGGCCTGCCCCGAGACTCGGGGCCCGGTCCGCGAGATCGTCGCCGCGGTCGTGGCCGGGCTGGACGAGGTCGCGCCCGCGCCGATCCACCGCGACCTGAAGCCCGATCACGTGTTTCTCTCGGGCCATCACGTGCGCTTCATCGATTGTGATTCCGTAACGCTGGGAGACCCGGCGCGCGACCCCGCGCACCTGTTCGCGCACATCGTGGCGGGGGTGGGGCTCGAGGCCATGCCGCGGGACGACCGCCACCGGGCCGCGACGGCATTCGTCAGGGAATACTTCTCCCGCGTCCCCGCCCAGTGGTCCCGGAGCTTTCGGCTGCACTGCGCGGCCGCCCTGATCGAAGTGGCGGGCGGGATCTTCAAGCGGCAGGAGCCGCACTGGCCCGACAAGGTGGCGGCGACCGTGCGCGAAGCCTCGTCGTGTCTCTCCCCATGAACCCGTCACCGGTCGTGCGCCTCATCGGATGTGGAGCCGTGCTCTGGGCCATGGACGCCCGGGAGCCGCAATCGGTTGGGCGGGCGGGGGAGATTACCGCGCAGCCCCAAGCGCGCGTCGCGACGCAACCCGTTCCCCACAAGGGGGACGCCGCCGATGATCCGGCGATCTGGATCCATCCACGCGATCCCGCCCTGAGCCTCGTGCTCGGCACGGACAAACGGGGCGGCCTCCACGCCTACAACATGGACGGTTCCGAGCAGCAGCTGATCGCGGAGGATGCGCGGCCCAACAATGTGGACGTGCTGTACGACGTTCCCTTGGCGGGGCACCCTCGAGACCTCGCGGTGGCCAGCGTGCAAGCGCCCGCGGACGGCCGCGGAGTGAAGGTGTGGGTCATCGACGCGGTGACGCGTCGCTTGCAGGACGTCACCTCGGGCGGCGCGATTGCGGTGTTCGGCGGGGAGGTGCCGTACGGCCTCTGTACCTATCACAGCGGGCGCACCGGGCGGGTGTACGTGTTCGTCACCGGCCGGAACGGCCGGGTGGAACAGATCGAGCTGCGCGCCGGCGGGGGAGTCAGCGGATCCATCGTGGGAACGAGCGTGCGCACATTCGCCGTCGCCAGCACGGCCGAGGGATGTGTGGCGGATGATGCCGGAGGCGTGCTGTACCTCGCTGAAGAGGCGGTCGGGATCTGGAAGCTCAGCGCGGAGCCGGGTTCCACCCCGGACGGACGACTCGTGGCCCGGGTGGGGGAGCACGGTCTCGTCGAGGACGTGGAGGGACTGACCCTCTACGAGACAGGGTCGGGCAGCGGCTACCTGATCGCTTCGAGTCAGGGAAACGACTCCTACAAGGTCTACGAGCGCGGCGGAGACAATCGCTACGTCCTGACGATTGACCCGGTGGCGGGGCGGCTCGATGACGTGGAACACACCGATGGGATCGCGGTGACCAACTGCACGACGTCGCGCCAGCTGCCGCAGGGGGCGTTCATCGTGCAGGACGGCCACAACGCGAGCGGAAACCAGAACTTCAAACTCTACGGCTGGGAAGACATCGCCGGGTCGCGCCTGGCGATCGATACGACGTGTCGGGCTCGCAGGGACACATGAAATTTTTTTCCACCATCCTCGCTAGCCTCGCGGGCGCTGTCTCAGCCGCCGCCCCCCAGCCGGCCGAAGACATTGACGCTTCGGTCTCGACGCGGCGCCACCGCATGCACGATTGGCAGTCGCTGACTGATCTGCCACACGATGGAGCGCTTCCAGCGCTCGGAGCGATCGCGACGTCGGGTGTACGCGGCGCGTTGCCCTTTCTGGAGCTGCGCGCGGGCGCAATCGAGGTCACGATGCGCGGCTATACCGAGGGCAAGCGCATCACCCTGGAGGTGCGGACCGGGGACCGCCGCGTCGCCGTAAAGGCGTATTGCACGCCTCCGGAACTCGAGGCGAAGCTGTATGCGACACTCGCCGGGTCGGCCGGCAGCGTGCACTTCCCGCACCTCATCGGATGGGATCGTGATCTGCGGGTGTTGGCGATCGAGTGGCTCGAGGGTCCGAGCCTGTTGACGCTGATCAAGAACGGGGAGGGCCGTCGGGTCGGGGAGCTGGCCGCCATCTGGCTGCGGGAGGCAGGGAGCCTCCCGGTGCGGTTCGGGACCCACCTCGGCGCCGATAGCATGCTCGCCAGGACCTACAAGTGGGCCGATCGTCTGGGCGCAGCGGACCCGGCATTGGGGAGCGCCGCATCGATCGTGGCGAAGCGTCTGGTGGCGACCCAGCCGGTCGATGGCGCGACCCGTCTGGTCCACGGTTCGCTCTACGATCGGCACATTCTCGACCTGGTCGACGGGCCCGGCCTGATCGATTGGGACTGCTTCGGCCAGGGACCGGCCGAGCTCGATGCCGCGGTGTTTCTCTCGGTGGTCTGGCGCAGCGGACTGCGACCCGAGCGGCGCGAAGCGTCCACCCAAGCGACGGAAGTCTTCCGCGAGTGCACCAGGGGACTGTTGGACGAGTCCGCGCTCGCTTGGCACCAGGCGGTCATGATGCTGCGGCTCGCCCATAAGAAGCTCCGCCGGGAAGATGTCGACGCCGTGGCCGCGGCTCGGCCGTTGCTGGCGGAGGCCGCCCGTCGCGCGGCCGCTGCCGGATGAATCCGACCCGCGAAATCCCCGACGATGCGGCGCTCCCCGGCCTCGCGGTGATGCGCGAGCGGGGTCTGGCGCGAACACTGCCCGCTCTCGGCCTGCGCGGTCCCGTCGAGCTGGTGATGCGGGGCTACACGAAGGCCAAGCGCATGACGCTCGAGGCACGCTGTGGCGATCTGCGCCTCGCGGTAAAGGCCTGTGCTCATGACCCCACGCCGGAGGCCCAGCTCTATCAGGAGCTGGCCGCCCACGGACTCGCGCCGGGTCCTGCGAGGGCTCGCACGGCTGGAGTCCGGGCCCCGCCGCTACTGGCCTGGGATGCGAAGCTCCGTTTGTTGGTCACCGGCTGGCTGGAAGGCCCCGCCCTGAATGATCTCATTAGAGAGGGACAGGGAGAGCGCGCCGGCGAGCTGGCCTCGCGGTGGATACGGCGCGCGGCGTCGCTCCCGGTCATGCACGGGCCGGCGCTTGGGCCGGCGACCATTCTGGACAAGGCGCCAGGATGGGTCGGAATGCTGGCCCGGGCCGACGCCGAGCTGGGTTCCGCGGCAGCAGCGCTGCTCCGCGAGCTGGGGCGCACTCCCCCCTCGGTGGAGTCTCCGGGCCTGGTGCACGGGACGCTATACGCCCGCCACATTATCGACACGGGTACCGGCTCCGGGCTGATCGATTGGGATGGATTCGGGCGCGGACCCGCGGAGCTCGATGCCGGGACATTCCTCGCGACCGTACGGCGCATCGGCCTGTCGAGTCCTGGTGCGGCGGCGGCGGTCGCCGGGGCGGAGCTCGCGTTTCTGGCCGGGACCGCGGGGCAGCTGGATGAGAGCACGCTGGCGTGGTACCGCGCCGCCGCGCTGCTCCGCATTGCGCGTCGTCTGGAAATTCGCTCCAGCCCGAACTGGAAAGCGCGGGCGCTGCGGCTATTGTCGGAGGCTGACCGGCTCGCGATGGCGGCGGCGGCCTGATTCGAGCGCGACCGTCCCCGCCCGTTCCACCAGCGCCTCAGTAGACTCCTGCCACGCCGGCGCGCGAGTGCGGAAGGGGAGTCGCGCCTTGCGGAACAGGCTCCAGGCGGTGTACAGACGGATCCGGTCGGGAAGCGGCCGCCCGCTCGCGCGGCTATAGCCGTCCAGCAGGGACTCGGTGAACTCTTCGAGCCAACCGGCGGTATGGGCGCCGTCCAGGACCTGGCGCTCGGCCTGCCCCAGCAGATTCCCCAAGTCATCGACCGGGTCGCCGCAACAGGCGCCATCGAGGTCGATGATCGCGACGCTGCTGGCGCCGCCGGGTCGCGGCGCCACGAGCACCTGAGCGGCGGAGAAATCGCCGTGCATCGGCGAGCTCAGCGGCGGCGCGCTGGCGAGCTCCGCACCGATCCGCTGGGCGAGCAGCTCGGCGCGGCGAGCCAGGGATGGGCACACGAAACCGATCTCTTCCGCAACGTCGGCAACAGCGTCCGCTTCGTCCTCCCGGGTCCACAGCGGGAAGCCTTTCGGTTGCTGCTCGTGCAATGTCGCCAGGGCGGCGCCCGTCTCGGCCACCACGTCGCGCTCCAGCTCGGGCGCCGCGAACGCTGCGAGCAGCGTGGCGCCGGGAAGCCAATCGTAGACGATGAGCCGACGCGCGTCCGAGCAACCCAGCAGGGCGGCCAGGCGCAACGGTCCCCGCGACGCGAACGCGGTGGCGTTGTGTTTGCTCCGTGTGTAGGCGCGTCGGGTGTAGGCCTTCAGCACGACGCTCCGCCCGCTCCCCCCCGGCCGCACCTCCGCCACATAGCGCCGCTCGGGTCGATAGGCGAGACCGTGCAATGCTCCGTCCCAGAGATCGGGCCGCTCGGGCAGCGTTTCCTGCAGTACGAGGGCCCGGTCGTCGGGGTCCACCAGGTGACGCAACGTCGGCAGCTTGAGATCGTTGGGGAACACGGTGATCACCACGGCGCAATCCGCGAGCAGAATCCGTCCCAGCCCCAGTGGACCCGGCGTCAACCACTGTGCCCCGTCTTCGGCCAGGAGGGCCGGCAGGTCGTCCCGCCGGCAGGCGCGCACGTCGAGGTCCACCACCTCATCCTCGACGTCGAGTCGGTAGCTCGCCCGGCACAACGTATGGACCTTGTACCGCAGGTAGCGCAGCTGCCCGTCCCGCACATCGGCGAGGGTGGCGCGGCGCAGCGCGGCGAGAAATGCCTCCGGATCGCAGACCGTCGCGAGACCGGGGACGGCGGGGTCGCGGTGCGCGAGGTCCCGCTCGGCCGCGAAGGCGATCACCGGGCGTCGCCGGCGAGCTGCGCCGCCGTGGCGAGCAGGGGTGCGGCCCGGTCGGCTGAACGGCGCCGCAGCATGCGCCCCGCGAGCCGCAGCAGCGCCGCGGCCTCGTACCAGGCCACCGCGCGCGCATCGAGCAGCCCGGCGGTTTCGCTGCGAAAGGCCTGCTCAGCCCGGTAGACGACAGGCGCGCGACGCGGTCGCAGCAGTGCCGTCCGGCAGAGCGTCGCGAGAAATGTTCCGGCGTCCAGCTCCAGCGGGCCCTGGCCGAAACGCTGCCAATCGATGATTCCGGGGCCTGCTCCATTGCCGTCCGCATCGAAGAGATGCCGCGTGTAGAGCGTGCCATGGACGAGGTGTGGGACGCGCACCGGCGGCTGGCTCCGTTCCAGCGATTCGATGAGCCGTTTGCCGGCAGCGCCGAGCGCAGGATCGCCGCTTTCCAGCATGGCGAGGAAACGGCCCGACTCCTCGAGGACGCGCGTCGCGTCCTGCGGCGGCCCGAGCGGGATCGAGAGTCCGGCAGCCGCGTGCAACCAGCGGGCTCCCAGCTCGCCGGCCCGCTCGGCCGGTCCGTCCTTCACGACTTCGTTGACGCTCTTTCCCGTGAGCCATTCGAGCACGAGCACGTTGAGGGATGGATCCCACGCCAGCAGGCGCGGCACCCGCGCTCCCCGACCCGACGTGAGTCCGGCCTCGGCGAGCGCGGTGTACAGCGACGCCTCGGGCTGCGGACTGATCGCGTAGGCCTTGATCGCGAAACGACTGCCGCCGGGTCCGGGCACACGGACTTCGAGCGCACACCGATCGCCCGGCGTGTAGCCCCGGAGAATGAACTCCGCGGTCCTGCCGTCGAGCCCAAGGGCAGGGATCGCGCCCAGACCTTTCGCTGCGAGGGCGGCCAGCGCTGGCAGCGCCTCGTCGTGCGGAAGGCCTGGGCCGATCACACTTGGCAGGATCTCGAGCGTCCGGATCCGAAGTGCAGACTCCTCGCCCTGTGGCCGAGCGGTCATCGCGCGCACTCGGCCGCGGTGATGACCTCCTCGAATACGGCGTGTGCGTGCGTCGCCAGCAGTGAAAGGGGACCTTCCCAGTAGGTGGGTTCCCGCCGCCGAATCGTGTACATCTTGGCCACGAGGGTCAGGCCCCGATAGAACGCCACATTGCGCCGCGACACCCTCGGCATCGCATCCAGGTACGCGTCTTCGAAGCACTCGAGCCACGCGCGGGTGAGGGGCCGCACGGTGAGATCCACGATGCTGCGACGTTCCACCTGCGCGAGGAAGTGACCGATATCGTAGGCCGGATCGGTGTACCCGAACGCGTCGAGATCGAACAACACCAGGCGCTCGCCGGTCCACACGAACTGCCCCGGCGACAGGTCTCCATGGACGGGCGCAGGCTCGGCGGGTTCGAGACAGGCGGCGGCTTGTTGCAGCTCATCCATCATCGGCTCGATGAGGGAGCTGGTTTCGGGCCACTTGGTGCGCAACCGATTGCACCGGGCGATCGCTTCCTCGACGATCATCTCGGGGGTCGTGAGCCGCTCCGGCACCAGAGGAAGCTGATGGACATCGGCGGCGAGAAGGGCGGCCTGGCGCAGCAGATTCGGCTTGCGCTCGTCCAGGACGTCGGAGAGGAATTCGCCCGGTACCCACTCGGAGATGAGCAGCCGATCGGGGGCGCTGTAATGGATCGGTAAGGAGAGGCCCCGGTGGTTCGGCCGATGGACGAGGGCCAGCGCCTGGCTGTAGGCCCACACCCGCTCGACGAAGTCGTCGGCGTACCCCTTCAATGCGAAAGCGCGCGGCGCCGAGCCCGCGGAGCGGGCTTCGACCCGCAGGACGAAGCGGTCGGGGTGGACGCGCTCCGTCGTCACCTGGACCTCGCTGGGGACGAACCCCTGCGGCAGGACCGGGTGGAGCAGCTCGAGCGCCACCGGTGGGTGTTGCACGCGGGCCAGCTGGGCGCGCAGATCCGATCGTTGCTCAGGCGAGGGCTTGAACCGTGTCCGCATGACTTGGAGTGTGTTGGGGCTGGCCGAGCCAGCGTGAGAGGTAGGCGGTCGCCCGCGTGGCTCCGTCGAAGGCCGGCACGACCTCGCGGACGTGGCTGGCATGGCGATCGCGATCGAGGGAAAGTGCCCAGTCCAGGCCACTCGCCACGGCGTCCGGGTCGAGCGCCTGCGGCAGCACGCACCGGGCCAGACCCCGGTCAACCAGCAGCTCGGCCCGGATTTTCTGCTCCACTTTGTGCGTGGCGCGCGGGATGATGACCAACGGGCGTCCCACGGCGAGCGCTTCGCACACGCTGTTGTAGCCACCCATGCTGACGATCGCGTCAGCGGCGGCCATCAGCTCGAATGTGTCGGCGGTGGTGACGACGCGACAAAAGCCATTGGCGCGCGCGCGCAGCGATTCCTGTGCGTCGGGGGGCATGAACGGGCCGGTGACGAGAATCGCGTGCAGCTCCGGACGCCGCGCGTGCACCCGCTGGAGGGCTTCCAGTGCCGCGTCGAGCACCGGATACCCGTCGTAGCCGCTGCCCACCGTGGCGAGCACCACTGGGCCGCTCTCGGGGAGCTCGTAACGCCGGCGCGTCTCGCCGGGATCGACGGCGGGAGGATCCCGGACGACGTATCCACAGTAGTGCAGCTTCGCGCTGGCCGATTGCGGCATCGCGTACGCAGTCGCCGGATCGAAGAGGTGCGGCGACCCATAGACGGCGATGCCATCGAACAGATGCTCCAGCGCCTCGTACACGCCGAGCTCCCGCCATTCGGCGCGAATGCGCTCCGGGTCATCCATGATGTCACGCAGGCCGAACACGAAGCGAGTATGGGGGCTCTCCTGTTTGAGCGCCCACAAGCCGGCCTTGAACTCGCCGTTCGTGCCCAGCGGTTCGTGATCCACCAGGACCAGATCGGGAGCGAGGCCGAGCGCCGCATCGCGCAGGATCGTCCCCCGGAGCGAGCGGAAGTGGGCCTTGCTGATTTCATCGTCTTCCGGTGATCGCTCGATGTGCTGGGGAGTCTGCCGCGACGGGAGCTTCACGTAATCGCACCGATGGGGCAGGGTGTAGGTATGGGCGAAGTCCGACCGCGTCGCGATGTAGGCCACGACGTCCGGATACGCCTCCAGCACGTGCCGGACGATGGCGAGCGTCCGGGTGATGTGTCCCAGCCCGCGACTGTCCTGCGCGTAGAGCAGCAGCGTCCGCACCTGGGTGGAACGGTAGGCAATCACGGTCGCGGCCCTCCGGACGCGCGCAGGGGGAGCGGTGCGACCGCATGCTGCTCGGCGTTGAGGAGCTCCGACACGAGGCGTGGCACGCGCCGCAGCGCGCCCATGTCGACCGAGCGGCGGGTATGCGGGGGAGGTCCGAGGTCGCGCGCCAGCCACTCCGACAGCGCGGCGGCCGTCAGCTGATCGGGATGCAGCACGTCGAACAGGCCGAGATCCCGCATCCGCTCGGCGCGGACCAATTGCTCCGGTTCGGGATGCACGCGCGGCACGATGAGCGCGTGCTTCTCGAACGAAAGCACCTCGCAGACGGTGTTGTATCCGCCCATCGCGATGACGCGATCGGCGCGGGCGACGAGGGGCGTGGTGTCCTCGACGAAATCGAGGATCGTCAGCCCCGGCCGTTGCCGTGCGAGGCGGCGTGCGCGGCGGCGATCGGCCGGTCCCATCAGCGGCCCATTCACCACCACCCCCGATATCCCTCGAGGTAATTCCGCTTGGGAGAACGCCTCCACCAGCGCCGCGCCGTCATGTCCTCCGCCCACGACGCACAGCACGAACCCCCCCGGCGGTACGTGATCGAGCGGCGAGTCCGGTGAGTATCGCACCGTTTGGAGGCGCGGGCGTTGGTCGATGTACCCGGTGTAGCGTGTCTTGGCTGCAATACCGGGCGGCAGGTCATACTCCCGCACGGCGTGGTAAATGGTGGGATCGCCGTAGATCCAGACCTCGTCGTACAATTCCTCGATGGCGCCGAGGTTTTCCGGAGTGGACCAGACCTGGCGCACGGTCTCCGGGTCGTAGAGCACGTCGCGCAGTCCCAGGACACAGCGGGTCCGTCCGCGCTTTTTCAGCTGCGACAGGGCCGGGACGAGCTCACCGGCGGCCCCCAGAGGCCACTGATCGACCAGCACCAGGTCCGGCTCGTAGGCAGTGATCACGCTGCGAATCACCGTAGCCCGCAGCGTGACGATGTCGCGCTGGGAGATCTCGAGGATCCGCGCATCGAGCCCTCCATCGGCGTCGCGCCGGACCGACGGGAGCGTCACGCAATCCACGCCTGCGGGCAGCGGCAACGCGCCCGCCTGCCACGCCTCGGCGATCATCGCGATGGCCGGCCGCAGCTCGGAGCGCCGCAACGCCTGCGCGATCGACGCATTGCGCCGGATGTGCCCAAACCCGACCATCCCCTGTGAATACATGGCCACCCGAATCGGCCTGTGGCGTGAGTGCGGTTGTGACGCTCTGCTCGGCCAGATGTATCGCGGCAGCGGAGAGGAGCTCTGCAGCGCCGCGGCTGATCTCGGCTTCCCCACTTGGCCCCGATCCCGCACGGTCGGCACCTCGGTTCAGAGGGTCTGGCATGCGCCGTGATAGCGCGTGCGCCCTCACCACGGGCAAGTGTCGTTCCAATCGAGAAACGGGGCTATTGCGAATGGGGGCAACGACATCAGGGCGGTGGGCGGTTGTGCGTCGAAGCAACTTGGTGCGCGGCGGGCGCGTCGCGCACCAAAATGAAGCTGGCCTAGCGCGAGGATTCGGTGGCGCGCGCTCCCTGCAGGGCGACCCGCGCCGCCCGGGCGAGCTGCGGCACCAGCTGGGGCCATGCCGCCGGTTGCACGCGGCAGATCGTGTGGATCTTCCAGAGCAACGTCATCGCCCGATAGAAGGCCACGTTGCGATGAGAGACTTCGGGCATCGCCGCACCATAGGGGTCGATGAAGCTGGCGATCCACTCCGCGGCGTGCGCCCGGAGCGCGGGATTGACGATGGCGACCCGGTCCAGCTGGGCCAGGAAATGTCCGGCGTCGAACGCCGGGTCGGCATAGCCGAATCGATCCCAGTCGATCAGGACGAGCCGGCTTCCCGTCCACAAGAATTGGGCACCGCCGAGGTCGCCGTGGACCGGGACCGGCGCTGCGGGGTCGAGTCCCGCCGCGGCGTCCCGTAGTGCGCCCAGCACGGGATCGACGAGCGGGAGCGCCGCCGGCCAGCGGGCGCGCAGCCGTTCGCGACGTGCCAGCGTTTCCTCGATCAACATTGCCGGCGTGGTGGGAGGCTCTGGAATCACGGTGACACGGTGCACCGCCGCCACGACGGCGGCGGCGCGGCGCAGCAGGCCGGGTGTCCGGGCATCCTGGACTTCCGAGAGTGGTATTCCGTCGATCCAGGCAGAGACGAGCGCCCATTCGTCGCGTAGGTAGGCGATCGGCAGAACCGCTCGATCGTCGCCATCGCCGGGTAAGCCGGCGGCGAGGCCCTTGGTGAACGACCAGATCCGGTCGCCGATGTCGTCGCAGTAGCACTTTACCGTGTACTCCCGCTCTGCTCCCGAGTCCGCCCGTGCCCGCACGTGCAGCACTGCGCGGTCCGGATGCACGGTCAGCGTCGTGCACGAGACGACTGCGGACGGCTCGAAGCCGGTCGGCACTGCTGATCGCAGCAGCCCGAGCATGGTCGCCGGTCGTTGCAGCCGCTCGAGCCGCTCCAGCAATGCCGCGGCCTGCGCACTACTGGGTTTGAACAGCGGAGATCGCACGGTGCCTCGGTTCAGGGCGTCATTCCTTTCTACCATGGAAGACCTTACTGGGGAATAACGGCACGAGTCGCTGCGCATCGGACCTTACCGGCAGATGACTGCACGAGTTGTCCCCGACTAATCTTGAGCACTGCTTCCTCGTAGTTCCGCCTCGAATTGCAGCATCGCGCCCCCCTTTCGAGAGTCGAATCACCCGCCCGCGAGCGGCCCGGGAGTTGCCCGAGTGGCAAACGGCATTCCTCCATCGCTTGCGCCAGCGCGCCGGGCGATAGCGCCGCCGGCGCATGGAGGCCGATCAAGGAGACTACGATGCGGTTCCACCTCGGTCGATCGACGTTGGCTGTCTGCATGGCTGTGTCCCTCGCGCTCCTGGGGTGCAGCAAGGACAATTCCCGGGTTGGTCCGTGTTCCGTCGCCGCCCTGGTGTTTGCCGCGCAGCCGGGGAACACGACCGGCGGTGCGACCCTGCCGCCGGTGCGGGTCGAGGCGCACGAGGCCAGCGGCGAGGTCGCGTCGTGCTACACCGGAAATGTGACCGTGTCGCTCGGGTCCAATCCGGGCGGGGTCACGTTGTCCGGCACCACGACGGTCGCGGCGGTCGCCGGTGTCGCGACGTTCGCGAACTTGCGCATCGACAAGGCCGCGACCGGGTACACGCTGATCGCCAACGGAGCGGGAGCTTCCGCGGTGACGAGCACCGCGTTCAGCGTTGCACCCGGGGCGGCGACGCAGTTGGCGATCACAGCGCAGCCGAACAGCACCGTCGTCGCCATGGGATTCACCCCCGCCGTCGTCGTGGCGGCAATGGATCCGGGTGGCAACACCGACCCGAGCTTCCACGGCGCAGTGACCCTTGCGCTCGGGACGGACCCGGGCAACGCCACGCTGTCCGGAACCACGACAGTGACGGCGGTCGCCGGCATCGCCACGTTCGCAGGGGTGAGTGTCGACAAAGCCGGAACCGGCTACACACTGACGGCCAGCGCCTCCGGACTCTCGACGGCGACCAGCGCGGCCTTCACGGTGCTGGCGCAACCGGTGACGCAGCTGGGGTTCTCGGTGCAGCCGACCACAACGGTCGCGGGAATCGGGATCACCCCCGCGGTCACGGTCATCGCGACCGACTCGGCGGGGCACACCGACACCCACTTCAGCGGCGCGGTGACGGTCTCGATCGCAACGAATCCGAGCCAAGGGACTCTGGCCGGGACCACGACGGTATCGGCCGTCGCCGGCATCGCGATGTTCGCAGGCCTGAGCATCGACAAACTAGGTACAGGTTACGCGCTGTCGGCCAGCGCCGCCGGAGCCATCCCGGCCACCAGCGTGACCTTCGACGTCGTCGTCGGAGCCGCGTCAAAGCTTGTGTTCGGCGTGCAGCCGAGCACGACGTTCTCCGGCGGCGCGATCACCCCCACCGTCACGGTCCTCGCTACCGATGCCGCGGGCAACACCGCTCCGGGTTACGTCGGCGCGGTGACCGTCGCGATCGGCACCAATCCGTCAAGCGGGACCTTGTCCGGCGTCGCGACGGTCAACGCGGTCGCCGGGGTCGCCACGTTCACCGGTCTCAGCATCGACAAGGCTGGGACGGGGTACACGCTGACGGCCAGCGCCTCCGGGTTGTCCGGGGCGACGAGCGCGGCGTTCGACGTGACCGCTGCCGGGGGGAGCGCGACCAAGCTCGCGTTCTCCGTCCAGCCGAGCAGCACCGTCGCCGGCGCCTCGATCACGCCGGCCGTAACCGTGGCGGCGACCGACGCGGGCGGTACCACCGATTCGCACTACACCGGCGCCGTGACGATCGCGATCGGGACGAACCCGGCGGGAGGGACACTATCAGGCACGGCGACGGGCAACGCGGTTGCCGGTGTCGCCAGGTTCACGGGGCTGAGCATCGACAAGCCCGGTACCGGCTACACACTGTCGGCGTCGGCCAGCGGTCTGACCTCGGCCACCAGCGCGAGTTTCGCCATCACGCCGCCCTCGAGCACGCTGCCGTCCTTCGGGCACGTGGTGATCGTCGTCGAGGAGAATACCAGCTTCTCCGAAGTCACCGCTACTTCGATGCCGTATCTGTTCGCGTTGGCGTCGCAATACGGGGTGGCGACGCAGGACTACGCCAATACGCACCCTTCGATCGGCAACTACTTCGAGATGACGGCGGGGCAGATCATTACCAATGACGACAGCTACCAGCTGACCGTCACCGCCGACAACATCGTCCGTCAGCTCCTGGCTGCCGGCAAGACCTGGAAGGATTACGCCGAGGACCTGCCCTCGGTCGGCTACACCGGGCCGACCACGGGCAATTACGCCCGCAAGCACAATCCGTTGTCGTTCTTCTCGGATGTGGTGAACGACAGCGTGCAGGTGAAGCGGCTCGTCCCGTTTACGCAGTTCGCCCTCGATCTCGCCGGCGACACGCTGCCGAACTACTCGTTCGTGGTGCCGAACCTGTGCAACGATGCGCATGATTGCGACCTGCTGACGGCCGACAATTGGCTGCAGGCCAACATCGCCCCGTTGCTCAATAACCCCTCCTTCAAGCAGGACGGGATGTTGATCATCACGTTCGACGAAGCGAGCGGCGACGACACGAACGGGGGTGGGCGCATCTTCTGGACGGTGATCAGCCCGAAGGCCAAGACGGGCCACACCTCGACCACCCTGTACCAGCACCAAAGCACCCTCCGGCTCATGGCGGAGGCGCTGGGACTCACCTCCTTCCCGGGGGACGCCGCGTCGGCCCCGAACATGGCCGAGTTCTTCCACCCGTGAAGCCCCTTGGGGAGCGGTCGCGGCGCCGCTCCCCATCCCCCGCATTCCCTTGCGCACCGGGGCTCGATGCGATCTTTTCCAGCCTCCCCAGCTCCATGTCCAGGAGGCTCACGTGATCGACCGCCCGGCGTTTCTCGCCCTTTCCCTGGCGCTCCTTGCCGTCCCGTGTATCGCGGGGGCGCAGGCGCCGTATGACAGCACGGTCCTCGCCGGGTTGACCTGGCGCGAGATCGGCATCTTCCGCGGCGGCCGCACCGTCGCGGTGGCGGGCTCGGCGGCGCGGCCGCGCGAGTACTGGATGGGGACGACGGGCGGCGGGGTCTTCAAGTCCACCGACGGCGGCGACACCTGGACCGCTGCGGCCGACAAGTACTTCGGCGGCACAATCGGCGCGTTTGGCGTGAGCGCCTCGAACCCCGACATCGTCTACGTCGGCAGCGGCGAATTCCCGATCCGCGGCAACGTGTCGCGCGGCGACGGCGTCTTCAAGACCACCGACGGCGGCAAGACCTGGACGGCGCTCGGCCTCGCCGGGACGCGCCAGATCGCGCGCGTGCGCGTGCACCCTACGAATCCCGACATCGTCTACGTCGCGGCGCAGGGCGATCCCTTCGGCCCCTCGCCCGACCGCGGCGTCTACAAGTCGACCGACGGTGGCAAGACGTGGAACAAGGTCCTGTTCCGCAACGATTCGACGGGCGCAGCGGACCTGATCATGGATCCGTCGAATCCCGACGTGTTGTATGCGACGCTGTGGCAGACCCGGCGCCGGCCGTGGACGCTCACGTCGGGCGGCGCGGGGAGCGGAATCTTCAAGTCGACGGACGCCGGGGCGCACTGGACCGAGCTGACCCACAACCCCGGGCTCCCCACGGGCGTGCTCGGCAACATGGGCATCACCGTTTCGCCGGTGAAGCCGTCGCGCGTGTGGGCGCTGATCGAGGCCGATTCGGGCGGCGTGTACCGCTCCGACGACGGCGGCGCCACCTGGTCGTGGACCAACCACGACCACAAGCTGCGGGTGCGCGCCTGGTACTACATGAAGATCTACGCCGACCCCAAAGACTCGAACGAGATCTACGCTACCAACGTGATCTTCTATCGCTCCAAGGACGGTGGCCGGACCTTTCAACAGATCAACGTCCTGCACGGCGACACGCACGATCTCTGGATCGCTCCCAACGATCCCGACCGCATGATCATGGGGGACGACGGCGGCGCGACGGTGTCGATCAACGGCGGCACGACCTGGAGCGATCAGGATTTCGCGACCGCACAGTTCTATCACGTGGCGACGACGAACCACTTTCCTTACAAGGTGTGCGGGGCGCAGCAGGATAACTCGGGAGTGTGCGGGCCCAGCCGCTGGCCCGGCGGCATCGACCGGTCGCAGTGGTACGACGTCTCGGGAGAGTCGGGGTACATTCAGGCGCGCCCCGACACCCCCGACGTCACCTTCGGCGGCGAC
>Ga0075424_100001035_pt1 | contig 23623 bp, 22 predicted proteins | sample SoiMethybrSBSTD3_FD_75301 | JGI IMG/M metagenome (GOLD analysis project Ga0075424, IMG submission 75301) | Bulk soil microbial communities from a Populus tree surrounding site in Tennessee, USA - Soil MetaG P. TD hybrid SBSTD3 | ecosystem: Environmental > Terrestrial > Soil > Tree plantation... | reverse complement strand
GTGGGCCACCGATCCGGCGTGAGTCCTGTCTGCGGGGGGGTCCGCTCCCAGAAGAAGTTGAACGTGCGCTGCTGCAGGGTGTCCAGGAATGCCTGTGCCCGCGGTGAGCCCGGATCGATGCTGGGCGCCGTCCCGTTGCCGCCGCAGACCAGGCAAGAGAGGGACAGCGAGGCGAGGAGGCGAAACGAAGATGCGGGCATGGAATTGGATCGCCCTGAGTAGAGGGTCGGAGTGGAGCGCCGATTCGGCGCCCCACCCCGGAACGGTGGTTAGAAGTTGTATTCCATGCCGAGCTGGAGCCGGCGCGCGTCGGTGACGGCGCAGGTTGGTTTACCAAAGTTTGCGGCGTTTCGGTCGCCGGTGTTGTAGCAGCCGAAATTGTCGTGATTGAGCGCGTTGAACAGGTCGACCGTGGCCCCGAGCGAGCCGCGCCCGAAGCTGGGGAAGTCCTTCCGCAACCGGAGATCGACGTTCTGGTAAGGGAAGGTGCTGGGCACGGTGAATCCTCCGCGCTGGTACTGGTTGCCGGTGGTGCCCGCCCCGCAGAACCGGATGGGGCAGCCGATGTCCTGACGCACCTTGCCGCCCAACGTCACCAGGCCGCTGAACTGGATGCCAAACGCGTACGGCACGTCCGTGATCCAGTTGCCCACGATACGCATCTTCTCGTCGTTGCTCGGGTGTTTCGGAATGTTCGCCGTGTTGGGGAAGGCGAACAGATCGCCGAGGCCATCGACACCTTGCAGCGACCGGACGGCATAGGTGAACGAGAGTCCGCCGCCCCAGCCGAAATTTTCGCTCGACCGCCGATACGGCCGTTCGACCTGGAGCTGCAAGGCGTCGTACCAGGTCTTCGCCTGGTTGGTCGAGAAGATGAAGTTGCTGAAGCCGTGCGCGCCCGCATTGAAACTCGTGCAGCAGGAGCCGTTCGGGTTGAGGCCAAAATTGGCCCAGTTGAGGGTCAACTGATCCACGCCTCGAACACCGGCATAGGTCGCGGTGACGAGTACGGTGCCGAACAGACGGCGGATGCCCAGATTCCACTGCTTCGATTTCGGCACCTTCGCCTTACTGTCGATGAGCCAGGCTTCGGGTGTTCCCTGGGTATGCACCAGATTGTCCAGGGTCGCCTTGTCCGCCGTGAGATAGGAATCCTGCCAGGCGACCTGCCCGGCCCCCGGCGTCGAGTCGGGATTGGCGAACTGAATAAAGAACGTCGGGTGCGTCAGCTTCAGCGTTTCGTCGACGGACACGTCGAACAGCGACCGGTCGTAATAGATCCCGAAGCCGCCGAAGATCGTGGTCTTGTTCCCTTCATCGAGCGCGTAGGAGAAGCCGATCCGTGGTTGGAACGCGCCGTAGAAGGGCTTCCGGCTGTTGCCGGTACTGATGTAGCGGCTCAGATCGAGCGGTGTGGGCAACGAGTCGTTGTAGCGCGTGAGCGTATCCACGACGTTCTGCGGCGTGACGTAGTTGTAGTTCATCATCTTTGACTCGAAATCCCAGCGCACCCCGAGGTTGATCGTCAGGCGGCTCGTGGGACTCCAGTCGTCCTGCAGGTAGGCCCCGATCTGATTGTTCGTCTTGTCGAGCGTCGAATTGCCCGTTCCGTAGACCAGCTGATACGGCGATCGGAAGGCGTAGGACGTGCCGCCGATACTGTCTGCGTAATAAAAGCGGGGAGTCTCATCATTGCCCTTGTGCACGTCGTAGGTGACGAAATCGATGCTGGCGCCTCCCTTGAAGACGTGCTGGCCGCCGGAACGGAATCCCGAATACGTGAGATCGTCCCGGAATCCTACGCGACGCTGGATGAAGTCCTGCGTGCTGAAGTTGCTACCGATGACGTGGTCCTGACCGCCGTACTGGTAAATGCGCGCGGGCAATCCGGGTGTGTTGGGACTCGGATTCCGGCGGAACCGGGAGTAGTCGACCTTTGCCTCGTTCAGCCACTCGCCCCAGAACCGGTTGTAGCGCAGCTGCCCTACCGAGACATTCTGCCGGAAGTTGACGGCTTCCTGGAATGCGTTGACCCCGCAGCAGAAGGGGCCGAAGTCCCGCACGTCGCTTTCGATCCGGTTGCTGAAGCTGAGCTCGGCTGACGACGTCTGATTGATGGCGTAGTTCAGCTTGCCGAAGAGCAGTGTCTCGCGGAACGGTGAGGCGAAATCCCCGTTGTATTGCGTGAGGTTGACCGTGTCGAGGGCGGCGAATCCGGACGGGGGGCTGAAGGTGACGAGGTTGCTCCGGTTCTGGTAATTCCCTTCATACGAGCCGAAGAAGAACAGCCGGTCCCGTTGTAGCGGACCACCGACGCTCACACCCAGCAGCGAGCGGCTGTAGTCGGGCTTGGTGAATCCTACGGTCGCCCGTTGGAACGAGTCGAGTGCGACGAAACTCTTGTTCTGGTACCCGAACAGGACATTGCCCGTCCAGAGGTTGGTTCCGGAACGGGTGGTCGCCGTGACGATTGCGCTCGAGGCTTTCTGATATTCCGCCTTGAAGTTCTGGCTGATGACGCGGTACTCCTGGATGGCATTGCGCGGGAATGGGTTGCCCTTGCTCGCGTCCTGACCGGTCACGCCGCCGGCCGTCAAATCGTTCTTCAGGCTGGTGCCGTCAACGAAGATGTTCGTCGAGTTGGCGCTCTGGCCGCCTGCCGAGAATGTCCGCGAAGAGCTGCTGATCCGATCTTCCGAAACGGTTACGCCCGGCGCCAGCGCCGCGAGATCCAGAAAATTCCGGCTCGGCGTCGGCAGCCGCTCGATCTGCTGCGGCGTCACGTTGGTTGCGACTTCCGACGTGCGCGTTTCCAGCACAGGCGTCGCCTCTACGGTCACGCCCGCCACTTCGACCGCTCCCGCTTGAAGCGAGAAATCGGCCAGCAACGTGGCGCCGATTTGCACCACGACGCGCCTCGCCTGCGGGGAATTCCCGATGTGGCGCGCGGTCAGGTCGTAGGTGCCCGGCGCGAGGCCTGGCAAAGCAAAAGCGCCCTCACTGTTCGTGGTGGCGCTGCGGGTGATGCCGGTCTCCGGATTGCGCGCTTGGACTTCCGCGTCGGCCAGCGGCGTGCCGTTCTGGTCCCTGACGACGCCGCGCACTGTCCCCGTCGTGGTCTGCGCTGAGCCGGGCGCCGCCAGAATGAAAAACCCGGTCAAGGCGAACGCCCGTCGCAGCCATCTCATTCCGTTTGCAATGGTCATGCTGCTTCCCCCTCCAAGAAGGTGAGTCACTGCATGCCTGAAGAATGATGTAACCGTTTACCCGACGTCCCTCCACATGGCGAACCTCCATGAGACCATCAGGGTGCCCGTTCGGTTTCGTCACGGCGAGCCTCGTGCTGCCCCGATATCAGGCTCCTGATTGATGACCGTAAACAGTTTACCGTCAACCCATTACGCAATTCACCAACTAAACCTTGGAATTAGTTGACAATCACCGAGTCGCGGCATACGTTCGCCCTCATGACACCTCCAGTGCTGACGCTGACGGCTCACAAGGGTCTGCGGGGCGAAATCCTGCTTGAACTGAAGCGCGCACAGCCCCTCACCGCAAGGGACTTGGCGGAAAAGCTACGCGTCTCCACCAACGCCGTCCGCCATCATCTGAAAGAGCTCGAAGCCGAAGGTTTGGTGGTCTACGGCCGAGAGCAGCGCGGCGTTGGCGCGCCGACGTTCGCCTACCGGCTCTCGCTGCAGGGCGAGGCTCTGTTCCCAAAGCGGTACGAGCAGACGCTCACCGAGCTGCTCGATCGCGTTGCCGAGAAGCAGGGCCGCCAGGAGGCGGTCGGCATGTTCGAAGATCTGTACGCCGAGCTGACGCGCAAGCTCCAGCTGGAACTGGACGGCGTCGCGCCCGAGCGACGGCTCGACGCGGTGGCCCGGGTGATGAACGAAGCGGGTTACATGGCGGAGGTCGACTCGGCGGGCGGAACATTCCGGTTGGCCGAACACAACTGCGCCATCCGCGCGGTAGCGGAGCGCTATCCGGAAGTGTGCGCGGCAGAAGAAAAGTTCCTGCAAGTGGTGCTCGCGGCCACCGTGGAGCGCCAGGCCCACATCGTGAGCGGCTGCAACGCCTGCGAGTATGCCATCACGTTCGATACCACACCTGGTGAACCGGTATGACTTCGATCGAAACGCAGGTCCTGCAACCATACAAGTACGGCTTCACGACCGACATCGACGCCGACGTCGTGGCCCCGGGGTTGTCGGAGGACGTGATCCGGCTCATCTCGAAGAAGAAGGGCGAGCCGGAATGGATGCTCGAATGGCGCCTCAAGGCCTACCGCCATTGGCTGACGATGCGGGAGCCCACGTGGGCCAACGTCAAATACGGCCCCATCGACTACCAGGCCATCAGCTATTACGCCGCGCCCAAGCAGCTGCCGAAGGTCGAAAGCCTGGATCAGGTGGACCCGAAGCTACTCGAAACCTTCGAGAAGCTCGGCATCCCGATTGCGGAGCAGAAGCGGCTGGCTGGCGTCGCCGTCGACGCGGTGTTCGACTCGGTGTCCGTGGCGACTACGTTCCGGGCTGAGCTGGCCAAGTACGGCGTCATCTTCTGCCCGATGTCGGAAGCGATCCGGGAACATCCGGATCTGGTCAAGCAATACCTAGGCACGGTCGTCCCGACCAACGACAACTTCTTCGCGGCGCTCAACTCGGCCGTGTTCACCGACGGGTCGTTTGCCTTCATCCCGAAGGGTGTGCGTTGCCCGCTCGAGCTGTCGACCTACTTCCGTATCAATGCCTCATCCACGGGCCAGTTCGAGCGCACGCTCATCGTCGCCGAGGAAGGCAGTCACGTGTCCTACCTCGAGGGGTGCTCCGCCCCCACGCGTGACGAGAATCAGCTGCACGCCGCCGTGGTGGAGCTCGTGGCGCTCGACAACGCGCAGATCAAGTACTCGACCATCCAGAACTGGTACCCGGGCGACGAAAACGGGAAGGGCGGGATCTACAACTTCGTCACCAAGCGCGGCGCCTGCCGCGGCAAGAACTCCAAGATTTCCTGGACCCAGGTCGAAACGGGGTCGGCGATCACGTGGAAGTATCCGGGCTGCCTGCTCCAGGGCGACGGCTCGATCGGCGAGTTCTACTCTGTGGCCGTGACCAACCACCGCCAGCAGGCCGATACCGGCACGAAAATGATCCACATCGGCAAGAACACGAAAAGCACTATCGTGTCGAAGGGCATCTCCGCGGGGCACGGCCAGAACACGTATCGCGGCCTGGTGAAGATCATGAAAGGCGCCGAGGGCGCGCGGAACTACTCGCAGTGCGACTCGATGCTGATCGGTAGCGAGTGTGGCGCCCACACCTTCCCCTACATCGACGTCCGCAACAGCACGGCGATCATGGAGCACGAGGCGTCCACATCCAAGATCGGGGAAGACCAGATCTTCTATTGCAAGCAGCGCGGCCTGTCGGCCGAGGACGCCGTGTCGATGATCGTCAACGGCTTTTGCAAGGAAGTGTTTAAGGAACTCCCCATGGAATTCGCTGTGGAAGCCCAGAACCTCCTGGGAATCTCTCTCGAAGGCAGTGTTGGCTAATGCTCGTCATAGAGAACCTCCACGTGTCCGTTGAAGGCAACGAGATCCTCCGTGGCGTAAACCTCACCGTCCGGCTGGGCGAAGTGCACGCCATCATGGGGCCCAATGGATCCGGGAAAAGCACCCTGGCCCAGGTCCTGGCGGGGCATCCGGCCTACACTGTGACGGCCGGTTCGGTGCGCTACGAGGGGAAAGATCTGCTCGACATGGATCCTGAGGAGCGCGCGCGCGAAGGCGTATTTCTCGCGTTCCAATATCCGGTCGCGATCCGCGGCATCACCAACAGTTACTTCCTGCGCTCGGCCGTCAACGCGATCCGCAAACACCAGGGGCAGCCGGAGCTCGATCCGCTGGACTTCCTCCAGGTGCTCGAGGACAAGCTCGCCGCCATCGGCTGGGACGACAGCTTCATGAACCGCGCCGTGAACGAGGGGTTCTCGGGCGGCGAAAAGAAGCGCAATGAGATCCTGCAGCTCGCGGTGCTCGAGCCGCGACTCGCGATTCTCGACGAAACAGACTCGGGGCTCGACATCGACGCCTTGAAAACGGTCGCAGAAGCCGTCAACCGGCTACGGGCCCCGCATCGAGCGTTCGTGGTCGTGACCCATTACCAGCGGCTCCTCAACTACATCGTGCCCGATCAGGTGCACGTCCTGGCCGAGGGCCGCATCGTGAAATCCGGCGGCAAGGAGCTGGCCCTGGCGCTGGAAGAAAAAGGCTACGACTGGTTGAAGCCGGCCGCCGCGGGAACGACCGCGTGAAGCAGCACTTTATCGAGCAGTACCGGAAATTCGAGGCGAACGGCGCTTCAGGCTCTCCAGGGTGGCTGCGCAGCCTGCGCGAACGGGCCATCGCACGGTTCGACGAGGTGGGGTTCCCGTCTACTCGCCTGGAGCAATGGCGCTTCACCAATGTCCAGCCGATCGCGGACACGCCGTTCACCTTGAGCGCCGTGCGGTGGGACGTTGCACGGGTGCCGAACGGGGGTGGCGCCACCGTCACCACGCTCGGCGAAGCGATGCAGCGGTGGCCGGACCTGGTTCAGGCGCACCTGGCCCGGCATGCGCCGGTGGATGCGAACCCGTTTACGGCGCTCGCGACGGCCTTTCTGGCGGACGGAATCTTCGTTCACGTGCCGGCGGGGGCCGTGATCGACGAGCCGATCCAGCTCACCTGCCGCATCCCGTCCGGTGACGCGCGGCCGATGACGCACCCACGGCTGCTCATCGTGCTGGAACGGAACGCGCGGGCGAAGCTGATCGAGGTCTACGAAGGCGAGGCGGGGGGGGGCGTCTCGCTGACCAATGCGGTCACGGAAGTCGTACTGGCGGACGGTGCGCACCTCGATTTGTGCCGCGAGCAACGCCACGGCCCGCAGAGCTATCACACGGCCACGACGCAATCGCATCAGGGGCGAGACAGCCGGTTCGTATTCACGGCGATCGCGCTCGGCGCGGCGCTGGCGCGCCACGACATCAACGCCGTCCTGGATGGAACGGGCGCGTTTCTGATCCTGAATGGATTGTCGGTCCTGAGAGAGCGGCAGCACGTCGATCACCACACGACGATCGAGCACGGTCAGCCGCACTGCGAGAGCCACGAGTATTTCAACGGCATCTACGACGGCGAGTCTCACGGCGTCTTCAACGGCCGCATCATCGTCCGGCACGGTGCGCAGCGAACCGACTCGAAGCAGACCAACAACAACCTGTTGCTCTCGGAGACGGCCCGCGCCGACAGCCAGCCGCAGCTCGAGATCTACGCCGACGACGTGAAATGCACCCACGGGTCCACGGTCGGGCCGCTCGATCCGACGGCGCTGTTTTATCTCCGGAGCCGCGGACTGGATGCCGCCGCGGCGCGCGGACTCCTCACCTATGGATTTGGAGCGGAGATCCTGGATCGGATCACGATTCCCGGCGTTCGCGAACGGCTGGATCGAATGATCCGTGACCGGCTGGGGGTCCCGGAGCTCGTCGCCTCGTGACGACCACCGCTCGCCCGGCGCTCGACGTCCCGCGGCTGCGGGCCGAGTTTCCGATTCTGGCGACCAGCGTGCGGGGCCGGCCGCTGGTCTACCTCGACAACGCGGCCACCAGCCAGAAGCCCAAAGCCGTGATCGACGCTCTACGGCGTTACTACACGACGCAGAACGCCAACGTGCATCGTGGCGTCTACGCGCTGAGCGAGCTGGCGACCGCAGCGTATGAAGCGGTGCGCGAGAAGGCGCGGGTCTTCCTGAACGCACGAGCCGAGCAGGAGATCGTCTTCGTCCGCGGAACGACGGAAGCCGTCAACCTGGTTGCCGCGAGCTGGGGGCGGACCAATTTGCGCTCCGGCGACGAAGTGCTGGTCTCGGCCATGGAGCACCACTCGAACATCGTGCCATGGCAGCTCGTGTGCGAGGCGACGGGGGCCAAGATCCGCGTGATTCCCATGAATCAGCGCGGCGAGCTCGAGCTCGATCAATACGAGCGTCTCCTCGAAGGGCCGGTGAAGCTGGTCGCGGTGGCGCACATCTCGAACTCTCTCGGGACCGTCAACCCCGTGTCGGAAATGACCCGCCTGGCGCACGAGCACGGCGCGGTCGTCCTGGTGGATGGCGCTCAGGGAGCGCCCCACATCCCGATCGACGTGCAGGAGCTCGACGCCGATTTCTATACGGTGTCGGGGCACAAGATGTATGGCCCGACGGGGTTCGGTCTGTTGTACGGCCGCGAACGGCTGCTCGATGCCATGCCCCCCTACCAGGGCGGCGGCGACATGATCAAGGCCGTCACGTTCGCACGGACCACTTACGCCGACCCGCCGGCCCGATTCGAAGCCGGAACGCCGCACATCGCGGGCGGCATCGGGTTCGGTGCCGCGATCGACTGGCTCGCGGGCCTGGATCGGGATGCGGCGGCGGCTCACGAGCAGGATCTGGTGGATTACGCCACCGGCCGCTTGCGCGAGATCTCCGGCGTCCGTGTGATCGGGACTGCGGCCCACAAGGCCGCCGTCGTGTCGTTCGTGATGGACGGAGTGCACGCGCACGATGTCGGCACGATCGTGGACCAGGATGGCGTGGCGATCCGCACCGGACATCACTGCGCGCAGCCCGTGATGGATTTCTTCGGCGTTCCGGCGACCGCGCGCGCGTCGTTTGGGTGCTACAACACGCGGGAAGAAGTCGACGTGCTGGTGGCCGCGCTGCAGAAGGTCCGGAAGGTGTTCGCCTGATGACCGACCTCACGGACCTGTATCAACAGGTCATCGTCGAGCACAACCGTTCGCCCCGCAACTTCAAACAGCTGGCTCACCCCACGCGCCGTGCCGAGGGCTCGAACCCCCTGTGCGGCGACGAAATCAGCCTCGAAGTCGAGCTCCAGGGGGACCGCATCGCCGACGTGGGGTTCCAGGGCTCGGGGTGTGCGATCTCCCAGGCCTCCGCCTCTCTCATGACCGGGGCCGTACAGGGGAAAACCGAGGCCGAGGCGGAAGCGCTGTTTCAGGTCGTGCACGCGATGCTTACCGCGGCTCCGGGCGTTTCGGTCGACTCCGCGAAACTCGGCAAGCTCGCCGCTTTGTCGGGAGTGCGGCAATTCCCAATGCGGGTGAAATGCGCCAGCCTGCCGTGGCACACGCTTCGGGCGGCGCTGCGGGCTGTGTCGACCCCCGTCTCCACTGAATGACTCGGTCCTCCCTTGACGCGGCGTGGTTTGTGCGATAGAGTTTGTATCGCAAACCAGTTTGGAGGAACTCATGCAGACCGTTGACCAGCGCCGGCTCGAGCGCATCCGCAGCGTGACCGACAACTACTTCTTCTGGCAAGGACTGCGGCTGGTTCCGATGGGTGCGGCCCTCCTGGTGGTCGGGCTGCGCTGGACCCCGTGGTGGCCGCTCGTCGACCCTTGGAATGACCTGGTGCTGATCTTCGTGCTCGCGATCGGGCTCACCGCCTCATGGGCGATCGGGTCGTCGTACCGTCGCACCTTCGGCGACGTGCGCGCGCGCCCTGGTGTGCACGAGCGTCGTGATACGCTCAAATGGCTCGTCGTCTATCCGGCGATGGTCGGTGCCCTCGTCATCGATGGGATCGTTCGACCCGCGGTCTTCGTGACCGGACCCGTTTGGGGTGCTGCCACGGTCGCGTATTGGTGGTCCACCGGCCGCGGCCGCCCGCACTATCTCGTTGCGGCGGCGCTATTTAGCATCTACGGCTTCCTCCCCATGTTCGGCCTGTATCCGTCGGGTGTGGCCGCCATCTCGCCGTTCTTCGCACTGCTCGGCGTGGTCTACATGGTGGGGGGCGTGCTGGATCATTTCGAGCTGAAGCGACTCCTGGGGCCGGTGCCGCCGGATGGCGACCAAACCACGGTTTGACGAGCTCGCCGAGCTCGATCGCCTGATCCATGAGCCGGCGCGCCTGTCGATCCTGACGGCGCTGTCCGCGTGCCGCAGCGCGGACTTTCTCTACCTGCAACGCCTGACGGGACTGAGCAAAGGAAACCTGTCGAGCCACCTGGCCAAGCTCGAAGAGGGCGGGCTGGTACGCGTCGAGAAGGAGTTCGTCGGCAAAATCCCGGTCACACGACTTGCATTGACGCGGCTCGGTCGCGCCGGCATCGAGCGACATTGGCAACGCCTGGAAGCGCTGCGCCAGCACGCACTGGTGTGGCATCCGGAGGTATGATGCAAGCCATGAATCCTTCGGTGCTGGTCGTCGATCGAGTGACGAAGCGGTTCGCCGGCCATCTTGCGGTGGACGCGTTGTCGCTCGAAGTGCCACGCGGCGTCATTTACGGCCTGCTGGGGCCGAACGGAGCCGGCAAGACCACCACGATCCGCATGATGCTGGACATCTACGAACCCGATGAGGGCGTGCTGCGTGTGTTCGGAACCGAGGGCGGCGGGCGTGAGCATTCGGCCCGCATCGGGTATTTGCCGGAGGAGCGCGGCCTGTACCCGAAGATGCGGGTACTCGATGTCCTGGTCTTCCTGGCTGAGGCGAAAGGCGTGGCCCGGCGCACGGCGCGTCAGAAGGCACTCGACTGGTTGGAACGGCTCGGCCTTGCCGACTGGAGACTTCGGAAGGTCAATGAGCTCTCCAAGGGAATGCAGCAGAAAGTGCAGTTCATCTCCGCCCTGTTGCACGATCCGGAGCTGGCGGTGCTGGACGAGCCGTTTTCAGGCCTCGATCCGGTGAACGCGCAGGTGATGAGGGACGCCGTGCTCGAGCTCAAGCAGCGCGGGGCGACGATCCTGTTCTCGACCCACATCATGGAGCAGGCGGAAAAGCTCTGCGACCACGTCTGCATCATCGCCAAGGGCACGAAGCGGTTGGATGATACGCTGGGACGAGTGAAGGAGACCTACGGCGGCCGCCATGTGACGGTCGCTTTCGACGGCGCCCGCGGAGGGGCTGAGGGCGTCTTCGCGGACCGGCGGCTCGTGGCGAAAACCGATGATTTCGGCCATTACGCCGAGCTCGAGCTGGCGTCCGGTGCGGACGCGCAGGACCTGCTCAGGGCCCTCGTCGCGTCGGAGGCGAGACTGGCGCGCTTCGAGCTGACGGCGCCATCGCTGCACAAGATCTTCATCGATCTGGTTGGGGCTGAGGCCGCGCGCGTCGACGTCGTGCCGGAAGGGCACGCCACCCATGCGTAAGGTCCTGGCCGTCGTGCGACGCGAGTTCGTGGAGCGCGTGCGGACGAAGTGGTTCTGGGTATCGGCGCTCCTCGGGCCGGTTTTCTTCGGAGCCCTGATCTTCTTCCCGCTGCTCTTTACCGGTGGCGGGAGCAGCAAGCGGATCGTCCTGGTGGACGATACCCAATCGTCGTTCGGCGCCCGGGTCGCGGATTCGCTTGATTCGAGCGGAGTCTTCAAGGTCCTGAGGCGGGTCACGTCTCGGCCTGGCTTGCTCGACTCGCTGGCCCTGGAGGTGCGGGGTCGCCGGCTGGACGGCTTCTTGATCGTTACGGCCGCGACCGTGGATTCCGGCGTGGCCGAATACCGCAGCTCCAATGTCTCCTCCCTGCGCGACATCGGGACGTTGAAGGACGTGGTCGGACGGATCGCGGTGAACATCCGGCTCGAGCGCGCCGGCGTGAGTCCGGAGGTGGTGCACCAGGCGCAGCTGCCGCTGGCGCTCGAAACCAGGAAGATCTCTGGATCCACGACGACGGGCGAGAGCTCCGGTCAATCGTTCACGCTCGCCTACGCCATGGCCATACTGCTGTTCATGGCGATCGCGGTCTACGGCGTGAACGTGATGAGCTCGGTGCTCGAAGAAAAGACGAACCGCGTGGTTGAAGTATTGATCTCTTCGCTCCGGCCGTTTCAGCTGATGGTCGGAAAGGTCTTGGGTGTCGGGGCGGTCTCCCTGTTCCAATTCGCGATCTGGGCCGTGTCCGCGGTGCTGATTCTCCGCCATCGCACCGCGCCCGGCGGGGGCATGCCCGCGGCCGATGCCGACCGGACGCTGTTCGAGCTGCCGCACGTGTCTTTTGGTACGCTCGCGATCTTCGGCACGTATTTCGTCGGTGGCTTCCTGCTGTACTCGGCCATGTTCGCGGCGGTCGGGGCCATGTCGTCGAGCGAACAGGAAGCGCGTCAGGCCCAGCAGCCGGTGATTTTCGTCCTGATGATCGCGTACGTGTCGATTTGGGCGCTGTCGGGCAACCCGGACTCCGCGTATGCGATGACGATCTCGTTCGTCCCCTTCACGGCGCCGATCGCTATGCCGGTGCGGTGGGCCGCCAGTATCGTCCCGGGAGTTCAACTGTTTGGGTCGCTTGCCCTGCTGGTCGCCGGCATAGTTGCCGTCAGTTGGGTCGCTTCCCGGATTTACCGGGTCGGGATCCTCGTCACCGGGCGACGTCCCAGCCTCAAGGACCTGCTCCGCTGGGTGCGCGAGGCCTAGAATCAGCGGGTTGCGAAGCGCCAATCCAGCCGCGTTTTGAATCGCCCGTTTCGCCTGTTTTTCTTGTTTTTTCCGCGTGCTCAAGTCACTATGACCGTGCAGCATAGGTGCTCGCCATTGGCCGATCAATTCCCTTCCTATTCCAGGTCGTATTTCATAACTCACAATAGCACATAGACTTATAAGAATGAACTAAGCTCCACGAGCCCCAACACGCCTGGTGCAGATTGTAGCCTTTCTACCGCAAACGTTGCGCTGCCACATCAATTTGTTGCGTCACGGCATCATTCTCGCGTTACCTCCGACTTCGTTGGCGACCCTCCCGGGGCTGTCGCAACCCTGCATCCATCGACTGGGACGCCTGTTGCGCACCGCCAGCGATTCTGAACCGGGGGGGACCCCTACTGGGTATGGCTGTTGCTTGATCGGTCGCCGCGGGTGGCACCCGTCATCCGAAGCTCGTGCCCGGTCACGGGCGAAAACACGCGAAGGGCCCGTGGGCCCGGGAGGATTCCGATGCGGCAGTTGCTGAAGCGGTTTTGGAGCGATGAGTCTGGACAGGGCATGGTCGAGTACGCCCTGATCGTCGCGCTGGTAGCGATCGGTCTGATCGCTGTGTTCCTGTACCTGCGTAATTCGGCTGGCCAGGTTCTCGATACGGCTGCGGATTCGCTCAAGGCGCAGCCGACCAGCGGCTTCGTCCCCACTCCGTGATTTGGATGCTGGTGTCGGCCGTAGTAAAGGACCGGACGCAAGTCCGGTCCTTTACTGCCGGCCAAGCTCTGAGCGCAAAATGACGATCCTGATGACGGTGGCATTCGTGACGGTGCTGGCGCTTGCGTCGTGGTCTGACTTGCGCGAGCGGCGAATCCCCAATGTGCTGACCCTGGTGGGCGTGGGTGTGGCGTTGTGCCTGCGGCTCTCGTGGAGCTGGGGGACGGTGTGGCAGGGCGCCGCGGGCGCCGGCCTCGCCATCCTCGTGGCCCTGGCGCCGTTCGCATTCGGGTTCCTGGGTGGCGGCGATGTGAAGCTGCTCGGCGCGGTAGGGGCGTTTGTTGGTGTGGATCGGTTGTTCGGAGCGCTGATGGCCGTAGCACTGGTCGGCGGCCTCTTGGCGATGGCCGAAGCCATGCGGCGGCAGGCGTTCCTGCGGACCGTCGCGAATATCCGCGGTTTCGCGCAGCAATGGGTGTTGTTCGGTCGCGCGGGGGTCACACCGACCATCGAGTCGCCCGAAGCGATGACGGTCCCCTACGGGGTGGCCATCGCGGTCGGATCGCTCGCGTGGTGGTTCTACGGAGGAGCGAGCCTGTGAGACGGTTGCTGAGAGACAAGCGCGGGCAGGCCATGGTCGAATTCGCGATCGTGCTTCCCCTGCTGCTGATTCTGCTGATCGCGGTGTTCGAGTTCGGACGCGCCTGGAACATCAACCACGCGATCACGGACGCCGCGCGGCTTGGAGCCCGCAGCGCCGTAGTCGCCGACCCGGTGACGACCCAGGACTCGGTGTTCGCGATCATCAAGCGCGCGCTGAGGCGGGCGTCGATAGACACCACCGGCGCTACCATCACGCTGACCGGGTGGCGCGCCGGCCAAGGGACGCCGGCTACAGTCAACGTGAAGGTGCCGTATCAGTTCGTGTTTCTGAAGCCGTTCATGCATTGGTCGACGAGCAAGGCAAACATCACGCTCCAATCGACCTTCGTGATGCGAAATGAATAGCACACGATTCGACACGTCTAACTCGTCTGGGAGGTCGCGGTGAGACAACGCCGACTTTGGATCATTCTACTGCTGGCCCTGATGTCGGGCGGCTCCGCGGCCTATCTCGCGCTGGCGTATCTGCGCGATCGCACGCCGCGGCTCATGGCGGCGGAAGCGCCGCGCTCGCAGGTGGCCGTCGCCGCGCGGGACTTACCACTCGGCACCATCGTCGCGCCGGCGGATCTGCGGTTGATCGACTGGCGCGGGGACGCCGTGCCGCCGGGATATGTCACCAATCCCGAGACGGTCATCGGGCGCGGGCTGATCACGCCGCTCAGGACGAACGAGCTCGTGATGGAAGCCAAGTTTGCCCCACGCGGTGCGGGTGGCGGTTTGGCGATCACGATTCCCGAAGGGCTACGCGGCGTGAGTGTTCGCGTGGATGACGTGATTGGTGTCGCCGGCTTCGTGCTCCCCGGGACGCGCGTGGACGTCATGCTCACGCTGCTGCCGAAGGAGGATCGGAAGGAGACCGTCACGCAGGTCGTGCTCCAGAACGTTTCGGTGCTCGCGGCCGGCCAGATAGTGCAGCAGGACGCACAGGGGAAACCGATCACCGTATCCGTGATCACCGTGCTGGTCTCTCCCGAGGATGGCGAGAAGCTCATCCTCGCCGCAAATGAAGGGAAGATTCAGCTGGCGCTCCGGAATTCACTCGACCTCGCGCAAATCGAGACGAACGGCGCGCGGGAGCGGGGTCTGCTTCCTGGTGCGCGGTCTGGCGCGGTGCGCCAGGCGGTCGTGCGGAGCGCAACGCCCGAGGCGTCGGGCACCGTCGTCGAGGCGTATAAGGGCGGCGTTCGGACACTCATCAAGTTCTGAAAGAGAGCGCAATCGTGGGACGTACGTTCAGCGGTATCAATATACTCGCGGTCCTCGTCGCGCTCGTCGCGGCGGGCTCACGGCCCGCGGCGGCCCAACAGGTGATTTCCGGGGCCCAGCAGGTGGTGACGATCTCGGTCGGTGCATCGGCCCTGCTCGTGTACGACCAGCCGGTTGAGCGGTTTTCGATCGGCGAGCTCACGGTGGGTGACGCCGTCGTCGTGTCGCCACGCGAGGTCCTCGTCACCGGCAAGAAGCTGGGCACGACGAGCCTGCTCGTCTGGGACAAGAGCGGGAACGTCCGGATCTACTCGATCGAGGTGACCGCCGACGCCGCCGCCCTCCAGCGGTATCTGCGCACGCTGTTTCCCCTGGACTCGATTGAGGTTTCGGCCAGCTCCAACACCGTGACGTTGGCGGGCCGGGTGCGCAGCGCCGCGGTCGATCAGCACGCGGTGAACATCGCCAAGGCGACCGGAGCGGTCGTGGTGGACCGGCTTCAGGCGCCCCCCGGGCGACAGATCCTGCTGCAGGTGCAGATCGCGGAAGTGAATCGCAGCGCGGCCCGGCAGATGGCGTCGATCCTGTCGACCGTGAACCCGGACCGGTTCAGCACCGTCGACAATGACTCGGTGCAGACCGTATCCGATGGGTTGATGCGGCTGTTCCTTGGTGGTGGCAACACCCAGTTCAATGCGGTGATCAGGGCCCTGCGCGCGCGCGGGGACTTCAAGAGCCTGGCCGAGCCGAACCTGCTGACGCTTCCGGGACAGGAAGCGTCCTTCCTCGCCGGCGGCGAGTTCCCCTACCCGAGCGTTCAGAGCGGCTCGCAGTCGGGGGCGGTCACGATCGTATTCAAGGAGTTCGGTGTGCGGCTGCGCTTCACGCCGACCCTCACGGAGGGCGGCAGCATCCGCCTGCACGTGGCGCCCGAGGTGTCGTCGCTCGACTTCGCCAACGGCCTGACGTTGAACGGCTTCCAGATTCCGAGCTTGTTGACCCGACGGGCCGAGACGGACGTGGAGCTGCGCGACGGCCAGCATCTGGCGATCGCCGGGCTCCTGGACAACACGTGGACCAAGGACGTCACCAAGATCCCGTTCCTGGGCGATATCCCGGTGCTCGGGCAGTTCTTCCGCTCGAGTGACGCGCAGCAGCGTCGCTCGGAGCTTCTCGTCGTCGTCACGCCGCGACTCGTCGATGCGACGGATGCCGCGCCGAAGCTGCCGACTGGCGAACCGGGCACGTGGGACTGGGATCGCGATCTTCGCGGCCCCGGGCACTGAGCGAATTGAGCGAGAGGAACAAGCAAATGCACCGACGCATGAATGGTTTGCGCTCAGAGCGTGGAGCGGTGACGGTTCTGGTAGCGGTTTCGATGCTGACGCTCCTGGCCTTCCTCGCGCTCGCGATCGACCTGGGGATGCTGTACGTCGCGCACAATGACGCGCAGCGCGCGGCCGATGCCGCCGCGCTCGCCGGGGCGAGCGCATTCCTGGAGCAGAATCCGGCCCTGGCGGTGTCGACCGCACACAGCCGGGCGATGGAATACGCCCGCCGCAACACGTTCCAGAACGGGCCCATCGATTCCACCGAAGTCGATATCCGGGTTGTTCCTGAGAGCTCCCTGGTGGGCGTGATCGTGCACCGCGACACCGTGCGCACGCTGTTCGCCCGGGTGCTTGGCATCCGCATGGTCCCGATCGGCGCGTACGCAGCGGCGCAAGCCGTGGATGGCGGGAACGCCCGCTGTCTCAAACCGTTCGCGATCCCCGATATGTGGTACGATCCGAACGGCGATACCAACAAGAACAATGTGTGGGACCCGAATGAGAACTGGGTGTTCGGCGATAACCCCGGCGATCGCTATGAGGCCTTCACCGGCTCCGGTGGCTCGCCGACCGAAACCGGCTACGGCAGCTCGTTTCGCAATCCGGGATCACTGTTCACGAACGACTTCGGCCGCCAGATCAACATGAAGGCGCAGGACCCGCAGTCTCCGTACGTAGCGACGCCCGGCCTTTTCATGCCGTGGCAGGTCCCGGTCGACCCCTCGCAGAAGCCGTGCAAGGGCGGTTTCGGCGGCGGCGCGTCGGCCTACCGGAACAACATCTGCAGCTGCAACAACTCGCCTGTCGAGCTCGGCAAACCGTATCCACTCGAGCCCGGGAACATGCGGGGTCCGACGTTCCAGGGTGTTGGCGAGCTGATCAAGGAAGACCCCAACGCGTATTGGGACCAGGCCTCTCAAAGCGTCAAGAACTCGATCTATGGCAGCGGCTGGATGAACAGCCCGCGCGTCGTCAAGCTCGCCATGTTCGCGCCGGGTCAGATCACAAAGTCGGGAATGCAATCGATCAAGTTCAACAACTTCGGATTGATGTTCATCGAAGCGCAGAAGAAACAACAGGACCCCGTCACTGGCCGATTCCTGTACTACGTCTCGGGCAGCGATGCCCCGGGCGGGAACACGGGATCCCTCATCAAGACTCTCAAGCTCGTGAAGTGACGGGCAGGAACTAAACAGCGTGCGAAGCGCATTGATTTCGACCGATCCCGCTCTGCGGGACGCGTTGCGACGGGCGGTGACGCTCAACGGCAACAGCCTCGAGTTCGCCATCGAGCTCGCGACGCCGCTTGCCGATCTCAGCGAGGAGCAGATCACCGAGCTGCGCAACAGCGATCCACAGCTCGTGATCCTGGATTTTGACCAGGACCCCGCGACGGCAGTCAGCTTCGCGCGGTTTCTGACCGATGGCAGCCCGCAGCGCTACATCGTCGGCGCCGGCCCGCAGCTCGGGGCCGAGGTGCTGCTCGAAGCCATGCGGGCGGGCGTCGCCGAGTATTTGCCGAAACCGCTCGCGGCTGACGGGCTGCAGGCGGCCGTCGAGCGCGCGGCGCGACGGCTGGGATGGACACCAACCACCCGCGAGCCGGGACAGCTGTATGCGGTGTTCAGTCCCAAGGGTGGTGCCGGCACGACGTGCGTAGCTACCAACCTGGCCATCGTGCTGCAACGGCTGAGCGCGAAGCGCACCCTGCTGGTCGATCTCGACTTCGAGCTCGGGGAAGTCGCCGTACTGCTCGGCGCACGGCCACGCTTCAGCTTCGTAGACCTGGTGCAGAACTTCCATCGGATCGATGCCGGGTTGCTCGCGTCGTTCATCGAGCATCACGAGTCGGGGGTCGACTTCCTGTCCGCGCCGTTCCACCCGGAACCGGCCGAAGGGCCCGGGCGCGACCAGATTCGAGCGATCCTGCACTACCTCAAGCGTCAGTACGACTACGTCATCGTCGATACGCCGAAGTCGTTTTCCGCGGATTCATTGGCGGCGTTCGAGGAAGCCGATCGCATTTTTCTGGTGACGACGGTGGATGTTCCTTCGCTTCGAAATCTCCAGCGCTGTCTGCCCGTGTTCGAGCGCGTGGCCGGGAAGGACCACGACCGGGTGCGGCTGGTGGTCAATCGCTACCAACCTGACGACGTGATTTCGCTCGAGGACGTCCAGCGCACCGTGGGACTCGAGGTGTACTGGACGCTCAGCAACGACTATGAAGCGGTCAGCCGAGCGATCAACTCCGGCAGCCCGGTCGCCCGGAATGCGAAGTCCCGTTACGCCCGCGACCTCCAGGCGCTTGGCGCCGATCTGGTCGGGGTGGACGCCCCTGCGAACGGCAATGGACGGGCGAGCAGCGCCAGGCGGCTCAGCGATCTGCTGGGTATTCTGCGCCGGCGCCCCGATCAGGAGGTTTCATGACGAACGACACTCGGCGATCCACGGGAAGCTTCTCGGTCCAGGCGGCGGAAGCGGGCGGCAAACGCCGCTCGCTGCCGTGGCAGGCACCGGGAGGGACGGAAGCGGGCGCCGGGCGCCCGGGGTCCGAAAACGGCGGTGCCTCGATGTCGCAGCTCAAGACCCGCGTCCACCGGCGCATCCTCGAGCGGTTGAACCTCTCGAACCTGGATAAGCTGGAGCGGGAGGAAGTGGTCGCCGCGATCGCCAAGGTCGTGCAGGATCTGATCGCCCAGGAGCAGCTGCCGCTGAACCTCGGGGAGCGGGACCAGCTGGTGCGCCAGGTCGTCGACGAGATCTTCGGCTTGGGGCCCCTCGAAACGCTGATGCAGGACCCGGAAGTGGCCGACATCCTCGTCAACACGTACGACCAGGTGTTCGTGGAGCGTCAGGGCAAGTTGATGCCCACCGACGTCCAATTTCAAGACGACCGGCACCTGTTGCAGGTGATCGACCGGATCGTCTCCGCCGTGGGCCGGCGCATCGACGACTCGTCACCGATGGTCGACGCGCGCCTGCCGGACGGCTCGCGTGTGAACGCCATCATTCCCCCGCTGGCGATCGACGGGCCGCACCTCTCGATCCGGAAGTTCAAGCGCGACGCCCTGTCGGGCGAAGACCTGATGCGGATGGGTAGCGCGACGGAGCCGATGCTCCAGGTGCTGAGCGGCATCGTCCGGGCCCGGCTCAATGTGCTCATCTCCGGTGGCACCGGGGCGGGAAAAACGACGCTGCTCAACATTCTGTCCTCCTTCATCCCGTCGGACGAGCGGATCGTGACCATCGAGGACTCCGCCGAGCTGCAGCTGCGCCAGCCGCACGTCGTGCGGTTGGAGACGCGCCCGGCGAACATCGAGGGTACGGGCGCGGTCCCGCAGCGGATGCTGCTCGTCAACTCGCTCCGGATGCGGCCGGACCGGATCGTGATGGGTGAGGTTCGCGGCGCCGAAGCGGTGGACATGCTCCAGGCTATGAACACGGGTCATGACGGTTCGCTCACGACGTTGCACGCGAACACCCCACGCGACGCCTTGAGCCGGCTCGAGACCATGATCTCGATGGCGAGCCTCAACCTTCCCGACAAGGCCATGCGCCAGCAGATCGCGAGCGCGATCAACGTGGTGATCCAGGTGACGCGCCTCTCGGACGGGACCCGGAAGTTGGTCACCATCTCCGAAATCGTGGGGATGGAGGGGGACGTGATCACGATGCAGGACATCTTCACCTTCGAGCGTCAGGGCGTGGGCGAAGACGGGCGGGTGCTGGGTCGCTTCCGGGCGACCGGCCTGCGTCCGCGGTTTACCGAGCGTCTTCAAGCGTGGGGAATCGAGCTGCCGGCCGGGGTGTTCACCCCGATGGCCGAGCGGACTGCCGCGGAAGGTGCCCGATGGTAGGGCCGGCTCTCCTCGTCTTCATCACGGTCGGGCTCGCCACCGTGGCCTTGGCGCTCGCGATCCAATGGATATTCGAGTTCCGGGAACGGCGTGCGGTCGTGCGTCAGTTGCAGGATTATGGCACCGCGACGGCGGCCAGTGCGACCTCGCCTGCGCTGATGCGCGAAGCGGCCGCGTCCGAAGCGAAGTGGCTGGGCGCGATCGCCGCACGACTCCCCCGCGTGCCCGGCCTGGGGCGTGTCCTCGAGCAGGGCGGTCTCACCTGGTCGCCCCAGAGCTTCGCGGTCGTCACGCTGGGCTTGAGCCTCGGTGCCGGGTTGACGATGCTGGTCGTTTTCCCGGTCTTGCCGGCCGTGTTGATCGCGGCGGCTGCCGCCGGGGCGATGCCCTACCTGTACATCCGGCGCAAGCAACGGCAACGGCTCGCGGCGTTCGAGGAACAGCTCCCCGAGGCGATCGATTTGATCGGGCGGGCCATGCGGGCCGGCCATCCCCTGTCGGCCGGCCTCAAAATGGCCAGCGAGGAATCACTGGAGCCGGTGGCCGGCGAGTTCCGTCGCGTCTTCGAGGAGCAGCGCTTCGGGATGCCGTTTGAGGAGGCGGTGCTCGGCCTCACGGATCGCATCGCGCTGATCGACGTGCGGATCCTGGTGACGGCGATCCTGGTGCAGCGTGACGTCGGCGGCAACCTCGCCGAGGTGCTGGACAAGATCGCCTACGTGATCCGCGAACGTTTCAAGATCAAGCGACAGCTGAACGTCTACACCGCTCAGGGACGATTCAGCGGCATCGTCCTGGCCTTGCTGCCGGTCGCGGTCGGCGCGGCACTGTTCTTCATCAACCGCGAGTACATGATGACGCTGTTCCTGGATCCGATCGCCAGATACTTCCTGGTGCTCGCCGTGATCCTGCAGATCCTGGGCTACCTCTGGATCCGCAAGATCGTAGACATCGAAATCTGAGGAGCATCCTGTGACCTATCTGGCGGCAATGCTTTTCGGATTGACGGTGGCCTTCGCGGTGTGGCTGGTCGCCCGCCTGGTCCCTACCCGTCCCCGCGCCGTGGCGCGCCAGCTCGCCGCGCTCGAGCGCATGAGCGGATCGGCGGACGAAGCTGTACGGCGCGAACGGGTCACCCGTTCCGGCCAGCTCAAGGCGCTGCTGGAATTCCTCGGCGGGCGCTTCGGTGGAGATGCCAAGCGTCGCGCGCAGCTGCGCGAGCTCATGATACACGCCGGGTACCGCGAAGCCGGTGCCGTCCCGATCTACTGGGGCGCACGGGTTGCCTTGCTGATCGGATTGGGGCTGGGGTTCCTGGTGCTGGCGAAAGCCCTGGGCGCCGAAGCCCCCCGTGTGATTGTCGCCGGTTTTTCGGGCGCGGCGTTGGGGTGGGTGTGGCCCTCGGTGCACGTCGGCTCCCGGGCCAGAAAACGGCAGAAGGAGATTCAGCGCACTCTGCCCGACGCGCTCGATCTGATGATCGTTTGCGTCGAAGCCGGACTCGCCTTGAACCAGGCGCTGGTGCGGGTGGCCGAAGAAATCCGGCACGTGAGCCGGCTGACGAACCAGGAGCTGGCACAGGTCAATTACGAAATCCGTGCCGGCGTGCCCCGGGAAGAAGCGCTGCGCAACCTCGGTGAGCGGACTGGAGTAGCCGACGTGCGGTCCTTGGTCGCGATGCTGATTCAAACCGATCGCTTCGGAACGTCCATCGCGCAGGCGCTGCGCGTGCACTCGGATACGCTGCGGACCAAGCGCCGGCAGCGCGCGGAGGAAGCAGCGGCCAAGACGACGATCAAGCTCGTCTTCCCGCTCGCCCTCTGCATTTTCCCTGCCCTGTTCGTGGTGATCCTCGGGCCCGCGCTGGTACAGATCTACCGTACCATGATCGGCCTCAAATGAGCGCCTGGGTGGCGGTTACCAATCTCACGCGGGGCCGGGCCGTCGCTCACCGCGTTCAGCTCGCCGATCGCTGGCTGGCCAGGCTGCGTGGTCTGCTCGGCCGGCGACCGTTGCGCGATGGCGAAGGACTCCTGCTGGTCCCATGCCAGGGGGTGCACATGTTCGGCATGCGTTACGCCGTCGATGTCGTCTTCGTCGATCGACGGGGGATCGTTGTCGCCACCTACCCCGGCCTGGCGCCGGGGAGGCGCTCGAAATGGCACGGGCGCGCCGTGGCGGCGCTCGAGGTTCCCGCCGGGACGCTTGCGACGTCTGGCACACAAAAGGGTGACGCGCTGGAATGGCGCCCGTGTCTGGAGGCAGCATGAGTATTCCGACAGCAGCCGAACAGGTCCCCGGCCCCATGATGGCGACCCGGCCTCGGATCCCCGATACCATCGCCGAGACCGGCTTGACGCCCGAGGCGATCATCGAGCTGACGCTCAAGACGCTCTATGTCCAGGGTGCCCGCAGCGGTCAGGAGCTGGTCGAGTCGATCCGCCTGCCATTCTCTATTCTGGACGAGCTGCTGCTCACCCTGCAGCACCAGCGTCTCGTCGAGGTAAAGCGGACCGTTGGTGCCGGTCGCGGGGGTTATATCTTCGATCTCACCGGAGCCGGCGGCGACCGGGCTCGAGAGGCGATGGCGGCGTGCCAGTACGTGGGTCCCGCCCCCGTTCCCCTCGACCAATACCGGGTGTGGATCGAACGTCAATCCGTGAGCAACCTTCACGTGACGCGCGAACGGCTTTTTGCCGCCTTCGCCGATCTCGTGCTCGATCCGGCCTTCGTGGAAAGCCTCGGTCCCGCGGTCAATTCCGCCAAGTCGGTGTTCATTTTTGGCGACTCGGGGAACGGGAAGACAATGATGGCCGAGGTCATCGCCGGCTTGCTGGGCGGCTCGTTCTACCTGCCCTATGCCGTGGACATCGGCGGCCAGATCATGGTCGTTTTCGACCCGGTTTACCACCGGTTGGTGGGGTCCGACGATGACGGCACCGCCTCGAGCCAGGATCCGCAATGGTTGCGGGATGTGCCGGATTACGACCGCCGCTTTGCCCGTGTCTTGCGTCCGGTGGTGATCACCGGTGGAGAATTGACCCTCGAGCAGCTCGATTTGCAGTACGACCGGGATGCGAAGGTCTACCAGGCTCCGTTTCAGGTGAAAGCCAACGGTGGGGTCCTGATTCTGGACGATTTCGGGCGGCAGCGCGTGCCACCGCGGGATCTCCTGAACCGTTGGATCATGCCGCTCGAAAAGCGAATCGATTACCTGACCCTCCACACAGGCGCGAAGTTTCCGGTCCCGTTCGAGAGTCTCGTGATTTTCGCGACGAATCTCGATCCGGAGCAGCTCGTCGAGGAAGCGTTCCTGCGGCGCATTCATTATAAGGTGCGAGCCCTGAGCCCGACGCGGGCTCAATATGAGGAGATCTTCCGGCGC
>Ga0075424_100001033_pt1 | contig 23633 bp, 20 predicted proteins | sample SoiMethybrSBSTD3_FD_75301 | JGI IMG/M metagenome (GOLD analysis project Ga0075424, IMG submission 75301) | Bulk soil microbial communities from a Populus tree surrounding site in Tennessee, USA - Soil MetaG P. TD hybrid SBSTD3 | ecosystem: Environmental > Terrestrial > Soil > Tree plantation... | reverse complement strand
CCAGACCGCGTAGCGCCCAAGCATCATGTAGCCGTTGTTGTGCTCGTTCATGCGCAGGGCGAGCTTGGTGTCCATGGGCTGGGCGTGGAAGCGGCGCGCCTCGTTGAACGTGTCCTCCACCAGGGCCTGGGGGATCCGGTGGTTCACGATGACGAAGAAGCCGACGTCCTGGAGCGCACGCCCGAGCTCGGCCGCAGTGGCGGCCGCGGCGCCAGGGCGCCCGGCGAGATAGGGTCCGAGATCCACCACGGGAATCACGATGCCAGAGGGTAGCACCGGTCGAGGCCGCTGGCCATGCTGGAGTAGGCCGTGGCGCCGTGTTGGCGGGGAATCCGGGACCCGGTAGAATGGCGACCTATCCCTCGACTCTTCGCCCGGAACAGGCGTGTATATGACGTGCCCGCCTCGCCCATTCACATCCTCGAGAGCGTCATCCTGGACAACCCCGGCCGCACCAGCACCACGAATGGCATCACGACGGCCTCCTGCTGGTGCTGGCCGGCGTCGCCGTACTGCTCCTCGCGTTTTGGGCGGGGGCTTCTGAATCGACGGGGGGCCGAGCGTGACACGCCGCTTGAAATAGCGCCCGCGTGTTCCCAGAACCCGCCTGTGCAGCGGCCATGTCGCTCACTGCTGCACGCGCTATACTCCCGCCGAACCCAGACGATGCGAGGAGGCATTCTCATGGAGATCAAGGCAGCCGTCTGCCGCGCGGCGCATGTACCGGTGGGCATCGAATCCATCGACATCGACCAGCCGTGGAGCCGCGAAGTCCTCGTCCGCACCGTCGCCACGGGTGTCTGTCACAGCGACCTTCACGTGGTCGACGGCGACAGCCGCTACCCCCTCGACCGTGGCATCGTGCTCGGGCACGAGGGAGCGGGCGTCGTCGAGGCCGTCGGAGATCAGGTGACGACGCTCCGCCTCGGCGACCACATCGTGGCCTGCCTCTCCGGCTTCTGCGGAAGCTGCGCCCAGTGCCTCAGCGGGCACCCCAATGTCTGCGTCGGGGGCGCGGTGGCGCGCGGTGAGTCGGCGCCGCCGCGGCTGTCGAAGAAGGGGCAGGGCATCCCGTCGTTCGCCGGCATCGGCAGTTATGCCGAGCGCATGCTGCTCCACGAGAACTCCGTGGTGAAGATCGACGACGACCTCCCGCTGGATCGCGCTGCTCTCGTGGGTTGCGGCGTCCTGACCGGCGTGGGAGCGGCCCTCCGCAGCGCGGGCCTCGAGGCGGGACAGACCGCCGCGGTTTTCGGCTGCGGCGGGGTGGGGCTCTCGATCGTGCAGGGAGCGCGCATCGGCGGCGCGCGGAAGATCATCGCGCTCGACCGGTTCGACAGCAAGCTCGAGATGGCCCGGCGCGTGGGCGCAACCCACGTCGTCAACACCACGCACGACGACCCCGTGACGGCCGTGCGCGCGCTCACCGGCGGGGCCGGCGTGGACCACGCCTTCGAGGCCGTGGGCAACGCCACCCTCGTGCGTCAGGCCATCGAGAGCCTGGCCATCCGCGGCACGGCCACCATCGTCGGCGTCCTGCCGCCCGACGCGAAGATCGAGTTCCCGTGGATGGCCATCCGCCCCGAGTGCCGCGTGCAGACCTCGCGCATGGGCGGCAACCGTTTCCGCATCGACATTCCGCGCTATCTGGACTTCTACCGCCAGGGGCGCCTCTTGCTCGACGAGATGATCACCCGCCGTGGCCGCCTCGACGACCTCAACGAAGCCTTCCGCGCGATGAAGGCGGGCGAGGTCGCACGCACCGTCTTGACCTTCGACTGAGCGCCGGCGTCACCCCGCCGCGGGATCGCCCTTGGGCCGCGCTCCGCGGGCGAGGTCGCTGCTCTTCCAGTCGGTCGCGGGCACGAAGTTCGGGTCGCCGCCCTTGTAGGAGCAGTTGGGACGCGGGTCCGCGCCCCATCAACGGCATTCCGAAGAGCCGCGGAGTTGGCACGAAATCGAAAGCGTCCCTTTCGTGGCTTCACAATCTTGCATATGTCGAGAACCGGACGTTTCTGTGACGCGACAGGGTGAACACTGTCATGCAAACGGCTCGTAACTGTGCGGTCTTGATGGCCCTCTCGGATGGGCACCTCGCTTGCTGGTTTTCGCTTCGATGGGACTCGTGGAGCGGCGGCCCTACTCGAAGCGCGGGCGAACGCCCTGCCGCTGGATGCTCGCTGTGTGCGCAGGATGTTGGCTCTTGAGCCTTGCTCAGCCCGCGGTGGCCATGTCACCGAGGGAGACGCTGGAAGAGTTCTTTACGCGCACCAACACGGTTCTGCAGTCCGTGGATCTAACCCAGGGGCTCGAGAAACCTCGGCGGGCCATCCGGGATTTGGTGGACGAAACGTTCGATTTCCGGGCGGCCGCCTCGGTCGCCCTCGGCCCGATGTGGCGATCGAGAGTTCCCGAGGAGCAGGATGCATTCACGCGGCTCTTCGCGGTGTTCCTCGAGCGAGGCTTCGTTGCGGTGCTCGGGTCGAAGGCCAGCGTAGCGGGCGGGGTGAGGATCCAGTACCTGGCCGAAGCCATCGACGGCGAGTCCGCCAGGGTTGCCACCACGCTTCTGACCCGGGGCGGCCAGGAGCTTCCCGTCGACTACTGGATGGTGCGTCAGGGCGGCCGCTGGAAGGTGCAGGACGTCGTCGTGGACGGCATGAGCCTCGTGATGAACTACCGGTCCCAGTTCGCCCGCGTCCTCGCCGCCAACCCCTACGCGGAACTCATCAGGAGAATGCAGGTGGAGACCCTGGCGGACGCTGGACCTGCCGTGACGCCGCCGGTGAACCCCGAGCCTTCCCCCGCGCCGCCGGCAGAGGTCATCCAACCGCCCCGCGCGATCGTTCCCGACGTCCTGGCAGATCGCGCCACCAAGCCGATGACCGTCGCCAAATCCGCCCCTCCGGCGCCGCCGGTCCAGAAACCCGGCAGCAATGGCACGAAACGACCGGCGTCAGCGGGCGCGGAGGCGGTGCGCCCGGCCCCGCCAGCCACCTTGGTCGGAGCCGATGGGCAGAAGCCTGGAGACGTGGTTGGCTCGCTGGTGGTGAGAAGCCGAAGCGAAGCCGAGCGGGACATCGCCTCGTTGCTCGCTCGGGTGGGAGGAGCCGCGCTTAGTCGAGAACGTGGCGCCAAGACCACGGTGCTCAGCGGTATCGTCCCGCTCGCGACCTACCGCTCTTTCGCGGCTGGCCTGCGCCGCATCGGTTCGTGGCGCATCGAGACGGAGCGGTCACCACGCCCCAGTCTCCTGCACGTGACGGTCAGGCTGGCCGAGTAGGGGCGTGGGCCGCTGGCTCCTCCTCGAGCCACCGGCGACCGGCCGGGGACGGCTAGTCGTTCGCGGGATCGCCCTTGGGCAGCACGTCGCGGGCGAGGTCGCTCCGCTTCCAGTCGGGCACGGGCGGGGTGCAGCCCGCGCGGCACGTAGGGCGAGGCCTCCACGCGCTGGAGCTTGTGGATGTAGCGCGGGCAGTTCGGGAACACCTCGCGGATGCGCACGCGGATGACGAGCTGGGCGCCGGGATACTCGGTGAGGAGGGGATCGCTCGCCTCGACGTTGGCCACGCCGTTCAGGCGCAGGCGATTCTGGCGCTCGAAGTCGATGAAGAGAATGCCGACGTGCGGGTTCTCGAGCAGGTTCCCCGCGGAGAGGTACATCCCGTTGCCGTCCCAGCTCGGGAAGGCCACCGTGCGCTCGTCGAGCACGCGCACGAGGCCGGGGTCGCCGCCCTTGTAGGAGCAGTTGGGGCGCCCTTCCGCATCCGCGGTGGCCAGGAAGAACATGTCCTGGCGCTCGATGAAGGCGCGCTCCTTGTCGGTGAGGCGGTCGTGAACGATGCGCTCGTCGAGGCGGTCGGCGAGCCGGCGCGTGTCGAAGCGATCCTGGAGCTGCCGGTGGCTCGCGCGGTAGATGCCCGACATGCCGAACGCCTCAGAGGCTCGAGGCGTCGACCAGCCCCGCCACGTCGTTCACGTTGACCCAGCCGCCGCGCCCGTAGACGATGCGCACGGGATGCCCCCCGGCGAGCACGCGGCCGAGCAGGTCGCGGATGGCTGTCGTGCGCAGGCTGCCGTCGGTGCGTGCGGCGCGAATGGCCTCCGTCATCCAGGCCGCGCCCTCCCGGCCGAGGTGCATGAGCCCGATCCACACGCCATGACCCTCGGCGGGCGCCACGCTCGCCCCGATGGCGCGGAGGCGCACCTCGTCGAAGCTGAAGCGCCCGGTGTCGGCGCGGTCGGCGAGCAGGCGGTCGGTGTCGGCGCTCCCCGCCAGCGCGCTGTCCACCGCGAGGGTGATGCCGTCGCCCGCCTCCTCGAGGAGGGCCTGGATCAGGTGCCGCTTCAGCACGATATCGCCGAAGGACACGAGCGTGCTCGGCCCCAGATCGGCCTCGGCGAGAGAGAGCGAGTACGCCTCGCCCGTGGTCGCGAAGTCCGTGTTGTCCACGAAACGCGCGCCGGGCACGTCGATGGCCGCCGCCTGATGGCCGCGCACCACTACGGCGTGGCGGCCGCCGAAGGCCGCGAAGTCGTCGAGGAGGCGGGCGAGGATGGGCCGGCCCTGCACGCGGAGCATGGTCTTGGGCACGCGCTCCGTCAGCCCGCCGAAGTCCGTGCCTTCTCCCGCGGCGAGGATCACCGCGGACAGCGACTCGCGCGCGGGCAGGTAGCGGCGTTCGGCCTCCGCCAGCTCCGCGTCGCCCTGGAGGCGGAAGACCTCGTGCAGGGCGGCGACCTGCGGCTCGACGGCGAGCAGCGACTGGTCGTGGTGGAGACGGCGCGCCGTCTCCTGCATGGCGCTGATCGAAGCGCGCAGCAGGTGATTGGCCCAGATCACCGTGCTCACGCCGCGCGCCCGGAAGTCCTCCGTCGAGGTGCGCCAGTACGTCGTGGGCACCAGCACCACCGGCGAGCGCTGCCCCCACTCCGCGAGGAAGGAGAAGATCTCCGCCGGGCTCGACTGCTTCGAGTGGATGAGGATGGCGTCGGCGCCGGCCGCGTGGTACGCCTCCGCGCGCTTGAGCGCCTCCGTGAGGCCCCAGCCTGCGATGAGGGCCTCCACGCGGGCGACCAGCACGAAGTCGGCATCCTGCTGGCTGTCCTTGCCCGCCTTGATCTTCCCGCAGAACTCCGCGATGTCGGCGAGGGGCTGGAGCTCGGAGCGTAGGAAGGAGTTGGTCTTGGGGAAGAGCTTGTCCTCGATGACCACGCCGCCCACGCCTACCAGCTCGAGCTTCCGCACGAGGCGCCGCATGTTGTTGAAGTTGCCGTAGCCGGTGTCGCCGTCCAGGAGCACGGGCACGCTCGCGGCCTCCGCCATGAAGGCGACATGGTCGACCACCTGCGTCCAGGAGAGCTCGTTGTTGTCTCGCACCCCGAAGGAGGCGGAGACGGTGAGCCCGCTCGCCCAGATCCCCTCGAAGCCGGCCTCCTCCACAATGCGGGCGGACAGACCGTCGTGGGCCTCCATCAGAAAGGCGATGTCGGGACGGGTCACGAGATGTCGAAGCTGGGTGGTCGTGCGCACGGTCATCCTCCCGTCAGGCGCGAACGGTCGCGCGGAATCGATCTCGGAGCTCATGCGGCGTGTAGGGGATGCGACCGACGGAGGCTTCCTCCGCCGTGACCTTGGCGAGGACGAAGTGCGGGCCCGCGCTGCCGAGCGCGCGCTGCACCGCGTCCGTAATGGCGGGGGCCTCCGTGACCGCGGCCACCGTGCGGTAGCCGGCCGCCTCGGCCAGCCGGTCCAGCCGCACCTCGCCGGTGATGGAACGCTGGCTTCCTGTGGAACCGTAGACCTCGTTGTCGAAGACCACGTGCACGAAGCCCGGCGGGCGCAGGGCGGCGGCCAGGGGCAGGATGCCGAGGTTCATGAGGAGATTGCCGTCGCCGTCCAGCACCACCGTCGGCGCGCGCCGATCCGTGAGGGCAAGGCCGAGCCCGATGGCCGAGGCGAGGCCCATGGAGCCGATCATGTAGAAATTCTCGGGTCGGTCCCCCAGTGAGAAGGACTCGCGGCACATGTAGCCGTTGGCGTGCACCAGCGCCTCGTGGCCGATGGCCTTGCGGGCGGCGGCGATGGCGTCGATGCGCGAGAGCTTCGGGTGGAGCGTCGGCGGGAGCGAGGCGCGTGGCCGCTCGGCCGGCGCCACGCCGTTCGCCGCGGGGAGCGCCGATCCGTGCCCAGCTTTGCCGATCTCCACCACGCCGGGCGGCACCAGGAGCGCTACGGGCTGCATTAGGCCGTCCATGGTCTCCACGGCCCACGTGAGGTCGGCCTCCAGCGTGTCGGCGGCGAGCACCCGGTGCGGAATCTTCAGGAGCTCGAGGAGCCGCGGCGAGATCTCGCCGGTGAGGATGTGCTCCGGCGCATCCTTGCCCTTATGGCCGCGCCAGGTGACTACGAGGAGGGTGGGCAGGCCGTACATGAGCGAGAGCGAGGCCAGCGCATTGAGGCTCGTGCCGAGGCCGGAGTTCTGCATCAGCACGGCGGGCCGTCGCCCCGCGAACCAGGCCCCCGCGGCCATGCCCACCGCCACGTCCTCGCGGGGGGCAGCGACGTAGGGCAGGCGCGGGTGGGATTCGAGGACGGCGATGAGGTCCTCGATCAGCGAGCACGGCACCCCGGCGAAGAAATCGAACCCGCGTTCCTCGAGGAGGCCGGCGAGCTCAGCTCCGGATACGGTCATCGCCGTCGAGTCTAACGCAGCCTCAAGCCGGGGGAGGTGCTTTCAGCAGTGGCCGCGGGACGCCTGATCAGGCCCGTCGCCCGTCCGGGACGACCGTGATTACTTCGCACGCGCCACCGACCGTTCCAGTTCCTCGATGTGGATCGGCACGCCGTCGCGGTAGGAGACGTGGTGGCCCAGCACCGCGGGCACGCGGGGGCCCGGCGTGATGATCCCGGTGAGGTTGAGCGGATCGCAGGCGGAGAGCTTGACCACCTGCTCGCTCGGCGCGGCGCGACGCGTGGAGCGCAGCGCCTCGAGCGCCTCCGGCAGGGCGAACTGCTCACCCACGAAGGCCCCGACCATGCGCCCGCCGCGCAGCTCGCCTCGCATCTCGAGCCGCCGGTAGACGCGGAGCAGATCGCGCCAGGCCGGGGCATCGGGCTCGCGCGTCAGGAGATCGCGGAAGACCACCCCGTAGCGCCGCACGTACTGCCGGGCCCGCGCCTCCAGCACCTCGTCGGCGGGAGGCGGGGCAGGCGGATCGAGCAGCGCCCAGCGTCCCGTGCCGATGGGCGCATGCAGTGCGCGCCCGCGCCCTCGACGCTGGCGCCGCCGCTTCTCCGAGTGGAGCAGGCTGCGGAGCCCCGCGAACCCGTCGCCCGTGACGAGCCCGGCCGAGACCAGCTCGCACAGTGCCTCCTCGACCTCGATGCGGAGGCGCCGGACCCGGGCCGCGATGTCGTCCACGAAGGAGGCGCCCGCCGCGCGGAGCCGGGCGAGCACGTCGCGGGCAGGGCCGGACAGCCCCGCCTCGTCCGCGACGTCGCGCGGCTCGAGCAGCCACGTGAGGTTCGGCCGCCGCAGCAGCGTGATGGGCACCGAGCCCGAGAGGCGCCGTCCCGCGTGACGGGTGCTCTCGTGGCGCCGCAGCCGCCCCCACGCGACCTCACCGGATAGGCAGAGCTCGTCGAGCCAGCCCGGCTCGTAGCGGGCCACGCGTGCGGGGAGGATCTCCCGCTCCCAGCCCGCGGCGGCCAGCTCGAAGCCCTCGAGCTGCTCGATGACGCGCGAGAGCCCCTCGCGGCCGTGCAGGCGGAGGTTGGGCGCCACGTGCTGCCAGGCGAAGAGGAAGCGCATGAGATCGGCCGCGCTCACCGGCTCGATCTCGCGGCGCAGCCGGTCGAGCGTGCGGCGATGGATGCGAGCGAGGAGCCGCCGATCACACCACTCCGTGATGTCTGCGGCCGCGCCGGGCGTGAATCGGCCGCGCAGGACGTTGCCTTCGCCTTCGATGCGGGCGAGGGCGGCGTCGACCTCGAGGACGGTCAGGCCGAGCGGCGCCGCGAGCGCAGCGGCGGTGACGGGGCCGATCAGGCCGAGTCGCGCGCGGATGAGCTCGACGAGGGCGCCCTCTCGATCGGACCAGACGGGCGGCCGCCGCGCGGGCGGCTCCGCGACATCGGGCTCGAAGCGTCCGGCCGGCCAGATGATCGCGCCCAGGGACCGCCGCTCGGCGGCGACCCACAAGGTCCGACCCTCCACGCGGAGGCGCGCGGCCCGGCCGGCCGCAATCAGCTCGTCGAGCCAGCCCGTCCACGTGTCGCCCTCCACCTCGGGCAGGGCGCCCAGGTCGAGGAGGAGATCGTGGAGCTCGTCCGCGTCGCGCAGGTCGGGACGCGCTTCGTCCACGACGGCCGTGATGGCCTCCGTGTCGAGCCTGCCGAGGTCGCTGGCGAGCTCGGCCGGCAAGCCCCGGCGCAGGGTGACCGCGCGCGCCCGTCGCTCCTCGAGCGGCGCGTCGTCGAGGTAGGCGTAGGGATTGGCGTTCAGGATCTCGTGAGCGAAGACGGAGGGCTCAGGCGTCTCCCTCGCCACACTCCGGATCTCGCCGTTGAAGAGGGCGACCAGGCGGTCCTCGAGTCCCTTCGCGTCCATGGCCTCAGTGAGACAGTCACGCAAGGTCTCGTTCACCAGCGGATGATCCGGGATCTCGATCGGCCCCACGGCGTTGTCCTGGCACCCGAGCTGGGCGGGGAACACAGAGGCGAGCAAGTCCTCCGCGCGCATGCGCTGCAGATAGGGGGCGACCTTGCGCCCGCCCTGCCAGCGGATCAGGGCGAGAGAACGCGTGGCGTTCCAGCGCCAGCGCGTGGCGAACATGGGCGCCTGCAGGGCGGCGTCAACGAGGAGCTGCCTGACGCCGCTCGGGTGCACCATGCGGAAGATGCTCTCGAGCGGGAAACTGTGCTGCGGCCCCAGGGAGAGGAGGACGCCGTCGTCGGTGGCCGCGGCCTGGAGCTCGAAGTCGAAGCTCTGGCAGATGCGCTTGCGCAGCGCCATGCCCCACGCGCGATTGATGCGCCCGCCGAACGGGGCGTGGATGACGAGCTGCTGCCCGCCCGCCTCGTCGAAGAAGCGCTCGGCCACGATGGTGTCGCGCGTGGGCATGGCTCCGAGCGCCGCGTAGCCCGCCGCGATGTAGTCGCGCGCCAGGGTCGCCCCGCGTTCGTCGAGCGCGCAGTGCTCCATGAGCCAGCGCGTGGCCGCCTCCGGCGTCTCGAGACGGCTCGTCACCTCCTCGCGGAGCTCCGCGACCTCGGCCGACAGCTCCGGCGTGCGCGCAGGACCTTCCCCGAGCCAGAAGGGAATGGTGGGCGCGGCGCCGCCCGCGTCCTCCACGCGCACGCGCCCGCTCTCCACGCGGCGGATGCGCCAGGAGGTGTTGCCGAGGAGCATCACGTCGCCCGCCAGGGACTCCACGGCGAAGTCCTCGTCCACCGAGCCGATGTGCGTCTCGTCCGGCTCCAGGACCACGTCGTAGTTGGCGTTGTCGGGAATGGCCCCGCCCGAGGTGAGCGCGATGATCCGGGCCCCGCGCCGCCCCTTGAGCCGCCGGTGCACGGCGTCCCGGTGCAGGCGAGTGCCCGCCCGCCCGCGCCGGGTGGCGATGCCCTCCGCGAGCATGTCCACCACCGCGTCGAAATCCTCGCGCGTGAGATCGGCGTAGGGCGCGGCGCGCCGGCAGAGCGCGAAGAGCGCGTCTTCCTCCCACTCCTGGGCCGCGCAAGCGGCCACGATCTGCTGGGCCAGCACGTCGAGGGGCGCCACGCGCATGGCAATGCGATCGATCTCGCCGCGCCGGGCCGCCCGCACGAGGGCGGCGCACTCCACGAGCTGGTCGCGGGTGAGAGGGAAGAGCCGTCCCTTGGGCAGAGCGCCAAGGGCGTGGCCGGAGCGGCCGATGCGCTGCAGCCCCGTGGCGATGGAGCGCGGCGAGCCCAGGAGGCAGGTGAGATCCACCGCCCCCACGTCGATGCCGAGCTCGAGCGACGCGGTGGCGACCACCACGGAGAGCTCGCCCGACTTGAGCCGCTGCTCGGCGGAGAAGCGCCGCTGCCGGCTCAGGCTGCTGTGATGCGCGGCGACCGCGTCCTGCCCCAGACGCTCCGCCAGATGCAGCGTCACGCGCTCCACGAGACGCCGCGTGTTGACGAAGACCAGCGTCGATCGGTGCGCCCGCGCCATGGCGGCCACGCGGTCGTAGATCTCCGCCCACTGCTCGTGCGTACACACGGCACCCAGCTCATCGCCCAGCACCTCCACGGCGAGGTCGAGGTCGCGCCGCTGTCCCACGTTGACGATGACGGGCAGGGGAGACGCGGAGCCGACGAGGAGGCGCGCCGCCACCTCCACCGGCCGCACGGTGGCGGAGAGCCCGATGCGCTGGGGCCGCCGGCCGCCCGCCTCCGCCACCAGCGCGTCGAGGCGCTCCAGGGAGATGGCGAGATGCGCGCCCCGCTTGTCGGGCGTGATGGCGTGAATCTCGTCCACGATCACCGTGCGCACGCCGGAGAGCCCACGGCGGCCGGACTCGGAGGTAAGCAGGATGTAGAGCGACTCGGGGGTGGTGACGAGCACGTGCGGCGGACGCTTGGCGCCCTGGCGCCGCTCCGCCGCCGAGGTGTCGCCGGTGCGGACGGCGGTGCGGATGTCGAGGGTGCGCACGCCCATGTCGGCGGCGAGGGCGCGCAGCTCGCCCAGCGGCTCCTCGAGATTGCGGCGGATGTCGTTGGACAGCGCCCGGAGCGGCGAGACGTACACCACCTCGGTGCGGTCTTCGAGAGCGGCCGCCGCCGCCTGACGCACGAGGGCGTCGAGACAGTGGAGGAAGGCGGCGAGCGTCTTGCCCGAGCCGGTGGGCGCGGTGAGGAGCACGTCCTGCCCGCTCGCGATGACGGGCCAACCCTGCGCCTGGATGGGAGTGGACTCGACGAAGCGGCGAGAGAACCACGCCTCTACGACGGGATGGAACATGCCACCAGTATAGTCAGACGAGGCAATGCTCGCTCAAGCGTCTCCAGCCTTTCCTGCCTCGCGCGCGAGCCGGCGCATGAGCGCCTCGCTTCCCTCGTCGGCAGGGAAGAAGCACTCGACGCGGAGCTCGTCGAGGGTGATGTCGTAGGGCACGCCGAGGCTGGTCAGGGTCGAGAAGAAGGTGAGATGGAGGTCGTCCTTGGCGAGCTCGACGGCGAGGAAGGGCGCGGCGGGCGCGTCGAGATCGAGGGTGCGCCACGCCTTCGGCACATCGGGATAGGAGAGCAGCTCGTCGAGGAGCCGCGCCGTCTCCGGACGCCCTCGGAGCATGTCGCGGTGCAACCACTGGATGAGGGCTCCCGCCGTCGCCTGCCAGTTCACGATGAACGGGCGCATGCCGCGCGGATGGTAGAAGAGGCGGAGCGCATTGGGCGGCCCCAACGCCGCCGTTTCCGCGGGATCGAGGAAGAGCCCCATGAGCCTGGTCGCCCCCTCATTGCTCATGAGGATGTTCCAGCGTCCGTCCACCACGAGGGCGGGATACGGCTCTTGCTGGCGCAGGGTGAACTGCAGCGCGCGGCGCACCTGGGCCATCTCCGGCGCGTCCAACCCCCGCTCGTGGTACACGGGCGCGTAGCCCGCGGCGAGGAGCAGCTCGTTGCGGCCGCGCGGCGGGACCTCGAGGACTCTCGCGAGGAGGAGGACCATCTCGCGGCTCGGGTTCGCGCGCCCTGTCTCGAGGAAGCTCAGATGGCGGGGGGAGATCTCCGCGTCGAGGGCGAGGGTGAGCTGGCTCAGCCGCCGGCGCTCGCGCCACTGGCGGATGAGCCCGCCCACTGTGCTCACCGCCGGTTTCTTCCGGACCTTCGCGAGGGCCTTCGGCGCCATGGCGGGAGTCTACAACGCCCCCCTGCCGTGAGACATTACCTGCCGGGTAATTGCCGCGGCGCCTGCCCGCGGCGAGGATGAGACGCTTGAGCCGACCATGCAGGCTCACCACGTGGAGGAGGTGCGATGAGCGAGAGCGCGATCGATCCGCGGGCCATGACGGAGCGTTGGAAGGGCACGCTGGGGGAATACCTCGGCATCGAGTTCGAGGAGACGAGCCTCGATCGGGTGGTGGCGCGCCTGACCATCCGTGACGAGCTCCGCACGGTGGGCGGCGCCCTTCACGGGGGCACCCTCATGGCCTTCGCCGACACCATCGGCGCCGTGGCCACCGTGCTGAACCTGCCCGAGGGCGCGGGCACCACCACCCTCGAGTCCAAGACCAACTTCTTCTCGGCGGGGCGATCGGGAGTGGTCCGCGCGGAGAGCACGCCGCTCCATCGTGGCAAGCGGACCATGGTCTGGCAGACGCGGGTCACCGACGAGAGTGGCCGCATGCTGTCCCTGACCACGCAGACCCAGATGGTCCTCACGTAAAGCGCGCCGGGCGCGGTCGAGGAGCCGTGTGACGTCGCGCTGAACCGCCCGACGGCTGACGCACTCGGGCTAGAATGCGGCCCGAGATGCAGACCTTCCTGCGGGTCCTCGTGGGCATCCCCGTGCTGCTCGTCACCGCCTGGTGGTCGCTCGCCCTCTACTTCGCCGCTCCCGGGCCCGACTGGCTGCAGGTCACGCTCGCCTCCGCCTTCCTGCTCGGCACCCTGGTCATCCTGCTCTGGCTGCGTCCCTTCCGTCTCTCGCTCGGTATCTGGGTGGTCGCGCTGGGCGGGATCCTCTTCTGGTGGAGCACCATCCGGCCCACCAACGACGCCGACTGGCAGCCCGATGTGGCCCGCCTCGCCTGGGGCGAGGTGCAGGGCGACCGCCTCACCATTCACAACCTTCGCAACGCCGACTACCGCACGGAGCAGGACTACACCGTGCGCTACGAGGACCGCACCTACGACCTCTCGAAGCTCCGAGGCCTCGATCTCTTCATGATCTATTGGGGCTCACCGTTCATCGCCCACACCATCACGAGCTGGCAGTTCGACGCCGGCCCACCCCTGGCCATCTCCATCGAGACCCGCAAGAAGGTCGGGCAGGAGTACTCCGCCCTGGAGGGCTTCTTCAAGCAGTACGAGCTCATCTACGTGGCCGCCGACGAGCGCGACGTGATCAGGCTCCGCACCAACTACCGCGGGGAGGAGGTCTACCTCTACCGGCTCAAGACCCCACTCCCCCAGGTGCGCGCCCTCCTCCTCGACTACGTGCAGAGCATGAACGAGCTCCGAAACCACCCGCAGTTCTACAACGCGCTCACCGACAACTGCACCACGACCGTCCGCCGCCACCTCACCCACCTCGACCCCAGCGCGCCCCGTTTCGACTGGCGGCTGATCGCCAACGGCTACGGCGACGAGCTCTTGTACGAGCGCGGCAACGTGGACACGCGGATGTCCTTCCCCGAGCTGCGGGCGCGGAGCCGGGTCAACGCCAAGGCCAAGGCCGCCGACCAGGATCCCGCCTTCTCCATCCGCATCCGGGAGGGCGTTCCCGATCCGCGGCTGCTCTGGCCGCGACCATAGTGAGGCCGGGCTACTCCACCCCGCGGTAGTAACCGGGGGGCGGCGGATCGTACTGCTTGTCGCGGACCCAGCCCTTGGCGGCGAGGCAGGAGCGATAGAGCTGCTCCACGAACACCCCGGTCTTCAGGGTGGCCGTGGTGGGACTGCTCTCGCTGATGCACTGCTGGTTGTCGCGGTTGAACTCCTCCGCCGTTGCGTCGGGCTTGGACCAGTAGTAGCGGACGCAGCCGCCGAGCCCGCCCGTGAGCGTGCCCGCGACCATGGCCGCGCCCAGGACGCCGCGTGTCCGTCGACCGATCATGCCGAGCCCTCCTCGTATCGTGTTCTGGAGGCCAGATAGGCGCGCCAGCCGCCGTGCTCCGTGATCTCGCGCTGTCCCTCGCAGAGCGCGGGCTCGCCGAGCACGCCCAGGAGCTCCTCGCCGTCCGAGAGCCTCACTTTGCCGATGCAGAGTCCCGGCGGCTCCTGCTGAAGGATACGCACGAGGCCGGCGGGCGGCACCGCCCACACCTCTACCGCCACCGACGCGCCGCGCGCAGAGACGCGGACCATCGCGGGATGACGGTCGCCGATGGACCAGAGGCGGTAGGCGGGAGCGGTGGTCGCCTCGCGCACGAAGGTGGCGCCGGCGCCGAGCAGGTTGGCGTTGAGCTCGAGGCCGCGCATGAGCGTCCCGTTGACCGCGAGATGGATGGGCGCGCTCACCCGGCGACCAGCTGGGTGCCCGTCCGGCCCGCGAGGGCGTCCTCGATGTGTTCGGGGGAGGTGATGACGGCGCGACGGCCGCCGCGCTCGATGAACTCCACCGCGGCGCGGATCTTCGGCCCCATGCTTCCCTCGGGGAACTCGCCCGCCTCGAGGTAGCCGCGCGCCTCCGACACGGTGAGGCGATCCAGAAAGCGCTGCGCGGGCGTGCGGAAGTGGATGGCAACTTTCTCCACGCCCGTGGAAACCACGAAGTCCGAGGCGCCCAGGTGGGCGGCAAGGAAGCTCGAGGCGAAATCCTTGTCCACCACGGCCTCCACACCCCGGTACACGCCGGGGGCTTCCTCCACCACGGGGATGCCGCCGCCGCCGCAGGCGATGACCACGAAGCCCGCCTCGAGGAGGGCGGCGATCGCTCCCGTCTCTACGATGCGCACGGGGCGCGGCGAGGGGACGAGCCGGCGATAGCCGCGGCCCGCGTCCTCCACGAGCACCCAGCGATCGCGACGGCGATGAAGCTCGGCCTCCTCGCTCGAGTAGCCGCCCCCGATGGGCTTCGAAGGATGGTGGAAGGCCGGATCGTCGCGATCGACGACCGTCTGGGTGAGTAGACAGGCGACACGATCCGCCATGCCCCGCCGTCCCAGCTCGCCCACCAGCGCGTTGCCGAGAATGTAGCCGATGCCGCCCTCGGAGTCGGCCACGCACATGTCGAGGGTGAGGCGCGGGGTGAACTCCGACTGGGCGACCATCTCGGAGCGCCGGAGGATGAAGCCCACCTGCGGACCGTTGCCGTGGGTGAGGACGATGCGCCAGCCCCGCGCAGCGAGCGCGCCCACATGGAGGGCGGTGGCCTGCGCGTTCTCCCGCTGCTCGGCGATGGTGCCCTGCTGTCCCTCGCGGATGAGGGCGTTGCCGCCCACCGCGATGACCACGGTGCGGCCGGCTCGCGTCACATCGGTACCCCGAGCTGCCGCCCCAGCTCGCGGAGCGCGCCCGAGAAGCAGGCCATGGGCGCCTTGGCGATGCCGGCGCCGACCTGGCCCACACCCGCCTCGCGATGCGCGATGCCCGTGTTGAAGATGGGCGCGATGCCGCTATCCACCACGCGGCGGGCGTCGATGCCCGTGGGCGCGCCCGCGAAGCCGAGAGCAGGAATGCCGTAGTCGTTGTTGCGCGCCAGGGTGATCCGGTACATGCGCTTCGTGGTCGCCATGGCCTCCTCGGCGGCGCCGCCGATGAAGCGCACGATGGCGGGAGCGGCGGCCATGGCGAGGCCGCCCAGCCCTGCCGTCTCCGTGATGGCGCTGTCGCCCAGATCGGGATTGGCGTCGCCGGGGCCGTAGCCGGGGAAGTAGAGCCCGTCGGGAACCTGAGCGGGCGCGGTGGACCACGCCTCGCCCGTGCCGCTCAGGCGCACGCCCACCTCGACCCCGTTCCGCGCCATCGCCGTCACCACCGTCGATCCCGTGATGCCGTGCGCGGCGTCGAGGGTCGCCTTGGAGGCGGCCATGGACAGGTTGAGGTAGAAGTGATTGTTCGCCTCGAGGAACTCGAGCACGGCCGCCGCCACCTCGGAGGGCGACGTGCGCACGAGCGCGGGGGCGATGAGCCGCGCGAAGAGCGAGGAGGCGGCCACGTTCCGGTTGTGGCACTCGTCGCCCATCTGGAGCGCCTGGGCCGTGAGGTTCTTGAGATCGACGGGGCCGTGCGTGCCGAGCGCGCGGGCCAGGGCGGGGGCGAGCGTCTCGTTCATCCAGCGCAGCCGATCGAGCACCTCCGTCCCGTAGGCGCCGAAGCGCAGGACCTTGCCCAGCCCCTCGTTCTGGATGGCGAAGGCGCGGTTGCCGTCCGCCGCGTTCTCCACGATGAAGACGGGCATGGACGGGGAGAGCACGCCCGCCATCGGCCCCACCGCGCCGAAGTGATGGCAGGGCGCGAAGCTCACGGCGCCGTCGTCGGCGAGGCGCTGCGCCACATCCGGCGTGTCAGCCCACCCCTCGTAGAGCATGGCGCCGATAATGGCACCCCGCATCGGCCCGCACATGCGCTCCCACGCGATGGGCGGCCCCGCGTGGAGGAGGTGACGCGGCCCGAGGCCGGGCAGGAGGTCGGCGGCCCGGCCCATGCCCACGAGCATTGGTCGGGCGGCGAGGATGCGCTCGACGGCGCGCGCGTTCGCGGCGGCGACTTGCGAGCCGATGGGATCGTCCGGATCGTCCTCGAGGCGGGCCAGGAGCAGGCCGAGGTCGCGATCGCCACCCGCGGGCGGGCGCCAGTCCAGCTCGAGCACGGTGGCGCCGTGGGCGCGCGGCGAGAGCGCGAACTCCGACACGCCCACGTTGAGCGCGCGGATGCCGCCGGCGAAGAGCGCAGCGGGCGCGCTCGACGCGCGCGGGCGTAAGGCGGCCACGCTCAGCGCCCCCGCCGCGGGCCCGCACCCACGAGCGCGGCGGCGAGACGCGCGGCCGCGGCATTGCTCGGGGCGAGCTCGACGCCGGCCTGGCGCAGGCCTCGCTCCTGTCGCTCGAGCTGCTGCGGATCGGCGGCGGTACCGCACACGGAGGCGACGAGGACGAGCTCGCGCCGGCCCGCGGCCTTCCGCGCGGCCGCAATGGCGGGCGCGAGGGCGGCGGCGGGTTCGGCATGCGCGCCATAGCCCAGGACCACGTCGAGGAGGATGACGGCGGTGACGGGATCCCTGGCCGCGGTCACGATGCGCTCGTTGCGGAGGCGGAAGTCGATCATGGGATGGGGCCGGCCGACGGTGAACTCGTCGTCGCCCAGGTCGACGACGGCGTGCTTCACGCCGAGCTCGGTCAGGATGATCGCCGCCTCCTGGGCGAGCGTGCCGCCGCTGTAGAGACCGTGCACCAGCTGCTGGCCCTTGGCGAAACGGCGGGCTCTCGACCGGGCGGCCGAGGGCAGGGCGGCGGCGGACGACGCGCCGCCCGCGCGCCTGCCCCGGGCGAGGGCGACCGCGTCGCGCGCGGCGTCCTCGAGCGTGGCGGAGGCGACGGCGCCGGCCTGGCGGATGACCGCCGGATCGCCGCCGAGGAAGTTGACGACCACGGGCTTCCCGGAGGCGCGCGCGACCTCGAGGACGCGCCGGGCGACGGCGGGCGCGGGAGGCTTGGAGACGAGGACGATGACGCGGGTACCCGCGTCGGCGGCGAGGCGCTCCACCGCCGCCTGCATCATGACGCCGCCCACGCGCTCGTCGAGATCGTGACCGCCCACCCCGATCACCTGCGAGAGGCCCTCGCCGAGGCGGTCGATCAGGCACGACACCTGCTGGAGGCCCGTGCCCGAGGCGCCCACGAGGCCGATGCGCCCGCGGGGGACCGCGTTGGCGAAGCCGAGGGGCACGCCGTCCAGGATGGCCGTGCCGCAGTCCGGTCCCATCACGAGGAGGCCCTTCTTCGCGGCGAGTCGCTTGAGCTCGACCTCGTCGGCCACGGCCACGTTGTCGCTGAAGATGAAGACGTGGAGACCGCGCTTGAGCGCCTTGAGGGCCTCCGCGGTGGCGTAGGGGCCGGGGGTTGAGATGATGGCGAGATTGGCGTGCGCGAGCTCGGCCGTCGCCTCGGCGATGCTGCCGGGCGGCGGCGTCTCGCCGGCGGGCGCAGCGACGGCGACCGACTCGTCGAGCAGTCGCGCCGCCTCGGCGAGCGCGCGCTCGCCCGCCGTCGCGTCGGCAGCGGTCACCGCCACCACGAGGTCGTTCGCTCCCGCCGCGCTCGCCTTCGCGTCGAGGAGGCCGGCCCCCGCGAGCAGCTCGCGATTGGCGGGCGTGGCCATCATGAGGGCGGCGCGCCGGACGCCCGGCACGCGCTCCACGAGCGCGGCCACCCGCATCAGCTCGACGGAGTCGCGGTAGGTGTCCGCGCGTATCAGACAGGTCGTGACCGGCACGAAGCTCCTCTCCTTCCGGCGCGAGGTCGAAACGATCCCGTCCGAGACGATAGACGGCGCAGGGCCGGAGGGCAAGCCTCCCGTGGAGGGGCGCGCCCTATTCGGCCAGCCACACCGTGTCGAGCTGGTTGTTGAGGAAATGGCTCGGGGTGATGGTCCAGCCGCGCACGCGGGAGTTGTGGGGCACGATGCGGTGCCACTGGAAGGTGTAGAGGTAGTGCGCCTCCTCGTCGAGGAGGCGCTTCTCGAACTCGCGCAGCAGCCGCTTCCGCTCCTCCGCGCTCGAGGCGCGCCCCTGCTTCTCGTAGAGGGCATCCAGGGTGCGGTCGACATAGCGGCTGTAGTTGATGGGGCTCCGGTCCATGGACTGGAACTTGTAGAGGGCCAGGTCGGGCTCGGAGATGTAGCTGCAGTGGAAGTCGGCGGCGACCTCGAAGTTGCCGCTCGAGATGTCGCTGTAGAGCATGCCCAGCTCCAGCGTCTCCATCCGCGGCTGGAGGCCGATCTGCCGCCACTGGTCGATCAGCCACACCCCGAGGGCGTCGTAGGGATTGGGGATGCCGCGGTTCTTGAAGGTGAAGGCGAAGCCCTCGGAAACCCCGGCCTCGCGCAGCAGGCGTCGGGCCTCCGCACGCGAGGCCGCGATGTCGCGCGAGTAGCCGGCCAGCCGCTCGAGCTCGGCGGGCGGCGTGGCGAAGGGCGACCCCACGCCCTCCGTGCCGCTCACCTCGCGCAGGATGGTGAGCCGGGAGAGGGCGGCCGCACCCTGGTAGCGGTCGAGGGCCAGGGTGAGGGCACGCCGCACGCGGCGATCATCGAAGGGCTTGCGCTCGTGGTTGACGGCGATGGGATTCCAGCACTCCCATGGGCTTTCCTGGACGGTGATGCGATCACCGAGGGCCTGCACGAGGCGATCGCGCTCCGGGGGCGAGAAGCCGCGGAACTGGATCATGGCGCGCTCGCCGCGGATGGCCGCCACCTGCGCCGCGGAGTCCCTGACGAAGAGGGCGCGGTAGCCGTCGAGGTACGGCTTGGCCTTGTCCCAGTATTGCGGGTTGCGCCGGCCGACCCAGTGCGAGCCCCTCACGTGCTCGACGAACAGGAAGGGCCCCGTTCCCATGATGTGCGTCTCGTACCAGTGGATGTCTCGCGCCAGGATGTCCGCCCGGTAGATCCAGTTGAAGGGCGAGGCGAGGGAGGCCAGGAAGGACACGGACGGCCACTTGAGCCGGAAAACCACGGTGGAGGGATCGGGAGCCTCCACCGCCTCCACGCAGAGATACTCGCCCTGCCGGTTCGAGCGCGTGCCCGGGGGCGGGAAGACGATCTTTTCGTAGCTGGCCTTGACATCACGCGCCGTCAGCTCGGCCCCGTCGTGGAAGCGGACGCCTCGGCGGAGCTTGAACGTGTAGGTGCGGCCGTCCTTCGCCACCGTCCACGACTCGGCGAGGTCGCCGACGATGCGCGTCCCCGTGCGGTCCGTGGGATCGACGCGGAGGAGGGTGCTGTAGTGGGGCGCGGCGGGGTGGACGAGGGCGAACGTCTCCTCGCGATGCGCGTCGTAGGAGGGCGGCTCGGCGGGCACCACGAACACGAGCTCGCCCCCCGGCCGCGGCGTGCCCTGCGCCCCGACGGGCAGGGCGGAGGCCAGGACGAGGAGGAGGGCGCCCGGGAGGCGCCCGCACGCCCTAGACGTGCATGACGACCTTGAGCGCATTCCCCACGCGATCGACGTAGGTACGGAAGGCCTCGTGCACGTCGTCCAGCGCGAACCGATGGGTGATGAGGGCGTCGGCGTCGAGCTTGCCCGCGCTCATGAGGGCGAGCGAGCGGCCGGAGTTCATGCCGCCCTCGCCCCGCGCGGCATAGATGCGCACGTTGCTGCGCACGGCGAGGTTCATGTCCATCTCGACGGGCCCCGCATACCATGCGACCACGCCGATGCGGCCGCCGCGCTTCACGCTCTCGAGAGCCTCTTGCATCGAGGTGGGCCCGCCCGCGCACTCCAGCACGGAGTCGGCGCCCTTGCCCCCCGTGATCTCGGCCACGCGCCGGGGCAGGCTCTCCTCGCGCACGTTGACGAGGACGTCGGCGCCGAGCCTCGCCCCGATCTGGAGGCGCTCCGGGCGCGTTCCGGACAGGATCACGCGCTCCGCCCCCAGGGCCTTGCAGAGCTGGACGGCGAGGAGACCGATGGGGCCGGGCCCCTGGACGAGCACCGTCTCCCCCGCGAGGTAGCCGCCCATCAGATCGATGGCCCAGAGCGGAGAGGCGGCGGTGGTGACCATGCAGGCCTGCTCGAAGGTCAGGTTGGCGGGCAGCTTGTAGAGGGTGTTGACGTGGTTCACCGCGTACTCGGCGAAGCCGCCGTCGCACGTGAGCCCCTTGGCGCGGTGACCCTTGGCGAGGTTGCCGTAGTTGAGGCACGAGGTGTACCAGCCCTTCACGCAGTTCTCGCAGCGCTCGCAGCCCTTGTGCACCTCGACGGCGACGCGGTCACCCACCCGGAACTCGTCGACGCCCGGACCGAGGGCGGCCACCGTGCCCGCGTACTCGTGCCCCATGATGAACTCGCCCGCGGGCTGGCCCATGAGCTTGCGATGGAGGACCTTCACATCGGTGCCGCAGATGGAGGTGACGTTGACCTTGAGGAGAACCTCGCCGGCCGCGGGCTCGGGCACCGGCCGGGATTCGATGCGCATGTCATCGGCTTCGTGGAGCACCACCGCCTTCATGAGCCTCTCCTGGATGGAGCGTTGACGGCGGGCCATGGTACCGCACGGCCGCAACGACGGAAAGCGGTGGCCATCAATTGCTGTTGACCGCGCGCATGGCCGGGTAGTAACAGAGAGATCCGGAGCTCCAGCCTGGGTTGCCCGTGACACGTGGTGTCACCGGAAGGGGATCGGCCATGGTCACACCGAAGATGCGAGGGCCGCGTCGCGGCCTGTGCATCGTGCTGTGCCTCGTGGCCCTTCTCGCGCCGGCCCTGGCCGTGGCCCAGCCCGCCGAGGAGGAAGGCACCGCCACCTTCTACAGCTCGAAGTTCGAGGGGAAGAAGACGGCGAGCGGTGAGGCCTACGACAAGACCGGCCTCACCGCCGCCCACAAGAGCTACGCCTACGGGACCAAGCTGCGCGTCACCAATCTCGCCAACGGCAAAAGCGCCGTCGTCACCGTCAACGACCGATTGAGCCGCTTCTCCAAGAGCGTCATCGAGGTGACGCCGCGGGTTGCCTCCTCCCTCGGCTTCGCCAAGAGCGGACGCGCCCGCGTGAAGGTCGAAGTCGTCAAGTAGAAGTCTCAGTCGAGCGCGTTGGGCCCCGCCCGCAGCGCCTGAACCTCGACCGCCACGTTGTGCCGTCCCCGAGGCTCCACGCTCACCGTCACGAAATCTCCGACGTGCACGACGGACAGGTCCGCCGGCTCGCTGACGTAGGCCCAGGGCCAGCCCTCGTCACCCTTCACCGACCGCTCGACGCGCGCGATCTTGGTGGACGCCGTCACGTCGAAAGTCTGGCGAACCGGCTTCGTGCTGGGGCCGAGCCAAGGTCCCATCTCGTCGATGGCGATCTGTGTCTCGCTCACCTCTGTGACCACGCCCGAGTGCTTCTCGACGGCGACGGCATTCACCGCCGCCATGGCAAACCAGCCAACCAGCAGCGCCGCGCTGAACAAGCGCATGACCGTGCCCTCCTCGTCAGGCCGCCCGCCGCATGATGAGCGGGTCCACGACCATCCGGTCCTCGATGCGCGTGTCGCTCATGAGCGACGCGGCCTCGCGCCGCATCACCTCGAGGGCCGCCTCGCGAATCCACGGCGACGGCACGGTGCCCGTCAGCCTGATCACCGCGGGCGCCTTCCGCGAGAACGGCACGTGGACGGTCGGGGTGATGGGCAGGCCCGCGAACGACGGGTCGGTAAGGAGCGCATCGGAGAGGCGCGACTGCAGGGCCACGCCTTCGTCCTCACGCTTCCGCTTCATGTCGAACAGCTTCACCGCCACCCCCACGATGACGAGCAGTCCGATCACGAAGGCGAAGGCAAGGAAGCCGTAGCCCCCGTTCCCTGGAGGGTTGACCTGTCCCGAGAAGGTGGTCTGTGGCCAGGCGACTTCGACCATGGCCAGCAGCGCGAACAGCGTGGCGACCCCAGCCCGAGCGATGCTCTGAAGTGATTTCATGGTCGTCACCTCCTTGGCCGTAAAGGTTGCATCGGGTGTGCCATGGCCGATTTCGCGCCGGGGAGGGTTCCTCTTTCCGAGGAAACGGGTCGAGGCAGGCAGGGGTGGGAAGGAATGCTGGGAGGAAGGTCACCGCCGTATAGAAATTACTCGGTGAATCGGATCAGGTCCCGGGAAGCCGCGCCGTAACGCCAGCGCCGAAAGAGCCGGTACAGGAGGACGGCCACGAGCGCGGCGGGACCGAGAAGGAGGATCGCCTGCAGTGGCTGTCCCACTCGATCGAGCACCGCGGCGCCGAAGGCGGCGCCGAGAGCGATCCACAACGTCATGTAGACCAGGGAGCCGATCAGATCGAGGAGGATGAAGCGCCGATAGCTGATCTCTCCCGAGCCTGCGAGGACGGCGGCGAAGAGGCGCACGCCAGTGGAGAAGCGGCCGACGAGGACGGCGAGAGGGCCGAAGCGTCGGAAGCACGCCAGGGTGTTTTCGACGCAGCGCACGGAGCCGAGCGAGAGCCGGCAGTAGAGGGCGAGGAGGCGAGGGCCGCGGCGCCGGCCCAGCGCGTAGAGGAGATGGTCGCCCAGCAGCGCTCCCGTCACCCCAGTCATGACGAGGAGGACGACGTCGCGGTGCCCGGCCGCGGCGATGCCCGCGGCCACCAGCATGGCGCGACCGGGAAAGGGGAGCCCCGTAGCGTCGATGAGGCTTGTCACGAACACCACGGGGAGGAGGTGATCGTGGAGCCAGCCCAGGAACGGCCGCACCGCGTCCATGGCTCTCCAGCATATACAGGCGGTCCGACGGCGCGGGCGCTTCTGGGCTAAGATACCGGGCCGTGATCAGGAGCGAGCGGAGGATCCTCGTCACTCACGTGGGCAGCCTGCCGCGCCCCGCGCCGCTGCGCGATCTGCTCGTCAGGCAGGACCGCGGGGAGGCTGTCGAAGAGACGGCGCTGGCGCGCGAGGCGGACGCGGCCGTGCGCCACGTGGTCTCTCGCCAGCTCGCCGCGGGCATCGACGTGGGCAACGATGGCGAGATGCCGCGCCCCGGCTTCTCCACCTACGTGGCTGGCCGCATGCGCGGCTTCGGCGGCGCGAGCAAGCGGCGCCTCGCCCGCGATCTCCGCGAGCATCCCGACTTCGAGGCCATGCTCGCCCAGCGGCGGCGCGGCGCGGCCCGCATCAGTGACGCGCCGCAGTGCGTCGGCGAGATCGAGTACACCGACCTGGGGGCAGCCGAGCGGGAGTGCGATCTGTTCCTCGGCGCCACCGATGGGCGATCGCCCTCCTTCGCCGAGCGCTTCATGACCGCGGCCTCCCCGGG